>Ga0101945_1000523_pt1 | contig 62723 bp, 47 predicted proteins | sample DewCreD2012metaG_2_FD_75246 | JGI IMG/M metagenome (GOLD analysis project Ga0101945, IMG submission 75246) | Hot spring sediment bacterial and archeal communities from British Columbia, Canada, to study Microbial Dark Matter (Phase II) - Dewar... ... | reverse complement strand
AGCGCAGCGCGTGGCTGCTAAGCGCTATCGCCCCCAACTTCGGGCGCGAGACGACGCTGGAGCATGCGCTACTGGCGATGCAGACCGAGCTGCCGACCACGCGCTGCTATCTGGCGTACCACCTCTGGGCAGTGCGCGGACAGGGCGCGCATGCCGAGCTGCACAACATGCTGACGGGCGAGATTCAGCCCGTCCCGCTGACGCCCAGCCGCGCCGAGAGCCTCGAACACGGATTCGCCTCGTTCGTCAAGCCGTTCCCCGAAGGCAAACGCGCCATCGTGGAGCTGGAGTCGGAGTTCTGGGCGCGGACGCTGGGCGCGAGCGTCAACCCGTTGGTGTTCGACGACCAGTACGCCTCGACGGGCGGGCAGTTATTCGAGCTGATGAGCGGGCGCGATCGGCTGATTGCCGACATTCGCCCGTGGGCGTTCGCGCGGATGGGGCTGGAGATTTCGCCGCTGACCTGCCATCCGTATGACATCTGCACCGCGCGGATTGCGCAGGAGCTGGGCGTGCAGATTACGGATTTGCACGGCGAGCCGCTGCGCGCGCCGCTGGACATCCGCGCGCCCGTCGGCTGGATCGGCTACGCCAACGCTGCCCTGCGCCGCAAGTACGAACCCGTGCTACTGGAGTTGCTGTGGGGGTAGCGGAGTTGCGACCCACGCCACCGCCTCACGCGCACGCGCTGGCGTAATAGGCGTCTCCGTCAAGGCAGTGTACGGTAAGCCTTCCTCGCGGGCGTAGTCGGGCGCGCGCAGCACCGCCGCCACCAGCGCGTCCTCGCCGACCTCCGCCAGTATCGCGCGGTACTCCACCCCGCAGGCGTCCGCCAGCGTGCGCAACTCGTCGGGCGCGTTCCCCTGCAGGTGCGCCATCACGAGCGCGCACAGCGTCACCGCCGCGCCGTGCAGGTAGGCGCGCCCCGTCAGGTACTCCAGCGTATACAGCAGGTGATGCTCCGACCCCTCTTCGGGGCGGCTGCTGCCCGCCTGTAGGCACAGGTAGACCTCCTCGCAGAACAGTTCGGTCAGCAGGCGCACGCCCGCGTCGCTGACGGCGTAAATCTCGCGGCTGTGTTCGCGCAGTCGCTCCAGCAGCGCCGCGCTCTGCTGGGCGATTGCTGCGTCGTAGGGTTCGCCCGTGCGCGCGTGCGCCAGCCGCCAATCGTGCAGCGCGGTGTGTATCGACAGGATGTCGCCCACCCCGCCGCGATTGAGGTGCGCGGGCGCGGTGCGGATTAGGTCGGCGTCGACGATAATCGCTTCGGGCGTGACCTGCCCTGTGTAGTGGATGCGCCCGTCGCGCCGCACTGCCGCCGAATCGGTGAACGGCGCGTCGACGGTCAGCGCGCTGGGAACCAGAATCAGCGGCAGCCCCGTGCGCCACGCGAGGTACTTCGCCGTGTCGATGGCTGTGCCGCCGCCCAGCCCGATCATCCGCGCGACGCCGTCGAACGCCTCGCGGGTGTTCAGCAGGGCGTCCAGCGCGCGGGCGTCGAGGCTCTCGGCGCGGGCGAGGCTGCGCGGGTTCGCCGTCAACCAAGGGCGCGCCGCGAACCACGCCTGCGGATCCACCACCAGCAAACTCGCCTCCAGCAACGGATTGAGGCAGGTGACGCTCTCAAACCGCACCCACTGCAACGGATGGACAGGCATAGCGATACTGTACCTGATGGGCGGGGGCATTTCACGGTCGCCCTTGACATCGCGCCAAAACTATGCTATAATACCAATCGCGCGTCCAAAGTTCATTAATTGCCCCCCTCCTTTAGGTTCCCCCCGCTTCGCGAGGGGAACCGCGAGAGGCGCGCCTACTCGGTTCCCCCTGCGTGCAGGGGGAACCTTAAGGAGGGGGTCATCAACTGCTGCTTTTGTGAACTCTGGCTCGGCGATTGGTATCACAGGGTTCGAGACCTTCGTCGCCTTCCGCTGGACCGAGGCGAACGGGCGCGAAGAGTTGAACACCGCCTATGCCAGCTTGCTGACAGACGGCTCGTCCCTGTGGGAAGCGCTCGGCGTCTCCCCCGACGGACGCTACATCGTGGGGTATGGCTGGAACGCCGCCACAGGGCGCTACGAAGGCTTCCTGCTGGATACGGGCTCTCCGCGCCCCGGGGATGTTGACCGCAACGGCTGCGTGGACGACGCCGACCTGCTGCAGGTGCTGTTCGCGTTCGGCAACACAGGCGTGAACCTCCCCGAAGACCTCAACGGCGACAGCACGGTCGACGACGCCGACCTGCTGCAGGTGCTGTTCAACTTCGGGAGTGGATGCTAATCCCCCACACGGTAGGAGGGGCGCACACCCGTGCGCCCCTACCTCTGTCCTCCGTGCCCACTACCTCTGTTCTCGGTTCTATCCGATCGCTATGGACCGCCGTCCAATCGGTGTTGCTCGTCGATCAATCGGGCTTTTCCGTTCCCCACTACCAGATTCTGTGCAAATCGGTGGCAAAAAGGGTGGATTCGCCCTATCGGTCGTCCGCTTTTGGGCGGTTTTGGGGTTAATAGAGATTGGATGGGCGCGAGTGGAACTCTCGCCCACGCGCTTCTGAATTGGGTGTTCGGGAAGGGTCGTCCCTTCTCGGAATTCTGAAAGGAAGGAGAAACGATGATGATGCGTACAGAGGGTTATCGGCTGATGAATGCGCTGTTGAGTACAGCGGTTATATCGTTGATGGTGACCACAGGTTGGTCGCAGACCCTGACCTGGCTCGGCACGCTGGGTGGCAACTGGAGCTATGCTAGTGCCGTTTCTGCCGACGGCAGTGTCGTGGTCGGCCGGGCTTACTACGCCGCTGGGCAGTATCGCGCCTTTCGTTGGACGCCGGCGACGGGGATGCAAGACCTCGGCACGCTGGGTGGCGACTCTAGCGTAGCTCAGAGCGTTTCTGCGGACGGCAGTGTCGTGGTCGGCGGGGCGTCCAACGCCGCTGGGTACATTCGCGCCTTTCGTTGGACGCCGGCGACGGGGATGCAAGACCTCGGCACGCTGGGTGGCGGCGGGGGCGTGGCTTATGGCGTTTCTGCAGACGGCAGTGTCGTGGTCGGCGGGGCGCCGAACGCCGCTTGGCAGTATCGCGCCTTTCGTTGGACGCAAGCGACGGGGATGCAAGACCTCGGCACGCTGGGTGGCAACTCTAGCGTAGCTTGGAGCGTTTCTGCGGACGGCAGTGTCGTGGTCGGCGGGGCGCTGAACGCCGCTTGGCAGTATCGCGCCTTTCGTTGGACGCAAGCGACGGGGATGCAAGACCTCGGCACGCTGCCGGGTGGCGACAGGAGCTATGCTTATGCCGTTTCTGCTGACGGCAGTGTCGTGGTCGGGGAGGCGCTGAACGCCGCTTGGCAGAAGCGCGCCTTTCGTTGGACGCAAGCGACGGGGATGCAAGACCTCGGCACGCTGCCGGGTGGCGACTATAGCGTAGCTTGGAGCGTTTCTGCGGACGGCAGTGTCGTGGTCGGCTGGGCGCGGAACGCCGCTGGGCAGTATCGCGCCTTTCGTTGGACAGTATCTCACGGTATGGAAGACCTGAACATCACCTACGCCAGCCTGCTGACCAACGGCTCGTGGCTCGAATGGGCGCATGCCATCTCCCCCGACGGACGCTACATCGTGGGGCGGGGCTGGAACGCCGCCACAGGGGGCTACGAAGGCTTCCTGCTGGATACGGTTCCTGAGCCTGCGAGCCTGATGGCGTTGGGCGCAGGGCTGGCAGGGCTACTCGGACTGCGCCGACGCAAACGCTAAGCCTCCAACATCACCCTATTCTCCGCAACGCCGATCCTACCCATAGGATCGGCGTTGCTGTCGATAGGGACGCCAACGCTATCGATGGGATCGGCGTTGCTATCGATAGGGACGCCAATGCTATCGATAGGATCGCCATTCCTATCGATAAGATCGGCGATCCTGCAGGAATATCGGCGCGAAGGGCGAACGCTTGTCAAGGGGTGATACGATGGCACGCGAGTATATTCCGTACAACGACGCCGAGTTTCTGGCGTGGATGAATAACTTTTTCTCGGAGGCGGTGTGGGCGGTGCTGGCGCTGCTCTATGGGGTGGACGCGCCTGTCTATCCGTAGCCGTAAGGCGGCGGAAGCGTGGTATAATTACGCATATGCTTGCACAGTATCTTGACGCTGCTATACGCTTGGCGCAGTACGAGTACCTGCCCGAAGACGGGGTTTACTACGGTGAAATCCCGCTGCTTGCAGGCGTGTGGGCAACAGGCAAGACACTGGAGGACTGTCAGCGGGAGCTGCGGGAGGTCTTGGAGGAGTGGGTTGCGCTGAGGCAACAGTGGAATCAGTCGTTGCCTATCTTAGAAGGGGTTAACCTGACTCAGGCGGTCTGATGCCTGTTTTCGGTCCGATTAGCCGTAGAGAACTCATCCGCGCCTTACAAAAGGCGGGTTTCGAGGGCCCTTTCTCGGGAGGAAAGCACCAGTTTATGAGAAAGGGGGACAGAACAGTGCGCATACCCAATCTGCATTCGGGGGATATCGGTACAGGGTTATTGAGTCGCCTACTGAAACCGGCAGGGATTAGCCGTGAGGAATGGGAGCAACTGTGAGATTGCAGAATATGTGTGGGCGTATCGGGGCGCGCCGAAGCGGTTCAGTTTTCGGGTGGCGTATCGTGGGGTGCGCGAGCGCGACGAGGGCACGCTGAGCCCCGAAGAGACCGTGAGCGTGGGCGGGTGATAGCCCTCACCCCCTTTGTCCCCCTCTCCCGTCTGCGGGAGAGGGGGAACGCGCTGCCGTGCGCCCTACACCCCTCTCCCGTCTGCGGGAGAGGGGGAACGCGCTGCCGTGCGCCCTACACCCCTCTCCCGTCTGCGGGAGAGGGGGAACGCGCTGCCGTGCGCCCTACACCCCTCTCCCACAGCGTGGGAGAGGGGCTGGGGGTGAGGGCAAAAAGACGCGAAATCGTTGGGGTGAGGGCAAAACAGCAGGAATCCCCCAACACGCCTCGAACCTCGCGCCCATGAATTGGCGAGCGCGTTGGATATGGTCGCCGGGCGAGGCTGCCCCGCGCAACTTCTACTGGTGCGTGCGCAAGGAGTTCCAACTGAGCCGCGGCTTCAGCAAGGTCGCGGTCGCCCTCAGCGCGGATACCCGCTACACCCTCTGGTTCAACGGACGGCTGATTGGGCACGGTCCCGTGCGCAGTTTCTACGGGCACTGGCACTACGACCTGCACGATGTGACGCAGTACGCGCACGAGGGGCTGAACGCCGTCGCTGTGCTGGTGCATCACTTGGGCATCGGCACTTTCCAGAACGACTATGTGCGCGGCAGGGGGCGCGGGGGGCTGATTGCACAGGTGGAGTGCGACGGCAAGGTGGTCGCCGCATCGGACGCGAGTTGGCTGAACGCGCCGCACCCTGCGTTCGAGCGGGCGACCGCGCGGATGTCGTGCCAACTGGGGTTCGACGAACTCTACGACGCCCGCCGCGCGATGGTCGACTGGACGATGCCCCGCTACGACGACTACGAATGGAACGAGGCGGTGGAGATTGGCGAGGCGGGCTGCGCGCCGTGGGGCGAGTTGCACCCGCGCCCCATCCCGCTGCTGACGCTGGAGCCTGTCGCGCCGAAGGTGGTGGAGCGCGTGCGCGTGGTCAAGCCGCCGCGGGCAGCGTGGGCGTTCGACCTCAAGCCGTACCTTGCGCCCGACGATTTGAGCGCGAACCCGCGCGTGCTGTCGGGCGTCGCAGCGACCGAAATCCGCGCCGACGCGCCCTGCACGCTGCGGATTGGCGATGTGCATCACGGGCTGCGCCCCGCCGATGTGCGCCTGAACGGTGAAGTCGCCCCCCACGACGGCGGGATGCACACCCTGCGCCTGCAGACGGGGTCGCACCTGCTGACGGTGGATGTCTCGCGCTGGTATCACGACTGGTTCCGCTACATCGTCGTGGAGGCGGAGGGCGACGCGCCCGTGCGGTTCGTGAACCCGCTGATGGAGCGCGCGGACTACCCGTGGGTGGTGCTGGGACCCTTTGACGGCGACGAGGCGAGCCATCAGCGCGCGCTGGCACTCCGCACACCCACCGAGATACGCCATCACCCGAAAGCGCACGCCTTCGACCCGATGCACACCGCCCGCGCGCCCATCTTCGCGCTGACCAACCATCACGCCCAGCGGACGGGCGAATCCCCGCGCGTGGAACACACCTACGCCTGCATCAACGCCGTCGACGACGCAACCGTCATCCACCCCCCCAAGACGGGCGATGTGGAACTGCGACTGGACTGGGGGCGCGAGGTGTTCGGCTATGTGGAACTGGAACTGGACGCGCCTGCAGGGGTGGTCATCGACTTCAACGGCTTCGAGTATATCGACCCTGTGCAGCGCGAGCGCGTGCAGTGGACTTGGGGGCTGAACAACACCTTTCGGTACATCACGCGGCGGGGCTGGCAGCGGTTCATCAGCATCACCAAGCGCGGCTTTCGGTACGCGACGCTGACGATTCGCTTCCCCGACGACGCGACGGAGCCTGTGCGGCTGCGCACGGTGAGTTGCTTCCACAGCGTGTACCCTTACGAGGCGCGGGGCGCGTTCGCCTGTTCCGACCCGCTGCTGAACCAGATCTACGAGATGTCGCGCGAGACAGTGCGCCTGTGCAGCGAGGACACCTTCATCGACTGCCCGACCTACGAGCAGACCTTCTGGGTGGGCGATTCGCGCAACGAGGCGCTGTTCGCCTACGCGGGGTTCGGGGACTACGCGCTGGCGCGCCGCTGCCTGCTGCTGGCGGGGCAGTCGCTGCGCCAGTCGCCGCTGGTCGAAAGCCAAGTGCCCAGCGCGTGGGAGAACATCCTGACGGCGTGGTCGCTGCTGTGGGCAATCGCCTGCTACGAGCATTACCTGTTCACGGGGGACATGGACTTCGTGCGCGAGGTGTTCCCCTATGTCGCGCAGCAGAACCAGACGCTGCACGAGCGATACCTGAACACCGACGGGCTGCTGGAGATTCGCGCGTGGAACATGCTGGACTGGGCGCCGATGGACACCCCAGGCGAGGGCGTCGTGAGCCATCAGAACATGTGGCTGGTGCGCGTGTGGGAGGACACGGCGAAGTTGGCGGATGTGATGGGCGAGGCGGTGCTGGCGCAGACTTGGCGGCAGTGGGCGCGCGACCTGCGCGCGGCAATCAACCAGCGTCTGTGGAGCGACGCCCGCCGCGCCTACACCGACTGCCTCAAGCCCGACGGGTCGCACAGCCCGACCTTCAGTATCCAGACGCAGGTGGTCGCCCTGCTGTGCGATGTGCCGACGCCCGATCGACGCGCAATTCTGGAGGGCTACCTCGCTGCGCCGCCTGAGGGGTTTGTGCGCATCGGCAGCCCGTTTATGACCGCCTTCCTGCTGGAGACGCTGCTAAGGCTTGACCGCCGCGTCGAAGTCCTTGCCCGCATCCGCGAGGACTGGGGCTTTATGCTGGCGATGGGCGCGGTGACCTGCTGGGAGCAGTTCAAGGGCGAGCGCGTGCCCACCCCGTTGCAGGCGCACCGCACGGAGTTCTTCACGCGCAGCCACTGCCATGCGTGGAGCGCTGCGCCTGCCTACTTCCTGCCGATTGTTGTGCTGGGCGCGCAGCCGTTGGAAGCGGGCTGGCGACGGTTCGAGCTTCGTCCGTTTCTGGGCGACCTGCGCTGGGCGCATGGCAGGCTGCCGCTGCCCGACGGCGTGCTGCAGTTTGCCTTCGAGGCGACCGACGCGGGCAGCGTGCGCGGCTTCATCGTTATCCCCGACGGCTACACGGCAGTCCTCGGCGGCAAGGAGTACGGCGCGGGCAAGCACGAGGTGGGCTAATCACTCCACCGCGAACAAGTCCCCGACGCGGACGCGAAAATCGGGCGCGAGCGGCGTGGTCAGCGCGTCGTCGGCGTGCAGGGTGGTCGTCTCGAACGGCGCGGTGTAGCGCACCACGCGGTTTCCCCGCAACCGTCGCCATCGGTATCGCCTCCGCTTAAAGATTACCTGCAACTTAGCCGATAATAGCACTGTGCCATGAATGCTGTTTGGAAGTGGGCGCGGATTGGCGTCTGCCCCATGACGGCGACGGGGCGCATCAGCGGCGGGCTCGTGCCGTTGAACGCGCGCGCCTATGAGTATTTCGCGTGCTACCGACTGGCGCATGCAGGCTTTCTGATTGACTGGCTGCTGCCTGCGGAGTTGCCTGCGCGGTTGCCCCACCTGAGCGTGCTAATCACGATTGGGCACGGAACCTTCGGCGACGAGTTGCGCCTTGCGCTGCACCAGTTTGTGGAGAGCGGCGGCGTGTGGATTGCCGTCGGCAGCCCGTGCGACGCGGGCGACCTACTCGGCGTGCAGGCGCATGCGCACCCCAGCGGCGCGTTCAAGCAACTCGGCGAGGGCTATGCCTACGCCGAGCGCGAAAGCCCAGCGTTCCAGTGCGCGTGGGAGACGCTACACGCTTTCGGGGGCACGGCGGTCGCCGTCAGCGAGGACGCGGAGGTCTGGGCGCGCTGGTTAGACCCGCACGGGCGCGACACGGGGCTGCCCGCCATCACGCACCGCGCACTCGGCGCGGGACACGCCGTCTTCTACGCCGTGCATGTGGGCGAGACGCTCGCGCGGATCCAGATGGGACGCCCCGTCGCCGAGCCGCTGATGCTGCCCCCAGACGCCCCACCCGACGACGACCCGCGCCCCCGCAGCGAAGACGCCACACGGCTGGACTGGCATCTGGATCGCGCCCCGTGCGACGACGGCGCACTCTGCTTCGCGAAACCCGTCGCCGACCTGTGGGCGGAGAGCCTCGTCCGCGCCGTATTGTGGGCGGGGCAGCAACGCGGCGAGGTTGTGCCGATGCTGTGGTACTACCCGAACCTCGCGCCCGCCGTGAGCGTGCTGAGCATCGCCTCCGAAACCGAGTGCGCCCAGCACGAGACGCCGCTGAACCACCTGCTGACGCTTACTGGCGTGCGCGCCGTGTGGTGCCTCAGTGAAGCCATCCACCACCCGAACTTCTACCGCGACCTTGTCAAGCGCGACCACGAAATCGGGGTGCGCTTCGTGCCCGACGAGGAACACTTCTGCCGCGCCAGCACGATGCAGGGGCAGGTGGACAACCTGCGGCGGTTCACAGGCGTGCGAGCAATCACCGCGCTGCAGGTCGCCGACCTCGCGTGGCGCGGCTGCAGCGACCTGTATCACTACGCCGACAGCGCGCAGATTCTCAGCGACCTCAGTCGCGGGGGCTATCACCCGCAGGCGAGCGGTTTCCCCTTCGGCACGGCGCACCCGTTCCATCCCTTGAACCCGCATCGCCCCGCCGAACCGTACAAACTGTTCACCGTGCCGCTGACCGCCTACCGCGCCATTGAGTGGGTCAGCGCGGCGCAGGCGAACCTGCTACTGGAGAAGGCAGTGCAAGCGCACGGCGTGTACCACATCACGGTGCGCCCGTCGGTGCTGGATTCGCAGGCGCATGCCGACGCGCTGATGCGCCTTGTTGGACGCGCCCGCTACTTAGGCGCAGAGTGGCGCACGGCGCAGGAGATTGCCCGTTGGCTTACCGCGCGGCAGAACATCCGCTACAAACTCAGCGGGCTACCAGGGCAGCTCGAGCTTGGGCTGCTCTCGATGACGACCCTCTACCGCTTCGGGCTGCTGCTGTTCACCCCGCTGAGCGGTTGGGCGAACATCGGCGAGCAGCAGGTGGAACTGCAGCCCGCCGAGTATTACGGCGCCCGCTGCCTCGTGCTGGAGACCGACCTCATCGAGAAGACCGTGCGCGAGATACGCTTGTTTGAGGTCGCTTCGGAGGCGGCATAGAGCAGGCGTAGAGGTGAGGGACTACCCATACTCCGCGCCTTGACTCCCGTGAAAGTGGGCAAATCCCCCGTAAATTCGTTCCCGCCCCCCTTGACAAACGGCGAAAAGTGGTGTATAATAATTAAGCTCGTAATCCTACGCAGGACGACTGCGATGGCGACGATGAAACCTGAACATCAAATATATGTGGGCAAGCGAGCACGCTCTTTGTGATCCGTACAGGTACAGGTTCATGCCACGATGGTGGAAACGCGTTAACCGACCACATCCCAACTGGCTGGGAATTGTTTACCGCACGCCGTCGTCCGTTTCAGGCGCGTGTGGCGGGGCAGTGTACGGAGGTGTATCAATAAGTTTACGGTAAGATGTCGGAGAGCTTGTATGTGGCTACTCAGAGTGCTCAGGCGTCGTCCGGTTCTCGCACCATTGGAACGCGCTCTGCTGGAGGGGCTGCAGGCGCACTTAGCTCCTGAACCACGCGCCATTCTCGCACGACAAATAGAAGCCGTCAACTATATCTACAGAGATAAAGAGAGTGGCGAAGTAAACCTCTACACATCAAAGAAACAGTCACCCCCTCGCTTCCCCAATCAACGATTAGAGGTGCTGTGGTGTACGGTTCACTATCGCGTGCCAAGTGAGACCGATTTGCTCAAGGCGCGGCTTTATTTAGTAAGAGGCGAACTGTTCACCCTCGCTTTTGGCAGGACTTATCGCAAAATCGCCTCACAAGATGAGGTTCACATTCAGCGCGTCGTATTCCATGTCGATGTAATGCAACCTGTTTCGGAAACGCCCCCTCTCTCAGTGCGAGAAGGGGAGGAAGCCCAGCTGATGGAGTGCTCGCCGCAGTGGTGTACCGAGTTGGGGCATCGGTGGGCTATCGAGCAGGTTTTGCCTCCCCTCTTGCCCGAAGAGCGACAGCAACGCTTACGGGAGATAGAAGCCTCCCTCCCGACGGACTACTTGAACCTGATTCAAGCGTGTGATGGCTTTCGGATTGCGGATGCAGTTGTATGGGGTCTTTCAGGTATTCGGGAGGTCAACCTGTCGTCAGGAGCTTATTGTCTTATGGCGGAGCGTGGAGGGGGGTACTTGGGTGCTTTGAAAGGGCAGCTGGATGGGTATGTATATTATTTACATCACGAACATTCAGAACCACTTGCACAATTTGCAACCTTTGCAGAAGCGTTGGAGTATTTGCTCAGTCGTCCAGACTTGCCATAGTAGCCGCACTTTCGCTTTCCCGAGCCAATCAAGAGCACATCATCAGGGCGCGTGCCTACACCCCACACAACACGCGGATTCTAAGGCACGCGCCCTATATCCAACGCCTGCCTTCAGAGATTCGCCAGCCGCTCAAAGATCCGCGCATAGCAGCGCACGAGTTTTTTGAGGCTCTCGATGCTAATGCGCTCGTTGGCTTGGTGAGCCTCGCCGTCGCCATCGAACGCTGCGCCAATCGCCACAAGGTTCGGCATCGTGCGGGCGTATGTGCCCCCACCCATCGTCGTCGGCTGCGACTCGTAGTCGCCCGTCTCCTCGCGGTAGACCTCCAGAATCGCCTGTAGGAACGGTGTGTCGGGGGGGATATAGAGCGGCGGGGTGTGGCGCACTTCGCTACGCTGAAAGCCCGTGCGCTCCAGCGTCGGCTGCAGCCGCTCCTGCAACGCCTCCAGCGACCAGGTGACGGGGTAGCGGATGTTGAACACGCACTGCACGCGCGTGCCGTCGTATTCGAACACGCCGAGGTTGCTGACCAGTGCGCCCGACGCTTCGTCGCTGTGGGCGATGCCCAGCGCTGCGCCGTCCAGCGACCGCGACCACTCCAGCACGGTGTGCAGCCACTGCTCGTTGTCGGGCAGGTTCAGCGGCTCAAGGGCTTCCAGCAGGCGCGTCACGGCGTTAATCCCACCTTCGGGGTGGCTGCCGTGCGACGATTTGCCTTTGGCGACGGCGCGCCAGCCTGCAGGGTCGCTGACCCACTCCACGCCTTCGGGCGCATAGGGCGGCTGCAGCGCGAGGTTGACCAGCGCTTCGGCGCGGTCGGGCACCATGTTGTGTCGCTCGCCGCCCCGCGCCCACAGCACGCGCACCCCGTCGGACGGCTCTATCTCCTTTGTCAGGTACAGGTTCGCGATGCCCTTCTCGCCGTAGATGAAGGGCCAGCCCGCGTCGGGACTGACGCCCCACACGGGTCGCTCGGGCTCCTTCTGCAGGTAATGTTGCATGCATTCCCAGCGGCTCTCCTCGTCGCAGCCGATGATCAGGCGCACGCGCCGTTTGAGAGGCGCGTCCAACTCCTTCAGGGCGCGCAGGGCGTAGATGCTCGCCAGCGTCGCGCCTTTGTTGTCCGTTGCACCGCGGGCGTAGATGTAGCCGTCGTGGATCTCCGCGCCAAACGGCGGGTAAGTCCAGTCGTTGCCTGCGGGCACGACATCGATGTGGCTCAGCGAGGCGACCATCTCCGCGCCGTCGCCCAGCGTCATATCGCAGGCGTAGCCGTCGAAGTCGCGCGGGTTCAGCCCGAACCGCTCGCCCATGCTGAGGGTGACATCCAGCGCGTCGCGCACACCCTTGCCGAACGGCGCGCCTGGCAAACGCTCCTCGCGGCGCACGCTCTCGGCGCGCAGCAACGCCTGAAAATCGCGAATCATCTCGTCGGTGTGGTCGTCAATCCACTGAATCAGCGCATCGCGGGTCATAAGCGTAGGTTTCGCCGCAGTCGGGCGTGTTCCTGCTATGGAGTGCGGAAGCGTCAGATTCCGCCTAACGCTGAAGCTGCGCTTCAGCACTCCACAGTGGGATAGCAGGAAGGTATTTTCGCACGCGGAATGTATCCATGACACGGCGCGCCGTGTCATAGGGGGACACGATGACACACACGATACAACCGTCGCCTGTGGGCGAGGGGGAGCGCATCCACGCGCTCGACGCGCTGCGCGGGATTGCCCTGCTGGGCATCCTGATGGTGAATATGGGTTCGTTCAAGGGGCTTAGCACGCTGGACATGTTCCCGCGCGCCGAGAGCCTCGTGCAACCCATCGACCAGATGGCTTTTCTGCTGATTCACGCGCTGTTCGCCGCCAAGTTCTACCCCATCTTCGCGTTCCTGTTCGGGCTGGGCTTCGCGTTGCAAACGGAGCGGTTGCAGGCGTGCGGGGCGAACCCGACGGGGATTATGATGCGCCGCTTGCTGGTGCTGCTGGGGATTGGCGCGTTGCACGGGCTGTTTATTTGGACGGGCGATGTGCTGCTGGCGTATGCGCTGTGTGGCATGCTGCTGTTGCTGTTTGCGCGGCTTAGCCCACGCGCCGTGCTGTATTGGGCGTTGGGGCTGTGGAGCGTGCAGGCGTTGTGCTGCCTCAGCTGCGGGGGGTTGACGCTCTGGTGGGCAACCGTCGGCGATACGGAAGGCGCGGGCGGCGACTTTTTCACCGCGTACATCGAGCAGGGGCGACAGGCGTATGCTCAACCCAGCTACTGGGTCGCGCAGCAGTTTCGGTTCGTGGAGTGGCTCCTGATGTTCCTCAACGCCATCTTCTTCCTGCCAAATGTGCTGACGATGTTCCTGTTGGGGCTTTATTTCGGCAAGCAGGGCGTGTTCGGGCAGTTGGCGGCGCATCGGGGGCGGATGGGGCTTCTGGCGGGCGTAGGCATTCCCGTAGGCGTGGTGTTGAACGTGCTCTATGCGTGGGGACTGCTGAACGCCCTGCGCTCTGAGAACGAGATGCAATCCTATGCATGGCTGACGCTTGGGATTGTGTTCGGTCCCGTGCTGGCGGTGGGCTATATCGGCGCGTTCGGGTGGCTCTGGTCGGCGGCAGAGGGGCTGCCGCGTGCGCTGACGCCCATCGCCGCTGCGGGGCGCATGGCGCTCACGAACTACCTGATGCAGTCGGTGGTCTGCACGCTGCTGTTCTATGGCTACGGGCTGGGGCTGCACGACAAGGTCGGGATCGCGCAGGGCGTGCTGATTACGGTCGTGCTGTGGGGCGTACAGGCAGCGTTTAGCATGCTTTGGCAGGCGCAGTATCAGTACGGACCGATGGAGTGGCTCTGGCGCAGCCTAACCTACGGACAGCGTATGCCGATGCGACGCACGGCGCAGGTTCAGCCCGCGCAACGCGAAAACCCGTAAGCGCACGGGCATGCCTTCCGCGTGTTGTGGAACAATCCCGCTGGGGAGGGTTCCCCAACACGACACAGAGGGAGGATAGCGATGCGATTCAAGGCACTGGGCGCCGTGGCGGCGCTGATTCTGGTGAGTACCGCGTTTGCGACGGTGACTTTCCTGCGCGTACAGGCGCGTGGGCATGCGACCGATTCGAGCAACCGACGACTCGACTTCCAACTGAACCTTGCCAAGCGCAGTCAGGGTGGCAACCACCGCTACTTTGGTCACGGGAGTTGCGCGTGGAGTGCGAATGGGCGCGGGCAATCGATGCGCATCCATCGGCTCGAGTCGCTGGAGGTGGACGAGGACGACGATGTGGTCGTGATCACAGCGTCAGGCGAGGGCTTGCTGGGTCAGTTCGGCTTTCCGCCTGCGAGTGGGCGGCGCGGCGCGCCTCAACTCGGCGACTTCACGCTCACGATTGTCGACAACGCGGAGGGCGCAGACACCATCGAGTTCGCGTTCCAGCGTGGTTCGGGCGTCAACGCCTACACCTACAGCTTCTCTGGGACTGTGCAGGCAGGCAGCCTGAACTGGAGCCAGTGGGGTCCGTAGACCACTCGATGCGCAGGGGGCTGATCGGCTCCCTGCGCACTTATGCTGCAATCCGATCCCGTCCTGCTTGCTTCGCCTGATAGAGCAGGGCGTCCGTGCGCCGAAACCATTCGTCCGCGCCCTCGTGATCTGCCAGCTCGCTCACGCCGATGGAGACCGTGACCCGTATCGGCTCAGCGTCAGGGATCGGGATGGCGTGTCGGCGCACCTGCTCAGCCAACTGCTGGGCAATTCGTTGCGCCTCGCGCAGGGTCGTCTCACGCAGGATCACGGCGAACTCTTCCCCGCCGTAGCGGGCGGCAAAGTCGCTCCTGCGCTTGCACACGCGCACAATCTGCTCCGCGACGGCTTTCAGCACGGCGTCGCCTGCCGCGTGCCCGTAGGCGTCGTTCACGCGCTTGAAGTGGTCGATGTCGATCAGCATCATCGTCGCGGGGTAGCCAAAGAGCCGATTCAGCCCGATAGTGTGCTGCAGGCACTCTTCGAAGGCGCGGCGGTTATACAGCCCCGTCAGCGGGTCCGTGGTGCTTTCGCGCCGTGCTTGGTCTAACTCGCGCATCAGGTGGTTCACCTGGCTTTCCAGTTGGCGCAGGGTCTGGCGATGGCGCTGCTCGCGCTGGGTGAGAATCTCCGTGATGGACTGCAGCGTCTGGCGGAGCGACCGCACATCCAGCGATTCGGGGTTCTGCACCTGCAGGTTGATGTGGCGCACCTGCTGTTGGAGCGCGGCGTCGTCCTGCGACTCTTGCTGGGTCATCCGGGCGAGGGCACTTAGCAGGTTCCAAGTCAAGTCGCGCAGGTCGTTCAGTTGCCCCTGCACGAACTGCTGTTCGTCGCGTCGCTGCTCCTGCAGAAACGGAAACAGCCCGCCGTACTCGCCTGCGTATACCTGCTCGCTGAGCTGCAGGAACGCCTCTCGCGCCGCCTGCGCCCGCCGACGGTGGGTCTCAAACGCATACTCGCCCAGCACACGCAGCACACCCGCCAGCAACTCGCGTTCATAGGGCGTGTCTGTCTCATCGTCTAAGCGTCGCAGCAGTGCCCGTAGCCATTCCACGAGGCGAATTGTCGGCAAATTGGCGTATTCACCTCAGGGAATAGGCAGGAACCATCGAACGAACGGTCGAAGAGTCGTTTAGGAGGCAAACCCGTATGCGATTCCGAGACCTTATTCTTGGTGTGACGGTTGCAGTGCTGAGCGGGCATCTGGGCTGGGCACAGCTAGACACAGAGACGCCAGCCCAGCCCAGCTTAGACCCGAAGCGCATTGACGCGCCCTTCGTGCCTGGTGAACTCGTCGTCGGACTGGAAGCGGGCGACCTTGCCCTGCCGCTGGTAGCGATGGAGATGGTCGGAACCATCACCGCGCAGAACCCGCCCATCCAGAGCTTCGTTATCAAGCTTGCCCCCAACCTCACGATGCAGGATGCGGGCGAGTTCCTGCGCGCCCTGCCTGGCGTGCGCTATGTCGAACCCAACTACCTCGCCTTCGCGTTTGCGAACCCGAACGACCCCTCCTTCAGCCAGCAGTACGGTCCGCAGCGCATTCAGGCGAACCTCGCGTGGGACATCTGGCAGCCCCAGCGCACGGTCTACATCGCCATCATCGACACGGGCATCGACTCCAACCACCCCGACCTGACCAACAAAATGCGCCGCCACAGCAACGGCGCGGTGTACGGCTACAACACGCTGAACAACACCACGAACGCGCTGGACGACAACGGGCACGGCACGCACTGCGCGGGGATTGCCGCCGCCGAGATCAACAACGGCGTCGGGATTGCGGGCGTGGCAGCATGGAACCCGAGCGTGGCGAACGCGAATAGCTATGTGCAGCTGATGCCCGTCAAGGTGCTCAGCGCCAGCGGTTCGGGCAGTCTGGACGCGGTGGCGCGTGGGATTACTTGGGCGGCGGACAACGGGGCGCATATTCTCAGCCTCAGTCTCGGCGCGGGTTCGGGCGCGCAGCAACTGCAAGACGCCGTGAACTACGCTTGGAACCGTGGCTGCTTGGTGGTGGTTGCCGCGGGCAACGGCGGGAGTTCGTCGCCACAGTACCCTGCGTTCTACACCAACAGCATTGCGGTCGCTGCTACCGACTCCAGCGACCGTTTGGCGAGCTTCTCGCAGTACGGCTCGTGGGTGGACATCGCCGCGCCGGGCGTAGGCATCCTGTCCACCATCCCGAACAACCGCTACGCCTCGTATGATGGCACTTCGATGGCGTGTCCGCATGTGGCTGGGGCGGCGGCGGTGTTGTGGTCGCACAATCCGAGCCTGACGAACGCGCAGCTGCGCGCGGCGTTGGAGACGCATGTAGACCCGTATCAGCCGTTGAGCGGGCGCACGCTTGCGCCGAACGCGGGTCGGTTGAATGTGTACCGCGCGTTGCAGGCGGTTGGGGGCGGCGGACCGACACAGCCGAGCCTGAGCAGCCTGAGCCTGAACCCGACCAGCGTGGTGGGCGGCAACAGCAGCACGGGCACGGTCACCCTCACCGCGCCTGCGCCGTCGGGCGGGTTCGTGGTAAACCTCAGCAGCAGCAACACCAGCGTCGCCACCGTGCCCAGCAGCGTCACCGTGCCCGCTGGCGCGACCAGCGCGAACTTCACGGTTTCCACGCAGGCGGTCTCCAGCGCCACGAGCGTGACGATTACCGCTTCGGCGGGGGGCGTCTCGCGCACGGCGACCCTCACGGTCAACCCATCGTCCTCGAATGTGACGCTGCAGTCGCTGACGATTAGCCCGACCTCTGTCTGGGGCGGTAGCACGGCGACGGGCACGGTGACCCTCAGCGGTCCCGCGCCTGCGGGCGGTGTGGTCGTGCAGCTACGCAGCAGCTCCAGCCGCGCCAGCGTGCCCAGCAGCATCACCATCCCCGCTGGAGCGACCAGCGCGCGCTTCACCATTCAGACGCGCTCCGCCTTCTCCATCACAACGGTCACCATCACGGCGACCTACAACGGCGTCTCCCGCTCAGCGCAGTTGACCGTGTGGTTCTGAAATGCAGCCTGCGGTGCGGGCGCGGTTGCCGCGCCCGTACCGTTCCTTCCCGAACCTCTCAGCTGCGAGAGAACAGGTATAGTATCCCTATGCATCGCGTAGGCATCGTCGGCGCGACGGGATACACAGGCAGCGAACTGATTCGCCTGCTGAGCGGGCATCCGCAAGCGCAGATGACCGCGCTCGTCTCGCGCTCGGAGGCGGGCAAGCCAATACAAGGCATGCTGCCGCATCTGAACGGGCTGTCGCTGCCGACGCTGAGCGCGTTTGACCCCGACGCGCTGGCGGCGCAGTGCGACCTCGTGTTTCTGGCGGGCGAGACGGGCTTCGCGATGGAACACGCGCCCGCTTTGCTGGAGCGCGGGCTGAAGGTGATTGACCTCTCCGCCGACTTCCGCCTGAAAGACCCCGCGCAGTTCGCCGACTGGTACGGCAAGGCGCACACTGCCTCCGAGTGGCTTGCCGAAGCGGTCTACGGGCTGCCCGAACTGACGCCGACCGACGCCTACAAAAACGCGCGGCTGATTGCCAATCCAGGCTGCTATCCCACAGCGGCGGGGCTTGCGCTCGCGCCACTGCTGCAGATGGGCGTCGCCGAACCCGACGGGATTATCATCGACGCCAAGTCGGGCGTGTCGGGCGCGGGCAGGTCGCGCGTCAGCGTGGAGTACCTGTTCACCGAACTGGACGAGAACTTCAAGGCGTATGGCGTGGAGAAGCACCGCCACACGCCCGAAATCGAGCAGACGCTCCAGGCGTTCAGCGAGCGTCCTGTGCGCGTGCGGTTCACCCCGCACTTGGTGCCGATGACGCGCGGCATCCTCTGCACGGCGTATGTCCGCCTGCGCGAGCCGACTTCGGCGGAAGCCCTGCACGCGCACTACGCCGCGTTTTATCGCGACCAGCCGTTCGTGGTCGTGCGCCCGCTGGGCGAGTATCCCGCCACGCGCGAGGTGTACGGCTCCAACCGCTGCGACATTGGGCTGACTGTCGATATGCGCACGCAGACCGCCGTCGTGATTAGCGTTATCGACAACCTTGTCAAGGGCGCGGCGGGGCAGGCGATTCAGAACATGAACCTGCTGCTGGGGCTGCCGCAGACGCTGGGGCTGCCAATTGCGGGGATCAGCCCATAAAGAGTTCCTGCGCCTAACGCCATAATGCCTCTTAGCCCCATTACGCGGGCTAAGGAGGCAACTGATGCACGGATGCTTGACAAGTCTATTGATTACATTTATAGTGTTTGGTGTGAGTGTTGGACACAGCGAGGCGCCTGCACGCGCGACCTTCGCAACGCACGAGGACTGCAACTTTTGGATGGTTGCCCTGCAACCGCAGGAGACCGTCGCCTTCACGCGCCGATTGGACGCAGGCGTGCGCTATCGGCTGTTCGTGATGGGCGACCCACACGCGCAAGCCGTTCGGTGTGAGGTACTGGATTCGCTGGGCAGGGTGATTGCCGTAGGCGACGAGGGCGTTCGGGAAACCACAGTGCGCTTTACCCCCAACGCGACGGGCGTTTACACCCTGCGCCTAAGCCTGCGTAAGTCAACAGGCGCGGCGCACTGCTCGATGCTGCTGGCTGCGGAACAGGGTGACTGGCAAGCAGCCGTGAAACACTGGAGCGACGCGCTGAGCAGGGTACAACAGACGATGACCGCGCTGGAGGCGCAAGGCGTCTCCGTCGCGCTCGCCGAGCAGGGACTATGCATGGTGGGCGGTCTTGCATCGGCGGGGCGCGCCTTCACCGTCGAGCAACTGGAGTTGGGCGCGGGCGCTCACCTCTGGGCAGCGGCAGGCGATAACCGCGTGCGCGCGCTGACGATGCGCCTGCAACGCGACAGCAAGCAGGCGGAGCAAGTGGCGTCAGGCAAGCGGCTTGCCCTGCACGCGGTTTCCAGCGAAGGCATGTACGCGCCTGCAGTCTCTCTCGAAGCGGAAGGCGGCGAGGCATTCGTAATCGTTGCACTGTTCACTGTCCGAAAATAAGCACGCTTGCTCGCCCTATGTGCAGGCGCGGGGGCTGATACGCTGCCTTCTCGAATGTGCCATAATATAGCGACTTACGCGCCTCCAGCGTCGGAGGCGGTGCGGACGCCGCCGTCGCGCATCACAGCGAATACCTGAGGAGGCAGAACGATGAAGCGAGTGTACCTATTTGAGGAAGGCAGCGCGGACATGCGCGACCTACTGGGTGGCAAGGGCGCAAACCTCGCCGAGATGACCAATATCGGGTTGCCCGTCCCGCCAGGCTTCACGATTACCACCGATGTGTGCCGCGGCTATATGAAACGCCTGCGACTGCCCGATGGCTTAATGCAAGAAGTGCGCGAAAAGATGCAAATTGTGGAGGGGCGCGTTGGCAAAAAGTTCGGCGACCCGCACAACCCGTTGCTGGTCTCCGTGCGCTCAGGCGCGAAGTTCTCCATGCCCGGCATGATGGACACGATTCTGAATCTGGGGCTGAACGACGCCACTGCCGAGGGGATGATCCGACTGACCAACAACCCGCGCTTCGTGTACGACGCCTACCGCCGCTTCATGATGATGTTCAGCGATGTCGTGATGGATATTCCGAAGCGGTACTTCGAGGCGCGGTTCGATGCGCTCAAGGAGCGGCTGGGCGTCACGCAAGACACCGATGTGCCCGCCGACGCGCTGCGCGAGTTGGTGAGCGAGTTCAAGCAAATCGTGCGCGACTTCGGCAAAGAGTTCCCTGAAGACCCCTACCAGCAACTGGAGATGGCGATTGAGGCGGTGTTCCGCTCGTGGAACAACGAGCGCGCGATGATTTACCGCGAGCGCGAGAAAATCCCGCACGACTTGGGCACGGCGTGCAATGTGCAGGCGATGGTGTTCGGCAACATGGGCGACGATTCGGGCACGGGCGTGGCGTTCACGCGCAACCCCGCCACGGGCGAGCGCGAGTTGTACGGGGAGTTCCTGCCGAATGCGCAGGGCGAGGATGTCGTCGCAGGCGTGCGCACGCCGTTGCCCCTGAGCGCGCTGCACGAGCGCATGCCCGAAGTGTACGCGCAGTTCCTGCAGATTGCCGAGCGACTGGAGCGCCACTACCGCGAGATGATGGACTTGGAGTTCACGGTGGAGCGCGGGCGGCTGTGGATGCTGCAGTGTCGCGCGGGCAAGCGCACGGGCAAAGCGGCGGTCAAAATCGCCGTCGAGATGGCGCAAGAGGGGCTTATCGGGCGCGACGAAGCCATCCTGCGCGTGCAGCCCAGCCACTTAGACCAACTGCTGCACCCGCACCTGGACGACGCCGCGCTTACCAGCGGCGACTACCCGCTGCTGGCGCAGGGCTTGGGCGCGTCGCCAGGCGCAGCCAGCGGGCGCGCCGTGTTCGACTCCAAACGCGCGATGGAGCGAGGCAAGACCGAGCCTGTCATCTTGGTGCGCCCCGAAACGAACCCCGACGATGTGGGCGGTATGTTGGCGTCTAAGGCGATTCTCACGGCGCGCGGTGGCATGACCTGCATCGCAGGCGAGACCAGAGTGCTGACCGACAGGGGGCTGCTGACCGCCGAGCAGGTGTTCGACCTGTTCGCGGCGGAGGTTCCCCTGCGGATTCTGTCGTTTGACACGCGCACAATGCGCCCTGTGTGGCGTCCGATTATCGCGGCGGGGCGACGCCCTGCGACCGTTGTTCGAGCGCAGGTCTCTCAAACGGGGCGGGCGCGCGAGAACTGGTTCCGAATCACGCCCGACCACAAGATGTTCGTCATCCGCGAGCGTCGCCTGCACAAGGTTCCGCTGGCAACCGTCGCCGAGAATCAGGAGTACCTGCTCGCGGTGGATTGGATTCCCTCGCTGGGCGAGACGCATCAGTCGCCTGCGTTCGCCTATGTGCTGGGCGCGCTGCTTTCCGACGGGCACATTCGGCTCACGCGCACGAAAGGGTGCGTTGTGTTTATTCAGAAGCCGACCCCAGAGAAGGCAGAATTCATTCAGCGCGTTCGCGAGGCGTTCGAGGCTGCATTTGGGTACCCCCTCAGCAACGGGCGTAGGCGATACACAAAGTGCGTGCTTCGGGGGCGCGTTGTGGAAGGCGAGGTCGCCGACTATATCTGCTTCCGTCGCGAGCCTGCCGCGCGCCTGTCTGAAGTTATCGCGAACCTCACGCGGTGGGTGCTGGAGGCAGATACAGAATCGCTACGCCACTTCCTTGCAGGCTACATAGACGGCGACGGCTCCTACTCGACGGCTTCGAGCCCCGTGCGCCTGCAACTGGTGGTCTCTGAGCGCAAGCCGCACTTGCTGGAGGCGATTGTGCTGGCGTGCCTGCGACTGGGCGTCTTGCCCCAAGTCACGAACAATCGCGAAGCGTACCTTGTGCAGATCACGGAGGGTACCGATCAGATACTTTCGCGCACGCATCGGGTCAAAGCAAACCCGCCCGCGCGTCGGTACGCCACGAAGTGCTTCAGCATGCGCGCGCTGTGCAGCGACATCGTAGACGCGGTGAACTACGCGGGACGCACACGCGCAGCGGTCAAGCGGAACATCATGTTCGGCGCGGACAAAATTCGGCGCGACATCCTCCCGCTGTGCCCCTCCGACGAGTTGCGCGAGGCACTCACCCGCCTACTCGACTCGCCCCTGCGCTCTTACCGCGTGGCGATTTCGCCTGAGCGCGAGGAAGCGCTCGTGTATAACTTCGAGGTGGACGCAGTAGAGGAATTGGACAAAAACTACATCATTTTCTCGTCGCGCCTGACGCCGATACTGGTCTCCAACTCGCACGCCGCTGTGGTCGCGCGTGGGTTCGGCATCCCGTGCGTGGCTGGGTGCGAAGCCATCAGCGTCGACGAACACGAGAACCTGTTCACCGTGCAAGTAGACGGCGAGACAGTCGCTATCCGCGAGGGCGACTTTATCAGCATCGACGGCAGCACGGGCAAAGTCTACAAGGGCGCCGTGCCCACCGTCGAGCCTGAGTTGACCCCCGAACTGCACACACTGCTGCAGTGGTCAGACGACTTCCGACGCCTGCGCATACGCGCCAACGCCGATAACCCGCACGACGCCGCCAAAGCGTTGGAGTTCGGCGCGGAAGGCATCGGGCTTGCACGCACCGAACACATGTTCTTCGGCGAGGAGCGACTGCCGATTATGCAGGAAATGATTCTCGCCAAGACGGAGAAGGAGCGGCGCGAGGCACTGAGCCGCCTGCTGCCCTTCCAGCGACGCGACTTTTTTGAAATCTTTGAGGTGATGCGCGGACTGCCCGTCACCATTCGGCTGATTGACCCGCCGCTGCACGAGTTCCTGCCCCGCTACGAAGACCTGCTGCGCGAGGTCGCCCAGTTGGAGATTACCGCGCCCGACTCGGAGACGCTTGCCGAGAAGCGTCGGCTGCTGCAGCGCGTGGAGGAGCTGCGCGAGGCGAACCCGATGTTGGGACTGCGCGGCGTGCGCCTGTCGCTGCTGTACCCCGAAATCGTGGAGATGCAGGTTGCCGCGATTCTGGAGGCGGCTGCTGAAGCGCAACGGCGCGGCTACGACCCCCATGTGGAGATTATGATCCCGCTGGTGGGGCATGTGAACGAGCTGAAACTCGCCCGCGAGCATCTGGAGCGCGTCGCCAAAGAGGTGATGGAGCGCGAGGGCGTGCGCGTGGACTACAAGTTCGGCACGATGATCGAAATCCCGCGCGCCGCGCTGACCGCCGACGAAATCGCCCAGTACGCCCAGTTCTTCTCCTTCGGCACGAACGACCTGACCCAGACCACCTTCGGCTACAGCCGCGACGACGCCGAGGGCAAGTTCCTGGCGTACTATGTGGAGCATAAAATCCTGCCCGAAAACCCGTTCATCACGCTCGATCGCGACGGTGTGGGCAAGCTGATACGGATGGCGTTCGACCTTGGACGCGCCGTGCGCCCCGACCTGAAAGTGGGCATCTGCGGCGAGCATGGGGGCGACCCCGACTCGATTGCCTTCTGCCATGAGGTGGGACTGGACTATGTGAGCTGCTCGCCGTTCCGCGTGCCGATTGCGCGGCTGGCGGCGGCGCAAGCTGCGCTGCGCAAGCGCGTGCAGGTGGCGGTGGACAAATGAAGGCGATCGTCCACTACGCGCTGGAGCCGTGCAGCGTGGAGCTGCGCGAGATTGCGGAGCCGACGCCCCGCGCGGGCGAGGTGCTGGTGCGCGTGCGCGCCGTCGGGGTGTGCGGCTCCGACCTGCACCAGTACCACAACACGCAGTCGTGGCAGGTGAATGTGCCTGTGGTGCTGGGGCACGAGTTCGCGGGCGTGATTGAAGCCGTCGGCGAGGGCGTGCAGGGCTGGCAGGTGAGCGACCGCGTCGCGTGCGAGACGGCGGCGGTCATCTGCGAACAGTGCGCCTACTGCCGCACGGGGCGGTACAACCTCTGCCCTAAGCGGCTGGGCTTCGGCTACGGCGTCAACGGCGCGATGACCCGTTATGTGCGCGTCCCTGCCCGTATCCTGCACCGCCTGCCCGACACCCTGTGCTTTGAGGACGCCGCGATGACCGAGCCGTGCTGCGTCGCCGCACACGCTGTAATCGAATGCTCGCAGCCCAAGCCAGGCGACTTGGTGGTCGTGTTCGGCAGCGGACCCATCGGCTTGCTGTGCCTGCAGATGGCGAAGCTGTTCAGCCCCCGCAAGGCGATACTGGTCGGGCTAAGCACCGACGGCGAGCGGCTGCGGATTGCCGAGGCGGTCGGCGCGGACGCGATTGTGTGCGCCGACCGCGACGACATCGAGGCAATCGTTCGCCGTGAGGGCGACGGGCTGGGCGCAGACTTGGTCATCGACGCGGTGGGCAGCTCCGCCGTGCTGGAGCCGTGCCTGCGCATCGCGCGTCCCGACGGGCAAATCACCAAAGTCGGCTGGGGACCCGAACCGCTTGGCTACAGTTTGGACCCGCTGGTGGGTAAGAATTTGCGGCTGCAGGGGACATTCAGCCACACTTGGGGCACTTGGGAGCGCGTGCTGACGCTGATGGGCGCAGGCAAGTTGAAACTCGCGCCGATGCGCCGTGTCTTCCCGTTGGAGGCGTGGCGCGAGGCGTTCCACGCGATGGAGCAACGGCGCACGGTGAAGAGTGTGCTAATACCGGAGTAAACTCACAAAGGATTCTCCTTTTTTGACGGGATCCCTACACAAGGAAACTGCTCTCTACGAAGTGCGCTGCGATGAGAGGGGCGTTAAACCACGCCTCTTGGCTCGTGCATTCGTAAAGCGTTTCCTGGGTTCCGCGGTGGACATCGTAGGCGTAGTATGTTTTTCTCCTGCGCGTTGTATCGGTCTGGACGCGCAAGAGCCAGCGCTTATCGGCGGAGACGTCCAGAACCTCGTCGCTATGGGGAATTTCTGTCCAGCCTGACCCGCGTCGCTGATAGCGAAAGTGATACCGAGGCGGATAGGTCGTCCCCTTTGCCTGGCGCAGTATCCGTGCCGCGCCGTCGGCAGTGTAGTGGAGCCAGCCTTTCGCGAACGGCGTGCCTTCAGGGTAGCCCGAACGGATACTGCCGCGCACAAACTCCCAATCGCTGTGGATAGTTCGAACAGCACTGGAGGGAAGCCGCACAGGTCGCCCGCGCGGTATAGGACGCCGATACCACGTGCGTTCGCTTCGGTTGGATTTTCCAGTCCCGCTAAGACGCTGAACAGCATACCAGATGGCGTCCGATTGAGGATACCAGCCATGGAAGAGAAAGTCCACCCGATGGGGCAGGGTAGAATCGAACACAATATCGGGCGGCTCCAGCAAAGTCTTGACGCCCCCCGACGGCACATCAATCACTATCAGGTCTTGAAAGCGATTATCGCGGCTCGCCAGCAGGTAGCGACCATCAGGCGACCAGGCGGATGGATAGACAACTGTGTTGCGTATGAGCCATCGCCACTCAGGCTGGGAGTTGGGGTACAGGTTGACCCATATCAAGTCGCGAAAGATGTGTAGGGCGAGTTGTCGTCCATCGGGCGCTACCTTCCAAGAGCGCACCTGCAGCGGCGTAGACGCACGGAAAACACAGTGTGTCTCAAGCGACTTGCCCTCGGCAACCGACACACGATGGATGCCGTAGGGCTTCTGATGATCCGCGTAGAAGAACAGAAACGCAGTCTGGCTCATATTCCTTGCTCGCGACTCGCTTGCCGTGCGCCCTGTGCAATCGCCGCCCCGCTGCCTGCGTGGGCGTCGGCTGCATTTAGTATACCTACTCCCAGCCCGCCTAACGCATGTGGCAGCGAGGCGATCCCCTCTATCTCCAGCGCAATCGGCGCAACGCAGCAGGAACCGTCTGAAACGCAGTGAATCTCCTACATAAGCGACGATGGCATCGATACGCACGGCGCTGGTAGACTGGCGCAAGTATCTGGTTGGGGTGTTCACACAGGTGCTGGGCAATCCCGTGATTGGGCGCGAGCTGCGCGTGCGGGTGCGCGTCGGGCGCGCCTACCTGCTGCAGGCGTTCTACCTCGCGTTTCTGATTCTGATTGTCGCGCTGGCGTACCAAGCGGCGATTGGCGACAACCCAGACCTCCGAAACCCTGTGCGCGTGCAGGAAGCGCTGGTGGACTTCTACCGCCTCGTGATGAGCATGCTGGTCGCGCTGATTGCGCTGATTGCGCCTGCACTGACGGCGAACGCGATCACGCTGGAGCGCGAGCGCAAGACAATGGATCTGCTGCTCGCTACGCCGCTGACCGCGCGCCAGTTGTTGGTGGGCAAGCTGCTCGGCTCGTTCGCGTTTATCGTGCTGCTGCTTGCGTTGACGCTGCCTGTGAGCGCGGTGAGCGTGCTGCTGGGCGGGGTGTCGTTCCCTGAGTTGCTCAAGGCGTACCTGCTTATTGCGTGCGGCGGGCTGGTGCTATGCGCGATTGCGCTGTTCAGCTCGGTGTACGCCCGCAACTCGACGCTGGCAGTGCTGTGGAGTTATCTGCGCGTGGCGGGCTTTCTGCTGGCGACGGGCGTCCCGTTCGCCTTTCAGGATATGATGGGCGGCGGGCGCGCGTTGAACCTCCATGTGCCGATTGTGCTGCTCAACCCCTTCACCGCGCCGTTTGTGGCGGATTTACAGGTGGATTTCGTGCGTTGGCATGCGCCCGCGTGGATTGTGGGCGTTGCGCTGTGCTTGCTGTTCACGCGCTTGACGCTCACCGCCGCCGCTCGTAAGGTCGGGCTATACGATAAGGATGTGCTGCCTTCCGTGCGCCGCCAGCTGCTGGTGCTGTTGCCCCTCAACATGCTGATGTGCGTGTTGCCGCTGCTGGCGATTGGTGGGGGCGGTGCAATAGCGCCTTCCGCAGAGTATATAATGCTGATTGTTCTGTTGTGTGTTGTGCCCTTCTTGATGCTGGCAGCGTGGATTGCGCCGTTTGGTCAGGACGGCGACACACCGTGCCCCGACGACGGGATGTTCAAGCCGTCGCGAATGTTCACTGCTGCCCCTTCGGGCGCACTGCCGTTCCTCTGGACGGTGTGGTTGCTCACGGCAGGCGCGCTCATCCTCATCCTCTACCAGTCGGGCATGCCCGCGATAGTGGATCCGTTGTTTTGGAACTACCTGCTGTCGATGCTGACCTACTTCACGGGTATCTGGATGCTCTTTTGGGGAATTGGTCGGTTCTGCTCGGTGATGTCGCAGGCGCGTTCGTTGGCGACGGCGCGCGCCCTGACGCTGGTCGTCATTACGGGGGTGGTCTCGCTCCCCGTCATCATCGACCTGATGTTCTTCTGGAACCGCGCCGAGTTCGTCGCAATGCAGCTGTGGGTGTTCAAGCCGTTCTTCGACGCGCTTTCCGAGCCACGAGCCGTGCAGACCCACGAGTCGATGTTCCTGTGGGGCAGCGGGATGGTGCTGGTCGGTCTACTGCTGGGCGCGTTTCGCAGGCGGGCGCAAGCGCAAGGAACCGAAACGCCGTCGGATGGTGTATAATAGGGATATGAGCCTTAGGGGGAGCCTGAGATGATAGGGCGTCGCGTGTTTGGCATCGAGACCGAGTTCGGGTGCTTCGTGCGGGACGAGCGCGTGGGCACTTCCGAAACTGTGGTGGAAGCGGTCAAGAACTATGTGTTCCACAAGGCGCGGCTGGGGCTAATTGACCTGACCGCGCGCGACGAGGCGTTCGAGCCTGCCCGCAGCGGGGGCTTTCTCATCAACGGCGGGCGGTTGTATATCGACGCCGTCGGCAGCCACTTGGAGTACGCCACGCCCGAATGCGCCAGCCTGTTCGATATTGTCGCCCACGAGAAGGCGGGACAGCGCATCGTCTACAACACGCTGAAACAGATGAACTGGGACGAGCGCGTGAGTTTCCACAACAACAACATCGACCACTTCGCGGGACACACCTTCGGTTGCCACGAGAACTACCTCGTGCGCACGGACGAGCGGCTCCCCAGCGACTGGCACAAGTTGATTCTGCCGTTTCTGACCACGCGCCAGATATTCGCGGGCGCGGGGCGCGTCGGGGGGCACCGCCTCGAACACGCGGGCTTCCGACCCTCCCTCTCCGAAGTCGCCGACCACCCGATTGACTTCATCTGGGTCTCGAATGTCTACAATGTGGAGCCTGACCCGACGGTGCAGTACCAGTTGTCGCAGCGCGCCGACCACATCGTGCGCGAGAACGCTTCGCGCGTGCGCTTCAACCGCGCGATTATCAACCCGAAGTGGGACAGCGTGTACGGCTACCAGAACTACCAGCGGCTGCACCTGCTGTTCGGCGAGGGCAACATGAGCGAGTACGCCGCTGCGCTGAAAATCGGCACGACATGCCTCGTGTTAGACCTCGCGGAGGCGCGTGCGCTACCCAACTGGCTGCGCCTGCAAGACGCCCTGCATACCCTCAAGAGCATCTCGCGCGACCCGACCCGCAAGTGGATTGTGACGCTGCTCGACGGCAGCACCATCTCGGCGATTGACCTCCAGCGCGCCTACCTGCAACTCGCCCAGAAACGATTCGCAGGGCGCGACCCCGAAACCGACTGGGTGCTGCACGAGTGGGAGTATGTGCTGGACACCTTAGAGACCGACCCCGAAAAACTGGAGGACCGCCTTGACTGGCTGATTAAGCTGCGCATCCTGCGCGAATATATGGAAGAGACGGGCGCGCAGTGGGGCGACGACGCGCTGCACTCTATCGACTTGGAGTACCACAACATCAACCCAGAGCAGGGGCTGTATTACGCCTTGCAGCAGATGGGCGAAGTGAAGCGCGTGGTGGACGATGTGCAGATTGACGCAGGCATCACCACCCCGCCCGCCGACACGCGCGCCTGCGCACGCGGCTATGTCATCAAGCGACTCGCGGAACGCCGCTACAACCGCTACTACATCGACTGGGATATTGTGTATGTGGATCGCAACCGCCAGGTGGACATGCGCGACCCGTTCAACACCTACATGCGCGAGGCGGAGCGGTTCGTGGTGATGTTGTAGCGCCACTCGTAGTAGGTCGCCGCCGCCAGCGCAAGCTTCTCGGCATGCGTGGTGCGGGCGCGCTGACGGAATACATCGTAGTCGTTGCGCTCAATCGCGTTCAAGATCCGCGCGTAGAGCCGTCCGCCCAGCAGCACGGGGTAGTGCGCCTCGCGCGGCAGCAGCGGAATGCCTTGCTCGGCTTCGGCGTACAGCGCGCGGCAGCGGTCAATCTGGAAGCGCATCAGCGCGACCCAGCGGTCGTCTACGACGCCGTTGGCGATTTGCGCTTCCGAGACGCCGAACCGTTGCAACTCGTCCTGCGGTAGGTAGACGCGCCCGCGCGCCCAGTCCTCGCCCACATCGCGCAGGAAGTTTGTCATCTGCATCGCCAGCCCCATCGTCGCCGCGTAGTGCAGCGCGTCGGGCTGCACTGCGCCGAGAATGTAGCACATCATCACACCCACCACCGACGCGCTGCCCCAAGTGTAGGTCTGCAACTCGGCGAAAGTCGCGTAGCGCGTGCGCGTCAAGTCCATCCGCATCGCGTCCAGAAACTCCAGCGGGTAGCGCAGGGGGATGTGGTAGCGGCGCACGACATCGGCGAACGCCCGCAGCGGCGGCAGCGACACAGGCTCGCCACACACGGCCCGAATCAGGTCGCGCTCATAGGCGTCCAGTTGCGCACGGATGCTCTCAGGCGAGCTGTGCGCGTCGGGGCAGTCCACCCACTGGTCGGGGTAGCGCACGAATCCGTAGAGCGCGTGTACGGCGCGGCGCGTTTCGGGCGGGAAAAACCGCGTCGCGAAGTAGTAGCTGACGCCATGCGCCCGCTGCACCGCTTGGCAGTGCGCGTAGTCCTGCTCCAGCGTCGGTTCCTCCCCGCGGCGCGCCATCAGCGAACGCATCAGCAGTAGGATACCCAAAACGGTCAGAACCGCTCGTGAATTGAGCGCGTGCCCCGCAGCAGCACTTGGAAGCCCTGCGCGGCGTGTTCCTCGTCGGTGAGCGCGGCGCGGGCGTCGGTGCGGGTCTGGCGCAGCAGCGTCTCCACTGCGCCCGCCGCCTCCGCGAGCCACGCGGTCTCGTCGGTTGCCGCGCTCTGGAACGGCGCACCCACACTCAGAAACGCGCGCGGGTACTGGTGATAGCTCGGCTCGATATGGATTGCCAGCGGCAACAGCGTCGCCTGCGGGACGCGACACGCCAGCCAGTGCAGCGACCGCTGGAACGGCAGCAGCCGCTCCGTGTCGCCGTGTAGCACGCCCTCAGGAAACAGCAGCAGCGCCGCAGGTTCCGTGCGTAGAATCTGCACTGTACGCTTGACCGCGCGGGCGCGCGCCTGCGGGTCGTCAGGCGGGAAGGGCAGTGCGCCGATTGCCCCGAACGGCGGGAAGCGACGATACGCCTCCATCCACACCACCATGCGCCGTCCCCACGCGCGGATGAGCCAGTAGCCCAAGTAGCCGTCCCACCAGTAGTGGTGATTGGCGAACAACACAAGGGGTCGGTTGCGGTCATACCAGTTAGCAATTGCAACCCCCTCCTTAAGGTTCCCCCTGCCCGCAGGGGGAACCGAGCGGGTGCGCCCTTCGCGGTTCCCCTCGCGAAGCGGGCGCACCCCCTCGTTACGCTCCTCGTGGTTCCTCTCGCGAAGCGGCGGGAACCTTAAGGAGGGGAGCGAATCTACAACCTCTGGCACTGCGAAGCGCACATAGACCGCCCGAAAATGCCTGCGTAAGCTGCGCCCAATCAGCCAGTCCACGAATCGTGCCTGCAGCCTCACGAGCGCGCCTGATAGACCCGTCCCTTCCATCGCACCCAACCTCGCCGATACCACACGATCGAACGCGCGAGCGTCAGCAGCCCAATCAACACGCTGCCCGCATAGCCCAACCCCATCGCAAGCGGCATGCCGACCACCCGCGCCGACAGCCCGAACACCAGCACCGCGCCCGCAATCGCCCCCGATGCTTGCGCGTACTGCCCCAGGGCAATCGCCGCGCCCAGCGGGTACAGATAGACCAGCGTAAGCATAACGCCGACCAGCACCGCCACCAGCGCCGTGCGGCAGATGGCGACGGCGTTTTTGGCGAAGCCGTCCATTGCCGCCCGTAGCGTCGGGTACATCGACACGCGCAGCCACGCCCGCGCGTCCAGCAAATGCACCGTCCCGCCCTGCCGCTTCACCAGCGCGGCGAGCGCGACATCCTCCAGCACTGCGCCACGCACTGCCTGATGGGGCTGCCATCGCAAGTAGTCGTCCCTGCGGAAGGCAAGCACCTGCCCATTCGCGAAGGCGAACGCGGGGTTCGGATGCCGCTCTGCCAGCGGCAACGGCAGCAGCGTGAACACCGAGAAGGGCACCATCAGTTTCAGCAGCGCGACGGGCACGCTCGCAGGCGTGAAGGCGGGGATTGCGCTCACCAAGTGCGCGTCAGTCGTCTGCAGGTATGCCCGTAGCGCGTTCAGGAAGCCCGCCTCACAGCGCAGGTCGGCGTCCAGAAACAGCAGCCAGTCGCCCTGCGCCCGTACCGCCAGCTGATGGCACGCCCAATTCTTGCCGACCCAGCCGTCGGGGCGCGGCGCACTCTGAAACCAGCGCACGCCCAGCGACTCGGCGTGCTGCGCCAGCCACTCGGTCGTGCCGTCGTCGGAGCCGTCGTCGCACACCCAGCACTCGACGCCCGCGCCCAGCTGGGGCGCGAGACTTTCCAGCAGCGCGGGCAGGTTCTCCACCTCGTTCCGCGCGGGGATGAGCACCGAGAGCGTCGGCGCACTCACCGATGCAGCTGCCCGCAGCCGACGCCTGCGCCAATAGGCAAGGTTATACAGCAGGATGCCGATTTGCACCGCCAGCACGCCGTAGATGATGAGCCACACTGGATGTAAGGATACCCTTATACCAATCGCGCGTCCAAAGTTCATTAGTTGCCCCCCTCCTTTAGGTTCCCCCCGCTTCGCGAGGGGAACCAAGTCGCGCGCCCGTTCGGTTCCCCCTGCGAGCAGGGGAAACCTTAAGGAGGGGGGTCTCGTTTATTCGTGCTTTTATGAACTCTGGCTCGGCGATTGGTATTATACTAACGCCGTCTTGCCAGGCACTGCCACCTCGTCGATGGGCATCGGTCCGAACTCCAGCTTCTCGGCGCGCTCCAGCAGGTTCAGCTGCGATTGGTTCATCACGAAGTCCCAAGTGACCACCTTGCCTGTGTAGGCGGACATGCGCCCCATAATCGCTGCGAGCGTCGCTTCTGTGACGGCGCGCGTCTCGTTAAGCGGCTTGCCCTCGCGGATGGCTTGCACGAGGTCTTCCTGCTCCTTGCGGTAGCCGCTGCGCTTGGGTCCGTCGTAGCGCCAAGTCTCGCCGCCGACCGTGATGCTCCCCGACGGGTCTGCCGTACCCTTCGAGCCGTAGACGCGCTCGCCGATCAGCACGGCGCAGTTGTCCACCTGACGGCACATGCTCAGCACCTTGACGCCGTTGGGGTACTCGAACTCCACGGCGAAGTGGTCGTAGATGTGCCCGTAGTGCGGCTCGGTGCGCGACTGGCGTCCGCCCATGCCCATCGCACGCACGGGATGCGCCCCCAGCACCCAGTTCATCACATCGATGTTGTGGATGTGCTGCTCGACGATGAAGTCGCCTGAGAGCCAAGTGAAGTAGAGCCAGTTGCGCATCTGCCACTCCACATCGCTCCATTCGGGGCGTTTCTCGACATGCCACAGTCCGCCTTGGTTCCAGTAGCATGCGCCGCCGACGATTTCGCCGATTGCGCCGTCTCGGATGCGGCGGATGGTTTCGATATAGTTCGGCTCGTGGCGGCGTTGCGTGCCCGCGACGACGCTCAAGCCCTTCTGGGTCGCCAGCTCGCCCATCTGGAACATCAGCCGCGCTCCTGCAGGGCACACCGCGACAGGCTTCTCCATAAACACATGCTTGCCCGCTTGAATCGCCTCGCGGAAGTGGATAGGTCGGAACGCGGGCGGCGTGCAGAGCAGCACTACATCCACCCCGCTGGCAATCACCTGCTTGTAGGCGTCCAGTCCGACGAACAGGCGGTCGCCGACATTCAGTTGCGCCTTGCGCTCGTCTTTCAGCTCCTCGCGCAGTGCGTTCAGCGAGCCTTCCAGTCGGTCTTTGAAGGCGTCGCCCAGTGCGTAGAGTTCGACGCTGGGGTGCGCGACGATGATGTCGATGGCTGCGCCTGTGCCGCGCCCGCCGCAGCCGATGAGTCCGACGCGCAGCTTGTCCGATCCCTGCGCGTGCGCGAAGAGTTCAATCGGCAGGCTGGCGAGTGCGCCGCCGACGGCGACGCCCGCCGACGCCTTCAGAAACTCGCGCCGTGTCAGTGTATTCGGTTGCTTCATCGCTTGCCTCCTATTGCGGATTTGCTTCCAGCACCTTCAGTTGTGTGGTCAGCGTGAACAGCCGCCCGTCGATGTCGAACACGAGTTCGGCGTAGGCGGTGGCGCGTCCGCGGCGGGGTCGCTGCAAGTAGCCCTGCCAGCCGCCGTCGCGCGTGCGCGTCATCGGCGCGCTTGCCCAGCGCGACTCGCGCAGGTCGTAGTCGGGCGTGCTGGCGAACCACATCCGCGCCTCGCGCGCCGCAGGCTGGCTGCGCACGCGAATCTCCAGCCCTTGCGGGGTCTCGTTCAGCGTCCACGCCATCTTCGGCAGCGACCGCCCACGCGCCAGCGTCTGGATGAACGCGACCAGCGTTGCCAACACGCGTGTGCGGTCGTCCAAGCCGTGCCCACTGTTGGGCGCGTACAGAATCCACTTCGGCTCGGGCAAGCCGTCCCAATACAGGTTCAGCGCGTCCTGCGCCCAGTAGCGGTCGTTCGTGCCGTTAATAATGAGCTTCGGCATCGTGTAGCGGTCGCGATAGCTGTAGGGGTCTTCCAGTTCCACCAGTCGCTGCCCGATGGGGGTGTTCAGCAGTTGCAGCATCCCGCCCGCCACATAGTCGCCAATCTGCTCGCTCGGCTTGCCTTTGTAGAACTCCAGATGGTGCGGCACCTGTTTGGGCAGATCCAGCACATCGATGACCATCGGCGCGATGCCCGCCACACGCGGGTCTTGGCTCGCGCCCACCAGCCATGCCGTCCACCCGCGCTTCGACGCGCCCGTGACCATGAACCGCTCCACCACAGGCAGCCGCTCCGCTTTCAGGAACGCTTGCACGGCGTCCATACACTTCAGCACTGCCTTCGCCATCGGGAAGTGCAGCGGCCAAGTCGTGTCGCCCGTCTCGATGAACTTCTGCCAAGTGTAGACAATCAGCGCGTCCTCGTATAGGTTGTTATACAGCGGCTGCTTGGGGATGCCGTACAGAATCACGAACGGCGCGCCCGATTCGCGGGCGATGTGCGTCCCGAACGCCTCGTCTTCGGCATCGGGTCTGCCCCCTGTGTTGTAGAGTCCTGCAAAGCGCGGGAAGCGCGGGCGGTCAGGGTAAAACACCTGCACAAAGTGATCCCATTCAATCCCTTGCCATGTCTGGGAAATCATAAACAGCGTATGTATCGTGACGCCGTCGACGCGCTTGGTCTCGCGCTTCTCCCAGCGGTAGGCGGGTTCGGGTCGCTTGAAGTAGTCGTCCAGCGGTTTTTGCGCCCAACCTGCCGATAGCAGCGTCGCCAGCAGTATCCATCCGAGTAATCGCATTCGTTGCATAGGCGCACGGTTCGGCGCACGGACAACGATTCCTGCTAATTTGCCGTCTCACAGCCAAGCCCGAGGTCCATCAGCAGCGTTAGCAGGTCGGCGTCGTCCACGATACCGTCCCATGTGATGTCCTCGCCGCCGTCGCAGGTCTCGCCGAAGCGCAGCAGGAGTTGCAGCAGGTCAGCGTCGTCCACGCAGCCGTCGCCGTTCACATCCGAGAGATACAGCGTTAGCGTGTCGGGCAGTTCGCCGTCGCAGCGGCTGGGCGCGAAGTCGGGCAGCCCGTCAAGCCCGTCGATCAGTCCGCCGGGGCAGTTGTAGGGCGTGCAGGGCGGGTCGATGTTCGGCGGGAGGCTGCCCAGCGGCGCGGTTCCCGTAATCGCGGGACCGCCGTAGCCCAGCCCCGAAATCGGGCAGTTGAAGTTGACCTGCAGCAGCTGCCCGCTCAGGCGAATGCGCGGGTTGTTCAGCACCTGCACGCGCGTGCCCAGCGTCAGCGTGCTGCCAGATACCGTGACATGGCGAATCTCGTAGTGCAGGTGTGGTCCCGTCGAGCTGCCCGTGCTACCGAGTCGTCCAATCGGCGCGCCCGCCTCTACGGTTGCCCCGTTCGGCGCGAGGAAGTAGTTGAGGTGTGCGTAGATGGTCGCCAAGTAGGTGTTGCTGCCCCCACCTGTGGGGCGCACATTGCTCACCACGATGGCGTAGTTGCCGTAGCCCGTGCAGCCGCTTTGGGCGCGGGTGTAGACGCGCCCCGCATGCGACGCCAGTATCGGCTCGTTGCAGTCCTGCAGGAAGCCGTTGTAGTAGGGGCAAGTCGCCCGCGCGCTGGAGAGGCGATTGAAGTCCACGGCGTATTCAGGGTTGTTGCCTGCGTGCGTGTCGTAGGTGGATGGCAGCCACACCTGCCCTTGTCGCCACGGCGCGACGAGGCTGCGCAGGAACTGCTCTTCGGTCTGGGGCGTGTTCGGGCTGTAGACCAGCGTGATGCGGCTGACCTGCGCGGCATAGAGGGTCAGCGTGCGGCGTGGGTGGCTCGCGCCGTCCACCAGCCAGCGGGTGAACCGTGCGCCGTTGGGAGCGACTTCAGGCGCAGTGAGGCTCACACGCTCACCCGATAGGTACACCAGCGTCGCAGGCAGGGTGATGGTCGTCGCGCCTGTGTTTAAGTCTGTGGGCGAAACTTGCACTTCCACGCTTGATGTGCCCAGTGTCTGCAGGTACAGCGTCGCCTTCGGGCGCGGCTGCCCCGCCAGCGAGAGGTAGACGCCCGCCCCGCGCACGCCCTCCGCTGACCAGCCGATCACCCCGTCATCCCAGCGGATTTTCCACCAGACGGTGTTCGCGACGGTGTTGTTGAACACCTCGTATGCCCAGCCCGTCGCGCCTGCAGACTTCGTGGTGACGATGGCGTTCTCCGCACCTGGCCCTGTGCGCACATTCAGCGCGGAGGCGTTCGGTCCGACGCGCACGGGGTACGCCAGCGGAGCAGACACATTCGGGAAGACGCCCTGTCCCGCCAGCGGCGCGAGGTAGTCTGTGCCTCCTGCGCCCGTCGCCGTCCAGCCTTGCAAGCCGTTCGCCCAGCGCGTGGGCAGCCAAGTGAGGCCGTTGCACGCTTGCGCCGCGCCCAGCACTGCGCCGTCCATCCCCGACGGAAGTGCGCCCAGGCTGCTTGTGCTGCACGGGGTAGGGCGCACGGCGAGGTTGTTCCCCGCAGCCGTGACGCCGACGCGCTCGCTGACGACCTGCCCCGACGCGGCGCAGACAACACTGACGGCAATCCAGACCCCACACAGGCGACGCATAGCCTATAGATACGCCTGCGCGGGCAGAGTTCCTACCTACTTCCCGCTTTGCAGCGACTCGAAGTATCGCTTCACGCGCTTGCGCTCGGCGGGGGGCACATTCTGCTGGCTCAGTGCCTGCTCCGCCTTCTTCTGGTAGGTCGGCAGCGCCTGCGTCAGCGGGATGGAACTGCCGCCTGGGGTAGGGGGCGCTTCATAGTCCATGTAGTCGCCTGCGCCGGGCACAAGCGGCGGCTGCCCGCTGACGGCAGTGTCCTTCATGGGGATCTTCAGCTTGGGCTGCTTGTCACCCTGATTGAACATCTCCGGCTGACCGACGAACTCGCCCTTGTCCCACGCCTGCTTCTGCTTCGTGCCGAACGCGCCGCCCGCTCCCAGTCCCATGCCCAAACCAAAGCAGTTGCCCATGCCCAGTCCCATGCACGCACCTTGACACTGGGACAGCTCCTTCATCTGCTTGACCTGTTCCAGTAGCTGTTGCGCCAGCTCGCGGATTTTCTCGTCGCTGTTATACTTTTTCGCGAGTTCCTCCAATTGGCGCTGCAGTTCCTGCAGGCGTTGCTCGATCTCCTCTTGGGTGAGTTTGCGCTGCTGGGGGTCTTGCTGCTGGTTGAGCTTCTGCATCTGCTCGGCGAGTTTGCGCAGGTGTTCCATCGCCTCCTTGAAGGCGGGGTCGTTCATGAGCTTGCGCAGGAACTCCTGCGCCTCCTGCGAGAGTTTCAGGGCGCGCATCTGCTGTTGCAGCGACTCCAGCTGCTTTTTGAGTTGCTCCATCTGCTCTTTGCTGAGCGGGTTGCCGTTGGCGTCCTTACCCGATTGGAGCATCCTCTGCAGTTCGTCGATTTTGCGTTGCAGGTCGTTCATTTGCGCCTGCAGGTTCGCCTGGTTCGGGTTCTGCATCGCCTGCAGGGTCGCCTGCAGGCGATGGAGTTGCTGTTGCAGGTCGGCGCGTTGCTGGGCGGTCAGCGGGCGTCCTTGCAGGTCTTTGCCTGACTGGAGTTGTTGCTGCAGGCTTTGCATCTGTTGCTGGAGTTGCTGTTGCAGGCTTTGCATCTGCTGTTGCAGTTGCGGCGGGAGCTGGTTCTGCTGGTTGGACTTCTCGGCGAGTTTCTGTAGTTGCTCGCCTGCCGTCTGGGCTTTCTGGGCGGCATGCTCCAGTCGCTTCTGGGTCTGCTGTTCCAGTTTACGCGCCTCGTCGAGGATTTCGTTGTAGCGCAGGAGGGCTTCTTGCTTGCTCATTTTGGCTTCGCGGGCGCGTTTGTTGTAGAGTTCGACATTCTGTGCGATGCGCTTGGTCAGCTCGTCAGCGTCGGGCTTTTTTGCCTCCTCCAGAATGGGCTTGGCGACTTCCTGAATCTCCTGCGCCGCCTGCTTGATTTCCTTCTGCTCCTCGCGCCGTTCGGGCAGCGCAATTGCCAAGATTTGGGGCAAAAATTGCACAAACAGCGTCATGGCAACCGCGCCGACGAACAGTTTCTGCCACCTACCGAACCGCAGGCGCAGGATGCGCTTCGGGTCGGCGTTCTGCAAGGCGTTCTGCGCGTCCTCAATTAGTGGCAGGTCGAACAAGTGCGCGCCGTCGGTGTGTTCCATCGCGGTCTGGAGGCGGTCTTTCAGCCCCGCGCGGCGGTCAACCAGCTGCGCCACTGCTGCGTCCGACACGCGCTGCAGCAGCCCGTACAACGCGCCCATCAGCACGCCCGCCAGAATGCACGCGCCCAACTGCCACGGATAGACGGTCAGCACGCCGCGCCAATCGAGCAGGCTGAGTAGCGTCGCAATAAGCGCGCCCGCCACGCCCGCCATCGCGCCGTAGCGCCACATCAGCAGGATGCGCACCCGCCGTCGGTACGGGCGCAGGCGATCCACCCAGTTCAAAGCGTTCAACGCCATCGCAATACCCCCAAACTGCCCACAGTATACCCGCCCTGACGCGAATTGCAAGCCCCATATCTGACAGGAAACTCACGCTGCGAGGCGAACCCCTGCACCCTATGAAAACGCTTTTCGCAGCGACTTGGTGGTTCGGGCGCGCGTGCGTTGAGACGGCGTACCAGCGTTGGCTGGGGTCTTCCGAGCACGACTCTGCGTTGCGCCTGCTGGACGCCGTTGTGGAGGGCGCGGCGACGGCGGAGCGCGACCCGCAGGTGCTGTCGGTCGGCTATGGGGGCTTGCCCAACCGCGACGGCGAGGTGGAGCTGGACGCGGCGGTGATGGAGGGCGCGCGGCTGCGTGCGGGCGCAGTGGCAGGCGTGCGCGGGTTCATGCCTGTGGTGTACCTCGCGCGTGTGGTGATGGAGCGCACCCCGCACCTGATGCTGGTCGGCGAGGGTGCAGCGCGGTTCGCGCTTCGGCAAGGCTACGAGCCGCAACAACTGCTGACCGCCGAGTCGTTGCGCCGTTGGCAGGAGTGGCGACAACGGCAGACCGCGCCGAAAGAGGTCTCCCAAGAACGCGCTGATGCACCCCGCGAGTCGCACGACACAGTGGGCGTGCTGGGCTGGAACGACGGGCATTTGGCAGCCGCCTGTACCACCAGCGGGCTGGCGTGGAAGCTGCCGGGGCGCGTGGGCGACTCGCCGATTGTGGGCGCGGGACTGTATGCCGACAACGAGGCGGGCGCGGCGGTCTGCACGGGCGTCGGTGAGGAAATCTGGCGGTTCGCGTTAGCCAGTCGCGTCGTGGAGGCGATGCGGGCGGGCTACTCGGCACAGCAAGCCTGCGAGCGGAGCATAGCCTTTATGCTGCGTCGCCTGCCCGATGTCGCCCAGCACCAGTGCGCGGTTATCGCTATCTCCGCGCGGGGCGAGTTCGGGCTGGCAGCCACGCAGCCTGAGCGGTTCAACGCCTTCGTCTGCCGCGACGGCGCGATTGAGGAGGTCAGGGCAGGGTAGCAGCAGTTTGGAGTGCTGAAGCGAAGCTTCAGCGTTTTGCGGAAGCTGGCGCTTCAGCACTCCAAAGATAGGGCACACGAATATCTTTGGAGCGGGCAGCGGGAATCGAACCCGCACCGCCAGCTTGGAAGGCTGGAGCTCTACCATTGAGCTATGCCCGCTCGTGTCCGCTACCGATTGCATTCGCACGCTCCCTACGCCTCGCCATATAGTGCCCAAAGCCTTTCGCGCTTCGCGCACAGCCGCCGAGGCTGGAGCTTTACCCTTGTTCGATTCAAGTATACCCCATCGCCCCACCTCAATGCAAGACGGGGCGGGCTACAGGCTGAACGAAGTCCCGCACCCGCAGGTGCGCTTCGCCTTCGGGATGTCGAAGTGGAACCCGCCGCCGATGAGTTGCCCCGTGTAGTCGACGGTTGTACCCTCCAAAATCTCTGCGCTCTTGGGGTCAATCACGACGCGCACGCCGTCGAACTCCGCCACGAGGTCGTTCGGGCGCGGCGCGTCCACGGGCAGCATCACATGCTCGTATCCCGAACACCCACCTGCGCGCACACCAACCCGCAGGTAGGCGTCCTGCTTGCCCTGCCGCGCCAACACCTGCTTGATTCGGGCAATCGCCCGCTCCGTCAGTCGGATAGGGAACTGGGTTTGGGTCATATGCTCACCACAGAGATTATACCATGCGCCCCTCGACATCCTGCAGACTCCTGTAAACAGATTCCACAATCGGGCGTTTGTGGGGAGTCGCAGCGGCGTGTTGGAGGAACTCGAAAGTGGTGAGATCGACGCGCCGTCCCAGAAGCTGTTCCAGAAAGTGCGCCATCGCTACAAAGTCCCATCCCAGCGGGCGCTCCAGCTCCACCACTAAATCCACATCGCTGCGGGTGTGCGGGCGTTCCTCTGCGAAGGAGCCGTACAACGCCAGACGCCGCACGCCGTACCGCTCGCGCAGGGTGGGGAGCGCTGCCTGCAGACGCTCCACCACCTCGTGGCGCGATTGCACGCGCGACCGTGCCTTGCGCCGTGCCTGCATGTCAGTGCATCATCTTGCGCAGCACCATCGGCAAGATGCCGCCGTGGCGGTAGTATTCCACCTCAATCGGCGTGTCCACGCGGGCAAGCACTTGGAAGGTGCGCTCGCTGCCGTCGGGCTTGACCGCGCGCACGGTCAGCACCTTGCGCGGCGTTAGGTCGGCGACACCCTCGATGTGGAATACCTCCTCGCCCGTTAGCCCCAGCGACCCCACATTCTCGCCGGGCATAAACTGCAGCGGCAGCACGCCCATCCCGACGAGGTTGCCGCGATGGATGCGCTCGAAGCTCTCGGCAATCACGGCGCGCACGCCCAGCAGCGCAGTGCCCTTCGCCGCCCAGTCGCGCGAACTGCCCGAACCGTACTCCTTACCACCCAGCACTACCAGCGGCGTACCCGACGCCTTGTACCGCTGGCACGCCTCGTAGATGGTCGTGCGCTCGCCCGTGTCCCAGTGAATCGTGTAGCCGCCCTCGACACCGGGCAGCAGCAGGTTCTTGATGCGGATGTTCGCGAAAGTGCCGCGAATCATCACCTCGTGGTTGCCCCGTCGCGAACCGTAGGTGTTGAAGTCGCGCGGGTCGACGCCGTGCTGAATCAGGTACTGCCCCGCAGGGCTGTCGACAGGGATACTGCCTGCGGGCGAGATGTGGTCGGTCGTGACGCTGTCGCCGAAGATCGCCAGCACGCGCGCGCCGTGAATGTTGCTCAGCGCGGGCGGCTCGTCGGGCATCCCGTCAAAGTACGGCGGTCGCTGAATGTAGGTGCTGCGCGCGTCCCACTCGTACACCTCCGAGTCGGGCACGGGCAGCGACTGCCAGTGTTCGTCGCCGTCGAACACCTGCGCGTAGCGGTGCTTGAACAGCTCCGACTGCAGCGCGCGGGCAATCGTCTCGCGCACCTCTTGCGGGCTGGGCCAGAGGTCTTTTAGGAACACAGGGTTGCCGTTGGGGTCCCAGCCCAGCGGGTCGCGCTGTAGGTCGATGTCCACCGTGCCTGCAATCGCGTAGGCGACCACCAGCGGCGGCGAGGCGAGGTAGTTCGCCTTCACCTGCGGGTTGATGCGCGCCTCGAAGTTGCGGTTGCCCGACAGCACCGCCGCGACCACCAAGTCGCCCTGCTTGACCGCCTCCGAAATGACGGGCGGCAGGGGACCGCTGTTGCCGATGCAGGTTGTGCAGCCGTAGCCGACCACATGGAAGCGCAACGCCTCCAAGTACGGCAGCAGCCCCGCGTTCGCCAAGTAGTCCGACACCACGCGGCTACCTGGCGCGAGGCTCGTCTTCACCCACGGCTTGACCTGTAGCCCGCGCTCGACGGCTTTCTTCGCCAGCAGCCCCGCCGCGACCATCACCGCAGGGTTCGAGGTGTTCGTGCATGAGGTAATCGCTGCGATGACCACATCGCCGTGCTTGAGGAAGGTCTCCTCACCGTCCAGCACGACGGGCACGCCCACATGCCCGCGCTCGGCAGGCGTGTCCTCCACAGGGGATTCGTCGTCCCACTGGCTCGGCTCGTGCGGCTGCAGCCCGAACCCGCCCTCGCGCAGGGGTGTATACAGCGCTTTGCGGAAACCCGCTTGCATCTCACGCAGGGGCACGCGGTCGTGCGGGCGCTTCGGTCCCGCAAGGCTCGGCTCCACCGTGCTGAGGTCTAACTCCAGCGTGTCGGAGTATTCGGGGTCGGGCGTCTCGTCGGTGCGGAACAGCGCGTTCTCCTTGCAGTACGCCTCCACGAGGCGCACGAGGCTTTCGTGCCTGCCCGTGAAGCGCAGATACTCCAGCGTGCGCTGGTCGACGGGGAAAAAGCCCATCGTCGCGCCGTACTCGGGCGCCATGTTGGCTATCGTCGCGCGGTCTTCCACCGTGAGGCTGCTCAAGCCAGATCCGTAGAACTCCACGAACTTGTCCACCACGCCCTTTTTGCGCAGCATCTGGGTGACGGTCAGCACCAAGTCGGTGGCCGTCGCGCCTTCGGGCAACTCGCCCGTGAGTTTGACGCCCACCACCTGCGGAATCAGCATGTAGTAGGGCTGCCCCAGCATCACGGCTTCGGCTTCAATCCCGCCCACCCCCCAGCCGAGAATGCCCAGCGCGTTAATCATCGTCGTGTGGCTGTCCGTGCCGACCAGCGAGTCGGGGAAGGCAACGACATCGCCGTTGACCTGCTTGGTCTGCACCACCTTGCCGAGATACTCCAAGTTCACCTGATGCACGATACCCGTGCCTGGGGGCACGACACGGAAGCCGTCGAACGCGCGTTGCGCCCAGCGCAGCAGCATATACCGCTCGCGGTTGCGCTCGAACTCTTTTTCGACATTCAGGAAGAAGGCGTACTGCGTGCCGAAGTAGTCCACCTGCACGGAGTGGTCAATCACGAGGTCGGCGGGCACGACGGGGTTGATGCGCTGGGGGTCTTTGCCGCGCTCTTGCATCGCGTTGCGCATCGCCACGAGGTCTACGATGCACGGCACGCCCGTGAAGTCCTGCAGGATCACGCGGGCAGGCATCAGCGGGATTTCGCGCGGTTCAGGTTGCGGCTGCCAACTCGCCAGTGCGCGTAGGGTCGCTTCCGCCTCTGCGCCGAGGAGCGTCGCGCCGTCGGGCGACTCCGCCACGCGCAGCATATTCTCCAACAGCACGCGAATCGAAAACGGCAAGCGGTCAATCGTGCCCAGTCCCTGCGTCTCTGCGGCGGGCAAACTGTAGTAGGTGTAGGGCTGTCCCTCCACGGATAAAGTGGCTCGCGTCGTCATGGGTTGTCTCCTCCGCTGCAGGAGTGTACCCGATGAGGCGCGGCAAGCTTGGGTACACTTCAAGCGGTGAAGCGCATGGCGCACACAGGTTCGACGCAGGTTATCACGATTCGGCTGGAGCTACCTGCCAGCGTGCCGCTGAGTGAGCATGAGGCTCGCGAGATACTGGTGCTGAAGCTGGTGGAGGAGGGGTATCTGTCCCAATCGGAGGGGGCGCAGTTGCTGGGCGTTAGCCGTGCAGAGTTGATTGAACGGATGACGCTGGCAAAGATGGCGGTTGCTCGATACACCCCTGAAGACCTCGCGCGTGAAACAGAGACGCTTCGCTGGCTCCAGCAACAACGCGCGATGAGCAGATGAGCAATTGTGTTTCAAGGGTTGATACGCGACTTGGCGAAAACGCTCCATCGACTGCAGCAGAAAGGCTTCGGCATCTTTGACTACGCTCAGCTTGTAGAAGGTGCAGACTGAAGTGTACCCGATAGCAGGGGGCTACTTGGCAGGGATAGGGATCTCTTCAATAGACCCGTTCGCAAGGCGAATCAGGAGCACATCCTCCTTGCCGTTGGACGACCAACCTACGAGCGGATCGTTGTAAGACACCTGTACCTGCACCTGAGTGTCTGGGTAGAGGAGCATCCATCCGCGCCGGGCAGTCCAAGTGAGCGCGTTGGTATCCGCGTCGATGAGCCAAACATCGCCCGTGCCCTCATCATATATAGCGACACGCTTCTCCGATGGGGCAACGAACGCCGATACGACAAGCGAGAACTCTGCACTCACCACATGCTCGCGCCCGTCCGCCCACTGAATGATGATTCGTTCTTTCGAGTTCAGTCCATCCACTTGTTCCTTGTAGACCTTGCAGTGCTGCGAGCTGGTAAGAAGTTTTCTGCCAAAGTATGTTGACTGAGATTGACCAAAACCAAGCCCGCTGTATCTTGAGGGCGATGACATGTACTCAATAAACAGAAAAGATGCAACGAACGCGAACATGGCGACAATCACAGCACTGAATAAAGCAAACACTTTGAACCTACGCTTGCGTCGGGCAATTGTCTGCTGCCGTAGTTGCGCTTCTGCCCGACGGCTCTGCTCATACTGCTGGACGGCGCGTTCCAGGTTCTCGTCCGAGACGCCTGCTTCGCGGGCAATCGCGCGCAGCTGCTCCGCAGTAATCGTGTTGTCCTGCAGGTGCGCTGCGATGCGCAAGATTTCGCCCGCCTCTTCGGGCGAGTAGTGCGCCTGCGGCTCGGTCGCCTCAGCGGTTTGGTGCTGTTCCAGTGTCATCGTCTTTCCCCCACCGAACTATACGGCAAATCCACCCCAAATTCCTGCCAATTGCCCATAACCATAGTAGGAATGTTGTTCTCGCGCGTCTAATTAGGTGCTGGGTGATGACGATGGTCTGGCGCAAGGTCGCACACATCGCGCTTGGATGCGCACTGCTGATTGGCTTTCAGTTATACGGGATTGCTGGGTTAGTGCAGAACGAGCCGCCGCGCGGCAGCGTGTTCGGAGTTGCCTATTCTGAACGCACGCTCGCGCCGATTCCGAAGACCTATGTTCGCTTGATACAACACGAGTCCACAGACCAACCGCGCGAAGATACGCCCGACGCCTACTCCCCACCTGCCGAGCCTACTGAGATGCACACTCGCGCGCAGGGGTGGGACGCCCAGATGTATGAGTGGTACGAATGCGGGTACGCGGGTTTTGTTGACGGACGCACTTGGGAGGCGTACACCGACGCGCAGGGTCGCTTCCAACTGCGGGGCATCCCTGCAGGCGTCTACGAGGTGGAGGCGCGCAGCAACTGGCACGACCTCTACGATGAGACGCTTTCCGAGCGTCGGATGCGTGTCGTGGTGCGCGACGGCGAGCGATTAGACCTCAACCTCGCTCTCAAGCCGCCCAAGCCGTTTTTGGAACTCATCCACCCGCAAGCGGTCTACTATCCCGACGAGCCGCTGCGCGTAGGCATACGCGGCTACAACGACGACGAGACCATCCGCCTCACTCTGCACCGCGTGCGCTACCAATCCCAAGAGGCGCTGCCTTCGGGGTTGTACCGTTTTCTGAACGAAGTGCGCTACGGCTGGTGGCGCGACGACGGGCAACTGGGCAAAGCGCTGGAATATTACGCCACGCACTTGGAGTCGATATGGTCGCACGATGCGCCGATTCGCGGGCGCGACCCCGAGGGCGTGTTCACGCAGTATGTGGACGCGCCCCAGCAGCCTGAAGGAACCTACCTGCTGGAAGCGCAGTCGGGCACAAACCGTCAGGTGGCGCTGCTTGTGGTCTCCTCGATTGGGGTCGTCTCCAAAGTGAGTCGCGAGGCGACGGAGATTTGGTGTACCGAACTGCGCACGGGGCAGCCGCTGGCGGGCGTCGAGGTGCGCATCTATCGCACCCGCAGGGCGGGCACAGGGAACGCCGTGCGCAACGAAACCTACCTTGTCGCGCAGGGGCGCACCAATCGCGATGGGCTGGCGCAACTGGAACGCATCCCTGCGCATACCGACTGGCAAGAGCAGGAGCGCGAGGTTATCGCCGTGCATTCGCCGCGCACAGGCGAACTCGTACACTGGGGGTATGTGCGCACCGCGCCGTGGCGCGGAGGACACGACGCCTCTGAGCCACTCACAGGCGCGATTTACACCGAACGCCCCATCTACCGCCCCGGACACACAGTTCAGTTCAAGGGCATCGCGCGGCTGGGCAAAGTACCCAACTACCGCCTGCCGCCGCCCAACACGCCCGTGCAAATCAGTATCCTGAACCCGCGGGACGAAATCGTCTACGAGACGCGCACAACCACCAACGGCATGGGCGCGTTCCATGCCAGTTTCCCGACCTCGCCTGAAGTGGAGACGGGCTACTACACCATCCGCGCCCGCATCGGCGACTACGGAATCATCGAAGAGCTCGTGCCCCTCAGCGCGTACCGCAAGCCGACCTATCGCATCACCCTCAAGCCCGACCGCGACCTCTACTTGCCTGGCGAGATGGTGCGCATCCCCATCCAGACCGAGTACTACTTCGGCATGCCCGTGCCGAACACGCAGCTGACCTACACGGTCTACCGTCGCGAGAACTGGCGCTGGTACAGCTATTGGGACACAGAGTACGATTGGCTGTCCGACGAAGAGAGTGAGGTGTATGACGACAGTTATGGCGATTACGGGCAAGTGGTGCAGACGGGCGAGTTGACGACCGACTCGGCAGGGCGGGCGATGCTCGTGCTGCGCACGAACGACCTGCTGCCGACCGATGACGCCGACCGTGGGTCTTACTGGGACGCCACAGCGTTGAGCTACGACTACACGGTAGAGGTCTACGCGCTTTCGGAGGGCTGGGAAGGCGCGAAGGGGCGCGCGTCGTTTGAGGCGGCGACCGCCCACTGGGAGGCAATCCTTATGCCCGAAACCGAGTTCGGCGAAGCAGGCACAGTGTATCGCTACCGCGTGCGTCTGACTGACCGACGCACGGGCGAGCCTGTGCAAGCCTCGCTGCAGTGGCAGGCGGTGCTGAAACTTCAGGCAGGCAGTCGCACGCGGGTCGCAGAGCAACATCAGGGTACGCTTCAGACCAACGCGCAGGGCGTCGCCGAGTTCCAGTTCACGCCCGACCTCAGCGGCGACTGGGAGGTGTCCATCACAGGGCGCGACATGGACGCCAACCGCGTTCAAACGCGCCACTACCTGTGGGTGTCGGGGCAGGGGTACACGCCGTGGTGGGCGCGTCGCCAAGACGCGAACGCGCTGGAGGTGCGCCTGCAGAAACGCGCCTACGAAGTGGGCGAACCCGTCGAGGTCGCCATCCGCACCCCGCACCGCGACGCCGCGTTCTACATCACCGTAGAGGGCGACCGTCTGTACCACTCGCAGGTCGTGCGGGCGCAGGGCGCGCTGACCCGCGTGCGCCTGCCCGCCGCCACTCGCGAGCAAATCCCGAACGCCTTCATCTCGGTCTGCATGGTGCGCAACAAGGAACTCGTGCGCCGCGAGGTGGAGTACCGCGTTGGCAAGGGGCACGGCGCGTTGCAGGTGCAGGCGCAACCCGACAAACCGCGCTACGAACCAGGCGAAACGATGCTGGTGCGCTTGCAGACCGCCGATATGCAAGGCAAGCCTGTCGCCGCCGAGGTCTCGCTGGGCGTGGTGGACGAAGCCATCTACGCCATCCTCGAGGACAGCCCCGCCGCCATACGCCGAGCGTTCTACTCGCGCCAGTGGAACCGTGTTGAGACCGACTTCTCCGCCGTGTGGCTGGCGTTGCAGGGCGACAAAGGCGCGGTGGAGACCATCCGTCGCGACTTCCCCGACACCGCTTACTGGCAGCCAACCATCCGCACCGACGCGCGCGGGCAAGCGACCGTGCGCATCCGCCTGCCGGACAACATCACCGAGTGGCGACTAACGGCAATCGCGCACACAGCGGACACCAAAATCGGCTACGCCCGCGCGACGGTGAAAGCGGCAAAAGACCTCATGGCGCGCCTGCGCCTGCCGATGTGGCTGGTGGAGGGCGACCGCACGGAGATCAACGCCATCGTCAGCAACGACACCGACCAGCCGCGCGATGTGGCGGTGGAACTGCGCACGCCCGACGGCGTCCGCACACAGACCGTGCGCGTGCCCGCCCGCAACTCCACCACGCTGCGCTGGGACTACACGCCGAAGTCGCTGGGCGAGCAGCGGTTCGTGCTGATTGCCCGCGAGCACGGCGGGCGCCTGCGCGACGCCGAAGAGCGCACGCTGCAGGTTAAGCCGCTGAGCCTGACGGAGACCGACAGCCGCGCCGTTATGCTGAACGCCGAGCGCACGCTGACGCTGACCATGCGCCCCGACGCCATCCCCGCCCGCGCGACGCTGACCCTGCGCAGCTTCCCCAGCGTGAGCGCAATCGCCCTCGATAGCCTGCCCTACCTGCTGGACTACCCCTACGGCTGCGTGGAGCAGACCGTAAGCCGCTTTGTGCCCGCTATGTTAGCTAAACGCGCGTCAGAGCAGCTTGGCGCGCCGATGGACGCCGAAACCCAGCGCAAAATCGCCGAAATCGCCGAGCAGAGCCTGCAGCGACTGGCGCGCATGCAACTGGAGAATGGCGGCTGGGGCTGGTGGGATGAGGGCGAGGCGTACCCGTGGACGACCGCCTACGCCGTGTGGGGACTGCACAAAGCCCAGCAAGCGGGTGTGCCCGTGCCCGAAGCGATGTACCGCAAAGGCATCGACGCCCTGCGCCGACTCGTGGTGCAAAGACTCGCCCGCGTCCCCGAACACGAGGGTCGCGAGCAGTGGCTCAGCCTCTACGACTGGACCTTCCCGCTGCTGGCGCTGGCTTCGGTAGACCCGACGCCGCCCGACGCCCTGCGCTACGAACGCACAGGCGTTCTCACCAACTGGGTCGCGTTCCTAACCGAGCCTCGCCCCGCCGACGATCGTTCCTACCGCAGTCGCGAATTGCAGATGTATCGCCTGCATGTAGCGACAGTGTTGCAGCGCTGGCGCAGTCTGCCCAACGCCGACGCGCACCTGCGCGAGCTGTGGCGCGCCCTCGAACGCGACGCGCTGGAAGACCGCAGCCACATCGACTGGGAGCCGAACCATACCGATGACGAATGGTACTCGTGGGCGTCAATAGAGACACAGGCGACCGCGCTCCTAACGCTGTTGGAGGCGCGCCCGTTGGCAACTGAGCTGTTCGGCAGCCCGCAGCGCTACGAGCAACTGGTAGGCAAAACCGTGACAGGTCTCGCGCTCGGCTACCGCAACGGTCGCTGGTACTCCAGCCGTGATACCGCGCTGGCAGTGGAGGCGTTGCTGGAGTATAGTCTGCGCTACGAGCGCGATTCGTACCGTGAGAGCGCATACGAGGTGTGGCTGAACGGGCAGCGGGTGCGCACGATTGAAGCACGCGCCCAAGGCAGTCGTCGTCCTGCGCTGACACTGCGGCTTGAGGGCTTGCCGTGGCGCGCGGGCGAGAACACGCTCGTGCTGCGCCCTGTGCGCGGCGCGCCGCTGGTGAGCATGACCTTCGAGCAGCCGCGCCAACTCGCCTTCCAAGACGCCGACGCGCCCGCAGGACCGTTGCAACTGCGCGTCTATCGCGTAGAGCGACCCGCCGAGATGACCACCCCAGGCGAACGGCTGCGCCCGCTGCGCTCAGGCGATACCGTGCGCACAGGCGACCTGCTCCGCATCGATGTGGTCGCCCGCATGCCCCGAAAAGTCTCCCGCCTCGACTACACTGTGCTGGAGACGCCGTTCCCTGCGGGGTGCGCGCCGTTCGATACGGAAGCGTTCCTGTCGGCATGGTGGTGGGACTACATCCACGAGGAGATACGGGACGACCGCGCCGCCGCCTTCCGCAGTGAGTGGCGTCGCGGCAGCGAGTACCGCTACACGCTGCTGGTGCGCGCCGAATCGCCAGGCGAGTATACGATATTGCCCGCGCACTTGTGGGGCATGTACGCGCCCTACCAAGCGCATAGCAACCCGTTCCGTATCACGATTGCTGCGAGGTGAGATGCGATGAAGCAACGCTGGCAACGAGTCCGCCCCGTGATGTGGGCGCTAACCCCTATCGTGGGTGTGGCGATGCTCTTTCTGCTGCCATGGCTGGTGCGCGAGTTGCGCCCGCTCAGCTCGGACGCGCTGTTTCAGGAGGCGCGCGCCGAGCTGGGCGCGACGCGCGCCCTCTCTCCAAAAGCCGCCGCGGCCTATGTGCGTGCGCTCGTGCGTGCAGGCGACGCCGACAAAGCGCAGGCGTTCGTACAATCCCTGCCCCAAGACGCCAAGCCGTGCGTCCAGCACGAACTCATCCGCGCACTAATCGACATCGGCGAACTGAACCGTGCGCTCCTTGTAGCGCGCGAGCACCTGCGGATGGGCAACTACCAGCACTGCTGGAGCGGTTTCAGTAATGTGAGGGAGTGCCTCTACTGGTATCTTGCCGACGAGCTTCTCGCCGCAGGTCGCTTGGAGGACGCTTGGACAGTCATCGGGTGGATTATGGACTCCGGCAGCAGCTACCGAGTCCTCGAACCGTACAAGCTTCTGGTGCGCCGCCTGGTAGAGGTGGGACGGGTAGACCTCGCGCTGCAGGCGTTGCAGCAGATAGACGCCGGTGACACCCATGCGGAAACGCTTCTCGTGGTGCAAGCCTTGCTTAAGCAGGGGCAGGCGCAACGCGCGCTTGACTTCCTCAGCCGCCAGATTCGGCGAGTTAGGCAGAAAGACGATACCGTCCGCCTGCCCGCCGCGTTAGAGGCGACAGTGCAGCAAGTGGCGCAGCTCGCACGCGCAGGGCGCTCCGACGCCGCCGCGCAACTCGCCGAACAGACGCTCCTACGCTACCTGCGCACTCATACCCAGAAGACGGTTAGCTACGACACGCTCTACACGCTCGCTGCGCGCTTCACGGAACACCTGCCCGCCACGACGATGGAGCGCATCCTACGACGGCAGCCTACCGACAAGTACGAATGCGCGGCAACCCACCTGCACAGCGGCTACATTATCGGACTGCTCAACGCAGGGCAGTGGAGCGACTTAGTGCGCGCGTTAGAGACGCCCAGCGGACACTCCGAACTGCCTCACATCCCGCGTGCGTGGCTAATCGTTGCTGGTTATCTCCAAGCGGGCAAGGTAGAGCAGGCGCAGGCGTGGCTGCAGTCCGCGCCGATTCTTGATCCGAAGCGCACTGTGCGCGAGGGATTGCAGGGGCTGCGCCAGCAACTCCCCAACCTCACCCCTGAAGCTTCTGATGCGATGGAGCGACTGGCGACCGAGTGGGTGCTTGGCGTGCCTTCCGAATTCTTCTACAGGGTTGTCGGCATTTCTGTACGCGATACTGTCGTGCACATGGCGGATTTTGCCGCCTACTCAGTAATTGTGGCTGGCTCGCGCCGACGCTTCGGAGAAGCCGTGACGCTGACCGCGTGGAGCATGCGCGAAGGGGCCGAACGCACACTCAACGACGCGCTCATCTACGAAGCGGCGTTCCACTTGGGGCTTGACCACCCACAACTGGACACCTTGCTGCGAATCTCTGACCCCAACGATACGGTCTACTGGATGAAGGGTCTCGCGGCTGTTGCACAGGCAGGGCGGCTGGAGGATGCGGAAGCCATCTTACGCGCTGCGCCTTCTGTCCCCCAGTACGATACGGAGGCTTATCGTGCGGGCTACGCGATTGGGCTTGCCAAGCGCGGGCGGTTCCGCGAGGCGGTGCGCATGGCGCGTCGCTTACCTGACGCGGAGTATCGCGTCCATGCGCTGGCGAATATAGCCGCCGAACTCAAGCGGCGCGGGATGTAGCCCTATCAACGCGGTGTTGTCAGTTCCCTACCTGTTGAAGCGCGTACACTTCCACCATGCGCTGGGCGAACACGAGTTGCAGGCGTCCCCGTGCAATCGCGTCGTCATACAGGACGCGCCATGCTTCGGGTGTCCCCTGCGGCGTGAACTGGCGGTTGATGAGCAGGTAGGTGTAGTCGTTGGCTGCCATCCACTGCGCGAGGTCGTCGCCAGTGCGCATCTGGTCGTAGGGGATGAGCCGATGATGCCCCGCGTTGCCCCACAGGTAGCGTCGCTGCAGGTAGTAGCCGCGCGTCTCGTCCAGCAGGATGACGCCTGCGTCGGGAGGCGTCTGCGCGTTGAGGAAGCGCACGGCGGGGTAGATTTGCAGCCGCCTGTCCAGATAGGCGTCGCGGTCGCGCAGCGCAAGCGGCAGCACAGGCAGGTAAACGCTTGCCATCAGCCACAGCGTGAAGCCCGCCTGCAACGCGAGCAACCCTGCATAGCTCCACCGCACCCAGCTCGCTGCGCGCCCCACCGACGCCAACCCACCCCCCGCCAGTATCGGCAACAGCAGCAGCCAGTAGCGCACCTGCTGCATCAGGTAGAACCAGCCGACGGTGTGCAGCCCTGCGAACGCGAGCAGGTAGCCCGCGCCCTGCGTCAGACCGCCCGACAGCCACAAGCTGGGCATCGCCAGCACGCCCATCCCCAGCGACGGCAACAAGAACACCCGCTCGCCCACCCGCGCGCCGATGGGGTCGGTGAACGGCGCAGGGTTCGCCGTGATGTTCCACGGCGCGAGCAGCAGCTGCGCAGGCTCGCGTCCCAGCCCGAACTTGAGCTGGTCGTTGCGGTAGGCGTCTGCCTGCGCTTGGCTCCAGTTCTCGCCGCCGAAGATCTCGTAGGCGAACGGGTACACGGGGTTGCCCGTCCAGAGGGCGTTGCGAATGTACCACGGCGCGCCAATCGCCGCTGCCAGCAGCCCCGCGCCCACCAGCGTCGGGAGAAGCCGCGCCTGTCCCGCCCGCACGAGCCACACCAGCCCGACCAGCCCCCACAACCCCGTCGTGAGCAGCGCGGTGTATTTCGTCGCGAGCGCAAAGCCCATCAGCGCGCCCGACAGCCACAGCCAACGCCGACCGCCCTCCTGCACGGCGTATGCCAGCGCGAACATGCCCAGCGACGCATAAAGCGCAGTCGCAAGGTCGGCGTACGCGCTGAACATCTGCCACAGGTACGCAGGCGCGCCCAGAATCAGCGCGGTAGCCCACGCGCCCGACACGCCCCGTCGCTGCAAAAAGCCCGCTGCGCCCAGCGCCGTGAGCAGTCCCACCGCCCAGTGCGTCACTTTCGCCGCCGACTCGCCTGCCACGCTTAGCCCCCACAGGTAGAGCATATCCTGCAACGGCGGGAAGTAGCTTTGGTGCATAAATGGAATCTCCACCATGCGCCCTGCCTGCAGGTAAAGCTTGGGGAAGGCAAGGTGATAGGCGAGCGCGTCCCACTCGTTGCCGTCGGGCGGCAGGGCGCACAGCAGAAGGCTCAGCACGGTGAGCGCGGCGGAGAGGGTGAGTAGTGCCCCCTGTACCCACCTGTCAGCGGATAAGGCGACCCCCTCCTTGAGGTTCCCCCTGCCCGCAGGGGGAACCGAGCCTGCGCCTGATGAGACCCCCTCCTTGAGGTTCCCCCTGCCCGCAGGGGGAACCGAACCCGCGTCTGCTCGGTTCCCCCCGCTTCGCGAGGGGAACCTTAAGGAGGGGGGCAAAAACCTCATCCCCAACACCCCCGCCACAATCAGCGGCGTCCAGGGCACGATCCCCATCCACCCCAGCGCAGCACAACCTGCAATCAGGTACGACCACACCGCCAGGGCGAGTGCGCCGCCATACGCCCACTGCTCCAAGCTGTTCGGAGTCCAGCGGCGCGCCCACACGCCGCCCAGCAGCGTCAGCGCAACCGCCGCAACCAGCCCAAGCCCAACGCCCAGCACGCCGATAGTGTACCGCCTATATCAGCGGCGTCTTGCCCGGTATCGGCACAGGGTCTTGCGGGGCGGGGCTGTCGTAATTGATGTTTATCACGCGCTCCACGAGGTTCTGCTTGGAGTTCAGCGCCGCCTCCCAAGTCACGATTTTGCCCGTGTACGCCGACATGCGCCCCATAATCGCCGTCAGCGTGCTTTCGGCAATCGTGCGCGTTTCGTTGATCGGCTCGCCCTTGCGGATGCTCTGAATCAGCACCCGATGCTCCTCCACATAGGGGTTCAGCCACTGCCTGCCGGGTTCCCAAGTCTCTTTGCCGCGCACATAGAAGTTGGTGAACTGCTCCATCAGCGCCTGCCCCTCCGCGCCGACCACCAAGTTGGAGACGCGATAGGCGGTGTTGTCCATCTGGCGGCACATTGCCAGCACGCGCACGCCGTTGGGGTACTCGTACTCAATCGCGAAGTGGTCGTACACATCGCCGTATTCGGGGGCAGTGCGCACTTGTCTGCCGCCCATCGCCATCGCCCGCACGGGCACGCTGCCCATCACCCAGTTCATCACATCGATGTTATGCACGAACTGCTCCACGGGCTGGTCGCCTGCCAGCCAAGTGTAGAACAGCCAGTTGCGCAGTTGGTAGACCATATCGCTCCAGCCTGCCTCGCGGGGGCGCGGCACGGGGCTGGCGGCGTTGTAGTAGGCGTAGGCGGCGCGAATCTCGCCGATATGCCCAGCACGAATGCGTTCAATCACGCCCTGATAGCCCGGATGCCAGCGGTACTGCGTGCCGGGCATCACGCCCAGCCGTTTCTGCTGTGCAATCTCGCCGCCGCGCAGCACCATCCGCACCCCTTCAGGGCACACCGCGACGGGCTTCTCCATAAACACATGCTTGCCCGCCTCCACCGCCGCCAGGAAGTGTATTGGGCGGAACGCAGGCGGCGCGCAAAGCAGTACCAAGTCAACCCCGCTCTCCAGCACTTTCTTGTAGGCGTCGAAGCCCACAAACCGACGCTCTGGGGCGACTTGCACGCGCTCGGCGAACTGCTCTTTGAGACCCTCGTGACTGGCGTTCAGGCGGTCTTCGAAGATATCGCCCAGCGCCCAGATGACCGTGCCGTCGTCGGCGCGCAGGCAGTCAATGGCGGCGCCTGTGCCGCGCCCACCGCAGCCCACCAGACCGACTTTGATACGGTCGGAACCCTGCGCATGCACCATCGACGCGAGCGGCAGCACACTCAGCGCTGCGCCCGCCTTCAGAAACTCTCGGCGTGTGATAGACTGGCTCATAGCGCGTATATTATGGCGCATCCGACAGATTCCTGCCTATGGGGTATACTCTCTGCGAGGTATCTCAACCTATGTTAGAAACGCCTGTTCGTACCGAGTCTATACGCTTTGAAGCCATCGCCGAGAAGGCGTTGGCGGGCGAGCGACTGTCGTTCGAGGACGGCGTCGCGCTGTTTCGCTATCCGAACCTGCCCGCGCTGGGCGCACTGGCGCACGAAGTGCGCATGCGCAAGAACCCCCACCCGTATGTCACCTATGTCATCGGGCGCATCATCAACTACACGAATGTGTGCTGGGTACGCTGCAAGTTCTGCGCGTTTTATCGCCCGCCGAACCACGCCGAGGGCTACCTGCTCAGCGACGAGGAGATTCTCCAGAAAATCGACGAGTTGGTGCAGCAGGGCGGCGTCGAGGCGCTCATTCAGGGCGGGCTAAACCCGAAACTGAAGATTGACTACTACGAACGCCTCTTTCGGCTGATTAGGCAGCACTATCCGCAGGTGATTATTCACGGGCTGTCGCCGACGGAGATTCTGTATATCGCGCACATCTCGCGCCTAAGCGTGCGGGAGTGCCTGCAGCGGCTCATCGCGGCGGGTTTGAACTCGATACCGGGCGCGGGCGGCGAGATTCTGGTTGACCGCGTGCGCCAGCAAATCGCCCCCTTCAAAGATACCGCCCAAGAGTGGCTGGACTTTATGCGGGAGGCGCACCACATGGGGCTGCGCAGCACGGCGAGCATGATGTACGGGCATGTGGAGACTCTCGAGGAGCGCGTGGAGCATTTTATCCGCCTGCGCGAGGTGCAGGATGAGACGGGCGGCTTCACGGCGTTCGTGTGCTGGAACTTCCAGCCCGAAGGTACCGACCTACCGTTGGCGCGCAAGGCGACGCCCGCCGAGTACCTACGCACCGTCGCCGTCGCCCGCCTGATGCTGGATAACTTCGATCACCTGCAGGCAAGTATCCTCACGCAGGGACCCAAAGTCATCACCGTCGCCCTGCGTTACGGGCTGGATGACATGGGCTCCACGATGATCGAGGAAAATGTGGTCTCGGCGCAGGGGTCTAAATTCATCCTGAACGCGCAGGAGATTGAGCGGGTGATTCGCAGCGCGGGCTTCATCCCGAAGCGGCGCAACACGCGGTACGAGTGGGTGGAGAACAAATAGTAACGCCGGGGGTCTACTCATTCCGAATTATGCGCGTTTGCTGCAGTCTGTCGCGCAGTGAGTCGCAATTGGGGTATAACTCGCAGTGAGAGGAGATGCGACCTATGAGAGCGCTGCTCTGGATCTTATTGTCAGTCGTCGCGACGGCAATCGGCGTCGCTCAGACAATCAACGACACGCGGCTGATTCGCGAAACCGTTGTCGGTTCTGGCTTATCCCGACCAATTATGATCGCTTGGCTTGACCCTGCGAATCCGAACGACTTTTTCGTTTTAGAAAAAACGCAAGGTTCCAATCCTGTGGTTGGGCGAGTGCGTCGTGTAACGAATGGAGTGGTGAGCGCTCCACTCCTAACGATTCCTGTCTCCTCCCAGAATTGGGAACATGGTCTATTAGGCATCGAGTTGCACCCGAACTTTCGCGAGAACGGATATGTTTACCTGTATTACACCGAACCTGCATCTGACAATCCCTCGTTGGCGCAGCGCGCGCGGCTGGTGCGCTATCGGTTCAACGGAACTGCCTTCGTCGATCCGACTGACATCTGGACAGTTCCTATAGTCGTGCGTGATCACCAGATTCACTTCGGGGGCGTGAACCGTTTCGGACCCGATGGGAAACTCTACATCGTTATCGGCGATACGAACAACCTCTCACCCAGCGCGATTGAGACCAATCGCACGATGAGCCGTGTGCTTGGCGCGGCAGGGATCTACCGCCTCAACCCTGATGGGACAATTCCCGAAGACAACCCATTTTATAGTTACTCCGATTCTCGCCTCAAAGCGCTTTACGCCTACGGTATCCGCAACTCCTTTGGGCTGGCATTTGACGCGCTCACAGGGCATCTATGGTTCACGGAGAACGGGCCTCGAGTCTACGACGAAGTCAATCTTGCAATGCCCGGATTCAACAGTGGTTGGCTTCGAATCATGGGTCCCGATAGCCGTGATGCGCGCTACGGGGAAAATGGAAACTATCCATATAATGTGGAGCATCTCGTTATGCTCCAGAACGCTTACTATGGCGATCCACGCTTCTCATGGGGCACAACCATCGGTGTCGCTGCCATCTGTTTTCTTCGCTCCGCCCGATTCGACGCTGACCTGCGCGATCAGTGCGTGATTGGCGAGTCGGTCAATAATCTTCTTTACTTGTTCCAGATGAATACGAGCCGCAACGGCTTTCGCTTTACCGACTCACGCCTACGCGATCTGGTCGCCGATAGCGTAGAGGAGCGCGAGCTGAACGCTTGGGGAAGTGGCTGGGGCGTCGTTTCTGACCTCAAAATCGGTCCAGATGGCTATCTCTATGTCGTTTCACACCTCGCGAATCGCATTCACCGCATCCGCCCCGTGAACCCGCCTGAAATCCTCAACGGGAAGGTTTCTCTTGCGGGGTATCAAGGGCGGCTTTTGAACCAGCCTCTGCGTCTGACGCTTCGGCAGGGCAGTCAAACGCACACGATTGCCACGCGCTTAGATGCGTATGGTCAGTTTTCGGAGCGCGTTCCAGGTAGCGGCGTCTACGATGTGAGCGTCAAGGTCGGGAACTATCTGTCCGTGCGACGAAACTCGGTGCAGATTAGTCCGCAGGGCTTCGCCTACTTGGAACTCACACTCGACCGCGCGGGTGATGTGAACGGCGATGATGTCATCGACGACGCTGACCTGCTGCAGGTACTGTTCGACTTCGGGACATCTGCCAGTGGGGCGGATGTAAACGGAGACGGCGTGGTAGACGACGCTGACTTGCTGGTGGTGCTGTTCAACTTTGGCGCAGCGGGCGAAGGCTAAATCGGGGGGCTATTCAGTCCCCCGCCACACCCGTTCCAACTGCGCCCGCTGCGATTCGCTGAGTTCGGTCAGCGGCGGGCGCACGGCGGCGTATGGGAAGCCCGTGAGTGCCAGCGCGTACTTGAAGTTCGCGGGGGCAGGGAAGGCGTCCATCGCGTCGGCGGCGGCGTCAATCAGCGTCTGCAGACCCGTGCAGTCCGTGCCCTGCTCAAAGGCATGGCACAGCGCAACCATGCGGGGCAGGTAGACATTCGCCAGCCCGCTGATTGACCCTGCGCCCCCACCCTGAAGACAGCGCGTCAGCAGTTTCTCCTCGCCGACCCACACGCGCAGGCGCGGCGCGTACTTCAGGAACTGCCCCAGCGCGCGTGTGCTCCCCGAACTGTCCTTGACGCCGTGCAGGTTCAGGTGTTCCAGCAGCGCGTCCACAAGCGCGGGGGTGAGTTTGACGCGCGTGCGCTGCGGGATGTTGTAGAGGATTATGGGTAGCCGACTGGCGTCCAGCACGGCGCGATAGAAGGCGATTAGCCCCTCCAGCGTCGCGGGGTAATAAAACGGCGGGGCGACCATCAGCGCGTCGCAGCCCGCTTTCGCTGCCTGCCGCGTTAAGTAAAGCGCCTCGTCCAGACTGCACGACAGCACGCCTGCGATAATCTGCAGTTGCCCCTTGCCCTGCACGGCAAGCTCGTACAACTGCACCTTTTCGGGCGCGCTCAGCGAGGGACCCTCGCCCGTCGAGCCAGCGACCACGACGCCCTGTGCGCCGTGCGCCTCAAAGTGCGCCAACAACCGCACGAAGTAGGGCGCGTCAATCGCCCCCTCCAGCGTGAACGGCGTAATCGCCGCCACATGCACCCCCGCGCGGATAGGCTGCATGCTCATAGGGGGAATCGCGGTCGAGCGCGCAGGAAGTTGAACAAGCCGCGCCAGAACTCGGCGCGCGCCCGCGTCTCCGCCGCTTCCGCCTCAATCTGCGCGATTGCCATCCCCGCCTTCGCTTCGGGCGGGATGTCCATAGCACGCGCATCGTGCAGCACACGCGCCATCTTCTCCAACTCCGCGTTGTCCACCCACACGCCGCCGCACTGGTCGCAGGTGTCCAGTTCGATGTCCGAAGTGTAGAGGTAGCGATAGGGGCGCAACGGATAGCGGCACACGGGGCATAGCCGCTCCCATGGCGGGTCGTAGGCGACCACCTGCGGCTGGTACAGCGTATCAAGGCGCGGCAGAATGCTCTCGTCAACCTCGTTGAGGCGCGTCAACTCGTCGGCGTCGAACCAGATGCCTGCGCAGGCAGGGCAGACATCGATCGTCACGCCGTAGTGAATCTGCGGCTTCAGTTCAATCTGGCACACGGGGCACAATCGCTCTCTCATGGTTTCTCCCCTACAGGTTCGCCGCGCAGGGTCAGCGCAAAGTCGCCTTCCACTGCGCCCGCGCGCATGTTAAGTGTACCCCGAATTTGGCGCGTCCAGCCCGACTGCGCGTCCACATGGACGATCATTTCGCCTTCCATTTGGGGCAGCGAGTCGGGCATCGGCTCCACCTGCACGCGGATGCGGTAGCACTTTGCGCCGTCCAGCGTCTCGACGCCCTCCAGTTGGCAGAGGTATTTGACTTCGAGGCTGCCGACGCGCTCCATACGCCCCCACTGCGCGCCGATACGCACTGGGCGGTCGGGGTAGGCGTAGGCGAACGCGCCGATGACGAAGACCCCCTCGTCCAGCGGCGTTTCGCGTCCGTCGGGGTGCAGCCGCCAGCGTGTTTTGGGCTTGAGTTCGCCGAACGGCGCCGCGCTCGCCTGCAGGCGCTGCAGCGCGTCGGGTTCCATCTGCAGCGTGCGCTCGGCGGTTGCGCTGCCGTCCGACTCTACGGACAGCACGCGGTCGATGTAGCGCAGTTCCAGCGTGTCGGTCTGCCCGCGTAGCTTGCCCTGCAGGGTCAGCGTATAGCGCCACTGGTCGCCCGCGCGCAGGGTGCGCCGAATCGTATGCTCTGGCTCGCCGCAGCCCGTGAGGAGCCACAGCGCAAGCCAGAGCATGCCCATCAGACGAGCCGCCATTTAGAACTGGAATCCGAGGGTGAACGAGAAGCCGTTCGCGCGATCCTTATTCGCCCCGAAGCGGTCGGTGATGTCGAAGTTCAGCTCCGCGCTGTAGGTGTCGTTGAACCACAGGGTCAGCCCGACGCGCCCACCGAAGATATTCTTGCTCGGTCCTGTGGTGTCCACGATATACAGCCCCGCGCCGAGTCGCAGCTGCAGGCGCAGGTCGCTGTCCCCAACGGGCTGCTCGTACACCTGCGTCACCAGCAGGCTGGTGATCGCGCCGCGCGAGCCGCCTGTCTGGTGCGTGAACAGGTCCGCGCTCAGTTCGGTGGCGTCGCTGCCCAACAGCGGCACGCCGTCCGTTGCAAAGGTCAGCCCAACGGCGAACCAGGTCTTGTTGAACGCCTGCAAGTCGGTGTCCGACGGGAAGTACGCGCCGAAGCGCAGTCGCGCCGCCGCCGTCTCCAGCTGCGCCGCCGCCGTCGCGAAAGTCAAAGTCATCAGCGCGCCCAGCGCGCTCCAACGAATCCAGCGAGTCATCATCATCCAGTCAACCTCCGTGTTCTGTTGGGGGATCCCGCGCAGGCAGATTCGCGCCCCCGCGCGTGTTTCCTGCTACTTCCGACGGCGATTTTGCGGGTATCATGGGGGTATGCAGACTGAGACGACGGTAGCGGTCGGCGGAGAGGCGACTGTCGCTATCGCGCCCGCGCCGCAGACCACGCAGGCGATGACGCCCGTGCAGTGTCCCATCTGCGGTCAGGTGAACCCACCTGGCGAGATCTACTGCATCGAGTGCGGCTTCCTGCTCAGCAGCGCTGCGCCTACAGAACTCGCTCCACAAGGCGCGTACCCGAAACTGCGCGACGCCGCAGGGCGTGAGTTCCTGCTCAAGGCAGGCGAGAATATCATCGGGCGCGACCCCAGCAGCGATGTGCTACTCAGCGACGGCACGGTCAGCCGACGCCACGCCTGCATTATTATCGAAGAGAACCACGCCTACATCCAAGACTTGGGCAGCACGAACGGTACGCAGCTCAACGGGCAGCCCGTCGGTGCGGAGCGCACGCCGCTACCCCCAAACGCCCAGCTCCAGTTCGGCAGCGTGCTGATGACACTGGAGCTGCCCGAAGGCTTCGAGACACCCACGGTTGCCGCCGAGGTCGCCCCGCCGCTGGCGTACCTTGTCGGCGTCGACGATCCCAGCCTGCGCTTCCCGCTGTATGCCCGCCTGCAACGCATCGGGCGACGCGCAGGCAACGACATTGTGATTCCCGACGCCTATGTGTCGGGACAGCACGCCCAGATCGAAATCGTCGGCGCGGATGTGCGCATCACCGACCTTGGCAGCACGAACGGCACTTTTCTGGGCGAGACAAAAATCGCGCCGAACATGCCAACCACCGTGCCTCCCGACGCGACGCTGACGCTGGGCAAGACGCAGTTCCGCATCGAGTGGGCAACCGCTGCCGAGCCGACCGAAGCGTCCGACACACCCGCTACCGAAGCCGATGCCGAAACGCAAGCGCACGACGCGACGACCGACGAGGCATAACATGAACGAAGCGCGCCGCGTGCAGGGCATGCTGGGTGTGCTGTTTGTGGCGATTGCCGCGCTGGCAATCGCGGTGGGCGTGTGGTTGCGCCTCACACCCGCCCCGCCACCTCCGCCGCCTGCACCGCCTCGCGAAGCGCGTATCTATATTCCGAAAGTGGACGCTCAAGGCGAGCTAACCTACGAGAGCAAGCCCATCGCGATTCAGAACCCCAACGCCGCGTACACGGAGGTGTTCGAGACGCTCATTCGCGAGTCGGGCGTGTTCCCCAAAGGCGCGCGGCTACTCGGCGCGACCGTTCAGGACGGTACGCTGCAGCTCAACTTCTCGCCCGAGCTGACCCAGAACTTCGAAGGCGGCTCGGACGATGAAGCCGCGCTCGTCAATGCGATTACCAGCACCGCAGGCAGCTTCACGAACATCGAGCGCGTGCAGATTCTGGTCGACGGCAAGCCCATCGAGAGCCTCGGCGGGCACATCGACCTCTCGCAAGCGCTGCCCGTGAGCCGCTAAGGACTTGAGAGTAGGGCTTCCTGCTTTTCGGGTGTTTCTGTTTTACGGCAAGAGACGCTCCACCGCAAGGGGTGCGTCGGGCGCAAACAGCGGGCAGAGCTGCTCCCCTGCCGCGTACACTTGTCGCCAGCGGTACGCCGCGCCGTACACGGCGCGCGCGTCCGCTGCTGGCTCGCGGTACACCTCCAGCGTGCGTTCGCGCAGGTTCAAAATCCAATATTCGGGGATGCCCGCGCTGGCGTACAGGCTGCCTTTGACTGCGCGGTCGGTCTTCAGCGAGGCTTCGGACACTTCCACCACCAGCAGGGCGGTTGTTGGGTGCAGTTCGAGGTAATCGCGCAGGCTACCCGTAACGACTGCTATGTCGGGAAATGGTATGTCGAACTCACTGAGCGCCAACGATAGCTGCGGGCGCACATCGTAGCCCGCTCCCAAAACTTGCTCCAGCGCGATTTGTACCAAGCGAACAGCAACAGCGTGTGCGGTGTTCACAGGCTCCCTCCGCGTCAACTCGCCTGCAATCAGCTCCAGTCGCTCCTCGCGCGGGAACACGCCCGTCTCCATCAGCGACTCGAATTCCGCCCGTGTGATCCAGCGGCGCATCGGCAAGCTGGGACGGCGACGCACCTTCGGCTTATTGACTGTGCGGTTCACGGGCTGAATTATACCGTCCGTCTCACCGAGGCGACACGATGACCTTGAGCGCCTCGGCGCGGCGCAGCAGCGCGTAGCCTTCGGGTGCGCTCTGTAGGGGCAGGCGGTGCGTAATCAGCCGCTCCACGGGTAGCCCGTTGGCGATGAGCGTCAGCGCAGTGCGCATCTCCCCATGGCTGGCGGAGTAGCTGGGCACAAGGCGCGTCTCGCGGAAGTAGAGGTCGTGCCACGGGAGGGGGAACCGCGCGTCGGGCGGCGCAGGCGTGAACAGCACGACC
>Ga0101945_1000522_pt1 | contig 62810 bp, 54 predicted proteins | sample DewCreD2012metaG_2_FD_75246 | JGI IMG/M metagenome (GOLD analysis project Ga0101945, IMG submission 75246) | Hot spring sediment bacterial and archeal communities from British Columbia, Canada, to study Microbial Dark Matter (Phase II) - Dewar... ... | reverse complement strand
AGATTATTTATTGAACTATGGTGTGAATAATTTCAATAATTTTTTTTCAAGAATATTCTTTAAAATGGAATAGCACTTTACTTTAGTCAAGTGCAAAATTTGAAAAACTATAAACTGGCTTTAGCCACATTGTTTTGATCAAAATGGTAATAAAAAATAAAAACGCTGAAATGAATTCAGAATGACAATTAGGAAAATTCGTTTTGGATTACACAGTGAATGTCATCCCGAGCAAAGACGAAGAAAATGTCATCCTGAGCCTTGACGAAGGATGACATAAACGTATTAGTCACAGTCTAAAAGTCTGTACTACATCATTGGAAAAATTGCTTTGTCACTTCGTTCCTCGCAATGACTATAACCAAAATTAAACAGTCATTGCGAGCCCCGATTTTTAATCGGGGCGAAGCAATCTTTTCTCTTAAAACAACTTTCAAAAAAATGTTGTGAAAGATTGCTTCGTCATTTCATTCCTCGCAATGACTGTTAATATTGTCAGTCTTCGTCTTCGCTCAGACTGACAATGAGTACAAACATTCAATCACAGAATAAAAGTCTGATAGAACATCAAAGAAAAGATTGCTTCGTCGTTTCACTCCTCGCAATGACAGGTGTACTTGAAAGGAAAGATTGCTTCGTCAGATCGTTCCTCGCAAGAACGATTAACGAGGATTTATCCGTCATTTACAAAAAAATAAATATTCTTTTGAAAAAGGGAAAGATAATTTTTTCTTTTTACAGGTATTGTATCATTTCCGGATTTCCCACAAATACTATAAATGAGGAATATTAGGAAATTCCTGTAAACAAAATATTTTACTCTTCACGAACTTCAAGAAAATCAATTTCTCCTGCACCTTCTCGAACAATTTCAGGTTCCTCACCACTAAAATCGATTATTGTCGATGGCGTCATTCCAAGTGGTCCAGAGTATAAAATTAAATCAACTTTTTTACCATAATGCTTTACAATTGATTCCTCATCATTTAAGATCTCACCATTTTCATCGGTTACACTTGTACTGACAATTGGATGTCCAAGCTCTCTTGCAAGTGTCTGAGCAATCACATTATCTGGAACACGAATACCAACAGCTTTTCTTTTACTCCATAATTTTTTTGGAACTTCTCTTGCCGCTGGTAAAATGAATGTATAAGGTCCGGGAAAAGCATATTTCAAAAATCGATAAACTTGAGTCGTCACTTTCGCGTATGTGGCAATATCTTTTAAATCTGCACATATAAAACTTAATGGTTTGTCGTCCAATCCAGGTTTAATCTGATAAATTCTTTCAATTGCATTTTTTTGAAAAATATCGCAACCCAGTCCATAAACTGTATCGGTTGGATATATAACTATACCTCCATTCCTGAAAATTTCAACTGCTTTCTTTATGAATCTCATCTGGGGATTAACAGGGTGAACGTGTAAAACTTCTGCCATTTTAGATTCTCCTTTTTTATTCTAATAGAAAATAAGACTATTTATGATGAATTTCCAATAAGTTATGTTGGGGTTAAAAAGTCAAAGTGAAATGGACATCAAAACATATTGAGGAAATTTTTGACTGCGTTTGTAAAAATTCAACAAGTTTTTTAATCAAAAAGGGGTTTTAGGCTTTTCGTTTCTGATTGAATTGCTTTGTTACGAAACTTCTGAAAGCAGTGCTTCTTAAAGGTAGTAATAGAGCGTCAATTCTTTTTTTCATATTGTCAAAATGTGAACCTTCCCATAAAGTTTGATTACATTGCTTGCAATAATAAAATTTAATTCCTTCTCGAAATTTAAAATCTTTCAATTGATTTAAGACATTTTTCTTTGATATTCTTTTTAATTTAGTTCCGCAATTCAAACATAAACTAAATGGTTTCAAATATTTCAATAAAGAGTACGAAACAAGTATATCCAGAAATTGTTTCTCAGGATTATTCCCCCTGACGAGGTGACCGTATTTTACATTCTTCCTTTTCAAGAGTCCTGTATCACGTGTTAAGATAATTCTATCGTCTTTTTTGCTGATTTCAACAATCTCTTCATCTGTATAATTGTTACTATAAAGAACATCCAGTCCAGACATTCTCATAATTTTAAAAAGCTTACCCAGGTGAACATCGCATATAAATTTTGGTCTTCCTTTTAATTTTGGTTTGAGATGATATACATTAAAATTGAAATATCTTTTGCTTTCTGGAAAGACTTCAATCCTGTCATCATTTTGAACTAAATAATTGAAGTTAACCGATTTACCATTGACTATAATTACATCAACTTCTGTATGGGGAATATTAAAAGATTCGATTAAATCTTTAATACTGGTCTGATCAATAAATTTGTGAACAATATACTTTTTAGTTTTTCTACGAAGAAATTCTGATAGCCAATCATGAAATTTTATTCTAACTGTTTTGTAGATAACCTTCAATTTTTTCAGCTCCTCTAATCAAAAATATAAAATTTTATAGGTGTAAATTTTCAGAAAGATTGCATCTTTTAACTAATTTCTAATTTCTTTAACTTTCAAAAAAAGGTTTAAAGACTATGGCGAAAAAATTAAAGTCAGCTCCATCTTATAAACCACTCGAACCTTCAGAATTAGCCTGGACCTGTGACCCAAATATCTTCGAATTCGAATCGACAAAAAACCTGGAACCAATCGAAGGTATCATTGGACAGGAAAGAGCATTAAAAGCATTACGACTCGGCGTAGATTTATATGCACCTGGTTATAACATTTTTGTTACAGGACTTTCAGGAACAGGAAAGGCAACGACAATTAAAAAAATTCTTGAGCGAATCAGTCCAAATTGCCCTACACTTTATGATTATGCGTATGTGAATAATTTTTCTGAACCAGATATGCCTCGCTTGCTTGTCTTTCCGGCTGGTGTTGCTCAGATGTTTGCTAATGCAATGGAATCAATGATTGATTTCTTGATTAAAAAAATTCCTGTTGTCCTTGAAGACGAAGCTTACGCTGTCAAAAGAAAAAGCATAATGGAAAGTTACGCCGAGGAAGAAAAAAAATTACTGATTGAATTCGAAAACGAAATTAAAAAAGATAATTTTTCACTCGGTCAGGTTCAGATGGGACAAATCTATCGACCAGAAATATTTCCAATTATTAATGGGAAACCTGTTCCAATTCAACAGGTCTCAGAACTCGTAAACAACAACGCCATAACCCCGGAAGAAGCGGAAAAAGTTTATCAAAAATATCAAGAATATACTATACAGCTTCAAGAACTATTCAAAAGAGGCTTACAACTTTCAAGAGAATATCAGGAGAAATTAACCAAACTTGAGCAAGAAGCTGTGAATAATCTTGTGACCGGTGTAATTTCTGATATGAAGGAAAAATTTAACTATCCAAAAGTTCACGAATATCTTGATGAAGTAAAAGAATCAATTCTCAACAATCTTAACGATTTTAAAGAAGCTGGCAAACCTGAACAACAAATACAACCAGGACAACAATTACCTCCTGCTGTTGCTGAAATCAGAGATCCTTTTAGAGTTTATCAAGTCAATGTTATTCTTGACAATTCAGCTACAAGGGAATGTCCTGTAATTATTGAAACAACACCCACTTTTACAAATCTATTTGGAACAATTGAAAGAGTTTATGAAGGAGGTGGAGCCTGGTATTCCGATTTTATGAACATTAAAGCTGGATCAATTTTAAGAGCTAATGGGGGTTATCTGGTTTTAAATGCATTCGATGCTTTAACTGAACCAGGTGTCTGGAAAGCTTTGAAAAGAGTTTTGATGTTCAGAAAACTTGAAATACAGGATTATATTGGACAATATTTACTTTACACCACTAACATTAAACCTGAGCCAATTGAAATCAATACAAAAATAATTTTCATTGGTAGTGATGAGATTTATTATATCCTTAGTGAATACGAAGAAGACTTCAAAAAAATATTTAAAGTGCGAGCAGACTTTGATTACGAAATGAAAAATACGCCAAAAGCTTTAAATGACCTGGCAGGTCTTGTAAGAAAACTTTGTGAAGAAGAAAATTTATTACATTTCGATCGTCACGCAATTGCTAAACTTGCAGAATTTTCCGCTCGTTATGCTGGTTCAAAAGATAAATTGACAACTCGTTTTGCAGTTGTTGCAGATATTGTTCGTGAAGCAAGTTTCTGGGCAAAAGATTCAGGTTCCGATATTGTTACGGGAGATCATGTGAAAATCGCTTACGACAATTATGTCTATCGTCATAATATGATTGAAGAAAAAATAAATGAAAGAATCAAAGACGGAACACTTATCATAGATATCTCTGGTGAGAAAGTTGGTGAAATAAATGGATTAGCAGTTTACTCAATTAATGATTACACTTTCGGCAAACCATCAAAAATCACAGTCACTGTTTCAGCTGGAAATTCTGGAATAATAAATATTGAAAGAGAAGCTCGACTCTCGGGTAAAATTTACGATAAAGGTGTTCTTGTAATTTCTGGTTTATTAAGAGAAAAATTTGGACAGGAATTTCCATTATCATTCACAGCAAGCATTTGCTTCGAACAATCTTATCGAGGTGTAGATGGTGATAGCGCATCTTCAACAGAAATATATGCTTTACTTTCTGCCTTAAGTGGAATTCCTATTAAACAGGGAATTGCAGTAACAGGGTCTGTCAATCAAAAAGGAGTTATTCAACCAATCGGCGGTGTCAATGAAAAGATTGAAGGATTTTTCAAAGTCTGTAAAATGAAAGGACTCGATGGAACACAGGGTGTAATTATTCCAAGAAGGAATCTAAATGATTTAATGCTTAAAGAAGAAATTATTGAGGCAGTAAAAAAAGGACAATTCAATATCTGGGCAGTTGATACAATTGATGAAGGAATAGAAATTTTAACTGGTGTAAAAGCCGGTGAATATGAAGATGGGAAGTGGGAAGCAGGCACTGTTTATGAGAAAGTTTATGAACGCTTGAAAGAATTACATGAGATTGCAAAATATGAAGAGACAAAGAAACAGAAGAAGCCAAAACAAATTGGATTCGTGGTTAAAAAAGGGAAAAAATCATAAGTGAAAGAGATCAAAACTTCAAATGATGAGGAATTGAATAAATGAAAATTCTACGGGGAGAAAAAACAAAAGTAATCGCAACTTTAGGTCCAGCATCTTCTACTCCAAAAATTATAAGTGAAATGATTTTAGCTGGAGTTGATGGTTTTAGACTTAACTTCTCTCATGGTGATTTCAAGATTTTCGCAGATTATGTAAAAATAATTCGTGAGCAAGCAAACAGACTAAAAAGAAATATAGCTATTCTCGGAGACTTACAAGGTCCAAAAATCAGAGTTGGAAAAATAAAATCTGGCGCAGTTCAATTAAAACCAGATAAAGTCATCACCATTTACGATGAAGAAATTTTAGGTGATGAGAATGGATTTTCCACTTCCTACAAAAATTTTTCTAAAGAAATTGAAATCGGTGAAAGAATTCTAATTGATGATGGATTATTAAAATTAAAAGCCATCAGCAAAGGTAAAAATTCTATTAAGTGCAAAGTGATTGAAGGTGGTTTGTTAAAGGAAAGAAAAGGAGTGAATATTCCCGATTCGATTCTTAAAACTTCAGCATTGACAGAGCAAGACAAAAAATGGATTGACTTCTCGATTCACAATAATCTTGATTTTATTGCTCTCTCTTTTGTTAGAAATGAAAAAGACATTTTTGAATTGAAAAATTATTTAAAACAGAAAAAAGCCTCTATTCCTATAATTGCCAAGATTGAACTCAAGCAAGGAGTAAAAAATTTTGAATCAATCTTAAAAGTTGCTGATGCAATTATGGTTGCCCGTGGTGACCTTGGCGTAGAACTTGGTCCCGAGGAAGTTCCACCACTTCAAAAATTTATTATCAAAAGATGTATTGAAACAAGAAAGCTTGTAATTACAGCAACTCAATTATTAGACAGTATGATTAATAATCCAATACCGACTCGTGCCGAAGCTTCCGATGTAGCCAATGTAGTGCTTGATGGAACTGATGCCGTTTTACTAACTGCTGAAACATCAATTGGAAAAAATCCTGTGAGAGTAATCCAGACAATCTCACGATTAATTAGAAGAGCCGAACAAATTGAATTCAGTCACAATGTTAATTATGATTATATCGAAACAGATGAAGCTCACATTCAATCAATTGCTCTTGCATCATATCAGATTGCAAAAGATTTGAAAGTTAAAGCAATCGTTCCAATCACCTATTCTGGCTTTACTGCCATTGTCCTGGCAAAATATTTTCCGACCGAACCAATTATTGCAGTAACAAACTCTCTCAATATTCAAAAAATTTTGAAATTCTATCGTGGAGTTGAGTCTATATTATTAAAAGATATTTCTGACTTTGAAAAAGTGATTGAACTAACAATCAATTTCTTTAAGACGAAAAAAATCATCAAAAAGAACGATTTGCTTTTATTTGTGGGAAGTCTGAAAACAAAACAAAAATCAATTTCTAATTTGATAAAGGTTGTTTCGGTATAATTATTTATTAAAATTCAGAACTAAAATTTTGAACCAAATAATGGAGTAAACAATGAAATTCACCCGAAGAAATTTCTTGAAATTCTCCTTAGCAACTGCAGGAGCATATTTTGTATCCAAAACAAATAAATTAATTCCTCCTCTGTTTGCTAAAAATTCCTTAATGCCTAAAAGAATTCTCGGCAAAACTGGATATCAAGTGGGAATATTTTCACTGGGTGGACAGGCTACATTAGAAAAATCTGGTACCGAAAAAGAATCAATTGAAATTATTAATCGAGCTATTGACCTTGGTGTAAATTACATTGATACTGCCGCAGCTTACGGTCAGGGCATCAGTGAAACTTATATTGGTAAAGTAATGAAATATAGACGCAATGAAGTTTTTCTTGCGACTAAGACTCATAACAGGAGTTATGATGGTTCAATGAAATTACTTGAAAAAAGTTTGACGCAACTTCAGACAGATAGAATTGACCTATGGCAATTACATAATGTCAGAACAGAAGAAGATTTAATTAAAATTTTTGCTAAAGATGGAGCGATCAAAGCACTTGAAGAAGCAAGACGAAATGGAATAGTTCGATATCTGGGAATAACTGGTCATTACGATCCATGGGTTCTTAAAAAAGCAATTGATGAATATAATTTCGATTGTATCTTAATGGCTCTAAATGCTGCTGACAGACACAATAAATCTTTCATTGATAATTTACTCCCATTTGCAGTACAAAAAAATCTCGGAATCATTGGAATGAAAATTCCAGCTCGTGGAAGAATTTTTAAACCCGGTGGAATTACCTCGATGAAACAAGCAATGGAATATGTTTTAACATTGCCAGTAAGTACAATTATTGTTGGTATATCAACACTTCAAGAGCTTGAAGAGAACATTCAGATTGCAAAAAATTTCAAACCTTTGAGTAAGTCTGAAATGGAAAAGCTTGAGGAATTGACTAAAACTTATTTCGATGATGCCTCATGGTTTAAAAATAAGTGGTGATTTTTTTGATTTGAAAATTACTTACAACAGCTAAAACAGTTTAATCATTAACTTTGATTATTGAGTTTTGTGTAGTCTTGAATTATTGCCCTTACCATTTTAGTGTAATCAGTGTTGATGTAATCTATACCAGATTCAATTAATTTCCTGGTAGAATTTTGATCATTAACTCCATAAACGGAGATTTCCAGTTTCAGGTCATGAAATCTTTTAAAATTATTTTCATCGAGATTAGCTTCGAGATTGAGAACAACTCCATCACAGGAAATTTCTTTTAAAGTTTGATAAAATCTATTAAATATAACAGCGTTCTTGCATTTACTTCGCATAAAAAATGAGTCAAAAATCCAGTAGGTTTTAATTTCTGGAATTATTCGTTTAAAGTACTTCAAAATATCAGGATGATATGAAATAATTCTGATAAAAGATTTTGAAAAATTTAATGAACTCAATTTTGTTTTGAGTATATCCACAAATTTTTGACGATTGTCCTTTATTTCAACAAATATTCCTTTCCCTTCAGGAATAATTTTAATTATTTCGTCAAATGTTGGAATGATAAATTTCTGATTAAAATCAATATCAAAATAATTGATTTGTCTTAACTGATTAAAAGTTGTTTTAGTGATATCGTACTTTGCTTTTCCCTTTGTGATTCTTGCTGTATTTTTATCATGAATACAAACAATCTCTTCATCATATGTTAACCAGAAATCACCTTCGATAAAATCAGCACCAGAATCAAAAGCAATTACAAAGGACTCAATTGTATTTTCAATTGCTTCATAAGGTAAACCACGATGCGCCACAATCAAAGGGATTTTCATTTCTTCCTGAATCGATTAATAAATTTTTTAATGCGTAATAATTGAACATTATACTTATAAAGTTTTGTAATTGAATCAAGATTTTCCAGCGCTGCTTTTTCACCTTCAAGAATTATTTCACGAGCAAAATTAAAATCAGTCCAGTTGTATTGTCTGACTTCGGGATTAATTAATAAATCTGCATCCGTCAGCTGAGACATTGAAAGGTGATAGGAAGAAATACTTTCAACACGATAAAGAATTTCAAAAATATTTTTTGGTGGATTTCGATTTTCAAGTTTTTTAACAACATCAATTGCTAAAACTTTTTCATAACCTGAGCTTTTCAAAATTTTTACAGGTACAAGGTTTGTCACGCTTCCATCGACTAATAAGTAGTTTTTGTATTTAACTGGAGGAAAAATGCCAGGTATGGCTGAACTTGCTTGAAGTGCCTTTCGAAGACTCCCGGTTGAAAAAATTATTTCCTCTCCTGAAAGTAAATCGCTGGCAACAGCAAAAAATTTAATTTTTAAATTTTCAACAGGAACATCAGGAATAAAATCGAAAATTTCATTAGTAACTGTTTCATCGAAATATGATGTTTTATTTATCGCTTTAATTACTTGAATGCTTGTTCCAATAAAATCAAGAAACTGTTCAAAGTATTTTACAGAATTATCTGTTTTTCTTTTTGCAAGATTATCAATTCCAAGTTCTTTATACTTTTCACTTTTAATTGTATTGATAATAAATTCTTCAACAGCTTCAGCGTTTCCAAAATAAGAATAAAGTCCACCAACAATTGCTCCCATACTGCAACCAGAGATTGCGTCAATTTTAATTTTGTTTTGATCTAAAATTTTAAGAAATCCGATATGAGCTAATCCCCTTGCCCCTCCACCTCCAAGTGCGATTGCAAATTTATTCATCGTAATTCCATTAATTAAATTTTAATTATAAATTTTTAATAAACAGCTTACTTTACTATTGCTTTATAGACTGATGAATAATCACTCTCGCTAAAACCAGCATTAACAGATTCCTCAATAACTGAATTTAGTGCGTTGATGATTTTTGTGTTTAAGTTTAATCTCGCAGCAAATTTTTCAATTAATTTTCCATCCTTCAACAAATGTTTGGTCGGAAAATTTGCTTTCGAAAAATCTTCACTCAAAATTAAAGGAAGTTTACTGTCGAATGTTGGTGCGTATAAAGCACTTTTCCTCAAAATCTCCATAAATAAGTTTACATCTAAGTTTGATTTTTTAACAATGCCGATACTCAGCGAAAAAGCTGGTATTAGAGATGCGATTAAATTATTGAATGCAAGTTTAATTGCTGCAGCCTGACCAACTTTACCAATATGATAAATATCCTTGCTAAATGATGAAAAAACATTTTTATATTTTTCAAATTGCTCTTCTGAACCACCAACAAGAACAATTAAAGTTTCATTTAGAATTTGAGTAATACTTCCAAGTACAGGCGCTTCAAAATATTCAGCGCCAGTCTCATTAATTAACTTCTGGAATTCCTCACTTTCTTCGGGCAGAATTGTTCCCATCTGAATTATGACTTTGCTTTTTAAACTATTCAGAATTTTCTCATTCACCATAACTGATTTAATTGCATTTGCATCGGCAAGCATAAGAATTATAATCTCTGATTTTTCAATTGCTTCCAGTGGAGTTTCAGCAATTTCCACCCCAAGTGATTTTAGTTGATTTAATTTTTCTTTCGTTCTATTGTAAGCGATAACCGTATGTTTATGTTCAAAAAGTTTTTGAGCGATTGCACCGCCCATAAGTCCAGCACCAATAACAGAAATTTTCATATTATCCTCCATTTCTTTTTATGAATTTATCAAAGACTAATTTATAATATAGAAAGAGTTCTTCTTCTGCTTCAGGAGAATTTAATTTCATCTCCTTCACAAGAGTATCCTTAACAGTTTTTGCGAAATTTTCTGGTTTATTGATGAGTATTTCAAATTTTGGATGAGTTAAGTGAAAAACTTCAATGGTAAGTGTATCATTATTTACATAACAATCAAAAGTCGTTGTTGCGTAGCTACCAAGAATAATTGAGTTGGCAGATAGATAAATGTTATTGTCCTTTTTAGTGAAAGTCCCTTTTAATGGATTTTTGTCATTTGGAACTCCAAACTCGAACTTTTGATTTTTTGTGAATTTGAAATATGGTCCGTCGTTGCTCGAATATGTTCCTTCAAATTTGTTTTCTGCACATGATAATAAAAGGAAGGTAATAGTTAACGAAAGAAGCAGGTAGTATTGATACATTCTATTTTTCCAGATTTTATTGCAATAAAGTTTTATATAACAAATTTAATAATTTGAAACATCTCTGACTCATAGATTACTTCAATAGATAAATTCATTATCATAAATACAAAATTAATTTACAAAAACTTTTGTATGTGAATTAGAAATTATTCAAACAGAGGTGCTTGTGAGAATCGGGGCGTAGTTAATGTGATAGTAAAATCTAGGGAATTTTTTCGGTAGGCGCATTAATCTGTATGAAAAAATACCCATTGATAATCTATCCAACCATGAAGAAAGAGGCCACCCAAAGTGGAAATGAATTTCCTTATCTGTCGCCAAGTCATAATCAAGTGATTCAGTAATTCCGTAAATCATATCCATAACCGTTCTCCTATCCTGTACTGCAATCCACAAATCATTTGAATTTTGTCTTTCGGGAAAATCTGTCCTTGGTTCAAAAAAGTAAACATTAATAAAATTATTTTCGCCGGTATCAACAGTATTTTCTTTTGGCCTTCTAAAAAATATATGTATAACTGGACTGTCAATTTCAACTATTCTAAAAATTAAGTCCATTGGAGTATTTGACATTTTTCGCCTTGATATCTCAGGAGCTCTCGTCTTGGAAATTTTTATTCCTAAAGTTAGAACTATTGATGATATAATAAACCAGAGTAATGTCCCGTAAGGTCTATGGATTGCCAAGTATAGGAATGTGCTCAGTAAAATAAATATCAACACAATTGTACCAGATTTTGATCTATAAGCCGAATAATTACTTTTTCCATATGAAAATCTAAATTTGAGAAGAGCTATCATATTAATTACGAAACTCGCAACGAGACCAATTGCATACATTTCAGCCAAAATTGCTTGATTTCCCTTCGTAATAAATAAAATAATGCTGTAAAATATTGCATTGATAATATGGATTTTATAAAGTGATTGATGTTTGTTAACAGAAATAATCCATTGATAATTATATTTTTCTGATATTTTTTCAATCAGTTCAGATGAAGCTACCATTGCTGTATTAACAGCCATAATCAAAGTAATAGAAGCCAGTACACTCACAATTAATCCAAAAAAAGAACCATTAACCAAACTTGCAAAGGTTGGTATTAGGTCAGTCTCATGTTCTTCAATATTCATTTTTGAAGTAAGAGCAAGAAATGCAATCACTGGAGTAACAATCCCAACTGTTAAAGCTAAGAATATATAAGCTTTTCTAATCTGATGCCAGGATTTCACAAATGAAGCAGTCTGTAGAACCGATTCAACTCCGGAATATGCCAATATACAGCTACCAATACCAGTGATAAATCTTTTATATGAATTAAAAATATTGAACTCGAAAAAATCTGATTTAAACTCTTTTAAACTTCCTTTAAAAACATTAATTGAATATAAATCTAATTTATAAAACCCTCCTATCATCAAATTAATTAATACAAAAGATGCAATAACAAATATTGCAAAAGTAAATTTTACGTTTTCCTTTATTCCAAGAATATTTAGCAATGCAATTCCCCACACAACGAGAAACATTATTAGATACTTTATAAAATAATTTATGTTAAGAAATGTAGAACCATTTTCTACAGCACTAACAGTTGACATTGTAGCTGTTAAAATATAATCAACTAGGATTGAAGCGATAGCAATGAATGAGAGAGTTGGACCAAAGGCAAGATATGAAAAGGAAAAAACACCACCACCATGTATTCCATGTTTATCCAGAATTTCTGCTATTTCAACCATTCGTGTAGAAAGGTATCTGATTAAAAGTGAAGTGATCGCAATATAAATTATTGCTTTTAATCCGATGAAACGATACGCTTCATAAGGCGCATAATAAATAGAAGTAAGTTCGTCCATTAGAGTAATAATTCCAACGCCCAACCAGGTTAACCACCAACGACCATTTTCAAAATAGGTTAAGAATCCTTTTTTCCGAATTAGAAAATAAAAAGAAACAATTAAAAGAAGGTTAAAAATCAAAGTTATAACAAAATACATAATGCAGAATTTTGAGAATATTGTAATGTTTCTACACTCACTTAAAATCTCATTAATAATCTTGTAATAAATAAACTGAATACAATGATTAAATAAAACCCTAACAGAAATACAATTATTTTCAGGATCAATCTTATCAATAACAGAAATACTAATCTTTTATGTGTTAATAATTCTTTTTTGTCTTTAATGAAATTTAAATTACTTTTCTTAACTAGATACGATGTAATAAAATTTAATTTCAAAGTTTTCCTTTTTCTAACCTTAAGACTTAATTATTTTTACTCATTGTGTCAATATTCCTGATAAAACCATAGTGCTTAATGTTTCATCATCAACACATAAATCTTTTTACTTACATATAAAAAAATAAATCAACTTCGTAATTGATTGAACAAAATATTCTTTAACTAAAAATTTTTTTACATTGTTTTGAACACGGTTTTATACCTATTGAGAGCCTCATTTATAACTTTATAAGCCTCACTTTTACCAAAGATTTTTTCTACAATTACATCTTTATGTTCTAACTTTTTATAATCTTCAAAGAATCTTTTTAATTGAATTGTAGTGTGAGGCGGTAAATCAGTTAATTCACTTATATAATTCAAGGATATATCATTATTAGCGACAGAAATTATCTTGTCATCCTTTTCATTATCATCCACTATCTGCATTAAGCCAATTACTTTTGCCTCAACAATACAAAATGGTATAACATCAATCGAAGAGAAAACAAGAATATCCAATGGATCACCATCATCACTTATCGTCTGGGGAATAAATCCATAATTAGCGGGATAATGAACAGCAGAAAAAAGGACACGATCAAGTTTAAGCAAACCACTCTTCTTATCAAGTTCATATTTACCTTTAGAACCCTGTGGTATTTCAATAATTGCATTAACAATCTTGGGAGCGAAATCACCATATTCCACATAATGCCATGGATTGAAATTTCGAGAAAAAGAAATTAGTTCAGTTTTATTCTTACGTTTTTTCATTTGAATAACAGAACTTTTATCAGATAACCTAAGCTAACCATCACAAATATGATTAAAAATAATTTCAGTAAATCAACGGTTAAACTAGAAGATTGTTCGTTTTTGTTTTCTTCTTTCATATTCTCTCCTCACTTTTATTTAATCAGCGCTTAACATTCTTAAGCCTTTTTTGGCTATTTCATTGTTTGGATCAAGTTTTTGAAGCCTCTTATAAATTTTTATTGCATTATCATTCTTCTTCAATTGATGATAACTCAAACCAAGCATCTCAAGTGTGCTGATATCGTTTGGTTTATATTCGCTTACTTTTAACAAGTACTGGATTGCCAGTGAATAATTTTTATCAATAAAAGCTCTTTGACCAATAAAATAGTTCGCTTCGATAATCTGATCTTCGTAAGTTTTGTTCTTATCAGTACAGAGACTTAAAAATTTTTTATACTCATTTATTGCCTGTTTTATGGAATCTAAATTTTTATAAATCTGAGCTAAAAAATAATGTGTCATTAAGATTGTATCATTTAGTGATGTAGCTTTTAAAAGTGTTTTATAAGCCTCTTCATAATTTTTAATTTGGTAATAAGCATATCCTAAAAAACGATGAGCAAATTCAATCTCTGAATCTCTCTCTGTTACAACTCTGTAATATTTAATGGCTTGATCATAATTTTTGATTTTGAAATAAATATTCGCCAGCTCTAAATAAACATTCGTCATGTTGCTGTCTAATTGTAAGGCTTTTTCAAAATAATGAATTGCATTTGTATCCTGTTTTATTTCAACAAATGAATAGGCTGTATTTAAATAGTCATTCAGGTTTAGAATTGAATCTGGTAAGGAAGAAAAATTCTGGGCAGCTTCATCATATTTTTTTAATGCAAATGATGCGACTGCTAAATTTTTTTTAAGAAACAGATCATCGGGATATAAACTTAATCCCTCTCTGGCGTAATTATAAACTTTTTCATAATACTTAATCTCAAGTAAAGAATTTGTTATTTTTCTATAAGCATTAAGATTTTTTTCTAATCCTAAATATTTTTCAAACATTACAGCAGCATCAGCATAGAGTTTTGCCTGATAAAGAATTGAGGCTACATTTAAATATGCTTTTGCCTCCATTGGTGAAAGAGAAATTATGTTTAGATACTTATTAATTGCATCTTTATATCGTTTTTCTTTACTGAGTAACTCTGCAATCTTATACTTCAAATTTATATCTGTTGTATCCAATGCCTCAGCCTTTTCATAATTTACAATGGATAATTCATTCACACCTAATTTTTGATAAGCATCACCTGTACTTTCATAAACATCTTTATTCAAGTAATTAACAAACTGTAGCTGGATTAATATTTTCAAAGCAACATTGGCAGAATCTTTTTTTAATAAATCTTGGGCAATTAAATAAGCCTTTTCATATTGTTTTTTATCTATCAGTTGTTGTGCATCAACCAATGGATCTTGCGAAAATAAACTCATTTGAGTTATGAAATAGAAAATTACAATTCTTATATATAATTGTCTCATAACATTACCATAGTTAGTCTAACTGGATTAATTTAACTGGAACCGTTGCAGGTCCAAGATTATTTTTCATCACAATTGTCTGGCCTTCATTACTTGTTAAAAAAGAAGTAAAACCTGTAGCAAGACCTGTCCCAATCTCCCTGAGTAAAATATAATTAGTTCGCTGTAATGGGTAAGATGCATTTACTAAATAACCAGGATGTGGATAATAATAAGAAATTCCATTAATACTATTATCCCATACTCCAATCTTCAATATTTTTACATCATCAATATTTTTTAAATTATTCAATCCGATCAATCCAATTATATTATTATTCTTGCGAACCTTATCAATAACATCAATTTCATTTAAGACTATCTCCACATTTTTTAAATCCTCTTCTTTTGTAAGATTTGAAATAACATATTCATAAATGCCCGAGTTTTTTTCGGGTATGATTACTTTAATTTTATTTTTTGTATTAGCCATCAGATCAATTAATTCTTGTAATTGTATTTTGTCGTTTGGGAAGTTTCTATTACCAATTACAGCTATTCCATCATAGCAAAATTTATTAATGTTAATCTCGAGATGATTGTTTTTAATAAAATTCATCTCTTCTTTATTTAATTGCCTGGAGCTAACAAACATTTCAGCTTCATTATTTAAGATATTAGCAATCCCTTCTCTTGCTTTAACTTTGATTAAATCAATTTTTGCATCTTTATAGAAATTCATAAATAAATCAGCTTCATCATAAATCAGATTATAGAGTGATTCGTCAACATAACACTTCAAATATCCCTTTGTTGGAGTTTCAGTTCTTTGTTTTTCACAACTATAAAAGAGTAAAAATGCAATAATAATTACTAAAAGCTTATTCATAATATTTCGCTTTAATTCTTGTAATTATAATTCTATAAAACCCATATGCTGATAACAAAATCCCGTAAAGGATATTTAAACCATTATTCTGGAAAACATTTGTTTTGATTAAAATCATTACAGAAACTCCAAGGAAAATGAAAAGAGTACCCATTAAATATGCAAAGTATCGGAAAATGTTATTCATGTTATTCATGTTATTCATCTTATTGATTTAATCTGAATTTATAAGGGATTACTATCCAGACTGAAATAGGTTTATTATTTTGTAAAGCTGGAGTGAAGATGCTTTTCATTGCAGCTTCAATTGCTGCATCATTAAAAATTTCTGCATCAGTTTTTATGACAACGGCTTTCTTGGGTTTACCTTCTTTATCAATTAAAACTTTTACATAAACCTTTCCTTCAATGCCTGCTCTCTTTGCCATTTCAGGATACTGTGGTTGAGCTGCCACGACAATTTCAGGGTATTTTTCCACAGGAATAAATGCATCTATATCTGGATCGGTCTCTTTTTTCTCTTCTTCAATCTTAATGTCCTGAGTGATTTGTGTTCCAGTTCCAAGCCCTTCACCTAAGACTGGCGATGTCTGCTGACTTAATTCTTGTTGTGTTGCAATTGTTTGTTCAGGAGGTGCTTCTTCATCTGGAACTGGAATAGGTATTCCGGATGATGGTGCAGCAGAAGGTTGTGCAACTGCTATTTGTTGCGGAACATCATTAATTATTGAGGGAGGAGGACCCAGCTCACTATACTTTAATACTCTAACAGTTGGAACGCTTTCTTCTTTATCCTCACTCATAGATAAGTAAGAATAATATCCAGCTATGATTAGAATATGAAAAGCAATGGCAATAATTAGACCTATTGCAAAATTTTTAGGATAGCGTTTTTTTAATTCAAAAGCGCCATAAACCAAAATATTTTTAGAGACAAATTCATTTGACATACAAAACCTCAATATCTAAGATGCTCTTTGCATTTCTTTTTTATCAATCTCTGTCATAGGTGATAAAGAAAATCGTGTTAGATTAGCAAGATTTAATTCATCGATAATGTCAATCATCGCATGATATTTACTTTTCCTATCGATTTTCACAAGTACAACAAGCTTGGGATTTTCTGCAGCTTTTTCTCGTAAGAATTTTCGTAAATCTTCAAACTTTATTCTTTTTGGTATCTCAATACCCATATTCCAGTAGATATTCATATTCTCATCGACGCGTAATGTCATTAAGTTCGATTCAGCAATTTTAACTTCCACATCTTTAGGTGGTAAATTTATTTCCAATGTTTGTGGTTTTCTAAAAACTGTAGTTAACATAAAAAAAGTTAACAAGAGAAAAGCCACATCGACCATCGGAGTCATATCAATCCTAATGTTAATTCTTTTTTTCCCTTGTTTTTTATTTTTCGATTCACCACCACCTATTTCAACACCTGCCATATGCATTACTCCAGTTAATTAGTTTTAAAATTTGTTACCATTGCAAATCTTGTAATTTGAGTTTTCTTCAAAATGTCCATGACATCAGAAATAGTACCATACTCTGCATTAGCATCGCCTTTAACTATTGTTCGCAATTTGGGATTTGAAATTCGTGCTTTTATCAATAAATCAGGTAAATTTTCTAACTTAATTTCGATCGCCTGACGATTCCGATTCGGTTGACCAAACATATTTTCCATCATATATGGTGAATCAAATCCAAGAAATATTTTTGAGTCTTCACTCACAACAATTGTCATAGTATTTGATTCAGGCAATTTTATTTCCGAGTGAGACGCTGGTAATTGAATTTCTACTTCTTCTGGTGGTTTAAATTGAGTAGTAAGCATAAAGAATGTTAAAAGCAAAAAAGCTACATCAACCATGGGTGTCATATCAATTTTTACAGGTATCCTACCTTTTTTGATTTTAGGCATTTTCTACCTCATTTAGATTTAAATATCTGGAGGATATTGTAAGATGCTTCATCAATTTGATAAGTAAAATTATCCACTTTATTAACAAAGAAATTATAAGCCACAATCCCTAAAATCGCCACGAATAATCCACCAGCAGTATTAACTAAAGCTTCCGAAATTCCAGTTGCTAACTGTATTGCATCTGGAGCACCAGCATGTGCCAAAGCTCTAAATGAACGAATCATTCCAATAACAGTGCCGAGCAAACCAACCATTGTTGCAATCGATGCAATGGTAGAAAGGGCTATAAGATTTTTTTCAAGTAATGGCGTTTCTAACATGGTTGCCTCTTCAATTGATCGTTGAATTTCGACAAGTTGCTTTTCCTGGTCGGTACTTTGTTTTTCAGCATTAAGTTCTTTGTATCTTGTTAAAGCCACCTTTATTACATTAGCAATAGAACCCCTTTGAGCATCGCATAATTGAATTGCTTCGTCAATTTTGTCTGCCCGAACTTTTTCAAAAACATCCTTGAAAAATTTTTGTACTGATTTATTACCGGCGGCTTTACTTAAAGACAAAATTCTCTCAATTATAATTGCGAAGTCCATAATTGATAATGTGATTAATAAAGCTACCAGAGGTCCACCGGTATAAATTTGACCCATTAAATTCACCGGAACTTCTCTACTTGAGGGATCCTTGAAGTTTACAGGATTACCAAATCCATATTCATAAATTGCAATGGAAATTATAAGTGCAATAAAGAATAGAATCACTATAAAAGCTGATTGTTTCATAATTAAACCTCATTTAATTTGTTTTTTCTGGTATTAGTTCAACATTTGTGCCTCCAGATATTAATAAATGAAGTTTTAGATTTGATTAAAATTCTCAACTTTCTAACTCAATGAAAAATTGAGAATTTCAATTTGAAAGGATTGGGAATTTCAATTTGAAAGGTTTATAAATAATAAAGAAGAATGATGAGGATTAGAGATTATATAATTTCTTCTTTCGCCAGAGAGTTGTTTCAGATATACCTAATATTTGAGCTGCTTCTTTCAAACTTGAAGCTATTTTCAAAATTTCTTTAATATGTTGTTTTTCTAATTCTTCAATTGTTAAAATTTTTGGCTGACTTTTTGCTGGATTAAAGTTTAATATTTCAATGGGTAAATAATTTTGTCTAATTAAATTATCTTTTGTAAAGATTAATAATCTTTTGACCACATTTTCGAATTCTCGAATGTTGCCTGGCCAATCATACTCGACTAAAAATTTTATTACACTATCCTCAACTTTATAATCTTTTTCTGGTGAATATTTTTTTATAAAATAATTAAGTAATAGAGGAATGTCTTCTTTTCTTTCTCTCAAAGGAGGTAAATTAATTGTAATTCCAGCAATTCTATAATAAAAATCTTCCCTCAAATTACCTGATTTCAATTCTTCTTCAACCTTTTTATTTGTCGCTGCAATAATTCGAATATCTACTTTTCGTGTAATACTTTCACCAACTCGTTCATATTCCATATTCTGAAGAAAACGAAGCAATTTCACCTGCATTGATTTAGGTATATCAGCAACTTCATCTAAAAATAAAGTACCTGAATCTGCTAGTTCAACTCTACCAATCCTATCTTTCAGCGCATTGGTGAATGCACCTTTTATATGACCGAACATTTCACTTTCGAAAAGATTTTCTGGTATGGCAGAGCAATTCACAGCAACAAAGGGGTTTGAACTTCTGAAACTTTTTGAATGAATAAATCTTGCAAGCATCTCTTTCCCTGTTCCACTCTCTCCAATAATTAAAACAGGGATGTCACTTTTAGCAACTTCTTCAGCAATCTTTAAACTGGATATCACATTTTCGCTAGATGTAATTATTTCATCACCACTAACTGGTGTTTCAATTAAACTCTTTAATCCTTTATATCTGTTAGAAATTTTATGATGCTCATATACTCTATTAACTATATGAATAAATTCCTTGTGGGAAAATGGTTTTGTAATGTAATCATATGCCCCTTTCTTAATTGCTTCGACTGCTGTTTCAATAGAACCATAAGCCGTCATTATAACCACTGTTGTTTCTGGTGAGATCGATTTTAATCTTTCAGTGACCTGAATTCCATTTAAAGGTTGCATTTTTAAATCAATAAAAGCTAAATCAAAAAATATTTCTTTTGCCCTTTTAATTCCTTCTTCTGGATTTGAAAATATTTCTGGAATATAACCCTCTGAATTCAATGAGAGTTCAATCATTTTGAGAATATTAATTTCATCATCAATAACTAAAATTCTTCCCTTATTCATTTTTCTCTAAACTTATTGGTAAAATTATATGGAAAGTACTTCCTTTGCCCATTTCACTATATACTTTAATCTCTCCATTATGCATTTCGATAATTTCTTTTGCAATAGATAATCCTAAACCCAGACTTCCAGGAGTCATATCAGTAATCTGGACAAATTTATCAAAAATTCGCTCAAGATTATCAGGGGTTATTCCAATACCTGTATCAGAGACAATGATATTAATTTTGTTATCTTTTAATTCTAATCTTATTGCGATAGTGCCGTTCGACGGAGTAAACTTCAAAGAGTTGTTTACTATGTTTTCGATTGCACTTATCATATGGGAATAACTGCCCTTCATCAGGGCGTCTCGTGAATTGTCGTAAATTTTAAGTTCGATATTTTTTTCTCGAGCAAGGGCAGTAAATTTTTTTGAGATATGAGTCAAAAGTTTTGTAACAGGAAACAATTCAAAATTTATATTCTCTCTCGCCATTTTCAATTTAGTCAGCTCTAACATTTCATAAACTAATTTATTTAATCTTTCATAATCTTCTTTCATTGAAATTACTATTTCTTTCAATTTCTTATTCAACTTACCTGCAATTTCATCTTCAAGCATTCCTATAGCCATGCCCAGTGTTGTTAATGGGGTCTTAAACTCATGCGAAACCTTGGCAATAAATTCGGATTTCATTTTATCCAATTCACGATATTTAGTAATGTCATGAAACAAATAAACAGCTCCTCTCATTTCTTTTTCAGGGATTTCAAGTACGGCTTTAATAAGTTTAAAATATTTTTGAGTTCCATCTTTTTGATTAATGATTAAAGTATCTTTATCAAAATAAAAATTTTTTTTGTTGTCTTGTTTCTCGTCTGAAATGATTAGGAGTTTCTCTAATTTAGATTTATCAGAAATAAAATCTTTAAATGTAATATTAAAAGCCTGATTTGATAATAAGATATTCAAATCATTATCAATCATTACAACTGGTTCAGTTATATTTTCTATAACTAATTCTGATTTTTTCTTTTCAAATAAGATTTTATTTAGATTTAATTGTTCATAATGTTGAAGTCTCTCAATCATCTTGTTAAACTCTTCAGCAAGTCCACTGATTTCCTCACTTTTTTCATCAATCTCTATTTTTTTATTAAAATGACCCTCGCTGATTTGTTCGACTGTTTCTCTTAATTTATTGATAGGACGAACTAAATAATTTGAGAATGATCTACTAAATAGAATACTTACGGCGATAGTCCCAAATAGAGTAACAAGAATAAAGAATGTTGCTGTTTGAATTATAGTTTTTGTCTGTTGTATCGCCTCATTCAATAATTTATGATTTATTTCAAGTATTTCATTGCTCTTTTCCTTTAAACTTTTGATTTGATTTACAATCAGAAACAAATCATTTATTATTAATCCATTTTTATGACCAGAGTTTTTTCTAAAATCAATTTTAGGAATCCAATAAGTCAGAAAATTGCTATACTGAGAATTTAATGAGTCAAGTACATCTCTTTCTTCTTTTGTAAATGCAGCCATTCGAGCCTGGTTATACCAGTAATAAAAATTTTCCTTACTCTTACTCAATAATTTATTCCCATTTTCAAAATCACCATTAATAATAACAATTAGAGCATACAACTGTTCATCTAAAGATTTGCCTATATTATCAGCCGCAATAATACTTCGATAATTTTCCTGCATAGTAATATTAATTGATTCCCCTATCTTGTAGAAGTTGAATATGCTCCAGACAGTTACCAGAAACATTGTAAATAGAATTATTGTAAATCCTAAAAATATTTTTGTTCTTAAACTTGTATTTATGGATTTAATCATGTTTTCATCTTTACTTAGAACTTAAAGCGATTTAATTAATCGTTCAAAGACAAATTTATACTAATTTTCATTCTAAAAAATTGCACAATAAATTTCTTAATATATTTTCAATAATTAAAATTTAACTATATAAAAATTAAATGAATTATGAATAAAACCACTTAATCTCACATTACTTCGAATAGAGAGAATAAATTTCTAAATCTGTCAAGTAATTCAAACATATTTTTAAAACCATTGGCAAAACATAATAAGTAATGCAGAAATAATAATGTGTCTGGAAATTATAAACCCAAATGATAATTTTTGAAGTCTGCGAACAATCTTATAAAATTCGTTAAGAGTAAATAAACTCAATTTTTTTAGATTAAAATTACTTTATGCTAATTAACATCTCTCTATATTTTTTAGCTTCTTCAAAATTTTTCTCTACATTCTCAAGTATGTTTACCATAAATTGAATTGCCTCTCGAAAATCTGGTTTATACTCAATTGCTTTAAGAAGTTCTGATTTAGCGAGGTTATATTGTTGCCTGATAAAATATACTCGAGCAAGTTCGTATCGAGCTTCATAATATTCAGGGAATATGTCGATGGACTTCTTCAAATAAATTTCTGCACTTTCATAATCTTGTAAGAAATCATAGACATTACCAAGTAAAAATAAAGTCCTTGAGGAATTCGGGTCTAACCGAAGAGATCTTAAAAGGAATTCGAGAGCAGCTCTATAATTTTGATTCTGAATAAAGAAAATAGCTCTTTGATTATAAAACGAAGCTTCTTTTGGCATTATGTGAAATTTTTCAGGTTCAAATTTATATACTTCAAAGAATTCAAATTCATTAATTGGAATGAATAAAGGTTTTTGATTTACAACCTCAAACCAGTTTCTCATTGTAACAAAGTAGGAAACTCTGTTTTTCAAAAAATGTTGTTTCAGGTAATCTGTGGAATTTTTATCTCTCAGATATTCAATAATTTCAGGATTGACAAGTCCAACCATATCAATAATTTTTCTATTGCTGTAAAAAGCCAGAGCACCAATATCATGAGTAGCTATGATATCTGATTCTTTTGTGTTTTTCTTTAACCATTCAGCTACTTTGATGTGTCTATCGTAGTGATATTTCCCGGTAAAAGAAATTTCTTCAGAATTTTTTGGAATTTCATTTAACGAAAGCAGTAGTGTAATTACTACAACACATATATAAATAAAATTAATAAGAATGCTCTGGTCAGATTTACTTTTATTCTGAAAGTAACTCAGAATTTTTTGTAAACCATCGAATGAAACAAAAAGATAAAATGGAATTACAGGCATCAAATATCTACCAAAGCGATGGGCAAATGGCAATTGAATGTAATAAGCAGAAATAAAAACAAGTAAAAAACTTAAAGGCAAGAAGGAATTATTGTAGTGTTTCTTTATCAAATCAATAATTACAACAGCTACGCTTATTAAAAAAAGAAATACAATCAGAATAAATTCACCTGATGAAAAATAATCCTTTACATTTGTCTTCAAAAAATTTGTTCTATCCGAACCATAGTAATAAGCAATCTTAGCTTGATAAGTATTTGGCAATAAACTTCCTGACAAAAGATAATTAAATCCAGTGTATGCAATTGTCAACACTACAAGTGGAATTAAGAATTGAATATATCTCTTCTCATTAAAAAACTTTTCAGCAAATTCTGTTTTGAAATAAATTCTTTGAACAACCAGATCAAATATTAAAACCCCAATTAATATCAAACCTTCAGGTCTTGTCCACAATGTCAATCCAGAGAAAATCCCAGAGAGCAAAAAATTCTCTTTTCTATAGAAATAAACCGAGCCAATCAAAAAGAAGATGAATAAAGTTGTTTCCATTCCAGAAACGGAAATCAATCCAATCTTCGGCTGGAAAGCTATCAAGAAAGAAAGTATTAATGCACCAATAGTCGAATTAAATTCATTTTTTGCAAGAAGAAAAGTAAAGTATGTTAGCAATCCGAATGCAGAAATTCCAATGATATAACTCAGAATAAATTCATTTTTAATAAACAAAAAAAGAAAGGCGGCAATAAAAGTATAAAGTGGTGAAGTTGAACCAGACGTAATCATTTCATTTTTGAAATACGAATAAGTCCCATAGTCAATTAAATTCTTTGCAAATTGTAAATGTATCCATGGGTCATCGAGTGGAAAAGAAAAATATCCATTAGTTGAATACTGATAGATCAAATAATAAATTCCAAGAGAGACTGCAATTGCAACAGAGATTAAACTGAATATCAACTCTTGTTTATGATTTAATGTTTTCTGAAAGAATAAAGGGCTTTTTACAGAAGTTTTTCTGGTTGACTTTTCTTTTTTGATTTTCTTTGATTTCATATTCAGTCATTATTTTTTGGCTATTACGATTAATCCAGTTCCAGTTTGAATTTTTGTTTTTGTATCGAGAAAGTTGAACAGTAAAAAGAATGGAAACACAACGAAATAGTAAAATGGGAGAATGATTAGGAACAATAAGCTTTTGTTCAATAATATCATTGGGTATTTAATACCAATTCTCCAGGCTTTATCTCCCCAGAAACCATAAGTATAAAAGCCATCAACATTTTCAAAACCAGCACGATTAAGTTTATTACTTAAATCTTCTTTTGAATAACCATTTCTAAAATGCTCACTAATGAAACTCTGATCTTCCTCATCGTGGACATCACTTCCCCCAAAAGTAGATGGAGTATTAATTATTAAAGAACCACCACTTCTCAATGCGTTATAAAAATTTTTCAGGACTGTTTCATCGTCATCGATGTGTTCCATTACATCGACACATAAGATTAAATCAAATTCGTTTTGATAATTTATTTTTTTTAAATCATCAATTTTAAAGTCAACATTTTTCAGATTTAATTTATTGAAAAACTCACTGGCTTCTTTTATATAATCCTCTTTAACATCAACTGCCAGAATTTTTACCTGAGGAAATCTTTTTGTGATAAAATAAGAATACTGCCCAAATCCAGTTCCAGCATCGAAAATTTTTGGTTCGGCTGATTTTATTTGAATAATTAATTGATTTAAAATTTTTCTGATATACCAGCTCCGAAGAAAAAATAAATTGAGTAATGCGTAGAAAAGTTTTCTTAAGATTGTGTTTGATTTAATGAATTTTGCGAAGACATTTTTAACAGGATCGTAATGCATTTTATACCTTTATTAATTCTAAAATTTTATTATAAATAGTTTCTGCCTTGATTGAATTCATACAATTAGGGTCGAAATCACAATCCATTTTGTAACAAACAAGACAATCAAGGTCGGACTGAATTTTAGTTATTAAACCATAAGTTTCAATTTCATTTGCTGAGGTAGGTCCAAATAAAGCGATAATCTTTTTTCCAAGTGCAGTTGCTGTATGCATTGCCAGTGTATCGCCAGTTACCAATAGGTCACATAAATCCATAAGAGCAAAAAATTCACGAAGAGAATTATTTGTTCCAGTATCAACTACTCTTTTATTATCAATCTTTGAAAGATACTCGTTTCTTTCTTTTTCGAATGGTCCACCATAAAGAAATATGTAATAGTCAGTGTTTTTGAGAAGTAAGTAAATCAATTTTTCAAATCCTTCGAGAGTCCACGATTTGAATTTCCATCTTGGTCCTGCCCCTGTGTTTAATCCTATAATCTTTTTTGTTCTATCAATTTTATGATTGGTTAAAAATTTTTCAGCGAATTTTTTTTCTTTTTCATTTAAATACAGGATAATCGGGTAATTTTCAGTTTTTAGTTTTGCAATGTTTAAGATTATTGATTGATATGTCTGTGTATTTTTCTTTTTCAAATCATCAAAAGCACCCATCAAGAACCACTCTTCAGCTTCTGGATTGATAGGAAAAACTTTTCCTTTCTCATCAAGTCCAAAACCGAGCTTTTCTTTAGAAATAACAGAACTACAAATTGCTGAACTAATCGGAGATGAATCTAAATTCAAAGCAAGATCAAATTTTTCTACCTGAAGAAAATAATTTGTTTCTTGATTTTCTATTTCAAGGACTCTATCTACATAAGGATTATTGTAAAAAATTTCTCTTGCGTTTTTTCTGGTAATCCAGGTAATATGAGCTTCTGGAAATTTTTCTTTGAGTCCAGGGAGAATACAGGTTGTCCTGAGTACATCACCAACTGCATCAAGTTTAATTATTAAAATCTTGAACTTCACTGGTTCGTAATATTGACAGTTATCACATTTCACACCTTCGAGTTTGTGATATGAACAGGGCCGATCACCTGGAAAATGTTTACAATCTCTTTTTAGCATATTCAGCTCAAATTTCTTCAAAATTAATAAAAAATGAGGAAGGCTAAAGATTTAGTCCAAAAAATTTTTAATATGGAAGGAAATTCAAAACTAAATCGAGTTGATTTTAAAACAACAAGAGGAGCTAACTAAAAATTAGAAAGCTCCTCACAAATCATCAATCAAATAAAAAATAATTTGAGAACATTCATCAAATTAAGTGAACAATACAATTCCACCAGCAGCTTTCTGATAAAATTCTCCAACAGTTAAAACATCACTTACACCTTCCCACAGGTCTTCTTTTTTCAGGTGAAACATATCCATTGCAAGTTTACATGCGTAGATTTCGCCGCCGGAATCTTTAATCATTTGTAAAAATTCACGAACTGGTGGAACATCAAGTTTCTCCATTTCCTTTTTCATCATCCATGTTGCGAAAGCTGCCATACCTGGAATAGCACCAAGCCAGGTCGGCATTTTTTGACCCCATGGTAGACGCATGGCAGCATTGCCAACTGTAACAATTGAAAGTTTATCCATTCTTTTATCAACGATTGCATCGAGACCGAAGAATGTAAAAAATAGATTTGCTTCAATTCCTTCCATCCTTGCACCATTTGCAAGAATTAATCCAGGATAGACACCATCGAGGGAACCTCGAGAAACTATGATAGATACTTTTTTAATTTCTTCTTGTTGATTAGTCATTTTGATCTCTCCTATATTTTTTTAAATACAACCTTTTGGTTTTGGTAGTCCGGCAATCTTAGCAGCTTTTTTAGCAGGACCTTTTGGAAAAAGTTGATATAGTTCTTTTGTATCAACTCCACTCTCTTTTGTCAATTTTCTAATTGAAGGTGCATCACCAACTTTCTGGTATTCCTGACGCATATAATTAATAACTAACCAGTGTCGATCAGTCAACTCAGCAATACCTTCTTCTTTTGCGAGTTCTTTTGCAATTTCTTCATTCCAGTCGTTGAGATTTTTGAGATGACCATCATCGTCAAATTCAATCATTTTACCTAAAATTTCTTTTACGGGCATAGTTATCACTCCTTATTTTGATTATTGTTTTGGGTTTGAATTAAATCTTTATTTCCATTCTGATGAATTGATGATAAGCTTTTCAAAAATTGTAATGTGAAATAAAGGGCTTTCTTTGTTTCAGGATGATTTAATTCCTTAATCAATTTAATTAAAGAAATATCTTCCTTTACTTCGATATCTAATTTTTTGTAGACATTCAAAGCATTATTAATTGTGTGAAGCATATCAGGTTGTGTTAGATTTTTAACTGTGTTCAAGATAGTGACAATATTATCACCTAATGCTTTCACATCTTCAACAGTAAAAGATGTAACTATATTATCCAGAATATTCTGAGTTTCTTTTAAGAAAGCAAAATAACCTTTTCTGTCCAGTTCATCTAATTTATGCATAAAATCAATTACCATTTCTTTAGAGATTGGACCAAAATCTTTTAGAAAATCTCTAACATTTTCAAGTTGCTCGAAAAGTTTAGTCAGGTTATTAATATTTCTTAAAAGTTTTTTGAAAAGATGTAAAATATCGCCTGTCTTGATGTAATCATGAACCTGTTCCAATTCTTCAATTGAAGTCAGATAAACATCTTTCGCAACTCTTGTCAAATCCTCTTTCAAGTCCTGTATTTCCAGGCGATGTTTCCTTTGTAAATCTATTTCACCTAAGATGAAATCAAGTTTTTTATTGATTTCATCAAGTTGAATTTGAATTCTGTTGTCTTCCATTTTATAACCTCTTTCCTGCCATAGTCATATTTGATTCAATTGGAAGTTCAACTCCTTTTAGTAAGAAATTCCAGTACATCCATCTGAACATAACTTTACCATAATGGTTCATCTTGGTTTCTTCAAGTAAAGAGAAAGGACCAATTCCGGGCAATGGGAATTTTCCCGGGAGTGGTTCTGTATCATAATTGAAATCGATTAATATTCCTTTACCAAATCCACTCTCAATAAAACAATTTGCATGACCATCAAACTTTGCCGAAGGTTTTCTTCCTTCAATTACATCCATAAAGTTTTCAAACAAAATATCAGATTGGAAATGAGCAACTGAACCAGCTTTTGAACTTGGAAGATTTGTTGCATCACCAATAACGAAAATGTTGTCAAAACCTTCAGCCATTAAGGTGTGTTTATGTGTTGGAATGAAATTCAACTCGTCACCCATTCCACTTCGAGCAATTACCTCATCACCTTTATTGGTTGGAATTGTTACAAGAACATCAAATGGAACTTCTGTTTCATCCCAGCTGACTATTTTCTTTTCATCATTATCGACTCGAGCAATGTTGAAATCAGTGACAAGCTTGATATTTTTCTTTTCAAGAAAATCACCAAGGATTGCAGACGCACGAGGTTTTGTAAAGGCTCCTGGCAATGGAGTTACAAAATGAATATCTACTTTATCTCTTATTCCTCTTTCTGTAAAATACCAATCAGCAAGAAATGCAAATTCAAGTGGAGCAACAGGACATTTGATTGGCATCTCAGTAATATGAATAACGAGTTTACCACCATCCCAGTGTTTAAAGAAATTTCTTAATGCACAGGCTCCATCAATTGTATAAAAGTCAAATACATTTTTATACCAGAGTTTATCTTTCATTCCTTCAACTTCTGAAGGATCAACTCGAGAACCTGTTGCAATAATCAAATAATCATAGGGTAAGATTCTATTATTTGAAAGGATTACTCTATTTTTGTCTGGCTCAATTCGATCAATTTCACTCATAATTACATCGACACCAGGAGGGAAGAAATCTCTTTTAGGTTTTATAACATCTCGTCGGTTGTAAATTTCAAATGGAATGAAAAGAAATCCAGGTTGATAATAGTGTGTCTCTTCTTTATCAACAATTGTAATATGCCATTCACTTAAATCAAGTGCATTATAAAGTTTATTTAACATCATCGTACCGGCAGTTCCGGCACCAAGAATAACTAATTTTCTCATTTTATTTCCTCTTCTTTTTCTTTGATTGAATTCATAAATGTTAATTCTATTAATTTTGATTTTATTGGTTCACAATCATTAAAAATATTATAAACTTCACACTCTCGACAATCTTTTTCAGCACAATAATTGTTTTCGTGTTTGAATGTCCAGCAAGGTCGATTCGATTCTTTCAGTGCATTGCAGTAGTCAAAATTCTTTAGAGAACACTTCACAATTGCCCAGCAAGGGATTAATGAGAATATTCTTTTAATTCCTTCTATACTGATTTTCTCTTCGTTAATTGCGTTACGAATACATCTCAATCTTTCTATATCTTTATCTGAATAAAGGCGTTGATTGGTTGACTTTTTAAAAGGGACAATCAATCCTTCTCTTTCATACATTCTCATGGTATGAACCGAAATTCCTAAAATCTTAGCAGCTTCACTTATTTTGTATTTGGGTTTATCGTTCATCATTTCTTTCTTAAGTATCAGCATTTGATATTAAGCAATTAATTTGCCAGCCTGTTTTATTAGATTTTTTTAGTTTTTTAGCATTTTTAAATATTAATTTTTTCAAAATTGAAAAAAATTTTTTACTAATCTATCAAAGTTGATATTTATAAATAATAACAAAAATTTTACCCCTAAATGATTGAGTGGGCAGTAATATAGCTTATTTAAATTTGAGTTCCCTTGGTAATCTCCAGGATTTTGAACGAAATGTTTTAGACTAAAATTCTGGTAGTAAACATCTGGGAGAAATTTTTTTTAATGTAGAATTAAAATCAATCAATGCCTTTTGCATCACATTTGAGGAACCTGTATGACATAAAAGACAAACCCCAACTGTCAATATTTTTTTCTGAGTTACAGGTGATAATGGTGAGATATTTTTTCGTACCGAAAAAAATTCAAGTGAATTTTTATTATAACCAATCCAGGCATCAACAGGCAACATATCTACTGGATTAAGTGGATAATGTGGTTTGAAAAAAATCTTTACATTTCTTTCTTTCTTTTTATATTCAAACGCCCCTTTACCAAATCCTAACGCTAAAGGATTTTGATGACAACTCTCACAACTTCTCGATTTTCTTGTGATTGTGTGAGAAAAAGCTGGCGCATATATTCTTTTAAATTTGAATTGAGATTTTTTTTCTGATGAGGTTTTTAAAATCATACCAGGAATAAATGTTGTAATTTTCTCCCGTCCATCTTTTTGTTTTACTACACCAAGTGCAGGATAATCAGTATGAAAATCACCTGCTTCTTCGTTCCAGCTTCCACTTGTGGGTTTATTCTCCAATAAATCATAACCTTCTTTGTTCTTGTCATAATAAGTATGACAGTTCACGCAGTAAGTAACCCATGAAGTATGACAGGATTGACAGCTTAGATTTTTATGTGCAGGTAATTTACATTCTTTTGACAGTCTTCTAAGTTCAAGCTTTCTACTTGAAATTTTAGTAGTGAAAAAAATCTTATCATTCTTAATTTCCACTGGATTTGAGTAAGCAAGCCTTGAATTTCCTAAAGTAATGAAAACTGAATCATGCAAAACATAATTTCGCAACTTTAAGACTTTTTGAGTTTCATAATCGAGTTCGTTATAGCGCAAAAATTTTATTTGATCTGAATGACAATCTTCACATCTAATTTTAATTTGTTCATCTTTATGTGAGTATAAAGACCCATCTCCCATCAATTCAAATGAATTGTGACAATCAATACAATCCATTCCAGCATCATAATGGACATCAGCATTTTTTATTTCAAAAAATCTTCCATCAAGAATTTGAACATGTTTCTTGGTGGAATCTAATTCATCAGATAAAATTTCCGACCAACCCATATAATTAGTTGATATTCTTCCTGATCGACTATGACAACCAAAACAATGTTCGTTTGTAATTTTTAAATCAATTGAAGGATGAAAACCAGGTAACTCTCCAGCTCTTTTTTGATTTGATAAATATTTATCGAGTTCTGACAATGCTTCTTTTGAGTGATTTAAGTGACAGGCAAGACATCCACCGCCTCTTGAGAGTTGATCGATTCTTCCATACTCATTTTTGTCATTGGATAAATGACATGATGCACATAAACTTCTCAAATGACTTTCAGCAACTGAATGTTTTATCTCAGTAATTCGAAAAAGAGAATCAGGATTTTTAAGTTCATCAAAGACAATTTTATCAGTACTAACAACTCCACTCATCGTCGTCATAATTGAATTATTAACTCGATAAACTACATCAGGATGACAATTTGAATTTCCACATGTGAATTTTGCATTACTGAGATTACCAGGAATTTTAATCAAATTCATATGAGCTGCTTTTCTATTGAGTGAATAAGGATTTCCTCTATGACAACTGAAACATCCTATTGAGTCTGGATTGTGATAGATTCCTATTCCTTCAATGATATGGCAATTTAAACAGCCCTCAGCACGATTATTAATAAATTTGATTTCGTCAGATTTTAAATAAACTTCTTCACCCTGATTAATAAATTTATTTAACTCGAAATTCAGATTTAAATTTTTTAACGACGGAGTAGTCAATTCCCAGTTTGACCCTCTAAAGAACATTCCGACCAGACTTAAAATTGAATATGAGACTAACATTACAGAAAAAAATAGAACTATAATTTTTCTGAAACGATCACTAACAAACTTGATTAAATAAAACACAATCAAACAAAACAAAATAAAAAAGTTCAAAAAATTCGGAGTTTTCAAGTAATGTAAAATCTCCTGCAATCCAATAAAATACCATGGTCCTTTTATCATAACGGAAAATTCATCTGCGGGAAGAGGTGTAAACAAAAAACCTGTGATTAGGACAATTACAAGGCTAATTAAAGAAATAGAAGATTTCGGGAAAAATAACCTCGAATGTTCGAGAATAAAGAAGAGTAATAAAATTGACGCAGTCGCAATATGATGAAAATAAATTATCTGAAAATTAGTTTCATTACCCATTAATAAATATGAAAGTTGCTCTCCAGTGTATGGAATATTTTGAAGTAGAGATTTTAATATTTTGAAAGCAAGCAATGACTCACTATCACCTTTCAGAATGAAGCCACTCAAAATCAAATAAAAAAGAACTGGAATTGAAAGAGTAATATGAAGCCAGACTCTCGATTTGATTTTACTCTCGGATTTTCTTGAAATGTGGTCAATCAAATGCAGAAATGAAAAAATGAGAAAATATTGAGATGACCAGTAATGCAAATTTCTCAGGAAAGTTAGCAGATAATCTGAAACTAAAATTAGACTTAACGTTTTGAGAGGTTGACTTATATCAAAAAATAAAAGTAAAGGAATGCCTGAAATAATAGAAATATAAAATGTCGAGGTCGCAAATTCACCAGAATGAAATTTTTGAAGTAAATTATCAATTCTCTTTTGATTACTATCCATCATAAATAATCAATTCATTCTTCATTTTGTCGAATTCGAATTTAACTTGTTCAAGTGGAGAACTTGCAGGACCATTCAATACCTTTCCATAATAATTAAATCGAGAACCATGACAAGGACAGACCAGATTACCATCTCCAGATTGTCTTATCCGGCAACCAAGATGTGTACACCTGGACTTAAAAATCCGAGTTAAATCTTCATCTTTGTAAATAATCAATTCATCTCTAAAATGGACACCATTAGCCAGATCATTCTTTATTACTTTTTTACTCTTTTTCTGATTCTGATTTAGAACTTTACCTGATACTTTTAAAAGAATTACTCCAAAAAATAACCAGACCAAGTTCAAAATAATATCCAGAAATCTTCTTCTCGTAATCTTCATATTTCTTTCTAATCAATTTAATGTTTCAATAAAGTATTGAACCACAATGTCTCAATTATAAATTATCCTTCAATGAATTTTTTAATGCAGACACAAACAAATGAGTCCCATTCAACAAGAAAGATTTTAAAGAATCTATTTTCATAAAGCATTAAAATTTTATCATTATCAGGAAAAATTTTTAAAGCCTGGAAAAATTTTAAGCTGTCTCATCATACCTCCCAACAAGGCTTGTCGCTTATAATTAAAGATGAGACAGCTGAAAGTAGGAGAGACCGATATATCAACACCCTTCACGTTTCTTTTTCTTTTGATTGACTGCTGATGAGGTTTTATTTTGTTTTGATGATTGAACGGGTAAATTAAATTCCGAATTTGATTCAGAAATTCCACTGTCATTCAATACTTTACCACCAAAATAAAAAGTCACGGCTTTTTTCTTTTCAAACAAAGCTAATTCTTCTTTTGACATATTTGGCTTTTGTTTCGGGAATAAAACATTTGCTTTCCAGCCTACGATTCCGCCATCTAAAATATATACATTTTTAAATCCTTTCGATTTTAATAAAAACCAACCCTGTGCACTTTGAACATTATCACTGGAAAGCAAAATCAATTTTTGATTTTTATACAGTTCAGCGTCAGTTAAATTAACAAGAGGAATATTTTCAGCTTCAGGCAGAGAATATTTTTCATATTCATCCGGTGTTCTGAGGTCAATCAATACAAAATCTGACTTACCTTGAATAATCCAATCAGCAAGTATTTCAGGTTTGATTTTATCTGAATCTTTTATGGTTGATAAAGCAATTTCTTTCACATTAATTTTTACAGAATTACTATCATAGGGACTTCCAGCGAAAAGAGCTATTAAACCAAGTAAGAAGGCAATTAAAGCTAATTTTTGTTTTCGATTCAATTTTCTTAAGAGATTCATTTTTCATTCTCCGGATTTCTAAATGCAAATTTTCTCTCAGACAATTCAGCAAGAAGGAAAGCACCCAGAGCCATAATTACAACAAGAAATACGACCATGCCATAAGGTAAATGAAGAACTTCTGGCAAAGTAATAACTCCCAGATTTGTTGAGTTATAGAAATTTGAAATCAAAGGATAAATTTCTCCAAAAACAAAAATTCCAAAAAAAGCACCAAGAATATACATTAACCCATCAATACTACCTGTTGAAAATGAAACGACAGAAGTTCCTGGACAATAACCACCTATAACAAAACCAACACCTAAAATTAGTCCACCTAAAGCTTGAGGAAGAATGTAAGTTTCTGTCATATAAATTAATTTCAAATCAAGCCACCCAATAACACCTAAGAAATAAACACCCAGCATAGCTGTTACAATCGCGGAAAACATAACTTTTAAGACTCTCATATTTGACAGATAAAATTGAGCAGCTAAAATTCTCGCACTTCCAAAACCACCTTTTTCAAGGGCGAATCCAAAACCAATTCCAATTAAAAATGCAACGACCAAACTTATGTCTGAATTGAAATAATTAAACTTATAAAATGGTGCGTTCATAACCATTGCCTCCTTAAAAAGTAAGCAAATAAATAACCACCAACGAAAATCATAATCATGAATATCCAACTACCAAAGTTAAGTAATGCCCCACCAGTCAAAGCCTGCCCGCTTGTACAACCTCGTGCTAACTTGGCACCAAATCCCATTAAACTTCCACCTATAAATGCAAACAACAACCTTTTCTTTTTTGAAATGTTATTCCCTTTTTCAACTCTTACTCTGATTCGTCCTGATAGAGTGCCTGAAATAAATCCACCAGCAAGTACACCAAGAACTTCAAAAACGAGCCAATCTTTTAAGGGATTAGTTGTTCCATCGCCAATATATTCTTTGTAAAAATCATTTGAACTTGCATGTTCTGGAGCTAATGAATTGACTCCATAAGCTACAATAGATGACATTGCACCAGAAGCACCAAGTCCACGTCCCATAATTACAAATGCAGCCAGAAGAACTAAACCAAGTCCAATACCAACCAGATAAGGATCGGAATATGGTTTTGGTTTAGGTTCAACAAATTCCTGATCTTTTTCAAAAAGGTCAGAAACTATTTTAGAAACTGATTCCATTTTAATCTCCGTAATTATTTCAAATGTGCATTAAACCAATGACTTAACTGTCCTGCTTCAACAATGATAAATCTTAAAATAACTCCACCAATGATTACAAAGATTGGAGCCACAGGTGTATGTTTAATTTTATGATTGACAGCAAGAAGTTGAATAATCAATGGTAAAACAATTCCCATTAAAACAACAAATACCCAGAAAGCTGGAGCAAACTGTCCATTAAGTAAAAGTATTGCCGCTTCTATATGTGGTTTTGTTGATGTTAGTAGTCCAATCAAAAAGACAAATAATACAAACAACTCGAGTGTCAGAAAACCATTATCTGCTTTCGCTAATAATTCACTTTCGTATTTATTTTTTGCAAAAAGATGAACAAATGCAGCGGCAGTTGATAAACCAGAAATTAAAAATAACAACCAAAGAATTGATGAATTCCACAACGGTCTCGCAACCATCACACTGAGCAAAATACCAGTATAAGCACCGAGCATAAGTCCAAGAAGCATATTGGCAATTCCAATAATTTTAATTAAGAAAGGATGAGATGTGATTTTTAAACTAAAATTACTGAGTCCTCTAATTTTAGTTTGAATAAACTCAGGAGGTTTAATGAATAAATTTAAGATTAAAGCAAGATAGACCAGTAAAAGTATCCATGCACCCCATGACATTGGAGAATTTATTTTGAAAGTTGTATAGAGTCTCCAGAAATATAATTTGTGAGATAAATCAAGGAAAAGGAAAAACATTCCAATGCTTATCAAAATCAAACTAATAATTGGCGTGGAAAAACAAGCACAATCAGTATACTTGTATCTCTGAGAGAAAAGGAAGTATCCACTTATTATCATCATCCCGGCAACAATTCCACCTAAAAAAAGATAAAGAGGAATCTGCCATTCCCACATTGACATAAATGGATCGATGTGTGGATTGTGTCTTGTTGTAGTTAATTCGATCAAATCTCTCATATTTTATATTACCTCAAATTAAATAGTAAATATTTGGTTCAGTACCAGCATCAGGAAGATTTACATGCCATTTTCTACTTCTAAGTAATTTGCTAACCTCACTGTTCGGGTCATCAAGATCACCGAAATAAATACAATGAGTTGGACACACTTCTACGCATGCCGGTTGTAATCCCTGTTCAACACGATGAATACAAAAAGTACATTTATCTGCATATCCATCAGGATGAATATAACGTGCATCGTACGGGCAGGCTTCAACACACGCTTTGCAACCAATACACAAATCTTTGTCAATAAGGACAATACCACCCCATTCATGAACATGAGAAGCTCCTGTAGGACAAACTGATACACACGGTGTATTTGAACAATGATTACATCTTTCGGATCTGATTTCCATTTGTACATCAGGGAATTTGCCATGGACTTCTGTTACAATCCAATCACGATTGTATCCTTCAGGAATATTATTTTCAGTTTTGCAAGCAACAACGCAATCCTGACATCCAACACATTTTTTTGTATCTATCACCATACCATATCTTGGCATATTAAACCTCCATCTCAAAAGTTACGAAATTGACATTCATTGCAGTTCCACCCATTAATTTATCGATTTGATATTTCGTGATTAATTCTGCATCACTTGCACCTTTTCTATAAGTTGATTTTAAATGACGTGATTTTTGACCAAAGCCATGAACTATATAAACACAATCTTTTCTTATTCTTTCTGTAACTTTTACTCTGACAGGATCACTCATAACACCATCCTGATTTTTTAATCTGATTTTCTGACCGTTTTTTATTCCCCACTTTTCAGCTATATCAGCATTTATCCAGACCTCATTTTCGCTCATCATATCTCTTAAAACTGGATTCGATTGAGTTTTACTAAAAGTATGAACTGGAGCTCTTCCATAAATCAATCTAAAATATCCCGATGGTGGTTCTGGATGACGAGTGTATCTCGGCACAGGATCAAATCCTGCAGCTTCAAGTTGATCTGAATAAAACTCAATTTTACCGGAAGGAGTCAGAAATTCTGGTTCAATTCCATCTTCAAAATAAATTGGTTGAGGGTTGGATTTTATAATTCCTTTTTCTCTCAATTCATCAAAGGAAAGTCCAGCAAGTTCAATTCTTGTTTTTAAATAATCTTCAATATCTTTCCAGGGAAAATATTTTTCGAGGTTAAGTTTTTCAGCAAGTTTTTTCGCAATCCACCAATTAGGTTTCTGATTAGCTGGTTCTTCAACAACTGGTTGCCTTATTCCCACAAAACCTTCCTTAAAAGGTGAAGTATTTAATTCATCATATCTTTCCAGATAGACTGATTCAGGTAATACAACATCCGCCCATCCCGCAACTTCACTTGGAATAACATCAATCACAACCATTAAGTCCAGATTCTGAATTGCTTTGATTGTTTCTTCTTTATTCGGTAATGCCTGTAAAAGATTTGTTCCATATATGAACCAACCTTTAATCGGGTAAGGATTGCCTGTAATTGTTGCTTCTCTAATTCCAGTTGAAATTTGTTCTCCAGTTGCGAATGGATATTTACCATCAGGATTATCTACAGGATCTTTTTTAAGTTCCGGATAGGGAGGATAAGGATATTTAGGTATTGATAAAGAATATGGAATATAAAATCCGCCCTTTCTTCCCCAACTACCAAGCAATGCATTCAAAAGTGCAATTGCTCTACTCCGTTGAGTATCATCTCCATACCATGTAGCGTGTCTTCCAGGATGAATCAATGTAGCTGGTTTATATCTTGCCATTTCATAGGCTGTTTCAATAATTAATTCTGGAGAAATTCCAGTTTCTATGTAAGCCCATTCAGGTGTATATTTTGAAACTTCATTCGCAAATTTTTCGAAGCCATATCCAAATTTTTTAACATATTCTTCATCATATAAATTTTCTCTTACTATAATTCCCATCCATGCAAGCAAGAGAGCCAGATCAGTTCCTGGTTTAATTGGCAAATAATATTTTGCTTTACTTGCTGCGACACTGAATCTTGGATCAACAACAATAATTGAAGCACCTTTTTCAATTGCTCTGGCAAATTCCTGAACCTGAGTATTATGCATATTTTCACCAATGTGAGAACCTATCAAAACCAGACATCGAGCATTTTCAATATCTGTTCTTTCAGGAGAACCTACGACATCACCAAAGGTTAATTCGAATCCAACTTCGCGAGGTCCACGACATTGTGCAAAAGATGGGGCTGTTTCATTTGGACTACCGAAAGCTCTCAAAAGATGTTTAATAAATGTACCTCCGATACCATGGGAAAACAAAGCAATTGATTCTGGTCCATAATTATTTTTGATTTTACTCATCTTTTCGGCGATGTAATTGAGAGCTTCATCCCAGGTGACTTCAACCCACTTTTCTTCACCTCGAAGATTTTTCCGGATTAAAGGAGATTTTAGTCTCTCCGGGTCACAGTGCGTTCCAACTCCACCGGTACCTCTTGGACATAATCTACCTTTGCTCAATGGATCAAGTGGATTTCCCTCAAGTTTCCAGAGTTTTCCATCTTTTACATAAGCAATCACTCCACACTTCCAGAAACATAAATCACAATAGGTTGGAATTTTTTTAATTCCTTTTTCAAATTTTTTATTTAAGTTATCTGATGCTTTAATAACATGTTTTCCAGCACTAGCTAATATTGCAGTAGTGGCAATTGTGGCGCTTGTAATCTTTAAAAATTTCCTTCTCGAAATTTGATTCATCTTACACTCCTGACTTTCTTTATTGCATCTTTTATTCTGTTACAATCACTTAGCGATTTATACACTTCACAATTCCGGCAATCTTTTTTTGCACAAGAAGTTGTTTTCCCTTTTGAAATCCAGCAAGGTTTTGTAACAGAAGTATATGCGGGACAGACTCTTCTATCTTCTTCAGAACATTGTACAATTTCCCAGCAAGGAATCAATGAATAGAGTGTTTTTAATCCTCTGATACTGATTTTACTTTCATTAATTGCTCTTCTAATGCACTGAATTCTATGTATATCTTCTTCAGTATAAATTCGCTGGTTGGTTATGCTTTTGTGTGGAAGGATCAGCCCCTCTTTTTCATACATTCTAATAGTATGGATTGATATTCCGAGTTTTGAGGCGGCTTCACTTATCTTATATTCAATTTCTACTTTTTCCATTTTATCTTTCAAACTTGATATTTATAAATATCAAGTTTATTGCCAGAAAAAACATCGAATTTTGATAATAAAAATTAAATGCTAATTGACAATCCTATCAGAATTGATAGAAATAAGAAAGGCGGATTATCAAAGTTGATATTTATAAATGACAATAATTATTAAAGGATATCAACTATTTATATCGATTTTATTGTTTGGTAAGCTCTCGATTTAAAAGATATCACAAGCAGAATGGTCAGGTAAAGGATTAAAATTAGAATTTGCCTGATGATTGTCCAGTTGCTATAAAATAAACCTGAAAATAGAACCAGCAAGTAAAAAGAAAAATTTATAAACAGAATAGAAAAATTTTGATATGGTAATTTTGAAAAAATATTTTGTAATCCCGCAATTGAAAAAATCAAAATTGGTATAAAACCAATTATCACAACTCTCTCGTCATTCACAACAAAAAAAATCTGTAGATAAGTTAATATTAAAAATGGTAAAAATCCGGGTAACCACTTTTTAATCACCGGGATGTGAGAAAAAGATAAGATGAAATGAATCATAAAAGTGTAAATCGTTATTTGATATAAAAATTTCAGTGAAAAGCTTCTAATTTTTGTTAGAGCCACTTCATTTATTAAGTAATCTAGATTGTATTCAGAACTTTCATAATGAACTAGCCTGAGCTGTTCCGGCAAAGTTTGCAAATAATTATCTGATGAATTCATAGCAGGGATTAATATGCGGACAAGAATAAAAATAGTCACTGGAACTATTGAAATTATTAATGTCTTCTTAATCATTCGTAAATCAAATACTTTTTCGGCTTGAAGAGAATAATATAAAGCCAGAAGAAAAAGGACTGATTCTTTTGTTAATGCCCCGATTATCAAAACAAAGAAGAAAGCCAGATCATTTTTTGAAAGAATAAAATATGTTCCTGATGTTATAAGTAAAATTGCAAAAGCATCAACCAGCCAGAAATCATAAATCACAAATCTGGTTGCAAAACCTAGTGAGAAATAAGCAACCATCATTGAAAGAGATTGATAGAAATTATCAAAGACTATTGTCCCAATTTTAAAAATGAAAAATCCTGTCAAGATAACTGATATTAAAGCAATTAACTGAAAATTAATCGAAATCTCAAAAGGTAATAACGAAGCTAAAAATGGAACAAATATCCTCCAGCAAAAAGGAGCGATATGAAAATCAAGATTATTAACAGCCATCCATAAGTATTTATGATGATCCCAGGGATTCTTAAAATGGGGATGATTATAATCCATTATATCTGTTTTAAGATAAATTAAAACCGTAAGTATTATTGAAACCAATAAAACTATTAATTCAGAACTAACTTTATTAAATTTCATTACTTAGTTATTGTTGTTTTTAAGAAAAAAATTTTTCTAAACTTACAAAAGTTGAAATCTTCTTAACAAACTGGAGTAGTTATATGGAAACAGTTTTAATTACTGGTGCTTCAACGGGAATTGGATATGAGTTCGCAAAAATATTTGCGAAACATAATTATAATTTAATTTTAGTCGCAAGAAATCTGGAAAGACTTCAAAAAGTCAAAAATGAACTGCAAACAAACTCAATTAATATTCACATAATTGCTAAGGATTTATCCATTTCCTCTTCTGTTGATGAAATAAATCAAGAATTGATGGATAAAAATCTCAATGTGAACATTCTGATAAATAATGCTGGTTTTGGTTTTGCCGGACCATTTTATGAGTTAGATTTAAAAAGTCAGCTTGATATGATTCAGGTAAATGTTAACTCTCTTGTTAAATTGACTGGTTTGATTCTTCCATCTATGATAAAAAATGGTTATGGCAAAATAATGAATGTAGCTTCCACAGCTGCATTCCAGCCAGGTCCATATATGGCAATATATTATGCAACTAAAGCTTTTGTCCTGTCATTCTCCGAAGCACTTTATGCTGAGCTAAGTCATAAAGGTATTAGTGTAACTGCTTTATGTCCCGGACCAACCAGAACAGAATTTCAAACAAGAGCAGGAATTGAACATATCAATCTCTTCAGGACAAAATTCTTACCGTATATGTCTGCAGAAAAAGTTGCTCAAATAGGATATAAAGGTTTGATGAAAGGAAAGAGAGTTGTAATTCCAGGTTTATTTAACAAGCTTGGAACAATTGCTGTAAGATTTGTACCGAAAACATTTGTTCTTTATGTGATTAAAAATTTAAATACTGGTGATTAGAATGTGCGTTTTAGTTTTTGCATATAAATTTCATCCGACTTACAAATTTATTTTTGCTGGTAATCGTGATGAATTCTATAATCGACAAACACAATTTGCTTCAATCTGGGGAGATGAAATCAAGATTTTATCTGGGATTGATTTAAAATCAAAAGGAACATGGCTGGGAATTACAGTTAAACGAAAAGATGAAATTCCAGCTGGTGATTTTGTTGTAGTAACTAACTATCGAGATTTTTATAATTTCAAGGAGAATCCTCAACTTCGTTCAAGAGGATTACTCGCTTTAGATTTTCTAACTACCAGATACAAATTCAATTCACTCGAAACAAGATTTCTTGATTTTGGAAATCATCTATTATCGAACTCAAAAACTTACAATGCTTTAAATTTGATTTTCGGTAATTTCCAACAGCTTTACTACTATTCAAATGTCAAAAATTCTTTAGAAGAAATAGAACCTGGAATTCACGGATTGAGTAATTGTTTTCTAAACATCCCATGGCCTAAAGTTCACTGGGCTAAATTAAGATTCGCAGAAATTATTCGTAATTCAAATGATCTGGAAAATGATTTATTGAATTTACTTTCTGACAAAACACAATTTGATGATGAATTACTTCCAGATACTGGAGTTGGTATCGAAAGAGAAAGATTGCTTTCTTCAATTTTTATTAAAAGTGAAACTTATGGGACACGTTCTTCCACGATAATCCTTGTTGATTATGATAATAATGTAAAGTTTCTTGAAAGAAATTATACGAATGGAGATTTCATTGATAAGAAGTTTGATTTTAAAATTTGAATTGTTTTTGAATCTGGATGCATTAAGAAAAAATTGTCATGACGATTTTTTTCGACATTTAAATTTGAATTTATATTATGAAAATAGATCATGATGTGGCTTTCCAAAAAGTGTCATGCCGAATCATGTGATGAATTTATTTCAGCATTATTTCGGCATCTAAACTTGTAATTATAAACCAAAAATAGACCCTGAAATAAATTCAGGAGAACAAATTAATACTTTTTAGTCAACCCTCTAATTTCTCATATTCATTGAGAAAAGAAGAACCCGAAACAAGTACGGTGTGACATCATCAACACATCATTCAGAAGAAGGAAATTAATCATTACAAAGATGAAATAAAGTAAAAAATAATTCTTATTGAGAAGACAAGAGAAAGGGTTTTATTAGACGTTGAAAGAAACTCGAATCAAAAGTCGATTAAAAATTTATTTCTTTAATCTCACATCAAAATTTTTAAGATAAAGAGGCTCAAGATAAAAGTAATTTTCACAGAGATATTTTCCTGGATTTGCTTCAACAATCAATGCCCCATAATAGGAATTATTTTTTACTGAAAGAATTTCTATGTCCTTCAATTCTTCTTTTAATGGCTGATATATTTTTTTCTCTGCAATAATTAAATCAAAGTGATGTGAATAAGATTTAAGTTCATCAAGCGTCATAAGTTCAAAAGCATCGAGTTGTGTAAATTTTTTATTGCTTACATCAAATGCACCGAAATAAAATTCATTTTTTCGAGATGGGATTAACACAGCAATTTTACCATTAATATTTTTATCAAGCATTGCCTGATAAAGCAATTCCTCAAAATTAGTGTAGCCATATAATTTAATATTTGCACCGAAAACAATTCCTTTTGCAGTAGACAATCCTACTCGCAAGCCAGTGAATGAACCTGGTCCAAGATTCACACAGACTCCATCAAGCTCTGAAAATCTTATTCCACTACTTTTCATTAAGTCTTGAATTTTTGGAGTGATTAATTCAGCATGTTTTTTATTGCCTTCAAATTCGAATGCTGAAATGAGTTTCTGATTTTCTACAATTGATAAACTCAAAATATCTGAAGCGGAACTAATTGCAAGTAATTTCATTTTCTTTCAATGGTTATTTTTCGTTGGTTCTCAGACTCTCCAAATTCAATTAAAACTTTTATATATCCTTCGGGTAAAACATTCTCATACAAATCTGCCCATTCAATCAAACAAATACTTTGATCATTAAAATAATCTTCATATCCAATGTCATATAGTTCTTCAATGTCTTTAATTCTATAAAAATCGAAATGATAGATTGTAAATTTCCCGATGTATTCATTAATAATTGAGAAAGTCGGGCTCAATGGATTCTGTTTTGCTTTCAATCCTTCACAAATGCCTTTAACAAAAACAGTTTTTCCAGTACCAAGATTTCCAATCAATGCAACAATATCACCTTCTTGCAATTCATTCGAGAAATTTCTGGCAATATTAAAAGTTTCTTCAGGTGAATTAGATATGTATTCTTTTTTACTCAATTTCTAAAACCATTATAATTTCGGTTCGAGTGTGATAACAGGTAAAATCATTTCTTCCATTGAAATACCACCATGTTGAAAAGTATCTCTGTAAAGATTCAAATATTTGCTGTAATCAGTTGGATAAACAAAATAGAAATCCTCCTTGGCAATAATATAACTTATAGCAAGTCCTCTTTTTGGTAATTTAAAATCTTCAGCATTTCGAATGTACACAGCCTGTTTTTCCTCAGCCTTCAAATTTCTTCCAAATTTGTAACGAAGATTTGGAAGGGCTTCACGATCTCCAAGTACTTTCGCACCATGCAAACATCTGACACTTCCATGATCAGTGGTGATTACAACTTTTGTCTTTTTACTTGTTGAAAGTGTTCTTAATGCTTTCAACAAAGATGAATGCGTAAACCAGCTTCTGGTTAATGAAAGATATGCCTGCTCATTCGGAGCAATTTCTTTTAAGATTGTTGAGTCTGATCTTGAGTGGGCAATCATATCAAGATAATTTACAACGACTGCCACAAGATTATGCTCAACGAGAGATAAAATATTTTGCTCAAAATTTTTGCCGTATTCTGGATCAATTAACTTGATGTATTTCAAATCATTTTTAAGAAAGACTCTTTTTCTCTCGAGCAATTTTTCAAGCAATTCTTTTTCAAATCGATTATGAGAAGTTTCATCATCATTCCCATGTGTCCATAATTCGGGATAATATTTTTCTATCTCTGATGGAAACATCCCGGAGAAAATTGCATTTCGTGAATAAGGTGTCGATGTTGGCAGTATTGAATAGTAAGAAAATTTTTTAATGTTGAAGTAAGGTCTCAAAATATCTTCCATCACTAACCATTGATCATATCGCATACAATCGAGAACGAAAAAGAATACATTGTTACCTTCTTTCAAAAGTGGAATTACTGATTCCTGAATCACATCAACTGAAAGAAGAGGTCGATCTTCTTTTGAATGAATCCAGTTCTTATAATTTCTTTCAATATATTTTGAAAATTCACGACGAGCTTCTCTCATCAGTTCATCAAATGTAGACTGGAGTTCAAGTTCTGGATGTTGTTGAAGCTCAATTTCCCAGTTAATTAGTTTAAGATAAATTTCAATCCACTCATCCCACTCAACTCCTTCTAACAATCTTCTTGAAATGTAATTGAAATCATTTAAATAATCTTTAGAAACAAATTGAGCCGATATTTCTTTACCTTCCAGAAACTTTTTACAAATCATCAAAACCTGATGTGGTTTAATTGGTTTCAGCAAATAATCACTGATTTTACTTCCAATTGCCTCCTCCATCAATGCTTCTTCTTCATTCTTAGTGATCATAACCACAGGTATAGCTGGATTAATTTCTTTTATTCTGGAAAGTGTCTCAAGTCCTCCCATTCCAGTCATCATTTCATCAAGAAGAATCAAATCGTATTGATTTTGAGAAATCAGTTCGAGAGCATCTTCACCATTTGTGACGATATCAACTGAATACCCTTTTTCGTTTAGAAATAAAATGTGAGATCTCAAAAGTTCGATTTCATCATCTACCCATAATAATTTGCCCTTATTCATATTCTAAGCCTCAATTGTTTAATTATCATTGAAAAAATTTTCTCACAATCCACATAATCAGCGACAGAAATATACTCAACAAAATCATTGAAGTAATCGGGAAATAAAATTTAAAGTTTGGTTTATCAATGACTATATCACCTGGTAATCTGAACAGCGGGATTTTACTTAAATACGGGTAAAGCAACCCAATCATTAAAAAAATCAATCCAATAATTAAAAACAATTTTTGCAGGTTCATTGAAACCTCCACTAATCAGATCGTTTTATAGACAAGAGGTTCATCATCAGGTTTTGTATCGGTGATATCAATTGCTTTCAATAGCTTTTGTGTGAAATAATTTTGCTGATCTTTATCAGTTCTAATTTCTGCGATTACATCACCAATTTTAACTTCATCTCCAATTTTTTTATAAAAAATAAAACCAGCTTTAGGATCAATTGCATCTGTATATTTCATTCTTCCTGCACCAAGTTCAATTCCTAACATTCCTATCTCGAAAGTATTCATTCTACTCACAAAGCCATTTCGATTTGATTTTACTACAAACTTAAATTTCGGTTCGGCATATTTTTCAGTGTTTTCGATGAAAGTTACATCACCATTCTGAGCTTCCACAATTTCTAAAAATTTCTGATAAGCTCTTCCACTTTCAATCATTTGTTTAGATATACTATAACCTTCATCAAGTGAGGATGCTTTACCACCAAGATAAATCATAGTTCCAGCAAGTAAATGACATAATTCAGTCAATTCATTATGAACTTTATTTTTTAAGATTTCAACGGACTCGTAAACTTCAAGCCAGTTACCAACATAATTACCAAGAGGTTGATTCATATTTGTAATATATGCAATTGTTTTAACGCCAAAAGCTTCTGAAATATTTTTAAGATTGACAGCAAGAATTTCTGAATCTTTAAGAGTTTTCATAAATGCACCGCTTCCAGTCTTCACATCAAGGACGAGCCCATTAATTCCCTCGGCTAATTTTTTACTCATAATGCTTGCACAAATCAAAGGAATTGATTCTACTGTACCTGTTACATCTCTTAAAGCATAAATTTTTTTATCAGCAGGAGCAATCTCTTTTGTTTGACCAATTAAACAAACTCCAATCTTTTCAAGTGTTTTAATGAATTCATCTTTAGATAAATCTGTTCTAAAACCAGGAATTGACTCAAGTTTATCAAGTGTTCCACCTGTGTGACCAAGAGCACGACCACTAATCATCGGAACAATTACACCAGCAGCTGCTGCAATCGGTGCAATTACAAGTGAAGTTTTATCTCCAACTCCACCAGTAGAGTGTTTATCTACTTTCAATCCATCAATATGAGATAAATCTAAAACCTCACCACTGAAAAGCATTGTTCTGGTTAAAGCGACTGTTTCTTCGTCACTCATCCCGTTGAAATAAACCGACATTAAAAATGCTGACATTTGATAATCTGGAATTTCTCCACTCAAATATCCATTAACAAAAAATTTTATTTCTTCTTCGGTTAATGCAGTTCTATTTCTTTTCCGGATAATAATTTCCACTGGATTCATAATAATATTGAGGATTAATTAGACATTTTAATTTGTGTTTGTTGTTCTTCGAGTCTTCGGACAACTTTCTCGAAAAATTGTTTCCATTTCTCGACATCGGAGTTGTAATATTCGAGAGTTCTTTGAACCATAAAATGATTTACATTATAAACAGTGTAGATAGAATCTCTGGCTTTAATATAACCAGAGTCGTTACCACGATAAATCTCTTTTGCCACAAGCAAATCAGCATAAAGATTAACAAAATTATTTTCATCAATTCTATAATTTGATTTACAACTCAAGATTGAAATCGAGAGAAGTATAAAGCAGATAAGTTTTTTCATAACCAGTTTATAATTTTTTACTTGCCTCAAAAAGCGTTCTTTTTTCTTCGTCGGTTAAACTCTGATAACCGTATTTACTGATTTTATCAAGAATTCGATCAATTTCTTCTTGAGCAATTTCTTCATCGGATTTTTTCTTTTCTTCTATATCATAAAACTCCACATCTTTAAATTTCGTGTCTTTAGTAGAATAATACTTTAATTCTTTCCGGAAAAAAGTTTTGTCTATCCAGTAATCCAGAGACCAGTTAAATTGTCTTTCCACTAAAATATAAACAAGCCCGATAAATGCACCACCAATGTGGGCGAGATGGGCAGTTAAAGAAAGATCACCAATTGAGAAGAGTTCAATTAAAATCATAAAGCCTATTAAATACATTGCTGGAATTGGAATAAAGAAATAAAGATAAATTGGTCTTCTTGGAAAATTAACAGCAAATGCGAGAAGTAAACCATAAATTCCACCTGAAGCACCAACTGTTGGTCCAACAGAACCTTCAAGTAAAGGTGCCAGAAAAAGTTGAGTTAAGCCAGCGCCAATTCCACAGGTGAGGTAATAAATCAAGAATTTACGAGAACCCCAGAGATTTTCAAGTTCAGTTCCGAACATCCACATATAAAGCATATTGAATAAAATGTGAGAAAAACTGCCATGCATAAATTGAAAAGTAATCAATTGCCATGGTCGAAAACCTTCTCCAATTGGCATCAACGCAAAATATTGAAAGATATAGTCTTCAATACTTTTGGCTTTACCAAAATCATCAATAAAATAGAATTGACCCAGAAATATTTGAAGTAAATAAACAATTCCATTAGCTATCATCAAATACTTAATTACAGGTGGAAAGAAAGAAAATCCACCAAACATCGAAGGTCTATAATAACGATCATTATAAGACATTTATTTTCCTCATTTTTATAAACAAAAAATAACGAAAAAAACTGTAATTATTAATTAGTTATTAGTTATAAGTAATGTTAGATTGAAGTTAAGAAGTACAATCTTCTTTAACACCACAATTAAATAAAAAAAATAAATATTAACAAATTATTAGTAAAAAGCTTAATTGAGTATAAAAAATTCATTGACTAACTTTGTAATAGATGATCGACAAAAATTTTTCTGCACAATATAAAATTCAATCAAACCTACCAATTAAAAACATTCTTTTTAAAAAACTAATTTGAGGTAAGCCATGACAGATTATGCCCAAAGAGTACTTTCTGAGGTAAAAATTAAAAATCCAAACGAACCAGAATTTCATCAAGCAGTTCAGGAAGTATTTGAAACACTCACCCCAGTTTTAGAAAGACACCCGGAATATGAAACCGCTCGAATTCTGGAAAGAATGGTTGAACCAGAGCGAATAATAATTTTTAGAGTCCCATGGCAGGATGATAGAGGTGAAATTCATATCAATCGTGGATTTAGAATTGAAATGAATAGTGCCCTTGGACCATATAAAGGCGGATTAAGATTCCATCCATCCGTTAATTTAGGAATTTTGAAATTCCTTGCTTTTGAACAGGTTTTCAAAAATAGTCTCACAACCTTACCAATGGGTGGTGGAAAAGGTGGCTCCGATTTTGATCCAAAAGGAAAAAGTGATAATGAAGTAATGAGATTCTGTCAGAGTTTTATGACTGAACTTTTCCGTCACATTGGACCTGATACTGACGTTCCCGCTGGAGATATTGGTGTCGGTACAAGAGAAATAGGTTATCTCTTTGGTCAATACAAAAGAATTAAAAACGAATTCACTGGTGTTTTGACAGGAAAAGGTATTAACTGGGGAGGCTCCTTAATCAGACCAGAAGCAACTGGATATGGTGTTGTTTATTTTACTCAAGAAATGTTGAAAACAAGAGGCGAAACAATTGAAGGAAAACGAATTGCTGTTTCTGGTTTCGGAAATGTTGCCTGGGGAGCCGTTAAAAAAGCTACTGAACTCGGTGGAAAAGTTGTTACACTCTCTGGTCCCGACGGTTTTATTTATGACGAAGATGGTATAAAAGGTGAAAAAATAGATTTTATGTTGAAGATGAGAGCAAGTGGTAGAGATGTTGTTAAAGATTATGCTGATGAATTCAAAGTACCGTTCTATCCTGGTAAAAGACCATGGGGCGTGAAAGTAGATATCGCCCTGCCCTGCGCAACTCAAAATGAAATTTTTGAAGATGATGCTAAAGAATTAGTCAAAAATGGATGTATCTGTGTTTGCGAAGGTGCTAATATGCCAACTACAATTGAAGGTTATTATGTCTTTAAGAATGCTGGAATTCTATATGCACCTGGAAAAGCATCAAATGCAGGTGGTGTGGCTGTTTCTGGCCTCGAAATGACGCAAAATAGTATGAGATTGCCCTGGCCAAAAGAAGAAGTCGATGCCAGGTTACAACAAATCATGAAAAAAATTCATGATACCTGTATTGAAACTGCTGATAGATTTGGTGTTCCTGGAGATTATGTGGCTGGTGCAAATATAGCAGGCTTCTTGAAAGTTGCTGATGCGATGATAGATCAAGGTCTTGTATAACAAATTTGATTGATTAAAACTAACAGATTAGCTGAATTAAATAAAAGTAATTTGTTGCCCTGAATCTTATGCTGGATTATATGATGAAATTTTTCAGTAAAGGTTCAGGGTTTTTTATGAAAGTAAAAACTGAGTTTATTTTAGAGGAAATGTCAGGAGCTGACTAAAAAGTAGTATTTTGTCAGCCTGAATTTATTTCAGGGTCTATTTTTGATTTATAATTACATGTTTAGATGCCGAAATGAATTCGGCATAACACTTTTAGGACAACCCGTCTTTCTTTCTCAAATAAAATGAGAACTTAGATATTGAAATGATAGTTCCTGTTGAAATTTTATCAGATTAAGAAAAAGCTATTACACTTTTTTGCTCAATTACTCTCATCTTTTACAGTTATCACAAACCGGATTTGTATATATCAATCTTTTTTCTCATCGTGTTCATTAAATAAATCATTAATCAAAGCGTTTGCAATGATTTCTTATTGGTTCTAAGATCTTTCAAAATTTTTAAAGAACTCAACAAGGAGTCTCACGCCATACCCGGTCATAGTATTTGTATTATAAGAAATTGTATCTTCTTGAAATGCTGGTCCAGCAATATCCAGATGAGCCCACTCATATTTTTCATCAACGAATTTTTCCAGAAAGCAAGCAGCTGTAATTGCACCAGCCCATCTTTTACCAATATTTTTCACATCAGCAACAGTACTCTTAATTAAGCTATGATAATCATCCCATAAAGGAAGTCGCCATACTTTCTCAGAAGTTAAATTACCCACTTTAGTTAATCTTTCAGCTAATTCATCAGAACGAGTGAATAATCCAGCTGCAAATTGACCAAGGGCAACAACACAAGCTCCAGTTAATGTGGCAAGATCAATTACAATTTTTGGATTAAATTTTTTTGCATACTCAAGGGCATCAGCCAGGATTAATCTACCTTCTGCATCTGTATCGGCAATTTCAATAGATTTTCCTGATGCGGTTTTGATAATATCACCTGGCTTCATTGACTTTCCTGATGGAAGATTTTCAGCGAGTGGAACGAGACCAACAAGATTTGTATTCAATTTAAATTCAGCAGCAGCGGCAATTGCACAAACGACAGCAGCAGCACCTGACATATCTCCCTTCATCTCCCACATTCCAGTAGAAGGCTTTAAGCTAATTCCACCTGAATCGAATGTTATTCCTTTTCCAATCAGAACATTCACATCTTTTGAATTAGAATTTCCTTTGTATTGAAGCACAAGAAAATATGGAGGGTTATCACTTCCTTTGCCAACAGCAACCAAGCCACCCATTTTCATCTTTTTTATTTGTTCAAAATCAAATACTTGAATTTTCAAAGATCGATTTTTTCTTGATAGCTGTTTTGCTACCTCAACAAATTTTTGTGGAGTAAGTTCATTAGCTGGTTTATTCTGTAAATCTCGGGCAAGAAAAACATATTTCATTAAGGTATCTGTGGTTTTAAATATATCTTTTAGTTTGTCATTACTTATTTCGGGATAATAAATTTTGACAACAACTTCAAAATCATTTTTTTCTCCTAAAAACTCATCGTATTTATAATCACCAAGTTTTAATCCTTCAAGATAAGTTTGAAGATAATATTCATGATTATTGAAATTCTGACTGATTTCTTCATCGCTTAAATCGGTTGGAAGGACAAGTGTTTCTTTAATCTTAAGGGACTTAATTTTTTTCAGTAATGAAGTGGCTGCTCTTCTGAATGTATCTGGATGTAATTTTTTTCTTTCACCAACTTTTTGAAAGAATACTGTTCTACCATCTTTCAAAGTGAAGTAGATTAAACTTTCATTACTCGATTCAAGAATGGATTGAATTCTTTTTGGTAGTTTCTCGTTTGTTAAAGTTGAAAATTTGGTTAGAGTTTCATTAATCGATTCTTTTTCAGAAAAAGAGAATAGAGAAAAACTTTCAATTTGTCCAAACCAGGAAGAAATTTTTTTGCTTTTTGTTTCAAGTAATTCAAATTTAATCATGATAAATCCCTTTCATAATTTTTCAAATCTTCAATTGTTTGATTAATGACTTTCGAAATTACATCATTCAACTTTTCTCCTTCAAGTCTAATTCCTGCAGCATTAAGGTGTCCACCTCCACCAAACTTTTCAGCTAAAAGATTGACAGGAAATTTCTCTTTGCTTCTTAATGAAACTTTGACACCATTTTTAATTTCAAAGAATAACATTCCAACAATAGTTGATTTCAAACTCAAACAGTAGTTTACAAAACCATCCACGTCAAATTCTTCCTCAGATGGTACATATTTTTTAAGAAGCTCTCTATCAATTACCATATAAGCAATTTTACCATCCATTTCCAGCTTAATATTTGAAATAGTCACGCCAAGCAATCTTAATTTTTCTGGATTGATTTCGTTATAAACTTTATTATAAATATAAGTTGGATTTGTTCCTCTGGAAATCAAATCAGCAACAATAATGTGAACTTCTGGAGTGATTCTCTCAAATCTAAAAGAACCTGTATCGGTCATAATTGCAGTATATAAAGCATCAGCTGTTTTTTTATCTATGAAATTTGAATCATAAGCTTTAATCAATTCATAGATTAAAATTCCAGTGGCTGGTGCATCAACATCAGAAAAGATTTCATCAACAAAATTTTGAGGATTACGGTGATGATCGATTATAATTTTGTAAGCTTTTGTTTTCTTGAATATTTCCATCATTGATTTGACTCGACCAAGAGTGTTAAAGTCCACAGCAATTACTACATCTGCATTCATAATATATTCATCAAACGAACTATCGTATTTATGAATTAAATTTTCCTGATCGAGAAAAACAAAATTTTCTGGCGTTGAACTGTGATTAATAATTTTAAATTCCTTATTCATTTTTTGTAAAAAATAAGCGAGGGCAAGTTCAGAACCAATTGCATCACCATCAGGATTTATATGTGTGGTTATAACAAAAACATTGTTTGCTTTTATGATTTCGAGAATTCTTTGATAGTTAATCATTATACTTCCTATTCAACAATTTGATTATTACAATTTATTAAATTTTTTTTAATCAGAAATCAATTAAGTAATAAAATTTACATTTTTGAATTACGCTCTATTATTGCCCGGTGGTAAATAATAAAAATGTCACCTCAACCGAAGTTTAAGGTGACATTTCCAGATTTAAATTTTCAGTAAGAGTTATTTAATTTCCCAGGTAGTTGTATTGAAGAACAGCTTCTTTAAATCACCATCACCTTTTTTCTCTTTGATTTGTTTAATCTGATCATATAACATTTCATCATAAGTTGGTTTAGAAATCTGTCTGAAAACACCAACGGGGGTAGGTAACCCTGGCTTTTCATTCATATGAGCAAGCATAGAAGCATAAGCTGGATCTTCGTTGAACTCATTATGGATTAACAAATCATCTTTTGACCATTTACCATCTTTCAATGAGACAACAACCGGTGTCATTCCATCCATTCTAATACCTTTATCATTTTCTTTACCAAAAATTAAAGGCTCATTATGTTTCAGATAAACTACATTTTCTGGTTTGTATTCTTTCTCTGTTAAATGGAAGAAAGCACCATCGTTGAAGATATTACAGTTTTGATAAATCTCAATAAAAGCTAATCCCTTATGCTGTCCAGCTCTTAAAATCATTTCTTGTAAATGTTTTGGATCTCTATCCATTGAGCGAGCAACAAATGTAGCCTCAGTACCAATTGCTAATGCAACAGGGTTAAACGGATAATCAACAGTTCCATAAGGAGAACTCTTTGTTACTTTATGCAATTCTGAAGTCGGTGAATATTGACCTTTTGTTAATCCGTAAATTCGGTTATTAAAGAGAAGTATTTTCAAATCAATATTTCTTCTACAGGCATGAATGAAATGATTTCCACCAATGGAAAGTAAATCACCATCGCCTGTTGCAACCCATACTGAAAGCTTTGGATTAATTAACTTAATTCCAGTTGCGATTGCTGGTGCTCTTCCGTGAATACCATGAAATCCATAAAGATCAACATAATACGGGAATCTACTCGAGCAACCAATTCCTGAGACAAAAACATAATCTTCCTTTTTAATATTTAAAAGTGGAAGTGTTCTTTGAACTTGAGCAAGAATACTGTAATCACCACAACCTGGACACCATCTCACATCTTGATCAGATTGAAAATCTTTTGGTGTATACTTTACTTCTTGAGTTATTGTTGTCATCTCATTTTACTCCTAACAATTCATAAATTTTACTCTCGATTTCAGAAGACTTAAAAGGTAATCCCTGAATTTTATTCAACTGCTGAACTGGCAATAGATACTTAGCGCGAATTACAAATGCAAGCTGACCTGAATTTAATTCGGGTATCAAAATATTTTTGAAATTATGTAAAATCTCGCCAAGATTTTTAGGCATTGGATTTAAATAGAACAAATGAGCTTGAGATACTTTATAACCTTTTGCACGAACTCGATTGACTGCATCTCTAATTGCGCCAAATGTTCCACCCCAGCTCAAAACAAGTAAATCACCTTCTGGGTCACCATAGACATCCTGTAATGGAATATCATTAACAATTTGTTTTATTTTTTCATCTCTTAATTTAACCATAAACTCATGATTTTGTGGATCACTTGTAACTTCACCAGTAATGTGGCGCTTTTCTAATCCACCAATTCTATGTTCAAGTTCTGGTGTTCCTGGAATAGCCCATGGACGAACATTCAGTTCATTCCTCAAATAAGGTTGAAATTTAGTGTCTTTAAAATCTTCTGGCTTGGCAAATTTAACTTCAATTTGAGGTAGAGTGTCTGGATCTGGAATCTTCCATGGTTCAGAACCTTGAGCAATGTATCCTTCTGAAAGAAGTATGACTGGTGTCATATACTTAATAGCAATTCTTGAAGCTTCATATGCAGCATTGAAACAATCGGCAGGACTCTTTGGAGCAATAATTGGAATTGGTGCTTCACCATTTCTTCCAAACATAGCCTGGAGTAAATCACCTTGTTCAGTTTTTGTTGGCATACCAGTACTTGGACCAGCTCTTTGAATATCGCAAACTACAATAGGTAACTCAGCCATTACAGCAAGACCAAGAGCTTCACTCTTCAGTGAAAAACCAGGTCCACTTGTTGTCGTTATTCCGAGACCACCAGCAAAAGAAGCACCAATAGCAGTACAAATTCCTGCAATTTCATCTTCAGCTTGAAAAGTAATCACATCGAAATTTCTTAATGCACTTAATTCGTGTAAAATTTCACTGGCAGGAGTAATTGGATAAGAACCCTGGAAAAGTGGTATACCAGCTTTTTTCGAAGCAGCAACAAAACCTAATGCAAGAGCTTCATTACCCATTATATTTCTATAAATTCCAGGTTCGAGTTTTGCTGGTTTAACAGAAAATCTCATTGTGAAAATTTCAGCAGTATCGCCGAAATAATAACCAGCTTTCAGAGCTTTCTCGTTTGCTTCAGCAATTTTTGGATTTTTTGCAAATTTTTCTTTAATCCAGTTTATAGTTGGTTCAAGAGGACGATCAAACATCCAGTAAGTTAAACCAAGAGTAAAGAAATTTTTGCATCGGGTCATCTCTTTCATTGATAGACCCATTCCTTCCAGAGCATTTAGAGTTAAAGTTGTAATAGGAACACGAATAACTTGAAATTGTGATAACGACCCATCTTCAAGTGGATTTGACTCGAAATGAGCAAGTTGAAGATTTTTTTGATCGAAAGAATCTTCATTCACAATTATAATTGCACCAGGATACAAATCTTTTAAGTTGACTTTTAAAGCTGCTGGATTCATTGCAACTAAAACATCTGGTTGGTCACCAGGTGTATAAATTTCCTGTGAACCAAAGTGTAATTGAAATCCACTTACACCATAAAGTGTTCCTGCAGGTGCACGAATCTCAGATGGGTAATCTGGCAAAGTGCTCAAGTCATTACCAACCAAGGCGGTTGTATCGCCAAAAATGTTACCAGTTAGTTGCATACCATCGCCTGAATCACCAGCGAAGCGAATGGTCACATGAGTTATTTCTTTTATTTCCTTCTCCATTTTTTCCTCTAATCTTTCATTTTTCAATTACAAAGCTAAAGAGATTAAAAAGTATTTGCAAAGTAACTTTTTGTCATTGATTATTTTTTCAATCAACTTCTTTCAGAACATTCATAAAATTATCTGCATCAATGAATGAAGTTATTCTTTTGACTTCGTTTCCATTTGAATCAATTAGAATTATTGTGGGAACACCAACTATATTAAATTTTTTCATTGCAAGTTGAGTTTCTTCACTGCCAGTTTTTGTTAAATCTACTTTATATCTCTTAAATTTTTTTGTCACTTCTATTACTCTTTTATCAGTAAATGTGAGGGCATCTAACTCTTTACAGGGGACACACCAATCTGCATAAAAATCAATTATGACTGGCTGACCTTCATTAATTTTAATTTCTTGAATATTTACTTTTTCCCACTGGACTGATTCTTTTTCAGAAGGAATCAATAACCACAAACCGATCAATCCAATTAATACAAGAAAACCATTCTTGATAAAGGAAAAAGTTTTAATATTGTTACCTGTTTTATCAAATACCAAAAGATAAACAGAACTAAGAACCATAAAACTGGGAAGTAAAAATCCTCGAATTGATTCAGGAAAGAGAGGTAGTAAGAAATAAATTGCCATACCAATCAAAATAAAACCAAAAATTTTCTTGACTGCAATCATCCACTCACCACTTCTTGGGAGTGATTTGATTTTACCTGAAAACACACCAAGGAATAAGTAAGGTGCACCAAGACCCAGAGCCAGAACAAAGAAAATAAAGAAACCGAAAACAGGATCGCCTTTGGCTCCCACAAAAGTTAGAAGTCCCACAACAAATGGTCCAATACAAGGTGCAGCAACAACGCCCATTGTTAATCCCATAAATAAAGCACCAAAATAACCTGAGCGAGCCTCACCAAATTTAGCCATCCACGAAGCTGGTAGTTGAAATTCATACAATCCAAACATACTCAATGAAAGAGCGACAAGAACAAGAGCAATTCCAGCTAAGACAAAAGGATTTTGTAGAAGTGAACCGAATAAACTTCCACTTAAAGCTGTTATCATCCCAATCAATGAATAAGTAATTGCCATTCCAATTACATATATCGAGGCAAGTCCAAATAATCGAGATGTCTTACTTTCACTCTGACCTCCAAAGTATCCGAGTGTAATTGGAATTAATGGATAGACACAGGGAGTAAGATTTAATGCAAGTCCACCAAGGAATACAAGAATAAATGATAACAACAAATTATTTTCATCAAAAATAGAATCAGTAGAAGCATTTGTTAATTTTGATTCTTTTTTAAATGTACTAAAATTAAATTCCTTATTCTCAACGATTGCTGATTTATCGTTTACAATTTTAATCTTTACTTCAGCCACTTCTTTATCTGGTGGAAGACAGGTTTGATTGTTACAGGCTTGATAATTTAAAATTACTTTAATTTGATAAGTACCTTCTGCAATCTTTTCTGGAATTTTAATTTTAACAGGAATCTCAAATTCTTTTTCAAATACTGAAATAGGTAAATCGGAAAAATCAAATTTCAATTCTTCAGGCTCAGGGAAAATTTTTTCTGAAATAAGAAATCCATCTTTTGATTCTATTGTCACATCTGTCGGTATTAAATAATCCTCTTTTGGTTTATTTGAATTGATATGCCATTCAGGATTAAGATTCACTCGCAAAATCAAATAAAGGTTTTCACCTGCAATCGTGCTGAAGTGACTTTGAGATATTTCAACCGAAAGAATTTTTTTTGAATTTTGATTTTTATTAAAAGGATTCTGAGTTAACTCTAAATTCGATAATCCTTGAGAATAGGTTATAGTTGATAATAAAATTAGAACAATAGTTAAAATTAATTTTTTCATCTCCACCTCTGAACTATTGGGAATCTTCTTCCAGTTCCGAAAGCTTTATTTGTGACTTTCAAACCTGGAGCTGCTTGTTTTCGTTTATATTCTGCCCTATCGACCATTTTCAAAATTTTTTCTACCAATTCTCTTTCAAATCCCAGAGCAACTATTTCATCAACTTCTTTAGCCTCTTCGATATAGTAATAAAGAATTTTATCAAGAATATCATATGGAGGAAGAGTATCCTGGTCAGTCTGGTGTGGTCGAAGTTCGGCAGATGGAATTTTATTTATTATTTCAACGGGAATAATTTCTTTTTCTCTATTTATAAATCGAGCAAGTTCATAAACTTTAGTTTTATAAACATCTGATATTGGGGCAAGTCCACCGCACATATCACCATAAAGTGTTGCATAACCTGTAGCAAGTTCTGATTTATTTCCAGTTGCCAGTAATAAATAACCAAACTTATTAGATAGAGCCATCAATAACACACCACGAATTCTTGATTGTAAGTTTTCCTCAGTTACATCTTCAGGTAAATTTTGAAATTCGTTTTTAAGACTTTTTCTGAATTCATTGAACAAATCAATAATTGGAATAACTGTACTTTTTACTCCAAGATTTTGAATAAGTTTTTGTGAATCTTTTATACTTCCTTCGGAAGAATATTGTGAAGGCATCATCACACATAAAACATTTTCAGGACCGAGAGCTTCTTTTGCCAGTACAGCAACAAGTGATGAGTCAATTCCACCGCTTAATCCCAGAACAACTTTTGTGAAAGATGTCTTCTTACAATAATCTTTAATTCCAAGTATTAAAGCATTATAAATATCTTCAACATCATCAGGAAAAGTATAATTTGTTTTTTCATATTCTTTTGTCGTATCAAAAAGAACTGAATCTTCTTCAAAACGATTAGATGCAAGAATTAAATTTCCGTTCCGATCAAATACTTTTGCACCACCATCAAAAATTAAATCAGTATTAGCACCAACTTGATTGACAAATAAGACTGGCTTTTTGTGTTTTTTTGCAATTGATGAAAACATTTCTGTTCTGACTTTTTCTTTACCAATACTAAATGGACTTGCCGAAATATTGATAATGATTTCAGCACCAAGCTTTGCGACTTCTTCAACAGGATCGAATTCATATTTTTGATGAACCCAGAAATCTTTATCGTTCCAGGCATCTTCACAAATGGTTACACCAAATTTAATATCTCTAAATTCTAACAGATGTATCTCCTTTGAAGTTTCAAAGTATCTCACTTCATCAAAGACATCATAATTAGGAAGAAGAGATTTTCTGTGTATGGATTTTATTTCACCATCATAACAGAAAATAGCTGAGTTAAATAAATTAGTCCCGATCTGGTCGTCAATACGAGTTACACTTCCAAAAATCACTCCGATGTCTTTTGAATGTTCAGCAATTTTTTGATGATAAGAGATTGCTTCTTCCACAAAAGATTTTTTATCTAATAAATCGAGTGGAGGATATCCGAGAAGTGAAAGTTCAGGGAAAATAATTAAATCAATATTTTCTGATTTCGCTCTCTTGATATTTTCAAGAATTTTCTCAAAGTTGTGTTTTAGATAACCAATAGTAGGATTGATACTTACTAATTTTATTTTCATATTTCAAAAATACTTAATGATAAAAGCTAATCAAAAATCAGTGGAGGACGTAAAATGAAACAAATATTTATTTTATTCTTTCTCATTTATGCTTCAAGTCTATTTAGCATTACTGCTCCAAAATATGGTCTTAATATGCCCGAGCATGTAAAATCTTTTTTCAATAAAGTCCAATCAAGTTACAGTGAAGGGTACTACTCAAAAAGGTTTGAAGAAAGAAGATATCTAAGAGAAAAAGTTTCAAAAGGTCTCTTACCTCAATCAGTCCTTACAGTAGATACCGTTTTCGCTTTAACTTTACTTGGTCGCTATTCTGATTCCAATCCAAGATATACGAGAGAACAATTTCAGCAAAAGTTATTTGATGGTCCAAATCCAACAGGAACAATAACAGATTATTACAGAGAAGTTTCATACAATCAGCTCATTTTTACTGGTTATTGTTCAAACTGGTATCAGGTTCCTGGAACAATGGCTTCTTATGTTGGAAATGATAATGGGCTTTCATCAAATGGTGGACCGAGATTTACTTTAGATTTAATTAAAGTTGCTGATTCAACTTTAGACTATTCAAATTTTATCCAGTATTATGATAGTCAAGGAAATCCACGAATTGGTTTTGTTGCAGTTGTACATACAGGTGCTGGTGCAGAAGCAGGTGCTCAAAATATCTGGTCCCATCGATGGAACTTTAGAATGTTAACTGGTGGTCAACCTTACAGAACAAATGATATCGATCCAGCTTCAGGAAAATATGTTTTGATAGATGGAGACTATGCAATTCAACCAGAACTTGAAGGAAACAATAATCAAATTGGTGATCTTGTTGAGATTGGAGTTTTCACACACGAATTTGGTCATATTTTTGGTTTGCCTGATCTTTATGATACTGACAATTCTTCAGAAGGATTAGGAAACTGGTGTTTAATGGCTGGTGGTTCCTGGGGAGGAAATGGAAATACTCCTGAAACACCTGTTCATATGAGTGCGTGGTGTAAAAAACAACTTGGTTGGTTAACACCAATTGATATTGCAAATTTCTCTCCAGATTTGACTATTGTAAATTCAGAACAGAATCCTGTCGTTTACAGATTGTGGAGAATGGGACCAATTGGACAAGAGTATTTCCTTGTCGAAAACAGACAAAAAATTGGTTTCGATAAAAATCTTTACATTGGAGGATTATTAATTTTCCATGTTGATGATAGTCGTCCAAATAATCGTGATGAGAATCACTATAAAGTTGGATTAGTTCAAGCAGATGGATTATGGGATTTAAATCGTAACAGAAATAGAGGCGATGCTGGTGATCCTTATCCTGGTTCTACAAATAATACAAGATTTGATGCAGCATCAAATCCAAATAGCAGCGACTACAACAATCAACCAACTTATGTCTCTGTAAGAAATATTAGATTATCAGAACAAAATGTAATAGCTAGTTTAGATGTTGGAACTCAACCATATGTAATCGCGAAAGACGTTAGATTTCTCGAAGCAGGAGAATCTAAAAATGGAAGAATAGAACAAAATGAATATGCAACAGCAGTACTAAAATTATATAATGTTGAACAAATTTCTTCAAGTTCATCGACAATACAATTTCAGTCTAATGAAGAAGGAATTCAATTTTTAAATTCAACATTATCAATCCCAGTAAATGGATTAGCAGAAGTTAATGTTACGCTTGACAGTTTGTTTTTAGTTCAGTCAAATTTTGAGAGCCGATATATTTACATTAAATATACAGTAACTACTGGTGGTAATTCTTTTAATGATAGTTTAAAAATTCTAATCGGCATCCCGAGAATTTTAATTTACTCGCGAGGCGATAAACCAGCACTGAGCAATTACTATTTCAGTGCATTAAATTCAATAAACAAAAAATTTGAATTCGTTGAAAATGATACTCCAAAATATTTCTACGGTAGAGATATTTTGATTGTCTATTCAGGAAAGAACAAGGATAGTCTCTTTGCAAATTCATTTATCGATTCATTACAAATGTTTCTGGACAATGGTGGAAAACTATTTATGAGTGGACAAAACATTGCTGAATATTTAAGTACAGCCAACCAGAATTTCCTGAATAACTATCTCGGGATTAATTATGTAAAGAATGCCAGCATTTTCGCAAATAGAATTTACGGAAAATCTGGTGACCTGTTTGGAAATGATATCCCCAATTTAAGAGTAAACGGTTCTGAAGGTGCGGCAAATGAAACAAGTATGGATATAATTGAGAGCAGAGGTAATTTTAATGTGTCCTTTGCATTTAAAAATGATGGAACAGATGCAACAGGTGGCTGGAGAACTTATCCATCAGGAGCAAAATTGTTTTATCTTGGTTTTGGATTTGAAAGTATTAATGACAGTTTATCTTCTGTGAAAAGAGATGTTTTATTTTCAAGAGTTTATAACTGGTTCACAGGACAAACATCTGTTCCATTCGAAAATATGACTATTCAGGATTTCGAGTTACAACAGAACTATCCTAATCCATTTAATGCGGCAACAAAAATTTCTTTTTATGTTCCAGAAAAATCTCGAGTAAAAATTAAAGTGTATAATTTGATTGGTGAATATATTTTGACTCTGGTTAACGATGAACTTGAAACTGGACTTTACACAATTAATTTCGATGCGAGCAAATTATCAAGTGGAATTTACTTTTATAAGCTCGAAACTGAAAATAAATCTATTACTCGAAAGATGGTTTTGTTGAAGTAACAGTTAATTAATTTCTTTATTGCCCCCATTAACACTGGGGGCTTTTTTTTATTATTCCCATCAACTATAGTTTTACCTTCCATTTATTTGTTATTAATTTAATTATATCGCTGGTAGAAAATATAAAAGAATCACATCTTCGTCTTTGATTTGTCTAACAGAGACTATTAACATTTAGTCTTTGACTGACAGTCTGATATACTGCATTCAATCATAGACTAAAAGACTGTACTACTTCACTGAAAAGATTGCTTCGTCACTTCGTTCCTGGCAATGACTATGACCAGAATTAAACAGTCATTGCGAGCCCCGATTTTTTTAATCGGGGCGAAGCAATCTGTAAAAAAATCTTGATGATTTTATGAAAGATAGTTTAATACAATTAATAAAAATAGCTTTTTAATTCGATACAATATTCAAATTTTTGTCAATGTAAAATGTGGCTAAAGCCATATTTGTTTGTAAAGGTTTTTAACAGTT
>Ga0101945_1000520_pt1 | contig 62832 bp, 58 predicted proteins | sample DewCreD2012metaG_2_FD_75246 | JGI IMG/M metagenome (GOLD analysis project Ga0101945, IMG submission 75246) | Hot spring sediment bacterial and archeal communities from British Columbia, Canada, to study Microbial Dark Matter (Phase II) - Dewar... ... | reverse complement strand
TGGGGTTGGGTTTGGATGTAATGTTAGATCAATTTGCGGTAGGAATCAATAGGGGAGTTTTTGGAAGCCTTGATTTTAAAGGCTTTTGGCATTATTGAACAATCACTTTAATAGAGAAAGGAGGTGAAGAAAAGAATAACTATTAAATTTCAAAAACTAAAAACTTGAAAGGAGGGACTGCTTTATGAGAAATTGGAAGCTTTTCACATTGGTGTCGATTTTGTTAATGGTGAGTCTTTTCTTAATGATTCCATCCGTTCATGCCCAGATTAAACTCAACTATTCTATCTTCTTTCCTGCTACTCATAAACATAGCCTATTAGCCACGGAGTGGGCAAAGGAGATCGAGAAAAGAACGGATGGGAAGGTTCAGATTACAATGTTTTATGGGGGGACCCTTACCCCAGCGGATAAGTGCTATGATGGTGTGGTGAAAGGGATTTCGGATATAGGAACGTCGGTCTTAGCCTATACGAGAGGGAAATTCCCATTGAGCGAAGTGTCTGATTTACCATTAGGAATCAAGACGGGTTTTGTAGCTACAAAAGTAATTAACGAATATTTCAATAAGTTTAAACCTAAAGAGTTCGATGAAGTAAAAGTGATGTATCTCCATGGCCATGGGCCGGGGATTCTTCACACGAAGAAACCTGTAAATAAGCTTGAGGATCTTAAAGGGATGAAGATTCGCTGCACCGGAATGGCGGCTAAGATCGTGGCCGCATTAGGAGCAACTCCTGTGGCCATGCCAATGGGTGAGACCTACGATGCATTAAGTAGAGGAGTGGTCGATGGTTCTATGGCACCTCAAGAGGCTCTCCAAGGATGGAAATGGGGAGAAGTGGTGAAATACACGATTGAAAACTTTGGATCTTCTTATAGTACAGGGTTCTTTGTTGTGATGAATAAGGACAAATGGAACGCATTACCTCCGGATATACAGAAGATTATTGAGAAGGTGAATGAAGAGTGGATTGAAAAACAGGGGAAAGCATGGGATGAAATCGATAAAGCAGGAAGAGATTATACTGTAGCCCGTGGGAATAAGATTATCACCCTTTCTCCGGATGAGGATCAAAGATGGGAAAAACTGGTCCGACCTTTACTTACCGAGTATAAAAAGAATATGAAGGATAAAGGACTGCCTGGAGAAGAGGTTCTTAGCTTCTATCTGCAGACGATATACAAATACCAAAAATAAGTCTTCATGAAAGGGAAGGAAGGTATTTTATCCTTCCTTCCCTTTTTTATTGAATCAAGCTCAAAGAAATAGAGGTTAGTCATGAAAGGATTCCTGAATCAGGTTTTTACACTCAGCCGTTTTCTTAATATCATTGCTGGAATTACTCTTACTTTCATGATGTTGCTGACCGTCTCTGATGTGATTTTGAGATTCATGAGAAAGCCCATTGTGGGTACCTATGAATTGGTGGCTTTCTCAGGAGCAGTGGTCATTGGATTTGCTCTTCCCTATACCTCCTGGCTAAGAGGCCATATCTTTGTCGATTTTTTTGTCTGTCAATTTCCTAAAACCATCAGAAATATGTTTCATATCGCCACTCGATTTCTTGCCATTGGGCTCTTTTTGATGATTGGGTGGAATTTATTTCTTTATGGGAAAGATCTTTATAAATCAGGAGAGATCTCCCTTACCCTCGAGATGCCTTTCTATCCTGTTGCCTATGGGGTAGGAATCTGCTGTTTTATTCAGTGTCTGGTTCTCTTTTGCGATATTCTGAAGATCTTTGAGGGAAAATATGAATGAGGTATCCGTTGGTATTATGGGTTTAGTGGTCGTCTTAGCCCTCTTCCTTACTGGGATTGAATTAGGATTTGCTATGGCCTTGGTAGGTTTTTTAGGGTTCAGTTACATTGTTTCAACGAAGGCCGCCCTGAACCTCTTGGCAAAGGATGTGTTTGATGTTTTTGCAACCTATGGATTTACCGTCATTCCCCTCTTTATCCTCATGGGTCAGATTGCCTTCAACGCAGGTATTGCCAGAAGACTTTATCATACCTCCTATAAATTTGTAGGTCATATTCCCGGTGGACTCGCCATGGCAACCGTAGGGGGAGCGGCTGCCTTTGGTGCGATTACTGGATCCTCTCCTGCAACGGCCGCTACATTTGCCAGTGTCGCCGTTCCTGAAATGGACCGATATGGATATGACAAGAAGCTTTCGGCTGGAATTGTTGCTTCTGTCGGAACCCTAGGCAGCCTCATTCCACCCAGTGTCACACTCATCGTTTATGGAATCATTACAGAACAGTCGATTGGGCGACTATTTTTAGCCGCGGTCTTTCCAGGTTTAATCATAACTCTATTTTTATTTTCTATAGTCTATGGGTGGTGCCGAATAAACCCCTCCTTGGGACCCAAAGGTGAAAAATCGAATTGGAAGGAGAGGATTATTTCCCTGAAAGATGTGATCTGGCCCATCGGGATTTTTATTATCGTCATAGGGGGACTTACCTGGGGATTCTTTACTCCCACAGAAGCTGGAAGTATTGGAACCTTTGCCGTTCTTCTTATCTCGGTAGCGAAAAAAGATATCAATTTCAATGGGTTTCTTAAATCTGTTGCAGAGGCTCTCCGAACCGCTTGCATGGTCTTGGTTCTGATTGCAGGCTCGACCATTTTTGGCCATTTTCTCGTTGTCACCAAAATTCCTATGCTCGCAGCCGAGTGGATCGCAGGACTTCCTTATCCCCATTTTCTGATCATGATTTTTATTTTAATCATCTATGAGATCGGGGGATCTTTTATTGACGATCTTGCATTCATGGTTCTGGCCACTCCCATTTTTTTCCCTGTCATCATCAAGCTGGGTTATGATCCTATATGGTTCGGGGTTATTCTCCATATTTTTGTAATGATTGGGTGTCTCATTCCTCCTGTAGCGATCAATGTTTTTGTGGTCAAAAATATCACCAAAATCCCTTTTGGGGTCATTTATCGAGGAGTCCTTCCTTTCCTTGTCGCATTGATTCTCTGTGCAGCCATCCTGTTCATCTTCCCACAGATTGCTCTTTTTCTCCCCTCGGTCTTAATGCGATAAAAAGAAGTCTTTTCTGAAAAGGCCCCTTAGCGAGGGATTAAAAAAAAATTCGCGATCAGTATTCCCTCACTCAGAAGTGGAGATAAGCCCGAGAGGGGTATTAGAGAAACCCATGGTGCGGCTACCTTAAATGGTCCATAGAAATCTCAACTTTCGTTTGTTTTAATAAGAAACCCATTTCTACGACGGATCGATTCTTATTCCTTAAACATATAAATTGATCCGCGTTCTATGGGTTTCGGAAATACTCCCGTCGGGCTTAAATTTATTTCCACCCTTCAGTGAGGGGTTCCGCGATCAATATACTTGACTTGACAAATGAAAGAAATCGTAAAACAATTTAATTAAATCAGTTCTTTTTAAGAGGGAAAAAGATGAAAATGCAAGAAGTGAAACAAAAAGCTAAGGCTTTGGGGCTGAAGGATACATTCGGACTATCGAAAGCCGCTTTAATCAAGAAGATTCAAAGGGCAGAGGGAAATTTTGATTGCTTTGGGACGGCGAAAGATTATTGTGACCAACTGGAATGTTGTTTCAGGGAAGATTGTCTAACCCCTCGTAAATCTTAAAAATTTAAATTTGAATAAAATTTCAAGAGATCTCGTCTAATAGATTAGAAAAAAAGATAAGGGGGGAGAAGAATGAGAACAAGACTATTAGCCATATCTTTACTCATCCTTTTGATTCTTCTTATTTCCGTCCATATCGCCTCAGCGTGGGATAGACATTACCATTATCGACCCCATTCCCATTTCAGTTTTCGAGTCATCGTTCCTCCACCCATTCTTTTACCACCACCTCCACCCATTATTTTTCGAGGATATTATTACTATGCAGAACCTCGTTACTATTGGGATGGATGTGAGTATCGAGAATGGGTTCCTGGCCATTGGGAAGAACGGTGGACACCTTATGGTTGGGAAAGGGTTTGGGTTCCAGGCCACTGGCGTTACAGATTCAGATGAGGGAAGGGATCCCTCATATGAGGAATAGGCATAGCCTCTATAAACTCTTTCTGAAAGTCTGACTCAATCGTGAGTTCCATATAGTTCACCTTCTTAGCGATCTCCTCTGCCTCTCTTCTTTTCTCTCTGTTGAGAAGAGCAATCCTTGCCCCTTCTCCCGCTGCATTCCCAACCGCATTAACCTTCTTTAGATCACAGTCAGGGAACATCCCTAAGGTCATAGCATTCCTTGGATCAATCCAACTCCCAAATGCCCCAGCCAGTATCACCCTATCCAATCTCTCCACCCCCAATCGCCTCATCAATAATTTCGCCCCGGCATAAAGAGCCCCCTTCGCTAACTGAACATTCCTGATATCCTGCTGGGTCATCGTAATCTCCTTCCCAATAGAAGTCTCCTCCCTCCACGCAATAATAAACTCAGCCCTCCCATCCCTCCACCTCAACCGAGGACACTCCATCTCCTTTTGAAAACAACCACTTCTATCTATGACCCCAACCCGATAGAGCTCAGCCACAACATCAATGATCCCCGACCCACAGATCCCCATGGGCCTTAAACCCCCGATCACCTCATAGCTCACCTCAAACGTCCCTGGAGAAATCTTAACCCTCTCAATCGCCCCAGGGGCCGCCCTCATCCCAAACTCAATATGAGCCCCCTCCAAAGCAGGCCCCGTAGCACAAGAAGCAGAAAAAAGTCCCTCCCGATTCCCCATCACAAGCTCCCCATTGGTCCCTATATCCATAATAAGAACCATCTCATCCTGACAATGAGGCTCAAGAGAAAGAATCACCCCTACATTGTCTGCCCCTACAAAACCCGCCTCAATCGGAAGAATATGAATATTGGCCGATGGATGAACCCTTAACCCAAGCTCTCTGGCCTTGATATCCATCGATTGATGAAGGACAGGGGGAAAAGGAGAAACCCCCAGATACTGAGGATCAATCCCCAAAAATAAGTGATGCATCGCCGTATTCCCAACCACTGTCAATTCAAGGATCTCCTCAGAAGATAAATTGGCTTTCTCAGAAATAAGCTTGATTAAATGATTTAACCCATCGAGAATAGACCGATGCAAGAGATGAAGACCTTTGGGATGGGTCATGGCAAAGCTGATCCTCGACATCACATCCTCCCCATAGACCACCTGAGGATTCATCATCGATTGAGTGGCTATGGTCTTTCCGCTCCGGAGATCACAGAGATACCCTGCTAAGGTCGTCGTCCCAATATCGAGAGCAAGCCCAAAAAGCTCCTCCCTCATCCCTGATCGGATCTCAAAAATCTCACGCCCCATCCATATTATAGCCGTAGCTCTCCAGTCTCCTTCACGAAGAGCACGAGGAAGGGTTTGAAGAGCAGGATAATCAATTCTTAACTGGGTGAGAGCATACTTCTTGGAGAGAGCCTGCTCCACTCTTTCAAGATCCCCTAAAAGATCCCCGAAAGAGGGAGGAGTCAGTTCTAAAGGGCAGGATTGAATGGCAGGACGAAGCTCAATCTTTCTCTCAATAATTTCCTTTCTTACTATCTGTCTCTGGAGCAAACTCTCTTCAGGAACGAAGATGATCGAATCTCCCAAAACCCGGGCTGAACAGGCAAGGCGAAATCCCATAGCCTTCTCTGACTCCCCGATGAACTTCGCCTCCTCCTCTGTAAAAGGGGAAAACTCCCCTCCCAATACCTTAACCCTACACTTCCCACAACTCTGTTTGCCTCCACAGATAGACTCGATCCCCACTCCAAAATTTCTCGAAGCTTCGAGGATGGTTTTTCCTTCCTCAATCACCCCCCGTTTACCAGAGGGCTGGAAGATGATTTGAGCTCCTCTCATTTTGGGTGTCCTTTTATGGCTGTAGATTTTAAACCCAGTCTTTCTTTTGATAAACGCCAGCCTTCTGGAGGTATCGGCACATCTCGATAAGTGCTTCCAGATAAATGCCTTCATGGGCAGAACCTGCGATGGAGAGTATGAATCCTCCTCCTTCCATTCCCTCTCTTAAACAACGGTCCACCTCATTTCTGACAAGGGTGAGATCAGGCTGACATAAGATATGATTCCCGTCCATATTGCCTAAAAGGACAAGATCTTTTCCAAATTCTCTTTTGATCTCTCCCATATCCATTCCTGCAGCGGGCTCCATCCCATGAATTCCTTTAATTCCTGCTTCAATGGCCAAAGGAATGTAATCGCGGATATATCCTTCAGAATGCCAGAAGATCGGGACAGGAATTGAGTCAACGATGCGGCGATAGTATGGAAAGGCAAGCTCTTTAAAATCGGAGGGTGAGATATAGCCATGCCCCTTGAAGCCTAAATCATCTCCCATGATCACAAAATCGACCCCCATCTCCACGGCATATCGTGAGGTTTCGATAAACCATTCCGTCTTTAACTCCACACTCTCTTGGATGAGAGATCTTTTATCGAAAAGGGCGTAACAGAATTCTATCAGTCCAAAGGCTTCGATCGTTAAACCAAGTGGACCAGAATGATTAAAGAGAGCAAAGGCATGATCCGGATAGTTCTTTTTCCACTCCTCAAACATTTGATGATTGTACCGTTCATTCGATTTGGGTTCGGGAGAGTATTTCAAAAGGTCCTCCCGAGTGGATACCGCTCCACCAAGATACCTACCATGTTCCCACCTTCGACCAAACTCATCGATCCCATTCCATCCCGCATAGATGGCTCCCCCAAGGGACTCCTCAGGTGGAGGGGGATTGAGGGAGTAGCCCAACCCCGTAGGTTTTCCCTCACACCATGATCGACGGGAAATGACGAAAATGTCCACCCCGAGTTCAAGCCACGTTTTCACCATATCCCCCTCTCCAATGGCGCGGACAAACTTCGCTTCGATAGAATTGAAAAAAAGAGGAACCCTATCCGGTTCCTTGTGGCATATTGTTGTAAGAACTCTTTCCCTTGAATTCATTGAAGGTCTCCTTCGTGTTTTTATCCTCTCTACTCCAATATGGAATTAACAACCCCCATCGAGATCTATAACTTTCGTGACGGAATGGGGAAAATTTATCCATCCTTTTCAATAAGTGATAAATGTAGGTAGATAGGTAGCAATCTGTGGGAAAATCATCAAGATGATGGTCATCACTATCAAGGCTGCCAAAAAAGGAAATATTCCCTTAAAAATGTTTTCAAGTGGCACATCAGGAACAATCCCTTTAATGACGAATACATTGACCCCTACGGGCGGTGTAATCACTCCCATCTCAGCAATGAGTACAATGATCACTCCAAACCATATTGGGTCAAAGCCGAGTTTTCTAACCAAAGGATAAAAGATAGGTATGGTCAGAACAATGAGGGCCATCGAATCCATGAAGAAACCGCCTATAAAATAAATGAAGATGATAATGCTGATAATGATCTTTGGAGATATGGGAAGCCCGCCAAGCCACTCGGCCAGAAGGAAGGGGATCCTCGATATTGCCATAAATCGACCAAAGATGACTGCTCCTGTGATGATGAAGATCACCATACATGAGGTTCGTAATCCTTCTTTACAGGCTTCACTAAAGGATCGCCAGGTCAACTGCCTCCGAATTAGGCCAATGGTCAACGCGCCACCAGCCCCAATGGCTCCAGCTTGAGTCGGACTAAACCAACCAAGGAATAGGCCTCCAATGGCAAGAAGAAAGAGGATGAGAGCCTCGAGAATCCCAACCGTGGCTTTCAGTTTTTCTTTCCATTCAGTTGGGGGGCCTGGAGGGCCGATGGAAGGATTATACAAGCATAGAATTGCCACGGTTGCTGCAAAAAGGAAGGTTAGGATGATTCCAGGCAACACTCCAGCAATAAAAAGTTTGCCTATGGATTGTTCGGTCAATATTCCATAGACAATGAAGACGGTACTCGGGGGGATCATAATTCCAAGCGTACCCGCAGCGGCTACCACCCCCGTAGCGAGCGTATCATTATATTTATATTTCTTCATTTCAGGAAGGGCGATTTGACCCATCGTGGCTGCCGTGGCTGTGCTCGATCCACAGATAGCACCAAAACCGGCACAGGCGAAGACGGTAGCAATGGTTAGGCCACCTCGATACTGTCCTGCCCAAGCATAGGTCGTTTGGTAGAGCCTTCGACTGATTCCCGATGCAAACGCCAAGGTTCCCATAAGGATGAACATGGGGATCACACTTAACGGATAGGAAGAAAAATAGTCAAAGATATCACGGCCAAGAATACCAATTGCTGCTTCCAAGTTTGCCAAATAGGCGAAACCACAAAATCCAACCAGGGCCATGGCAAAGGAAATCGGCATTTTAAGAAGAAAGAGCAGGATAAGAAGAACGATTCCTAAGATACCTGCTGTGATTGGATTCATCCTCGGACCACCTTCCGTATGGATTTAAGAAAATCGATTAACAATGTGAAGCAGACAGGAATACTGGCTAAGGCAATCCCATATGCAAAAGGATAATAAGGGATATTAGCCGTTGCACTATGTTCGCCCGAAGTTTTAAAAGAGTCACCGATCATATAAAGCCTCCAGGCGATTAGAATGAAAAGTCCCAATCCAAGGAGAGAGATCAGACTCTGGATCGCTCCTTGGACTCGTCTTGGGAGTTTGGTCATTAAAAATTCTACCTGGATATGCCTCCCAAGAATCAGCGTCATGCTTGCTGCAAATGAAATGGCCACAATTTGAGAAAGCATCACAATATCAATCGCACCCAAAAGGCGCCACAAAAAGACTTTCGCTCCAACGACATCAATACAGGTAATCGCCATCATCATTAATAGCCCGATCACGCCAACCCACTCAAACACACTACTGAGGCGACGATTAAACCTTTCAAATTGATCCAACACGGTTGTTCTCCAAAAATCCCCTCCATGGGAGAGAGAGGACCATCTCCCTCTCCCCAAGGAATCTTTTTGGGGATCCATAAACTTTTTATAAAAATTCTCTCTATTTCTTAAAAAGAGATTCGGGCTTTATTTCAGGTGGCCCAGCTGGTGAGGCGATACGCAGGGCTATCTGCTTTTTTGTCCAATAGTCAATTCGGTCCCTTAGGAATTTAATCCAGCCTTTCACCTCGGCTTCAGAAAATCCTTTACCTACCATCCGTTTGATATAAGCATCAATGACCGGCTCGACAGCGGCCTTCCACCTAGTCACTTCGTCCTTGGAGAGTTCAATAAATTCTACTCCCTTTTCGATCCCATACTCTTTACCAGCGAAATCGACGGCATTCCACATTAGAACATATTGTTCCTTATATTCTCCAACAAGGGTATCAAAAATGGGTTTAACCTCTGCTGGCAACTTCCTGTAGCTCTCTTTGTTCATGGCTAAATAAAAGGGAAAGGGATTAGTGATTTGCCAAACAGAAGTCGAATATTTGACCACTTCAGCAAAACGAAAGGTTCTTAGTGTTTCAAAATTTGATGCCTCCCCATCAATGACCCCTTTTGAAATAGCATCATAAACCTCTGGCATTGGGGTAGGAGCTGGAGTTCCACCTAATGCTTTGATGACTTCACCAGCCATTCCGGGGGCTCTGATGGTTAAACCTCTAAGGTCTTCGAGTTTACGAACAGCCTTCTTGGCCGTTGCAATTGCACTTGGGGGTGACGTATTCATCCATAACACTTTCACGGGATCGAATTCTTTCGGTTTGAACTGTTGATAAAAATCGTTGATGACCTGACTGCTCACATAGGCACTAGGATACGCTAGGGGCAAACCAACCGCTTCAGTAACGGGCATTCGGCCGGGAGTATAATAGACATGCGAATACCCGATGTCAACAGCTCCGCTCAATAAGGAGTCAAACGTTGCCACGGGTGTAACCAGTGAGCCGCCAGCAAAAAAGTCAACCTTCACCCTGCCACCGGTACGATTTTCCAATTCGCGACAAAATTCTTCTAATAGTTTGGCCTGGCTTGAGGGAGGAGGAAAATAAGTAGCCACTCTTAGCCTAACCTCCTGCGGATAGGCCTCTTCAAAGGGCCATGTCCACACCATCCCAAAGCAAAGAACCACGAATACCATCACCATTAATAATTTTTTCTGTTTCATTTGTGATACCTCCTTTCTTTGGGTTTAAAATTTTTGACGGAGACTTATTCCCTTCTTTCAACTGGTTAGCTGTAAAATAAGAATCTCGTCATCTTTTAAAATGTTTTCGTGAACAGGGTGTAAAGTTTTTGGCTTTTCAGGACCATAATGATATATATAACCCTCCCTCCTCATTCAGGTCAGCGATGTAAAAGATGGTTTGCTAAACATAATGGATAAATAATTCGGTTGAAGGATAAAAATTGGTTCATAAAAAACTAAAGAGTTTTTTGAGTTCTGATTAGAGAAATAAAGAATTTGGATTTCTTTATATGAACCCGCTATGCTATAAGTAACTCTTTTAATAAGTTCTATATATAGAACAAAATTATTTAATTTAACGCAATATTAAAAAAAACATCTTTCTTTGTCAAGGAAAAGTTATTTTTGAAAGTGGGGAATAAGGATTCAGATTAAAATTTTCTTTTCTCGATAAGCATTAAGAAAGCCTAAGCAATAAGGGTCTTGATTGAGAAGGATCTTTGCGGCATAAATGGAAGACATGAGAGCCTGATCCCTTACATCTACTAAGAGGGTATCAAGACCTGCATACATAGCCATTGTAAGGAAAGTCCGATTGATTAGCCTTCTTCCTGGAAGTCCCATACTGATATTGCTGATTCCACAAATGATATGGGATTCTGGGAAGTGAGCCCTCATCGCTTTTATCGTTTCCAGGGTGAGAAGTCCTGCATCCGGTTCAACAGCTACTGAGAGAACAAGAATATCAAAATAAATGTGATTTGGAGGAAGACCCGCTTCGGTTAACCTCCTAAAAAGTCTCCTCGCAATATCCAATCTTTCTTCAAGGGTTTTAGGTATGCCTCGGTCATCCATCAAGAGAACGACCACTTTATGTTTCTTTTCGACCACGGCTGGGAATAGTTGATCCCATTTGGATTCCTCACCAGAGATAGAGTTGAGAATCGGAGGCTCTGTATTTTGATAGGCTTTGAGGGCGGCTTTGAGAGCTTCGGGATTTGCGCTGTCAAGCATCAGGGGAAGGGGAACTTCTTTTTGGACCACTTCGACTACCCAGGGAAGATCTTCGATCTCATTGCCTCCAGCCACCCCAGCATTCACATCCAACATCTGGGCACCACATTCGAATTGGATCTTGGCAAGTTCTCTCAGGAATAGAGCATCCCGATTCAATATCGCCTGACCCACTTTTTGAATGGATCCATTAATGGATTCGCCAATAAGAAGCATAAATTTATTCCTTTTCTCTTCTCCTGTTAAAGGAGGAGTATGAAAACTATCCTTTCTAAGTTTCGTAACCCTCCTTGGCTGCTTCTACAATTGCTTTAAGATTTTGAATAGGTGTCTGGAGAGGAACAGCACATTCTGGGGCAAGAATGTCAACGCCTGCCTTGATACTATAGCGTGCTTGTCGATATACTTCCTCAGGAGTCCCTCCAAAAAGAACTCCTTTATTTGCAATGTTGCCAATCAATGACATTTCGTGATTGATGACTTGGACAGCCATTTTAGCATCTACTTGCCATTCAAAATGATAAGCATCAAAACCGGCTTCAACAAAAAGGCGGAGCCGATCGGAACAATTTCCACAGAGATGAAGGATGGTAGGCCCTCCAATTCGCTGATTAATTTCTTGATGGATAGGGAGCAAAAATTCCTGATACGTTTTGGGGCTGACTAAGTCTCCGGTAGCATGGTCGGCAATCACCACCGCCTCAGCCCCTGCTTGAAGTTGAGCGTTCGCAAAAGTAATTGTAACTTCTTTTAGCCGATCAAGAAATTGTCGAACTTTATCAGGATCGGTTAAAGTCCATAGAAGGAATTCTTGGACTCCAGCTAAATGATAAGAAATAGTCCAGGGACCCATTACTTTTCCAATCAGGGCCACCCGATCTCCATAGTTTTTTCTTAATATTTCCAAGGCTCTTAAGACAACCTGGATCGAAGGCTTTTCAAGGAGATGTTCAGGAATATGGATATCTTTTACTTCTTTTGCTGGATGGGTCTTCGCATCGGGCATCATGGTAGGACTTCCCCAATCCACTTCACAACCTAATGCTTCTGCCTCCTGTTGTACGCTGAATTCTGGCATGATCGAATCGAAACCGAGAATCTCGTATCCAGCAGCAGCAAGCTCTGCCATTTTATGGGGATCGAGATGGGCTTCTGGGAAGAAAATCCCTACTTTTTCCATCAATTCTACTGAGACAATAGAAGTTGGATTAGCAACCGAGATTCGATCGCCCTTTCTTCCTCCAAAAAGCCCAGAAAGAAATCGTCGTTTAGGCGTAGAAAGATGTTTTTCCATGATTTCTTCTATGAATAGAGTCGATTAGCGAGTTCAACAGCTCTTACGGCATCTTCTGCATAACCATCAGCCCCAATTTCATCAGCAAACTTTTGTGTGACTGGAGCCCCTCCAATTATAACTTTAGGTGGGTGAGAAAAGGTTTCCCTAATCGCTTTAATAATCCCTTCCATTTCAAGCATGGTGGTTGTAAGAAGGGCAGAGAGACCTACCAAATCAGGATGGATTTGATGAATAGCCTCAAGGAATCTTTCTTTAGAAACATCGATTCCGAGATCCGTGACTTCATATCCAGCCCCGGCCATCATCATCGAGACAAGATTTTTACCAATGTCGTGAATATCTCCTTTGACTGTCCCTATAAGAAATTTACCTCTGGGTTCTAATTTACTTTTTGTCAATTCAGGTTTTAAAAGTTCGATGGCTCGATGCATATTTCTTGCTGCAAGAAGCACCTCTGGAACCCAAATTTTAGAAGTTTTAAATTCTTGACCGATAATTCCCATAGCTCCAATTAGCCCTTCGTTGAGAATCATTAGGGGAGAGACTTTCTTCACGATATACTCTTCTACAAGTTTTTCAATGACACCAATATTTGTTTCTCTTAATGCCCTGTAAAAGAGATCGACCTCTTCTTTGATCATTTCTTCACCTTTCTTAAAATTTCATGGGCAATTTCCCCCATTCATTGACCATCTCTGTGATCCTGAGAAGTCTTTCAAATTTTGCATCTGGTGGAGTTGTATCGCTTACCCCCAAGATAAATCGATCCCCTGGAGCAATCTCATGGAATAAATTTTTCATAAATCTTTCGAATTCCTCATCTGACATGCTTTCTTCTAAAAGGGCAACAGAGGGTATTCCTCCAAAGATCGTCACTTTACCTTTAAAAGCCTTTTTCACTTCGGTGATTGTAACTTTTGTCATCGGTTGGGGGCAGATTGCTTCTGCAATGTCCATGCCACTTTCAGGAATAAGATCAAGGAGGCCTTTATTTTCCCCATCACAGTGACAGAGAAGGAGTTTCCCTTTGGGGTGAAGCATATCTGCTAACTTTTGAAGATAAGGCATGATGTGGTCACGGAAAAAAGGAGGGTATGTAATCATTTCATCATAATTAGCACCAGAGAAGATTACTTCAGCAGGGGAGTCAGCAAGGACACGAAAGACTTGTTCAAAGTAAGGGTCCATGTCTTCACAGAGGCCTTGCATCTCTTTTGGATGATCATACATCTCAAGATAAAAAGTCGTGGCATCAAGAAATTCTTTCATAATATGATGCATGGGACTTGCTGAAAGGTTTGCAAAAGCAGCAGCAATTCCTTTGCCCCCGACTTTATTCTGGTATTCTAAATAGTTTGCGTAATCAGGGTGAACCTTTATATTTTTAAAGATATATCCCACGACTTTATAATCTTTAGGTTCTTTGATGACATGCTCGGTAATCCAGGTAATGGACGCCCCAGCCCTTTTCATCTCTTCAGTATAAACATATTTACAAGAGACAGATCCAATGGGAGTATGGTACGTTACTTGAGTGGAGTCTCCCTCTTTTTTAACCTCCCGATCCACATTGACCAACTCAGGTCGATAAGCCATTCCCCAAAGGCGATAGATTCCAATGCCTCGATCAATATTGTCTTCCGGAGATCGAACGTTTAAAAACTCTGGTACAATTTTATGGTATCCTCCTCCAATAAAATCAGCAATTTCATCCAAGGTGGCATTTTGCTTAAAAGGTTTTGGTAAGGTTCCTCTCATAGCATTTGAATTATACCAAAGATCAATCCTTGGAACCCATGGGAGTTGATCTGCCCACTCCCCTCGAGCTGCCTTTAACATTCTTTCTTTGTGGGTCATCGTGTCGATTCTCCTCCTCGATCTTCTTACCAGCCAATGAGTTTTGATGGAAGCCAAAGGGCAATCTGTGGGAAAAAAGCAACTAATAAAACTCCGATTAACTGGAGAAATAAATATGGAATAATTCCACGGAACATCTCTTGCATTGTGACTTCAGGCGGGACAATTGATTTTAAATAGAAAATGGCCGGGGCCATGGGTGGGGATAAATAGGATGTTTGAATCATCATAATAAAAAGAATTCCAAACCATATTGGGTCAAAACCCAACTTATTAATAATTGGAGAAAAAATGGGGATAAAGATAAGAAGGATACTTGCCCAATCTAAGACAAAGCCAGAAACGAAGGCAATCAAAAGAAATAGAATAAGAATTCCAATTTTGCCAAATGGTAAGCCCATTAGGATCTTCTCTGTAACCTCTCCTCCGCCCATTCCTAAGAATACACCACTAAACATATAACCGCCTGCTAAAATCATCATCATCATGCTTGAAATTTTAAGCGTTTGAAGAATAGTTTCTTTTAAAGCCTTCATGGTGAGTTGCCCATAAGCAGCCGTTAATATCATTGCTCCTAAAGCACCGAGAGCGGCAGCCTCAGTAGGTGCAGCCAATCCAAGAATAATACTCCCCATAACAGCTAAGATAAGAAGGACTGGAGGAACTAAAGCTGTGGCTGTAATCAATAGCTTTTCTTTTAAGGGAATTTTGATCTCATCATGGGAGATCGGAGGAGCTAAAGAGGGATTTAAATATGATCGGGTCACAATGTAAATAATGTAAAGACATGAGAGAAGAAGACCCGGGAAGATACTTGCTATTAAAAGTCGTCCCACAGAAAGTCCTGCGGCAGGGCCATAAACCACAGTCACTACACTTGGTGGGATAAGGGTGCCCAAAGAGCCTCCTGCACAGATGGTTCCACAGATAAGTGAGTGTTGATAATTGCGTTTAAGCATTACAGGAATAGCCATAACTCCCACCATTACTTCTGAAGCTCCGATGATTCCTGTACAAGCCGCAATAATCGTACACATCAGTACAGTAGCAATGGCCAATCCTCCTTTCAATCTTCCTGTCCAGAGGCTGATGGCATCAAAGAGTTTTCCCGCAATCCCAGATCGCTCAAGTACAGTTCCCATGAAGATAAAAATAGGGACAGCTGCAAGAACATAGTTGTCCGCAACACTATAGACTCTGCGAATCAACATGGGAAAGATACTTGATTCAAAGCCGATTATTCCAAATAAGAAGGCGATCCCCATTAGAGAGAAAGCTACAGGGAAGCCAGCAAAAAGACATAAAAGCATAGCAGGGAACATCAAAAGAGGTAAATATTCCGACCCCATTACTCTGATCCTCTAATGAGAATATGAAGATTTTTAAAAAATTCTGCTATCCCCTGAATGAAAATGAGGAGGAAGCTAATGACCAGTATACCTTTATAGGGGTAAAGATAGGGACGCCAGGGACTGAGCCCGGATTTTTCTCCCATTTCCCAAGATTGAATGGTAAACTCTATACCGGCGTAAATTAAGGCCATCATTACGGGAAAGAATAGAAAAAGATAACCTAATACATCGACAACTGCTTTCCCTTTAGAAGAGAGGTGCATATAAAAAACATCTATACGAATATGGCCTTTAATTTGCAAAGTATAAGCCGCTCCAATTAGAAAATGGGTTCCATAAAGAAAATAAGTTACCTCATAAGACCATATGGTGGGACTTTTAAGAACATATCTTGCGATTACTTCATAAACCAATGCTAAAACATTTGGAATGACAAGCCATGCAACTATTTTTCCTGACCAAACACTTAATCCTTCAATCTTATTAATTAATTTAGAACTTGCCATAGCATTAAATTTTATTAAATTCTTAAGGGAGGGGAGGAGGGAGTTGCCCTCCCCCCATTTCTTTATGCGTAAGTTAAAATTCTATTTCTTTCAACCGATTTCCATTCCTCTTCAAATTTTCTTTGAGATTCCAATATCTTTTTAAACCAAGGATCTTTTGCCGCATGCTGATCCGCCCACTCCCGACCTAATTTATATGCCGCAGCTTGGACCTCAGGGGCAAGCTCAATGATGACGTTTCCTCTTTTCTTAAAGGTCTCCATGGCCCCCATGTCGAGCACTCCTATTTTCGTCCAGGACATGAGAGTCGTAACTTTCGCTGCTTCCTCAACCATTGCTTTTAAATCTTCGGGGAGTTCCTCCCAAGCCTTTGGATTAATTACATATTCAAAAGGAGCACAGGGCTGATGAATCCCTGGGATGATGACATATTTTGCAATTTCGTGGAATCCCATTGGTAAATTTTCGCCTGGTGTAGCCCACTCCGTAGCATCGATCACTTTTCTTTCTAACGCTGGAAGGACCTCACCTCCCGGAAGGGTGACCACAGAGGCTCCCAGTTTTGGTAAAATATCCGCCCAAGCTCCAACTGTTCTAAATTTAATCCCCTTCAAATCTGCAAGAGTTCGAATGGGTTTATGAGAATGGGCGAATACTTCTGTAGGACGGAGTCCTCCAGGAAATGCAATCACATTAAATTTTTCTTTTCTGAATTCTTGCCAAAGTTTGTATCCATCACTCTGGTACATCCAATGAATCATCACTTCAGAGTTAGGACTTCCAGCATAACCCCCTAATAAACACGTGGCGGGATGGATTCCAATGTCGTAACCTGGCCAGGTGTGAGCCATCTGGCACACACCTCTTCGCACTGCATCAACCACTTCAAGAGCTGGAGCAATGGCCCCTGCAGGGAAGGTATCAATGATAAACCTTCCCCCACTCATCTTTTTGACCACATCAGGAAGAATCTTTGCCATATCTGTAAATAACGGAATTCCAGTTGGCCATGGTGTGGCCATCCTCCATTTAAATGTTTTAGCCTGTGCACGAGCAGGGCTTCTTCCTGCCATGACCGCGCCCGTTCCAATAATAACTGTTCCTGCGGTTTTAAGAAAATCTCTTCTGGACTTTTTCATAGGCTTTGTCCTCCTTTCATTGTTTAATGATTTCATTATTCAGAAATCAAAGATCTGACTAATTCTACAGCCGAGGCTGCATCTGGAGCATATCCGTCTGCCCCGATTTCCCGGGCAAATTTCTCGGTGACGGGAGCTCCTCCTACAATCATCTTCACCTGACTCCTTAACCCTGCCCATTCCACTGCCTGAATATTATTCTTCATCTCTCGCATGGTGGTCGTCAGCAAAGCGGACATTCCTACGACCTGTGGTTGATGAATTTTGATAGCCTCAATAAATTTCTCTACGGGAACATCGATACCAAGATCGACTACCTCGAATCCTCCTCCCTCTAGCATCATGATGACCAAATTCTTCCCAATGTCATGAAGATCCCCTTTTACAGTTCCGATGATAACCTTTCCAGCCATTCTGCCAGGAGATTTAGAAAGAACAGGTTTAAGAACGGCCATCCCCGCATGCATGGCTCGAGCTGCAATAAGAACCTCAGGGATATAGACCTCTCCATTTTTGAATTTAACTCCAACCCGGTCCATGGCCTGGATCAATCCCTCTTTTAAAATCAACTCTACAGGTACCCCTGCTTCCAGAGCCTCTCTGGTGAGTTGTTTGACTTCCTCTACCTTTCCTTGCGAAAGAACCATATAAAATTTTTCTTTATCTATCATTCTTATTCCCTCCTAAAGATGTTTATTTCTAAATTAAATTCGATTTCAAGGGATAGTTCCCAAATTTTTTAATGGCATTCGCCATAGCCCATACATTTTCTACTTTGCAATAATCTGTGAGGCTATTAGCACTTGAAATAATATATCCTCCTCCGGGACCCAATGTGGCAATTCTCTCTATTACTTCCTTTTCTACATCCTCAGGAGAACCAAGGGTGAGGGTATAGTCAAGGTCAATATTTCCAACAATACAAACTCGACTTCCATATCGCAATTTGATTTCTTTGATATCCATTGCCGCTGGTTGGATTGGATGGATTCCACTCATTCCTAAAGTCAAAAGATCCTCAAGCAAAGGTAAAATATTACCATCACTATGAAATATCCAAGGTTTCTTTATTGTTTCTGCAACGATTCTTTGGTAAGGAAGAAAAAACTCTTGGAACATTTCACGGCTCATCCAAGGCGATTTTGTATCAGCCAGATCATCGTTAGCCCAAAAGAAATCGAAATCCATTTGATTCAAATGCTCCACTACCCTTGCTGACCACTCAGAAAACCTGCGATGAATCTCCTTCACAAGGTCGGGGTGATCATAAACCTTGTAGGCAAATTCAATAATTCCCATACTTTCAAGTAAAGAAGCAGACCCTAATCGGATTCTCGCGAAGACGGCATAATCTCCTTTATATTGGGCAAGCCATTTGGCTACTCGCTCGTATCTTTCGGGATGATCAGGATCAGGGAGATATTCATCAAATAGTTTAAGAGATTCTTTTGAAGTTAAAAGTCCTTTTTTGATATAGGTTCGACCTGTTTCAGGAATGACTCCCATTTCTGCAATCCAAGGTGGGACAAAATCAAAGGTTACTTTTTGAGGATAATAATAAGCCTCTTTGAATCCAACAGCTGCTTGTAATGCTTGGCCTGGAGTTGCTTTCCCACCCATCGGGAAATGGTATCCAAATCCATCCATCCCTAATTTTTCACAAAGCTCCCCAGGGGTAAAGTCAGTGGTTCCCATAATTTTTTCTTGAAGTGCCTCTTCAATGTCATTCTCAATCCATGGAACTCTATCTGGGATCCCCCTATTGAGAGCTATAAGCACCCTCTCTCTTGATTTCATTCTCTTTTTCCTCAAAAGAAACGAGATATTCAAATACATCTACATTAAATGCTACTCTTTTTTGATAAAGATGTCTTGTCTTTTTATGCTTATTTTTGGTAAAATTCTGCTACTTTCGATTATTTGACTTTTTTTCGATTAGAATTTAATATTTATTTGGAAATTCGATTTTTATACTTGCTGGTATTAATGAGAGAGGATTCCAATATGAAATGAACCTCTGAATTTCAATCGTTGTATTCCTTAGAAGACTAAAGGGATAGAATAAATGGAAGAGGATCGAACTATAGGAAAAAGGGAAACAAAATTATTGGTATTAGGTTGTTCCGTCATGGAAAAAGAGATCAAGCGATTTCAAAATGGACGAATGGAATTTAAATTTCTGGATTATGGGCTTCATCGGACTCCTGAGAATATGGCCAAGGCTATTCAATCAGAAATTGATAAGGTGTCTGAAGAGGATTATGAAGGAATTGTGCTGGGATATGGACTCTGTAGTAATGGGATCGTCGGTATAAATTCAAAAAAGCATAGACTCATTATTCCACGGATTCACGATTGTATTTCCCTTTTCCTCGGTTCGGTCGAATCCTATCAGAGTCAATCCAAGGAATATCCAGGGACCTATTATCTCACCCCAGGATGGATTGAAAAGGGGCAGACCCCTATTTCTAAATACAAATCCTATGCTCAATCCTACGGTGAAGAAACTGCTCGATGGGTTCTTCATGAAGAGATGAAACATTATACAAGGATTGTATTTATCGATACCGGGGTTTATCCTCCAGAACCTTATCGAAAGATGGCACGCGAGAATGCTGAATTTTTAGGAGTCACTTATGAAGAGATTCAGGGCTCCTCAGAATTATTTAAGAAGTTACTTCGGGGGCCGTGGGATAATGATTTTCTAATTATAGAAAAAAATCAAAACGTGAAACAAGAATTTTTTCTTGATCTATGAATCGGCCCAAAGAGTATATGAATTCGATCCGGCCATTTTCTAAGAATGAGATAACCATCGATTACCAACTCCATCAACTCCGGAGAGCAGTCGTTCAGAGGGATTGTAAGGCGGTCAAGGAATTAACGGAAAGAATGGTCAAAGAGGAGGTCGATTTATTTAAGATCCTTAATCAGGGGTTAATTCCTGGAATGCTTGAAGCGAGTGAGCGATTTCGAAAAGGCGAGTTTTTTATTCCGGAGCTCCTCATGTCTTCGAGAGCACTTAAATTTGGCCTAAATGTGCTCAGGCCCCTTATTCAAGAAAGAAAAAGTGCGGCATTGGGAAAGGTAGTGATTGGGACCGTAAAGTTTGATCTTCATGATATTGGGAAAAATCTGGTAATCATTCTTCTCGAGGGGAATGGGTTCGAGGTGATAGATCTTGGGGTGGATGTTTCTCCTGAAAAATTTGTTAGAGCGGTGGAGAAGAATGAGGCTCAAATCTTAGCCATGTCTTCTCTCCTTACTTCAACTATGAGCTGGATGAAATTTACTATCGAGCGTCTTCAAGCCTCGGGGTTAAAAAAGAAGGTGAAGACACTGGTGGGTGGAGCCCCCGTGACTCCAATTTTTGCAAAGAATATTGGGGCGGATGGGTATTGTCGAGAAGCTACCTCAGCACCCTCAATGGTCAAAAAGCTTTTGGGAATGGAAGAGGATGAAAAGGACCCTCTACTTAGATAAAATTCAAAAAAGGTCGGAGGGGTTTCGTCATATACAGGGATTTATTCAAAAGACAGGTATTCCTTTACGATGGTTAAATCCTAAAGGAAGAATTCTATGGGAATCAGAATATTTTAAACGACATCCGAATTTCTGCCATTTGATTCAATCCAACAGTTTTTCGAGAAGGATATGTGCGGAGGCCCATAAAGAAGCCCTTCGAGAATCATTACGATGGGGGGAAGCTATCTTTTCAAAATGTTGTTTTTTTATTATGCAAATTGTTGCTCCGATTCTTAAAAACGGGAAAGTTGTTGGAGGTTTAGTCGCTTCACCCTTTCTCCTCGTCAACCCATCTGAATTGCAACCTGAAGAATTGGATTCCTTATATCAAGGAAGGTTCAAGAAAACTCATCTCTTTGAAAAAGCCCTCCTTTCAATCCCTGTAGTAAAAGATCGGGAAGTAAAAGGGGTAGTTCAATACCTTTTTAAATTAGCTGACAGTCTTTCCGACCCTGACCTCGGAGATCTGATCAAAATTCGAGAGGCCCAGGTCCTGCAGGGAAAGATTGCAGATCAGATCAGAGATCTAAAAAACCTGGATCGGGAACTTTCGGCGGATTCCTTAAGCAAACTTTTTTATGAACGAGAAAAAGAGATTGTTACAAAAATCCGATTGGGTGATCGAGAGGGAGCAAAAGAGATACTCTATCAACTTTTAGCAATTATTTTGGTCCAATATCTTGAAAATTTTGAACTTCTCAAAATTTCCATTCTGGAACTTCTGATTATTCTTTCTCGAACTGCAGTGGAAACAGGAGCAAAAATCGAAGAGATTTTAGGTCTACGATACGGCTTTATTACAGAGCTGGCCAAACTTCAAGATCAAGAAGAACTCTGTGTGTGGATTGTGAAGGTTCTCGAAAAGATGACAGACCAAATCTATCAAACTCGGAATGCAAAAAATTATCAACGATTGAAGAAAGTGATGGAGTTCATTGAAGCCCATTACAACGAGCCTTTAACCGTAGAACAGATTGCAAGAGAAATCTATCTCAGTCCCTCTCGATTGAGCCATATTATTAAGGATGAGTTTGGGACTACTCTGATAGATTGTATCTCTAAAGTAAGAATTGAGAAGGCCAAAAGACTCTTAGGCAATGGAGAAATTTCCATGGCACAGATCGCTCAAGAAGTGGGCTTTTCTGATCAGAGTTACTTTACCAAGGTTTTTAAGAAAATCGAGGGATGTACTCCTAAAATCTATCGAGCCCAACTCTCCCAGAACGCCGTTTCTGAAAGAAATCTTTCTCTTTCGATGGGTTAGTGGTCTTTTGGGAGTTCGCAGAGTTCGATCAGGACTCCGTTCGATGATTTTGGATGAACGAAAGCCACCTTGGTGCCATGGGCGCCAGGACGAGGTTTCTGGTCAATCATGGTGGCCCCTTTCTCGAGAAAGGCTTTTACCTCTGCCTCCACATCATCCACTTCGAAACAGAGATGATGGATTCCCTGGCCTTTGGTTTCAAGAAATTTTGTGAGGGGAGAATCAGGCTCAGCAGGTTGAACCAATTCGATGTTGGATTCTCCGATCTTAAAAAAACCGACCCTGGTTTTTTGGGCCGTGACGACTTCCACTCCGATAAGGGTTAGCCCCATCACTTCTTGATAAAATTTGGCTGCCTCTTCAATATTGTTGACGGCAATCGCTATGTGATTGATTTTTTTGAGCATTCTTTTGTCCTCCTCGTTGAGCAATGTTTATGGATCGTGGGGTTCATAGGCATGGAATGATGGAAGGATAGAATAATTGGGTTTTGGTTGAAAAAATTTTTTCTCATCATTCCACCTTTCCACTATTCCATTATTCCAATCGAACCTTCTCTTGGATGTATTTAATAATCTCTTCGGTGGAGGTGCCAGGGAGAAAGATCTCGCTAATCCCTGCTTTTTTAAGAAGAGGAATGTCATCGACTGGGATGATTCCTCCTCCAAATACAATGATATCCTCAGCTCCTTTTTCTTTCAAAAGCTGGACCACCTTTGGAAAAAGGCTCATATGGGCTCCAGATAGGCTTGAAAGACCGACGATATCTACCCCTTCTTGAATCGCTGCATTGGCGATCTGTTCAGGGGTTTGTCGGATTCCTGTGTAGATGACTTCCATTCCAGCATCTCGAAGGGCTCGGGCAATCACTTTGGCTCCCCGATCGTGTCCGTCCAATCCAGGCTTAGCAATAAGGACTCGAATTTTACGAGACATAAAGCCTCCCCATGTAGTTTTAGTTATCGTTCTTTGTATTCCCCAAAGACCTCCCTGAGGGTATCAGAAATCTCTCCCAATGTGGCATAGGCCTTTACGGCTTCTAAGATGGGAGGAACGACGTTCTCCGTTCCCTGGGCTGCCTTCTTAAGAGCAGCCAAACACTGTTTTACTTTGTTATTGTCCCTTTCCTTTTTTACTTTGGCCAGTTTCTCCTTCTGATATCTTTCGATCTCTGGATCGATTTTTAGAATATCTCTAAGAGGTTCTTCTTCGATTTGGAATTGATTAAGGCCAACAATGATCCTTTTTTTGGTTTCGATCTCCTTTTGATATTGATAGGCACTTTCAGCGATCTCCCCTTGAATATAACCGGATTCGATGGCCTTAATGGCGCCTCCCATAGCATCAATCTTTTCGATATACTCCATCGCTTTCTTTTCAATCTCGTTGGTCAAGGCCTCCACTGCATAGGATCCGCCAAGAGGATCGATCATCTCAGCTACCCCACTCTCATAGGCGATGATCTGTTGGGTTCGGAGGGCAATCCTCACCGAGTCCTCGGTTGGGAGGGCATAGGCTTCATCTCTCGAGTTGGTATGGAGGGATTGAGTTCCCCCTAAGACCGCAGCCAACGCCTGAAAGGCAACACGCACCACATTGTTGTCCGGCTGCTGGGCAGTGAGGGTGCATCCAGCCGTTTGAGTGTGAAACCGCAGCATACAGGACTCATCCCTTTTGGCCTTAAATCGCTCCTTCATAATTCTGGCCCAGAGCCTTCGGGCCGCTCTGAACTTGGCGATTTCCTCAATGAAATTGTTGTGACAGCAGAAGAAGAAGGCCAGCCTGGAGGCAAAGGAATCTACATCCAGACCCGCGCGGATGGCGGCTTCCACGTAGGCAATCCCATCTGCGAGGGTGAACGCCACTTCCTGGACTGCCGTGCAGCCCGCTTCCCTCATGTGATACCCACTAATACTGATTGTATTCCACCGAGGAACATGGTCTTTGCAGAAGGCAAAGATGTCTGTGACGATTCGCATGGACTCAAGGGGTGGATAGATATAGGTTCCTCTGGCTGCATATTCCTTCAGAATATCATTCTGAATGGTTCCTTGAAGGACTTCGGATTTTACCCCCTGCTTTTCTGCAACCGCTATATACATGGCCAACAGAATAGCAGCCGTTGAGTTGATCGTCATGGAGGTAGAGACTTTATCCAGAGGAATCCCATCAAAGAGGATCTCCATATCTTTCAGAGTATCAATCGCCACCCCTACTTTTCCCACTTCCCCCTCCGCTAAAGGGTGGTCCGAGTCGTAACCAATCTGGGTTGGGAGGTCGAAGGCAACGCTTAGGCCTGTTTGCCCTTGTTCAAGAAGAAATTTATATCGTTTATTGGTCTCTTCGGCTGTAGCAAAGCCTGCATACTGTCGCATCGTCCACAGGCGGCCCCGGTACATGGTAGGCTGAACCCCTCGGGTAAAGGGATATTCTCCAGGGAATCCAAGATCATGACAGTAATCGAGATTGGAGATATCGAGAGGAGTATAGAGGCGTTTAAGCTCGATGTGGGACGTGGTTTGAAAGGAGGGTTGTCGTTCTGGAGCCTTTGAAATCACTTTTTGAAGGGTCGTTTTCTCCCAACGATCTAATTCTTCTCGAATATTTTTAGACATAATCCACCTCGATCTCTGTAAGTCGTAAGGAGTTAGGAGTTAGGTGTTAGAAGACACTCACCCTTTAGGACTTACCGTTTTAATTATAATGGTATATTTCCGTGTTTTCGCCACGGATTTGTATCGACTTTGGTTTTCAGAATTTCCAATGCCTGAATGATTTTGGGTCGGGTCTCTTCTGGTTCGATAATTTCATCCACGTAACCCAATTCGGCTGCCTTATAAGGACTGGCAAATTTTAACTGATATTCTTCTACGAGGCGTTGTCTTGTTTCCTCAGGATTCTCGGCCTCTTTAATCTCGTTACGAAAGATGATGTTGACCGCTCCCTCTGCTCCCATCACCGCAATCTCTGCATTGGGGTAACAATAGTTGATATCTCCACGGATGTGTTTGCTTGACATGACGTCATAAGCTCCCCCATAACCCTTCCGGGTGATCACGGTGACCTTTGGAACGGTAGCTTCACAATAGGCATAGAGGAGTTTTGCGCCATGTCGAATGATCCCCCGCTCTTCCATATCGATTCCTGGTAAGAAACCCGGAACATCAACAAAAGTGACAATGGGAATGTTAAAGCAGTCACAGAATCGAACAAAACGAGCTGCCTTCACAGAGGAATCTGGATCTAAAGCACCTGCCAACCAATTGGGTTGATTGGCTACAATTCCTACAGGCATTCCATTAAACCGGGCAAACCCCACGACGATATTTTTTGCCCAATCCTTTTGAACTTCGAGGAAATATCCATGATCAACCACGCTCCATATGATCTTTTTCATGTCGTAGGCTTTTTTGGAATCCTCAGGAATGACCGTTTTTAAGGATTCATCCATTCGACGAGGATCATCGGTGCAAGGAATAACCGGAGGTTTTTCTCGATTATTCTGAGGCAAAAAGGCGAGAAGCTCTTTGATAATTCGAATCGTATCCTCATCATTTTCTCCCGCAAAATGAGCAACCCCACTCTTTTCCATATGGACTTTAGAGCCACCGAGAAGCTCGGAGGTAATGGGTCTTCCATCCGCCGTTTCCGTTTTCTTTAAGGCAGCTCGGATCACATCAGGACCTGTAATATGCATATAGCTGGTTTTTTTGGTCATAATAATAAAATCGGTCATGGCTGGAGAATAAACAGCACCCCCCGCACAAGGACCCATGATGGCTGAAATCTGTGGAATGACTCCAGAAGCAAGGACATTTCTTAAAAAGATATAGGCATAACCGGCAAGGCTTTCGACCCCCTCTTGGATTCTTGCTCCGCCGGAATCATTGAGGCCAATGACCGGCGCCCCGGTTTTCATCGCAAGATCCATGATCTTACAAATTTTTTCGGCAAAAGCCATTCCCAGGGCTCCCCCAAATACCGTGAAGTCTTGCGAGAAAACATAGACCAGGCGTCCATCGATCCTTCCATAACCGGTGACGACTCCATCGCCCCAGAATTTCCTCTTCTCCATTCCAAAATCATGACACCGATGGGTCACAAATTGGTCAAGTTCGACAAAACTCCCTTTATCGAGAAGGAGATCCAGACGTTCACGGGCCGTGAGTTTACCCTCTTTGTGCTGTTTTTCAATCTTCTCTGCCCCCCCTCCCAATAAAGCTTCGGACCGCCTCTTCTCGAGTTCCTTTCGTATCGCCTCAATTGATCTCATTCGTTCCCCCCTTTTTATTTTGTTAACCCTCTTTCAAAGATTCGGCCATAATCTTTTCCGCTACAGAATAGGGATCTATGTTGCGATCCATCAATTCCTGGACGATCGTCTCCAATTGCCCCTTTTTTTCTAATTTCTCGATAAAATGATGCATCACTTCCGATTCCAGAACCTCCAAAAAAGTTTTCATGGCCCTTTCCTTCAATTTCTTTTTCATCCCTTGACTCTGTTCCAAGGCTTGCTTATGACGATAAATTCCATAGACCAATTCGAATATTCCTTTTCCCAAAATGGCCTCTGTTTTAAAGATTGGAGGATCCCATCCATCTTCTCTCTTTCTCCCCATCTCGAGAACCAGCCGAAGATCCCGTTCCATCTTATCCGCACCTTCTCGTTCACACTTATTGATGACAAAGATATCCCCGATCTCGATAATCCCGGCTTTAATGGCTTGAATATCATCCCCAAGTCCCGGAACGAGAATGACAATTGTGGTATGAGCAGTATGGACTATCTCTATTTCATCCTGACCCACTCCTACGGTTTCCACTATGATGATATCTTTTCCCATCGCATCCATCACATGGATGATATCCTGCGTTGAACGAGAAAGTCCTCCCAGGCTTCCCCGTGTGGCCAATGATCGAATAAAGACACCCTCATCGATTGCATGGCGTTGCATTCGGATCCGATCTCCAAGAATGGCACCCCCGGTAAAAGGACTGGTGGGATCCACTGCCACAATGCCTACCGTTTTTCCTTCTTTTCGAAAGATCTCAACCATCTTGTCCACAAGGGTAGATTTACCAGAGCCCGGAGGACCGGTGATCCCGATAATATAGGCTCGGCCAGTTTTTGGATAGAGTTCTTTCAGTTCGGCAAGAGCAGAAGGGATACGGTCATCGATATCCCTCATCAATCGAGACGCGGCCCGAATATCCCCTTCCAGAACCTTTTTTGCAAGATTTGTCCTCATAATGGGTAAGATATATATCAAAAAATTCATCAATTCTCAAGTGAATTTTTAAAGGTGGCGTAATCCCTAACTCAGAGGGGGAACAAGCCCGAGAGGAATGTTGGGTGTTCTATGGGTTTTGGAAATAATCCTGTCTTGCTTAAATTTATGTCCACCTCCGATGAGGGGTTACCGAGGAGAAATTCCTTATTGGAGAATAGGCGACCTATTGATTAAAAAACCTGATATCTTAGAAATTCGTTTGATTGAACCGTTTGGATTATGTTATCGAATATATAATAAAGGAGGAATGAGATGGGTGATTTGTATCAAAAGATCTACGAAGAGTCAATTCGGGATCCGGAGGGGTTCTGGGAAAGGGCGGCACAGGAGATCCATTGGTTTAAACCTTACCAGAAGGTTCTTGATGATTCCCAAAAACCTTTCTATCGGTGGTTCACAGGCGGGCAGTTAAATACTTGCTACAATGCCCTGGATTATCATGTCCTTTCAGGGAGAGGGAAACAATTCGCCATTATCTATGATAGCCCTGTGACAAATCAGATTAGGACAATCACCTATCAAGAGCTCTTGGATCACGTTTCAAGATTTTCGGGTTTGCTTCGTTCTTTCGGTGTGGAGAAAGGAGATCGAATCATCATCTATATGCCGATGATTCCAGAGGCTTTAGTAGCCATGCTTGCTTGTGCCCGAATAGGGGCTATTCATTCCGTCGTTTTTGGAGGATTTGCTCCAAATGAATTGGCTATTCGAATTGATGATGCAAAACCGAAACTGATCGTCTCTGCATCCTGCGGGATAGAAGGGAAAAAACTCATTCCCTATAAGCCTCTTTTGGACAGAGCCATTGAGATCGCAACTCATAAACCTGAGAAATGTATCCTCTATCAACGAGAGCAGTTCAAGGGAACTTTAATCCAAGGGAGAGATTTTGATTGGGAAAAAGAGATGGTCCATGCACCACCCGTGGATTGCGTTTCCGTTTCTTCTACAGATCCCCTCTATATCCTTTATACCTCCGGAACGACTGGAAAGCCCAAGGGAGTAGTTCGAGACAATGGAGGTCATGCAGTTGCCTTGAAGTGGACGATGAAGTATCTCTACGGAGTCGAGCCTGGAAAGGTATTTTGGGCTGCTTCGGATGTAGGTTGGGTGGTCGGCCATTCTTATATTGTTTATGGACCCCTTCTATATGGATGTACTACTGTGGTTTATGAGGGGAAACCCGTAGGGACTCCTGATGCGGGTGCCTTCTGGAGGGTGATTTCAGAACATAAGGTAAGTGTCCTCTTTACAGCTCCCACTGCGATCAGGGCTATCAAAAGAGAAGATCCAGACGGTAAACTTTTAAATCAATATGATCTTTCTCACTTCAAATATCTCTTTCTGGCAGGAGAGCGGCTTGACCCTGACACCTATTTTTGGGCAAGTCGATTATTAAACAGGCCTGTGGTTGATCATTGGTGGCAGACCGAGACAGGGTGGGCCATCGTGGGAAACTGTATGGGATTGAATCCTCTCCCGATTAAAGCAGGATCTTCGACCAAACCGATGCCGGGATACCAGGTTCACATTTTGGATGCTAATGGGAAGATTCTTCCTCCTGGAGAAGAAGGGATCGTGGCGATCAAACTCCCTCTTCCCCCGGGGACTTTGTTAACCTTATGGCAGGAAGACGAGAAATATAAACAGACTTATTTAGATATGTTTCCAGGATATTATTTTACTGGTGATGGAGGTTATATTGACGAAGAGGGATATGTCTATATCATGGGAAGAGTGGACGATGTCATTAACGTCGCAGGACACCGTCTCTCTACAGGGGCGATGGAGGAGGTCATTGCGAAGCATCCGGATGTGGTCGAGTGTGCGGTGGTGGGGAGGAAAGATGAATTTAAAGGACAGCTCCCTTTAGGATTGGTGGTTTTAAAATCGACTGTTCAGAGAGATCATGAAGAGATTAAAAAGGAACTCGTTCAGATGGTAAGAGATCAAATTGGGGCAGTAGCCAGTTTTAAAGAGGTGGTCATTGTTCCTCGATTACCGAAGACGCGATCTGGTAAAATTTTAAGGGGGACTATCCGGAAGATTGCCGATGGGGAAAGCTATACCGTTCCTTCCACCATTGATGATCCAGCGATTCTTAATGAGATTGAAGAGGCCTTAAAGACAATTCGATCGCAGGATTCTAAATAACCTATTTTCGTTTTGGCTACTGCAACGCCATATGATTTCTTTAATCTTTTTCAAAATCCAACCCCTCCCTTTGAAAATATTGATTTAGTGCCTCTCACTAATTTTTCATTATTCCCCTTTTTGAAACGAAGGATACCAAACTATTGAACATTGACACAATAAAGGAATATTGGTTAAATTTTTTCTCACATTTAAGAAGAAAGGAGGAAAAAGATGAAGAAGACGTTTTTGTCAGCAATCCTGATACTGGCTTTGACTCTTTTTGGGGTCAACGATGGTTTCCCTCAAACTCGTCTTGTCGTTAAATCGGCAAGAGCTGGGACATCTTATTACGCTCTTGCGATGGGAATGGCAAAGGCGATGATGACGGTTCCTGGAATCGAAGTCTCCGTGGAGGAGAGTCTCGGTTCGGTAGCGAATGTGAAAGAGGCAAGAACAAGAAGCCATTTCATCTTCACTTCCACTTCCGATCTCATTGCCCAGGCCCTACAAAAGGTAAAACCCTTTGAAGAAGGGGGTTACGAACGGATTCGCACCCTCTGGCCGATTCCAGGGGTCACCCTCCATTTCGTTGTTAGAGAGGATAGCGGGGTCAAAAGGATCCAGGATCTTCAGGGGAAGCGATACATTGCTGGAGGGATTGGTACTTCAACCGAGCGATTGACCAAGCTGATTCTCAAGATTTATGGATTAGAGGGAAAGGTGGATCTTCCTGCGGTGGATCTTAAGGAGGGTGTGGATGCCGTGGTTAATCGAAGAGCTGTAGGCTTCACGACCGGAAGCCCATATCCAACACCGATGGTTACCGAAATTACAGCTACCACCCCCATTCGACTTCTCGAAATCGGAGAGGAAGAGTTTAAGAGGCTTTCAGAGATCGATCCTACCTATTCTCTTACCATCATTCCAGCAGGGATCTATAAGGGTGTCGATTATGATGTAAGAACGGTTGCCTCTCCTGTGCTTACCTACACAACCGAAGATCTTGCGGAGGAGATCGCTTATAAGATCACCAAGGCCTTCTGGGAGAATAAGAAGATCATTGCCGAATCCCATGCAATAGGGAAGGGCATTGATATAAAGGGAATAAAATACGGAGTCGCCAAGGTCCATCCAGGAGCACTTAAATATTATCGGGAGATAGGGGTCGAGGTACCCTCATCGATGAGATAAAAATTTATAAAAAGCACTTTCTCCATTCCGGATGGAAAAGATTGAAAAGGGATGGACGGGCGAGAAGGATGAGAGAAGTAGATAGAATTCTATTAAGATTTATTTTTTTCTTCTCCTGCCTTCTTACCCTCTTCTCCCTTATTTTGCCTGTTTATGCCTTTATTCCCAATCTGATTGAAAGGGCAATCCACTTAGGTCTGGTCATTCCCCTCGTTTTTTTAAGAGGGAATGGTGAAAGAAATAAACTCGCTCTTTTGCTGAATCTCTTGATTTCCGCTCTGGGGCTATCCCTTTGCCTATATATCATCATTGATTTTAGAGGAATTCTCGAACAGTATGGAATTGTCAAAAATCACCTTCAGACCTTGATGGGATTGCTGATGGTTCTGATTGTGCTGGAATCGGCACGCCGGATGATCAAACCGGTACTTCCAACGATTACCCTTCTATTTCTTCTTTATGCTATCTTTGGCCATCATATCCCGGGTTTTTTTGGACACGTCAAGTATGATCTCTCCCAGATATCTGGAATGCTCTATCTCACGACAGGTGGAATCTGGGGGCAACTGACAGGTATCTCGGCCAATATCATTGCCATTTTTGTTATATTGGGGGCATTCATTGGCTCCACGGGTGGGGAGGTAGGATTTCGGAAGATTTCGGTGCGTCTTGCTGGAAGATTAAGGGGTGGTCCTGCGAAGGTAGCCACCATAGGAAGCGCCATGTTTGGAACTATTTCTGGAAGTGCTTCTGCCAATGTGGTGACAACAGGGGCTTTTACGATTCCTATGATGAAGAAGCTGGGTTTTCGACCCCCTTTTGCAGCGGCGGTTGAAGCGGTGGCTTCTACAGGTGGACAGATCATGCCTCCTATTATGGGAGCCGGAGCTTTCATCATGGCGGAGCTCACCGAAACTCCCTATCTTAAAATTGCCATCTCCGCGACTCTCCCTGCGATTCTTTATTACTTTACTTGCTGGATTGGAATTCACTTCTTTGCGATGAGAGATGGTCTAAGAGGTCTCGATCCAGAGGAACTCCCCTCCTGGCGAGAGACGATAAGGGCAAGTGCCTTTTTTGTTATCCCTTTTATCGTTCTTATCTCACTTCTGGTTAGAATGTTCACTCCTCAATATTCAGCCTTCTGGGCTGTGCTATGCACCTTCCCTTTTGCTTTTTTCACAACGGAGTGGAAATTCGAGCGAAATTTTTTGCCAAAAATCAAAAGAGCTATTGAGGAAAGTGGCTCTCAAATTGCTATGATTGCAAGCATCTGTGCCTGTGCCCAGATCATCATAGCGATTCTTTCATACACCGGTCTTGGGGTGAAAATTTCAACATTTATCGTGGATTTAAGTGGAGGAAGCCTATTTTTGACGCTTCTCTTCACCATGATCACCTGCATCGTCCTTGGAATGGAAGTTCCAACGACTGCGTCTTACATCATGGCCGCCATTGTTGCCGCACCGGTTCTGATCAAACTTGGTATCCATCCCCTCGCTGCCCATCTCTTTATCTTCTACTACGCCATCCTTTCAGCGATTACCCCTCCGGTATGTGGAGCGGTCTATATTGCCTCTGGTCTGGCAGAAGCAGATTGGATGGAGACGGCTCGATATAGTCTTAGGCTCAGTTATGCAGCGTTTTTGCTTCCCTTCATTTTTATTTATGACTATTCCTTGCTACTTTTGGGTGGAAACCTCGTTTCTACGAGCCTCTGTATCCTTCGGACGACGATGTCCATGGTGATGCTGAGCGGAGGTTTCATCGGGCAGTTCCGAAGAACTCTAAATCCATTAGGAAGGGTACTTCTTTTCGGAATTGGTATCCTTTGGATCACACCCCTCTGGATTCTGGATCTTGTTGCTTTTATAGGAACGATTCTCATCTTTTTAGACAAAAAATGGATTTATAAAAAGGGAATCTAAATGGATAAAAGTCATGTTTTGATTTCGAAGGGAATGGACCCTTATCTTATTACAAGAGAGGCCCTCTCTCATTATCCTCTATCCGATCTAAAAGACAAAAGGGTCTTGATCAAACCCAATGCAGCTCGGGTAGCTCTGCCGGGACAGGGGCTCACAACCCATCCTTTAGTAGTCTCGGCTCTTGTCGATCACCTAAAAGAGCAGAAAGTAAGAGAGATTATTATCGGAGAGAGCTGCATTTTCGGAGTCGATGCGAGAGAGGCGTTTGAGAAGACAGGATTAAGAAAAGTAGCCGAAGAGAAGAAAGTAACGCTTTTGGATCTGGACCGTCTGGATCCCATGGAATTGGACATTCCCCGTGGGATCCTTCTTAAAAAAATAAAAGTCTCTTCCATACTAAAGAAAGTGAATTTTATCATTTCCGTTCCTGTAATGAAGACTCATATGCATACCCGACTGACACTGAGCCTCAAAAATATGAAAGGGCTTTTATGGAGGAGGGAGAAAGCGAAGTTGCATCATCTCTCTCCAAATCAAGAGCTTCACCAAAATTATAAGACCCTCGATATTGCCATCTCTGAAATGGCATGGGTTTTAAAGCCCCATCTTTCTGTGATTGATGGGACGGTTGGAATGGAAGGGATGGGCCCTGCTTATGGAAAACCCAAGCCAATGGGATTGGTGATTGTTGGAGAGGATGCCCTTTCTGCCGATTCGATTGCTTCGAGGTTGATGGGATTCAGACCGAGCTGTATCCCTCACCTAAAACTGGCTTATTTAAAAGGCTTAGGAGAGATTCGTCTTAAAAGAATCAACGTTGAGCCCAAGAATTATTTAAAATGGGCCAAACCCTTCGAGCCTCCACCTGCTACCCTCTCTATTGCCTTTCCCGATGTAGTGGTTTATGACAAAGGGGCCTGTAGTGCCTGTCTTTCAACTCTTCTAATATTTCTTCAGAAGTATTATCGAGAACTGGATGAATATCGTCTGAACGATCATAAGATTCATATAGGGGTTGGGAAATATGTGGATTCTTGTCCGAAAGGAACCATCCTGATCGGAAACTGCACTTCCAATTTGAAAGATAGAGGCATTTTCATTGGAGGTTGCCCACCTATCTCCTCTCAGATCATGAAGATTCTTTTTCCCTCTCCGTCTTATGATTAAGTTTTGACACGTAAGGGAAATTTTTTTAAATTTTTTATGATGACTACCATTTATGGATATATTGAAAGAATTACCTACTCTGATGAAGAGAGTGGGTTTGTAGTGGCAAAGCTTCAGGAGAAGGGGAAGAGGGGTCTTACCACTGTGGTGGGAAAGATGCCCGGGATCCATCCAGGAGAATCTTTAAAGCTCATCGGTCAGTGGGTCCAGAACAAAAGATTTGGAGAGCAGTTTCAGGTGGATCATTACGAGATTACTGTTCCAGCCACCGTGCGAGGAATAGAGAAATACCTTGGTTCTGGCTTGATCAAAGGGATTGGTCCCATCATGGCGGAGAGAATCGTTCGAAAATTTGGCCTTGAAACTCTAAATATCATCGAGAACACACCCAAAAGGCTCTCCGAGGTGGATGGGATTGGGCCAAAGAGAATCGAAATGATCACCCGGGCCTGGGAGGAGCAGAAAGAGATCAAGGAAATCATGATCTTTCTTCAGGGGCATGGAGTAAGCGCCACTTACTCTTCGAAAATCTACAAACAGTATGGAAGCCGCTCGATCGAGATGGTCAGGGAGAATCCCTATCGTTTAGCGCAAGACATCCATGGAATTGGTTTTCTCACTGCGGATCGAATCGCCCAGAACCTGGGAATCGCCCCTAACTCCCTTATCCGTGTAAAGGCAGGGGTGGTTTATGTGCTGAGCCGTTTGACCGAAGATGGACATGTCTATTATCCCGAAAGAGAATTGATCAAAAAAACCCAGGAGATATTGAAAGTAGATCCCGAAATAATCGAGAAGGCCATCGCTGAACTTTCTAAAGAAAAGGATATTATTGTTGAAGATCTTGATGGAGAGAAGAGCTCTCGGGCTGTCTATTTGGCCCCCTTTTATGTAGCCGAGAAGGGGGTAGCCCAAAAATTAGAAGCCTTGAGGGATTCTCTTTCACCCATCAGAGCGATTCATCCTGAAAAGGCGATCGAGTGGGTTGAGAAGAGATTGAATATCACACTGGCTGAGAAGCAGAAAGAGGCGGTTCTATTGGCTGCAAACTCAAAGGTTCTGATCATCACCGGAGGACCGGGCACAGGAAAGACGACCATCATTACAGCCATCCTCAGGATCTTTCAGCAGTTGAAATTAAAAATTCTGCTTGCTGCTCCAACGGGCAGGGCCGCCAAAAGAATGACCGAAGCCACCCAGGAGGAGGCCAAAACGATCCATCGACTGCTCGAATTTTCTCCTCAAAAAGGGGGATTTAAGAGGGATGAGAATCATCCTTTGGAAACGGACGCGGTCATTATTGATGAAACCTCCATGATGGATATCCTTCTGATGTATCATCTTCTTAAAGCCATCCCCCTCCATGCCCATTTGATCCTGGTGGGTGACGTAGACCAGCTTCCTTCTGTTGGACCTGGAAATGTCTTGAAAGATATCATCGATTCGGGTGCCTTTAGAGTCGTGAAACTTACAGAGATTTTTCGTCAGGCTCAGGAGAGTATGATTGTGGTCAATGCCCACCGGGTCAATCAGGGGTTATTTCCCATTTTAAAAAAAGAGGGAAAAAAGGCATCTCAAGATTTTTATTTTATCGAGGAGGAGGAGCCTGAGAAGATACAGGAGAAAATTTTATCCCTCTGCTCGGAGAGAATTCCTAAATCCTTCGGTTTTCATCCTGTGAGAGATATTCAGGTGATCACCCCCATGCATAAGGGGATTCTTGGGGTCAGTAACTTGAATCTCGAGCTTCAAAAGAGACTGAATCCTGAATCGCGAAGTTTCACCCATGGGAGTCGAGTTTTTCGATTGGGGGATAAGGTGATGCAGATTGTCAATAATTACGACAAGGAGATCTTTAATGGGGATATGGGCTGGGTTTCAACGATCGACCTGGAGTCCGGAGAGATCGTCATTGATTTTGATGGGAGACCCATTCTTTATGATACCTCTGAGCTTGATGAGATCGTTTTAGCCTATGCCATCTCTGTTCATAAATCGCAGGGGAGTGAGTATCCCGCTGTCATCCTCCCGATTAGTACTCAACACTATGTCCTTCTTCAAAGGAATTTGATCTATACCGCTATTACGCGAGCAAAAAAACTCGTGGTATTAATCGGGACGAAGAAGGCTTTAGCCATAGCCATCAAGAACAATAAGCCTCAATTGAGATTTAGTCACCTTTCAGAAAGACTCTAATCGGAATAAGGGTCTTCCTTCCTTGGAAAGCCGATCCTAAGAGAGTGGGTGCGCATTTTTAAAGGGGAGGTCTTTTAAGGTGCCAATCTGTGGACTGCTGATAGGCATAAGCGGTCCGAAGAACAGTCTCCTCGTCAAATGGGCGTCCAATGATTTGGAGGCCGATAGGGAGTTGGTTTTCAGAAAAACCACAGGGGATGGTGATAGCTGGGAATCCATTAAGATTGAAAGGACGGGTGTACTGAGTAAGGAGGGAGACGACGTTTACCTTTTGTTCTCCAATTTTAAGCGAAGTGGTTCCGATAGGAAAGGCCGTAGTGGGGAGCGTAGGAGTAAGAAGAAGATCAACCGTTTTAAACAGTTCGAGACTTTGACGATAGAAGAGGGTCCGTGCTCTCTCTGCCTGAATATAGTCCGTCGCCGAAATAAAGATTCCTGATTCAAGACGGAGTCGAACAGGGGGAAAGAGTTGCAGTCCATGCTTTCGGATGAGTTCGATATGGTAAGCCGTTGCTTCAGCCATCTGGATAATACTCGCAATCGAAGAACCATAATGATAGATAGGAAAGGAAACTTCTGAGATGATGGCTTCGAGATCGGTCAGTTGGTCTACTGCCTTCCAGAAAGACTCTTTCACGTAGGATTCGATAGGAAGCTCAAGGGCTTCTTTAATCACCCCCAGACGAATCCCTTTAATCTCTTTTTTGAGTGCCTGGGTATAATCAGGAACCATGAGATGGGCTGAGGTAGGATCCTGGGGGTCGTATCCAGAAACGATATTCATAATAAGAGCGCAATCTTCCACTGTACGGGCCATGGGACCGGCGTGATCCTGACTCCAAGCAAGAGGGACTATCCCGTAACGGCTGACTCGACCATAGGTCGGTTTGAGGCCCACAATCCCACAAAGAGAAGCGGGGATTCGAATGGATCCTCCCGTATCACTACTCATTGCAAAGGGACATTCTCCTGAGGCCACTGAAGACCCATTTCCTCCACTTGAACCCCCGGCAATGAGATGGAGGTTCCAGGGATTGTGCATATGACCGTATTCTTCGTTCTCTCCCGTTGTTCCATAGGCGAAGGGATGAAGATTGAGCTTCCCTAAAAGAATGGCCCCGGCCTCTTTCAATTTAAAGGCAACCGTGCTGTCATATTGGGGAATGAAGTGGTCATAGATTTTTGATCCGGATGTGTTTCGGATTCCTTTCACATAGTAAAGATCCTTCAGTCCAAAAGGGATTCCATGGAGGGGACTTCGATATTTCCCTTTTAGAATCTCCTTTTCTGCCTCTCTGGCATCCTCTCGGGCTTGCTCAGGGAGGAGGGTAATGAAAGAGTTGAGTTTTGGTTCCAGAGATTCAATCCTCGAAAGATGGGCTTCGAGGACTTCGACAGGGGAAATCTCCTTCTTTTGGATGAGATGGGAGAGTTCTGAAACGCTAAGAAAGTAGAGAGGTTTCGAATTCAACTAAATTGACTCCTTACAGGGGTAAGAGGGCATAAAGGGTTCAAGATCGGTCAAATCTAATTCATGGATGCGGTTTAAAGTTGGCCATATTTTTTGAACATAGATAAAAAGCTCCTCAAGATGAGACTCGTCCTCTTTCAACCCAAACGCTTTCAGCATAGACTGAAAAGTTTCTCTATCCATATTATTTCTCCTCTACCGATTTCCTTTCTTTCACCTTTAGTCCCTTTCTTTTAAGATACTCTTTTACCTCTTGAATTCTTAGAGTTCTGAAATGAAAGACAGAAGCAGCTAAAAGAATCTTTGCCCCTCCCAGAGCGACCGCCTCATAGAAATGGTCGAGTTTTCCAGCTCCTCCCGAGGCCACGACGGGGAGACTCACAGCGCTTGATATCGCTTTTAACAGGTCGAGATCATAGCCTTCCTGAGTCCCGTCTCCATCCATACTGGTGGGGAGAAGGATCCCAGCCCCTAAATCCTCACATTCTTTGGCCCATAAGACTGCATCTTTGCCCACGGGCTGAGTGCCTCCTGCGATGACCACCTCAAATCCTGAAGGCATGCTTGGATTCCTTCTCACATCGATGGCAATGGTGATCCTCTCCCTCCCGAAGGCCTTTGAGGCTTCACGGATTAAATCGGGCTGTTTCACTGCAGCGCTGTTCATCGAGACCTTCTGTGCCCCCGCAGAAAGGATCAGTTCGATATCTTTTAGACCTGAGATTCCGCCTCCTACGGTGAGTGGAATATGGATGACTGAAGAGACATTCTTGACCCATTGAAGACGGGTTTTACGATTTTCAAGAGTCGCTGCGATATCCAGCATCGCCAGCTCATTGGCTCCTTCTTTTTCATAAAAGGAGGCATGCTCCACTGGATCGCCTGCGTCCCGCAGATCAACAAAGTGAACCCCTTTGACAACCCGTCCCTCTTTCATATCGAGACAGGGCATAATAGAGATGGTATCCATAAACGCTCCTTTCTTTTAGCCATTCTGGCCATTCTTGCCTATAGGCCTTAATGGTCTGCCTGGGAAGCAGAACCTACCTTTTTCAATTCCCACTCAGAACAAGTTCGATTAGAATTTTAGTTGATTCGGTACCATTTCGTCAATGGGGAGCCAATCTGAAGGTAATTCATCACTGAAGGATGGAAGTAAATTTAAGCCCGATAGGAGCATTTCCGAAACCCATAGAATGCGAATGGATTGAATATAAATAGATCCTACGAATCGATCCATCGTAGAAATGGGTTTCTGATTAAAACCAACCAAAGTCACGATTTCTATGATCCATTTAAGGTAGCCGCACTATGGGTTTCTCCAATACCCCTCTCGAGCTTATTCCTCATCTGAGTGAGAGGTTACATTCTGAAGAGGTAAAAGGTTTGAAGGCGAGGGAAAATTGTGATATTTTTTATTAAATTCTCTCCAATGGGAGAGAGATATGAAACAGAAGCGGTTTTCATATACCTTTAAATCTTTCAAAGAGTTACATATCATCCTCGATAGAAATTTTTTCCCCGAGGAACCTCCCGAACATTCCGAAAAGGTAGATTCGGAGAAAGAGGAGGCTTTGTTTCAAAAAGCGATGGAAGGAGTGAAACCTCTCAAAGATAAACCCCTTGTTGAGACTCCCCATAAAAGAAATATATCGATCCAGCGTTTTCGGGAACAGGAGGATGAGGAGGCTCTGCATCGACTTCAGGCTCTTGTTCAAAAGGGGGTTGGATTTCGAGTTGAGGATACGCCTGAATATATCGAAGGGATAGGATACCATGTGCATCCTGAGATTGCAAAACGCCTTCATCGAGGAGACTTTTCAATTCAGGGGTATCTCGATCTTCATGGATTGGTCGTTAAAGAGGCACAAGAAGTCTTTGATCAATTTATGAAATGGGCAACCACTCACGGGAAGACGGGTCTTCTGATCACCCATGGTCGGGGACTCTCCTCACCCTCGGAACCGGTATTAAAACGAAAGGTTGAGGAATGGTTAACCCTTGGTCCATGGAGAAAGTGGGTGGTCGCCTATTCCAGTGCAAGAAAGTGTGATGGTGGGGCAGGGGCCACTTATGTTTTGCTCCGGAGGCGTCCGATCTCAAAAAGACAAAAGATTAAGAAGAAAAGTGGAGGGCGTGATGAATTGTAGAAATCATCCTGATAGAAATGCGGTGGCCATCTGCTATAAATATGAAAGGGGTTTCTGTCTGGAGTGCTGTGATTGCCTGTCTCCCGATGAATGTTGTGAGTGCCTGAATCCAGAAGCCTATTGTGAGTTTAGAACCCGGTGTGGTCTCTGGGAAATGGCAAGGGAACGAAAAAGATCGAAAAGAAGAAGCTCGATTCTTATATAGGTTAAAGAAGGTTGCATCCTTTAATAAAGGATTTTCATAAGATCTTTTTAGACCGAGATCGAGATGGATTCGTTGATTCGGTAAATCTCCAGATTCACCTCTCCTCCTCTTGTCATCCCGAAGTTTTATGTGCAGTGATGGATCTCTCTGCTGCCATAGGGTTCGAAACGATGGAAATGAGCCCTCCCCTTGTTACGGAAGGCAAAAAAGGATCCTCTTGGGGATACCATCTCTACATCGGGCTTGATCATGAATTTAAAACCATCCCACCAAATCGAGGAATCTATTTTTTAAAGGAAAGTAACAAGATCTCCTTGGCTCAATCCATTCGAAACCTTTCGCTCTCCCTTCTTTCAAGAAATGGGAGGATTTTGGGAAAAAATGCTGGGAAAGGGTTTAAAAAAGGAGAGAAGGTTGACCTTCTCAGACTCTTTTCTATAGGGGGATTATTTCGCCCTGAACCACAAAAACCTTGGCTCGTTCATTTTCCCTACCGAATCCTTCTTTTTAGTTCGCTCGAGTTACAGACCGCCATAGAAGCAGCCAATTTTTCATCTCGACTGGGCCTGGAAACGGTCCAACTTTCTCTCCCTTTTGCCTTTCCATGGAGGTCAAGGCCGAAGGGAGTCCCTTTTATCTATATTGGAAAGAGAGAAGATTTAAATAGAGTGAGACGGAGAAGATTACGGCACCTTGATGCGATTCCTTGGGATGGAGGAGTGTTTTTAATCCCATCCCGGAATGGTTTCTCGGAGATATTGATCTCAGGCACAGAGAAAGGCCTCCAGAGGATTTTAAGATACCTTAGTACCATCCCCACCGATTCGAAAGAAATTAAGGGTCCGATCTTAGGAGCAGTTAAAAAGTTTATAAGGGATTTGGAAGATTCCTATAAAAGTTTTTTTAGTTCCTCGTCTTCCTCTGAAAAGATCGTCCGGGAGTTTCTCCTTTTTGACGAAAGGAAAGAGGTTCTAAAGATACTGAAAGAGGGATTGAAGGAAGCGGATTCTCAAATAGGGTCGATTGAGATTTTGACCATGGTTGTCAGGCCGTTGAGAGAAAGGAGGCGGTTGGAGTCCGAAATAAAAAATTTGTTAAAAGGGCTGGGATGGTCTTCAACAAAGATTCGTGTGGCCGTTTTAAATGCCTACAAACCTGGATTGAGTTGGATGAGGGAAGTCGTCTTAAAAGAGATTTTAAAAAAGGGGGTGGATCGAGTTGAGATCACTTTTAAACCCTTTAAAGAGAAAGGATTGGAGGAAGAAGAGCGATGGCTTCAGGAGATCTATCCCATTGACGAAATCCTTTCTCGGAGATTAGGGATTTCGAAAGATCGGATAGCCTTTAAAAAAGATTCAAGAATTAAAGAAGTCTATCGGGTCTGTGCCTGGCGAGCAAAAGAGAAGGTTTATGAAGGCGAGTTTTCACCAAAGTGGGAACGCAAAGACTATCTTTCCTTCTTCCCAAAATTAGGGAAAACTCACCCTTGGATAGGATGGATTAATTTGAAGATTGATGGAAAAGAGGTGATGAACTGTAAGGTTAAAACATGGATGGAGCAGGTATGGGAGAGTTATCAAAAAGAGCTCCTTCCTCTTCTCAAGAGGGAAATCGATCGTCTTTGCGGAAGCTTCCCTTCCCCTCCCCACCCCCTCTTTGAAGCGATTCGCTTTGACCTCTTTTTAAATTACCCGGGGGAAGGATTAGGAGTGGATGAGGAAAGAATCTCTCCCCTCGAAGCCCTTCATGAGGAATTCTATTTTGTGACATTGGATTTCTTCTCGCGTTATTTAAAGGGAAAGGGTCTGACTAAAGTCTCGGCAGGTCGTATCCTTCCCATCATCCATCCCAACGAAAGGGAGATAAATGGAAAATTGAAATTTACTTTGATCCACCGTCCTGATGGATTTTTCGGGGAAAAGGAAAGAATAAAAATAGGATTGGAAGGAGTTGCCTTTAGAGGATCAGACCTTATTGTCCATCTATTTGTGGAAGGAGAGGGAGGGGGGAGGATCGATCGGTTAAGAAAGAGGATGAAAGACTTTAAACATGAAGTGTTTCGGATTGAAAGGATTGATTACAAAGAGAAACCGAAGAGAGGGCTTCGAATCATTGCCATAGGTTCAAATTTAATCAAAGGAAAGCCATTTTTGAATAAAAAACAGTCAAGTCCCATGAAGATCCCAATGGAGAGGCCGATTGGATACAAAGAATATATTAAGATGATTCGTTCTTTCGAGGGGAGGGCTGGAGTAAACGTTGTTGAAGAAGGAGATTCTTCAGCCGGGTTCCCTATCTATTCTCTTGAACATACCTTCCCATCTCTACATTCATTGACCTCCCATTTGAAAGCGGCTGTCTTCAAGCCCACTTTTTTTATCAACTGCCGTCACCATGCAAATGAAGTATCGAGCACGAATGCCGGGCTTCGACTCTCCTCTCTCCTTATCACAAACCTTCGATTCCAGAGATGGCTAAGAAGGATCAATGTGATCATCAATCCCATGGAGAATGTCGATGGGGTGAATACCTTAGAAGAGATGTTAAGATGGACTCCCAGGGATAAACTTCATGCTGCAAGATACAATTGGGCAGGGCAGGAGTATTATCTTGAATACTTTAATCCCAGAACTCCATTTGGAGAAGCCAGGGTGAAACCGGAGATCTGGCAAAGATGGTTTCCGGATATTTGCGTGGATAATCATGGATTTCCTTCTCATGAATGGGAGCAGCCCTTTTCGGGTTACAGTCCTTTTCGTTTCAGGGAGTGGTGGATCCCAAAGGCCTTTTTCTTCATCTACCTTCCCTTTCTCGAGGAGAAAAAAGGGTCAAAGAGAAGGGAACGTTCCGAAAAATTAGGGGAATGGATCTCCTCCTTTCTTTTGGATGAGGAGAGGATAATTAAGAGGAATCAAACCTTTTCGGAGCGATATTGGAAATATAGGGGAGCTTGGATGTCTCGACCCCCCAAAATGGGAGAGGGGATCTTCTCTTTCCCGCTTCAAAAACGATTTCAAAAGAGCAATTTTTCCTACCGATACCCTTCTATTACAACTATCGAGTTCATTACGGAAGTCGCCGATGAGGTGGCTTATGGGAGATTTCTGAGAGAGTGTGTCAAGGCTCATCTCGAGACTAATCTTTCTGTGATCCAATTATTGAACTCTTGCCATTTTCCTGTTAAAAAGAAGGGGTATAAGAGGGAAGGAGGGGTGGAGTTTTTTTGGCATCGGGAGAGAGGATTAACCTTTCCTCAAAAACAGATGAACGAAAAGGAGGGAGAAGATGAAAAGGGTAGGTTGGATTCTTTCGGTTGTAGTGGGACTGGGGATTTTGCCTTTTCTAAGTTTTGCACAGGCCCCTGTCAAAGGTGGAACATTGACCTGGGGGCGAGGAGGTGACTCTGTCACCCTTGATCTCGCTCAGGCGACGGATGGAGAATCGATTAAAGCAGGGATTCAGATTCTCGAAAACTTGGTGATGTTCAAAAAAGATAGCATGGACGTTGAACCTCAACTGGCAACTTCTTGGAGTGTCTCGAGCGATGGGCTGGTGTGGACCTTTAAGCTGAGGAAAGGTGTAAAATTTCATGATGGAACTCCTTTCAATGCCCATGCAGTGAAGGTCTCTTTCGATCGGGTCATCGATAAGAGTCATCCTTTTCATCAGTATGGGACCTGGAGATATCCCGCCCTGGGATTGGGGCCAGTCAAAGAGGTCAAGGTGATTGATGAGTATACGGTGGCTCTCCGAACAGAGAAGCCTTATGCTCCTCTGGTGGCCAACCTCGCTCTCTGGCTTTGTCCCATTCTATCTCCTGCGGCAATTGAGAAATACAAGGGGGATATTGGTCGAAACCCTGTGGGTACGGGTCCATTTAAGTTTGTGAAATGGATTAAAGATGACCAAATCATTGTGGAAAGAAACGAGGACTATTGGGGACAGAAACCCCATTTAGACCGAATCATCTTGAAGGCTATTCCAGAGGTTTCGGCTCGTTTTATGGCTCTCCAAACTGGAGCCATCGATATTGCGGATGATCTCGATCCGGATTCCATCCAGATGGCAAAGAACAACCCAAACTTTAAGGTGATTGAACAACCCAGTGTCAATGTGGGCTACCTGGCGATTAATACGAAAAAACCCATCCTGAGCAATAAACTGGTTCGTCAGGCGATCGCCCATGCGATTGACAAACAGACGATCATCAAAACCATCTTCAGGGGATTGGCCATCTCTGCAGTGAATCCATTTCCTCCAAGTATATGGGGCTATAATTTTAAGATTAAGGATTATGAGTATAATGTGCAGAAGGCCAAAGCCCTCCTTGCCCAGGCAGGGTATCCGAATGGATTTAGTACCGAACTCTGGGCCATGCCTGTCTCCAGGGCTTATATGCCAGAGCCTGTGAAAACGGCCGAATTGATTCAGGGATATTTAGCTGCCGTGGGGATCAATGCTAAGATTGTCCGACATGAATGGGGAGCTTATCTGGACAAGACGGCCAAGGGAGAACATGATCTCTGCATGTTAGGGTGGTTGGGTGGCAATGCGGACCCGGATAATTTCCTGTATGGGCTTCTTCATTCTGATAATTCAAAGCCACCCGCAGCCAATGTCGCCTTCTGGCAGAATCCTGAGTTTGACCGACTGGTTAAAGAAGCCCAGGAACTTTTCGGAAAAGAGAAAAGAGCGCCTCTTTATTTAAAAGCCCAGGAGATCTTTCATGAAGAAGTTCCATGGGTTCCTCTGGCCCATTCCACTATTGTGCGAATCTGTAATAAGAAGCTCCATGAGGTTCCCCTTCGACCCAATGGATTGAATTCGTTCCAGATGGTCTGGAAGGAGAAGTAAGAGGGAGTTTAAAGATTTTTGATCTCCTTCATATCAAGACGATTATTTCACCTCATTTTCATCTTGATCGGGGTCTCCATTTTGGTCTTTTTAATGCTCAGACTCATCCCTGGAGACCCCGCCCATCTTCTTGTTGGAGAGTTTGCCTCACCTCAGGATGTAGCCCGAATTCGTGAAAAACTTGGTCTGAATGAATCCTATCCTTATCAATATCTCATCTATTTAAAACATTTACTCTCCGGAGATATGGGAATTTCCATTCGCTCCAATCTTCCTGTCTCTCAAGAGATATGGGATCGTTTTCTCGCAACCGTTGAGCTTTCAGTCGCCGCCATTTTTCTTTCGAGTCTTATTGGCATTATTGCAGGCGTCGTCTCCTCCGTTCGAAAATATTCCATCTTTGATTATACTTCTATGGTGATGGCCTTGGCTGGAATTTCCATGCCCATCTTTTGGTTGGGATTGATGCTCATCTACCTCTTTTCGGTTCTTTTAGGCCTTCTTCCCATGATGGGTCGATTTACAATGGGCATAGATTATCAACCGATCACCGGTCTGGTAATTCTCGATAGTCTTTTGAGAGGCCATCTTCCTCTGCTTGCCGATTCTCTTAAACACCTTATTCTTCCTGCCTTTACACTGGCAACCATCCCGATGGCGATTATCGCTCGAATGACCCGATCCAGCATGCTGGATGTGATGTCCAAGAACTATATCCGTACAGCTCGGGCTAAGGGTTTGAGCTCTCGGAGAGTCATCTTTCAACACGCTCTGAAAAACGCATTTCTTCCGATCGTCACTGTCATCGGACTTAATTTTGGACTCCTTCTTGGGGGAGCGGTGTTAACAGAAACGATCTTCTCGTGGCCTGGATTGGGTCGTTATGTCGTGGATTCCTTGTTGGCTCGAGACTATCCTGCCGTTCAAGGGTGTATTCTTTTCTTTGCCGTGATCATGGTGATCGTCAACCTCATCGTAGATCTCCTCTATTTCTATCTTGACCCGAGGTTAAGAATCGATGACAAGGGTTGAGACTTTCATTGAACTCAAGAAGAATAAAACGGCAATGATTGGGCTTACGCTCATTGGACTATTAGTCCTTCTGGCCATCATTGGTCCATGGATTTCCCCTCATCATCCCTTGACTCCCGATCCTATTCATCGATTACAAGGACCTTCGTGGAAGCATCCCTTCGGGACGGATAGCCTGGGGCGAGATATTCTTAGTCGGGTCATCTATGGGAGCCGAATTTCCATCATTATTGGATTAATCGCAGTCTCTATTTCTCTTCTCCCTGGAACGATTCTTGGGCTTTTGGCTGGATTCTATGGAAGGAGGATCGATGAACCCATCATGAGGTTCATGGATATTATGTTAGCTTTTCCGGCGATTCTCCTTGCTATTTTTATTACGGCCATCCTGGGTCCAAGTCTATTGAATACCATGATTGCCGTAGGCATCGTCTATATCCCCCATTATGCAAGGATTGTCCGCAGTACGGTCCTATCCCTCAAGGAGCAACTTTTTGTTCAGGCAGTAAAAGCCGTCGGAGGAAGTAATTTGCGAATTATCGCACTCCATATTTTTCCGAATACCATTCCTCCCATTATTGTCTATGCCACATTGGGAATGGGAACAGCTGTCCTTCAAGCAGCAGCCTTGGGTTTTCTTGGACTTGGAGCCCAGCCTCCGACTCCCGAATGGGGGGCCATGCTCAGCGAAGGAAGACAGTATATTCAAAACGCTCCTCATGTAGCTGCCTTTCCCGGTATAGCCATCTTTACGCTGGTACTGGGCTTCAATTTATTTGGAGATGGATTAAGAGATGTTCTGGACCCAAGCCTTAGATAAAAAGTGAGGAGGGAGGAGTAAGGAGTGAGGAGTGAGGAGGGAGAAAGGAAGAGTAAATTATTTTTATTGAGTTTCTGGGTTATCTTTTTGTTCTTTTTATGGAAACCTATCGCCTCCATAGGAAAAGAGATTGATTTGACGGTGATTTATACCTCCAATACCCTTGGTGAAGTTGCCCCCTGTCTTACCTGCCCAGAATCGGGAGAAAATGGAGGATTGGCCAGGAGGGCTCAATTTATTAAAACGGCTAAACAAGAAGACAAATCCATTCTTGTTCTCGATTCAGGAAATGCATTGGTGATGGACCATTTTCGTCAAGCCAGGGAGCGAGAAAAAGCCCGAAAGAGGGCAGAGGTGGTCCTCCTGATCTATGAAAAAATCGGGTACGATGCTTTGAATATTGGGGATATTGATCTGGGTTTGGGGATTGATTATCTAAAACATCTTCAGGAACGGATAAAATTTCCCTTCCTCTCGGCAAACCTAATAGAAAGAAAGACAAAAAGACCGGTCTTTCATCCCTATATCGTAAAAGAGGTAGGGAGTTCAAAAATTGGAATTATAGGGCTTCTCACTCCTTCTCTTCCTTCCTCTCTCCAAAAAGAGATAAGAACCTATTTTGTTGAGGACCCGATCAAAGCCGCTCTTCGTTGGGTGAAAGGCCCCATGTCTCATTGCCATTATATTTTTGCTTTGGCCCATCTTTCTTCGCCTGAGATCGATGCCCTTGCTCAAAGCATTCCAGAAATCTCACTGATCATTGGGGGACGAGACCGTTCTTTTGTTTTCCCAAAGAAGGTTGGCCAATCCCTGGTGGTTCAGACAGATGCATTTGGGTTTCATGTAGGAAAGATTCATTTAAGATTATGGAAAAGATCATTGGATTGGTTCGATGGTTTGCCCAGAGCACGCCTTCTGAAACATATCGAAGAGATTCAAAGGAAGATCGAAGAAGTCACGGATGAGGTGGAAAAAAGGAATCTTCATCAGGTGAAGGAGAGCTTGATAGAACAGGCCAATAGGCTATCCGCCCCGGGAGATAGAAATACCTACGAGAATATTTTTGTTCTGATGCATCCAAAACTGGAATCGGATAAGGAGATTGAGCTATTTATCGAATCCCATCGGGATCAATTGAAAAGACCCATTCCGGATTAAGGTCTTGTTATTGATGAGAAACACGCTTTTAGAAATTAAGAACTTAAAGACCTATTTTTTTACTCGGAAGGGAGTGGTGAAGGCCGTCGATGGAGTCGACCTTCGGATTCAAGAAGGGGAGACGGTCGGATTGGTGGGGGAATCAGGTTGCGGGAAAACCGTTACGGCTCTCTCCATTATGCGATTAATCCCGGAACCTATGGGTCGTATTGTTGAAGGGTCGATTCTTTTTGACGGACTTGATCTTGCGCAGGCTACAGAAACTCAAATGCAAAAGATCCGGGGAAATCGAATCTCCATGGTCTTTCAAGAACCAATGACCTCTCTTAATCCTGTCTTTAAAGTCGGTTTCCAAATCGCCGAGGCGATTAAACTTCACCAGGGGGGTTCAAACAAAGAGGCATGGGAGCGAGCCATTGAGATGCTAAGAATGGTAGGGATCCCCTCTCCGGAATCAAGGGTGAACGACTATCCCCATCAGATGAGTGGAGGAATGAGACAGCGGGTCATGATTGCCATGGCCCTTTCCTGTCATCCTCGATTGATGATCGCCGATGAACCCACTACTGCTCTCGACGTAACGATTCAGGCTCAAATCCTCGAGTTGATCCAACGTCTGAAGGAGCAGGTCGGTTCCTCCATTCTTCTTATTACCCACAATCTCGGAGTAGTGGCAGAAGTGGCTCAGCATGTGGGAGTGATGTATGCTGGTCATATCGTTGAATATGGCGACGTAATTACACTTTTTAGAAACCCGAAACATCCCTATACCATAGGCCTTTTTCAGTCTATCCCCCAAAAAAGAAGAACGAAGAAGAGGGACAGGCTTCAAACGATCCCCGGAACTGTTCCAGACCTCCTTGGATTACCCATCGGATGCAAGTTTCAGGATCGTTGCACTCAGGTATTTAAAAAATGTAGAGAGGAACCCCCACAACTGATAGAAATTGAATCCGACCATCAGGTGAGATGCTGGCTCTATGAATGAAGCCTTGGTTGAGGCCAAAGGGCTAAAAAAATATTATCCCCTCCAAAGGGGTTTCTTTTCGAGAAGAACAGCCTTCGTGAAAGCGGTCGATGGGATTGATCTTACGATTCGGAGAGGGGAAATCCTGGGGCTTGTGGGAGAGAGTGGTTGTGGAAAATCCACCTTGGGTCGCCTTATTTTAAGGTTGGAAGATCCCGATGCAGGTGAAGTCCAATTTGAAGGAAGGAATATCCTCCGTCTTGAGGGAGAGGATCTACGAAAACTAAGACGGGAGATCCAGATCATCTTTCAGGATCCCTATTCCTCACTCAATCCAAGAAGAAGGATAGATGCCATTATTGGAGAACCTCTTCTCATCCATGGAGTCGCTAAAGGAAAGGAATTAGAGGAGAGGGTGGTGGAGTTAATGAAGGTGGTCGGGTTGAGACCGGAACAAAGATTTCTTTATCCCCACCAGTTCAGTGGAGGTCAACGTCAAAGAATTGGAATTGCCCGAGCCCTTGCCCTCCAGCCTAAATTAATCATAGCCGATGAGCCTGTTTCGAGCCTCGATGTTTCCATTCAGGCACAAATCGTGAATCTTCTTCTTGATCTTCAGTCCGAATATGGACTGACCTATCTCATCATCTCTCATGATTTAAATCTGATTGAGTATGTCTCTGATTGGGTCGCCGTGATGTATCTTGGGAAGATCGTTGAGTATGCCAAACAGGAGATCATTTATGAAAAACCGATTCATCCTTATTCTGAAGCATTATTCTCTGCCACCCCGAGTCTCAACCCCCTCGAAAAGAGCAAAAGGATTTTACTGGAAGGGGATGTCCCAAGTCCTATCAATCCTCCATCAGGGTGTCGTTTCCATACCCGATGTCCTTTAAGAGTTCCTATTTGTGAAAGGGAAGAACCCCCTCTGAGCGAAAGGGCCAATGGCTCACTGGTCGCCTGCCACGTTCGATAGGGTCATTCCATCCATTTGACCATCTTCTTAAAGTCTTCTCTCGGAGATTTGAAACGGTTGATAGGACTCCTTTCCTCAGGATATCCTAAGGCTATTCCAATGACCACCTGTTTATTTTCTGGAATATTGAGCAGTTCTTTGATGTCTTCCTCATAGGCGGTAATCAAGCCAATCGGGCAGGTCCCTAAACCATATTCATGGGCTACAAGAAGGAAATAGCCCAGGATGATGCCGATATCGAGCAGGCGAGTTTTTGGGAAGGAATCATCCAAACAGATTAAGATAGCGACAGGAGCCCCATAGAAATTGCAGCTTCCTTCGTTGATGAATTGATTAGGATCGACATTCATCTCTTCGAAGAAAGGATTCATCATCTCAAGCGTTTGGGCTCCCCTTTTGGCTATGCTTTTTGGAAGAGGTTTAACATTTCCAGGACCACAGGAAATCTGTTTTTCTCGATAAGCCTTTACGAGCCTTCGGCTTAACCGTTCTTTCTCTTCTCCGGATACCACAATGAATTCCCAAGGCTGGAGATTAATGGCTGAGGGGGCAAGACAGGAGATTCTTAAGATCTCTTCGATTTTCTCTTTAGGAATGGGGTCCGTTTTAAAAGCCCGAATACTTTTTCTTTCCCGGATTGCTTGAATCATTTCCATAGAGGGCTCCTTTCTTAAGCCAGATTTAAAAACAAGATAACGAATAGGGTATGAGGTGTCAAGGCTCATTGAAAATCACCTTGACAATAAGGAAGAATAAAATATCAAAATTTAAAAGGTGCGTTCGGGGAAGACACCCTTTCGTATTAGAATATGGGATGGGTATGAGAGGCTTACTCAGGAGTCAGGTTGAATAATGAAGAAAGAATTGCCTCAACGAAAACAAACCTATTTAAAAGGATTTGATTATAGCTCAACCGATCATGTTTTCTTTATCACCTTATGCACCGTGAATAAACGACCCTACTTTTCTGATCCTAAAATTGTAAAACTCATAACCGATGAATTAGAATTCCGTCAGGTCAATGATGAGATAAAATTATACTGTTACTGTATTATGCCCGACCACATTCATCTCTTGCTTTCGCTTACGGAGTCTTATATAAAAGGGAAAGAACCATTAAAAGTGCGAACGTTACAGAATTGGGTTTCTGCATTTAAACGTTATACATCAAGGATTTCTGGACAGATGTACGGGATAAGGCCTTTATGGCAGACAAACTTCTTTGATCATGTAGTCAGGAAAGATGAATCATTGATTGAGATTTGTTCTTATATTCTCAATAATCCTGTTCGAAAAGGAATGGTATCCAGATGGGAAGACTACCCTTATTCTAAAATAGTCACAGATTTACCTATTTGAAAGGTGCGTTCGGGGAACGCACCCTACGTTTTCATTTTGAAGAATAGGTCACTAATTCACGAATGGTAGGGCTTGTTCCACGAACAAGCCTTAAGAGGAGGATCGGGAATGATTCGAGCAAAACTCTGGTTTCGTTGTGCGGCAATGCATGATCCTGTAACCCCGATCATTGTGCAACCGGCTCTGATTGGATGGGAAGCGAAACAGAGACGAGTTGAACTTCGGATCGAACGGGCCTTTAATGGAGAGGAGTTAGTTCGTCGAATGAAGGGGTGGGTGACGGTGGATCCCAACGAAGTCATTGAGGTCGTCAACCGATTTGGTCGATTGAAGGTTTTGGACGATCGGGATCTGGTGATCGAATTTGAAACGATGGAAGACTTGGAGGCTCTTCAGAAGGCGTTACAAGAACATTTTGGAAACGAAGTGGATATCGAATTGATAAAGAAGAGATAATTTTTATTTTTGGGGTGGCATGGTCCAAGCGAATCCATCCACGACCATCTTACCTTCCTGATTGATGCAGGTCGTTCTGAATTTTGCTCGATTCTTTTCAGGGATGAGTTCGACCACCTCCACCCGAACTGTAATCTTATCGCCAATTCTTACAGGAGCGAGAAATTTAATCTCATGGGAAAGATAGATGGTTCCGGGTCCTGGAAGAATATTCCCAAGGAGATGGGAGAAAAAGCCGATGGAAAGGGCTCCATGGGCAATCCTTCCTTTAAAGCGGGTGTTTTGAGCGTAGGCTTCATCGATATGAATCGGATTGAAGTCTCCAATCACTTTAGCAAATTCCAGGACAATCCCTTCGGTGATGAGCTGAGCGATCTCGGCCGAATCTCCCACCTTTAATTCATCTATGGATTTACCGTCGGCCATGAATCAGAAAGAAGGGTCAGTAAAAGATTATATCATTAAATATTTTTTTCGAATTTCTTCGTTCTTCCTTAGTTCCTCTATCGTTCCATGAAACCGAATCATTCCTTTATCCATCACATAGGCTCGGTCACTCAGAGCGGTAGCCAATCCGACATTATGCTCACAGATGAGCATCGTGGTCCCCAATTTTTTGATCTCCTCTAATTGCTCCTGCATGGCCTTTACGACTAAAGGAGCCAATCCTTCTCCAGGTTCATCTAAGAGGAGAAGGTAGGGATTGGTCATCAAGGTTCGAGCCACCGTCAACATCTGTTGCTCTCCTCCGCTCAGTTGAGTCCCCAGATGGTCTTCAAGCTCTTTAAGTTTTGGGAAAAGAGTATAAATTCGGTCTAAATCCCATACCCCACCCGGTCTTTCTCTCCGGGCTATTAAGATATTCTGTTTTACGGTGAGGTCGGGGAAGATCCGGCGAGTATCCGGGACATAACCTATCCCCATCTGGGCAATTTGGTAGGGAGGCTTTCCAGTAATTTCTTGATTCATAAATTTAATGCTTCCTTGTTTTGGGGGGGTGAGCCCAATGATGCTTCTAAAGGTGGTTGTTTTTCCAGCCCCGTTTCTCCCCAATAAGCAGACGGCTTCTCCTTTGTTGACCTCGAAGGAAATTCCAAAGAGAATATGGCTGGTGCCATAATAAGTATGAATTTCTTTAACTTCAAGCATTAGGCCGTTCCACCCAAATAAACTTTTTGGACCTCCTCACTCTTCCGAACCTCCTCCGGCGGACCATCTGCTATTAAGGTTCCCTGATGAAGCACAGAAATCCTTTTAGCAATTCCAAATACGACATTCATATCATGTTCAGTGAAAAGGATAGTGAGCCCTCTTTCGGTGGATAGTTTTTTGATCAGAGTCATCGTGTTTTCTGTCTCTTCGGCGGACATCCCACAAGTCGGTTCGTCTAAGAGCAAGAGCTCGGGTTCTGTCCCAAGCGTAATGGCTAATTCTAAGCGTTTTTTATCCCCATGGGAGATAGAATCCCCGGTCAAATAGGCTTGCTCCGTCAGCCCTACATCCTCTAAGATATGCCACACCTCTTCTTTGAAAAATTTTTTGGCTGGGGTGAAAAAGTTTAGCGTGACTTTTCGATGGGAAAGAAGGGCCATCAACACGCTTTCATAAACCGTTAGTTTTGGATAAATACTGGTAATTTGGAAAGAACGGGTAATGCCTAATTTACATCTTTCGTAGGCAGGGAGATGAGTAATCTCCTTTCCTTTAAACAGGACTCTTCCCGAGGTGGCTTTATGATAACCTGTAATCAGATTGAAAAAAGTGCTTTTCCCGGCTCCATTGGGGCCAATAATGGCATGGATATCCCCATTATGAATGTCCAGGGTCACTTTATTGACCGCCCTTAGTTTACCAAAATCTTTGGTAATTCCTTCTGTCCTTAAGAACATCTCAGGGGGTTCCCTTTAAGTTTGCTCTCTCTTCGTTGTTTCATTTTTTCTTGGGCAAAACCAAGGATGCCGCCGGGAAGAAGGAAGATGATGGTTAAGATCAACGATCCCATAATCACGGGCCAGAAATAGGTAAACCCAAGTACCCAAGCATGAACGAAGGTCATGATAAACATCCCAAGGACTGGACCCAGGAAAATATTGGGTCCTCCAAGAATGGCTGCCATCACAGGCTCGCCCGATTTGATCCACATTAAATAAAATGGGGCCACGGAACGATAGAAGGGGACCCAAATCGCTCCTGCTAAACCGGCAAAGCCAGCAGCAATAACAAAAGCGATAAGTTGGTATCTGGCGATATTAATTCCAAGGAACTCTGTCCTCTCTGAATTTTCTCGCATCGATTTTAAAGTTTGACCAAATGGGGAATTGACAATTCGCCAGAGAAGATAGGTAGAAGCGATAAAAACAAAAAGAATGAAATAGTAATAATGGGTAGGGGATTTTAAAAAATCAGGTGGGAAAACCCCTTGGATCCCATCATCTCCACCAGTAAAATCATGCCATTTGTAGATGATGACAAAGAGAAGTTGACCAAAGGCAAGGGTTAAAACAGCAAAATAAATCCCTCTGAGGCGAACGCAGAAATATCCTATAATTAACCCAATAAGACTGGCCATGAGAACTCCGGCCATTAAACTTAGCCAGAAATTAAAATGAATTTTTGTGATTAACATGGCTACCGTATATCCCGCTAAACCATAGAAAGCAGCCTGTCCAAAAGAAAGCTGTCCCATATAACCAAAGAGCAGGTTAAAACTGAGTGCCAATAAACTCATGACCAAAGCCTCACAAAGCACGGTGAGATAAAACTCAGATACTCCTATAGAAGCAAAAAGGAAAAGGAGAATCAAGAGGCCCAGCCACCAACCCTTTTTCATTCCGATCCTATTGGGTGTTTCCCACATCCTTTACCTTCTTCGTTTTCTCGGTTTATCGTTCGGGTTTCCCAAAGATTCCCCAAGGTCGAATAATGAGGACCACAGCCATAACCATAAAGATAAAAGCCAAGGCTAATTCTGGCTTAAACATAATCCCGAAGGCATATACTTCTCCAACGATAAAAGATCCTAAAAGAGTTCCTGGAAGACTCCCCATTCCCCCAATGACCACCACAGCAAAACATTCTACTATAATTTCGATATCCATCCCTAATGCTACGGAGCCAAAAGGAGCGGTTACTGCCCCACTCAATCCTGCAATCAAAGCCCCAAGAACAAAGATCCATGTAAATAGCCGGGGAATAGATATGCCTAAGGCGGAGACCATCTCCCGGTCACGAGCAGCCGCTCGAATAATGTCTCCTAAACGGGTTCGATAAACGAGCCACCAGAGAAAAATGACGAGACCTAATCCAAGTAGGATAATAAAAAAATTATAAGATGGAAATGGAAAACCAAATAAAAAAACCGCTCCTGTAAACGGTTTGGGTCTCGGGATGGATAAGAATTCTCCACCCCATCCATATTTAACGATATCTGTAATAATTAACACGATGGCGTAAGTAGCCAGGAGTTGTTCAGGCCATCCCCTTGCGTAAAGTCTTCGAAGTAAGAAAAACTCTATGATAATTCCAAAAAATCCCATAATGATGGCAGCCAAAATGGCGGCGAGATAAAACCCAAGAGCTGGTGTTAATAAGGATTTCCAGAGTGTATAGGAGAGAAAGGCTCCCAGCATATAGAGGGAGCCATGGGCGAAGTTTAGAATTCGGAGTACCCCAAAAGTGAGGGAAAGTCCCGAGGCGACCAGAAAAAGCATGGCCGCCCGGGCAATTCCACTCATAAATTGGTTAAAGAGAACATCCAATGACATGGTTCGCACTTAGCTCATTTTTGTGTTAACGGACCACCCCCGTTTTCTTCCAAATCTCCCTTACACTTTCTTCAGGTCGAATGACTTCCTCTCCGGGAACCCGTACGATATCCTTCCAGATTTTAAAAGGATAATTTGGATCTTTGGCAATTGTTCCTTGATAGCAAGGAACCGTGCCCATGTGATCCAACGGGCGAATCGTGAATTTTCCTCTTAAGCCCTCAAATGGAATTCCTTCAATCGCTTTGATTACAGCCTCAGTGTCTGTGGTTTTAGCCTTTTCTATAGCAGCCTTTAATAAATACATCGCATCATAGTTCTGCACAGCCCACGCATCTGGATAGGTTCCTCGAGCCTTCTTAAACTTGTCCACAAAGGCCATCATCTTTGGATTGGGATCCATAAAAAAGCATCCTCTCCCAAATCCAAAAGTTCCTTCGGGGGCATCGGGCCCGAGGGCCATGAGGACAGGAAGATCGTAGAGTGCGATAAATGGAATATTGAAAAACCCGTAGGGAGCCGCTTGTTTGGTGAAGGCCACGAGATCTCCACCAAAAAGGGAGCTGTGGACAGCATCGGGTTTTTTAGCCATGATGGCAGTAATAAAGGCGGTAAAGTCTTTTTCACCTGGTTTGGGCCAGGCTTGGTAGAGAATCTCTGCATCCGGAACTAACCTTTTAATTTCATCTGCAAATGCCGCTTCCTCCCTACGGCCGAATTCATAATCCGGGGCGATCGTGCAGAATTTTTTCGCGTTGGGGACTTTCTTATGGAGGTAACGTGTATTGGCTGTAGCCTCCATATAAGTATTTGGAACAACCTGAACAAAATAGGGGGAGAACTTATCTACCGTCATGGCCTCCGTATTGGCAATCGCAGAGATTCTCAAGACTTTATATTCAGAATGAACCACTTGCATCGCCAGCCCAGTTCCGCTACTGCATGGCCCGATTAAGAAATTTACCTTCTCTCTCAGAATTAAGTCTTTTAATTCTCTCACCGCGACATCGACCTTCATTTCTGTATCTCGAACGATGAGATCCAGCTTTCTTCCAAGAATCCCTCCCTTGGCATTAATTTCTTCTATAGCAATCCTTAATCCATTTAAACCTGTTTCACAATACATATAGCAAGGTCCGGCGAAGTCGCAGATGGATCCAATTTTGATTGGTTCCTTTTGGGTGGGCTTTTTTGCCTGGGACCCTACTTCGGCAGTTAAGAGGAAACTGGCTAAAACGACCATCCCTAATAAAAAGATAAACTTTCTCATTTTCCCTCCTCCTTTCTGTGAAATGATTTTAAATAAAAACCTCTTTTACTCAAATGGATAATAAAAAAATGGGTTAAAGCGTGTTATTCATTTAATCCTTTTATAAAAATTCATCGATAGCGTTCGGGATGGGTTTGAATTTCTTTAATAAAATCCCTTATGGTTTCCTCTAAAAAATATTTGGTTTTCCATCCCCATTCTTCATTGGCTTTAGTTTCATCAAAATATGGAGGCCAGCTCCGAACCAATTCTGTCATTTCTGGGTCAGGGTCGAATTTAAGTTCTGCATCAGGAATATGCTTTTTCACTTCGTGGTAGATTTCTTTAGCTGTGGGAGAGAATCCAGCGATACAGTAAACCCGTCTCTTTAACCTGGAATTGTCTGCATAATAAAGCTGGATGAGACAATCCACTGCATCCTTAATATAGAGGAGAGCCATCCTCACCTCTTCAGCCACAAACACTCTATAAGGCCTTCCTAAAGCAGGTTCAGAGATCATCAGAGTGCTATAAGCAGAAGCTCCTCCAGGACCTCTGCCGGGTCCTATGACTGAAGGGAGTCGGACTCCCCTGAAATCCACTCCAAATTTCCGATAATAATATTCTCCCAATCTTTCCGAAAATACCTTGGTTACCCCGTACATAGAGATGGGCATTTGAATGGTATCTTCGTTAACCTTCTGGGTAATTCCCGGGCCATAGGTGGCAATGGTACTAAGAAAAATGATTCGTTCTACATTAAATAGTTTTGCTGCCTCAAGAATATGGAATGTTCCTCCCGCATTGACTTGATAGGCGGTAATAGGTTTTTCTTCGGCAGCGGCTGAGAGAAGGGCCCCCGTATGATAGATCCCATCAATTTTATATTTTTTGACCACCTCAAGAACTTCAGCCCACGAAGCGAGGTCCCCTTGAACGATCTTCACTCGGTCTTTGATATCTTCAATGAGCGGAGATCTTGTAATGATATCAAAAAGAACTACCTCCTCTCCCATTTTAACGAGGGAATGAGCGAGGTGTGAACCGATGAAACCAAGCCCCCCCGTAATCAATTTTGCCATAGTAAGGCCCCTTATACTTATTTTTAAAGAAATATTGGCAAAAAATAAGCCAATCCATAAAATTTTTAAGTTTTTGAATTTATTAGATTAATTTTTTAAGGAAAGTTTAAATTTATATAATTAAATGTAGAAAAGAATCTACATTTTAAATCATTATATAAAAAAAATTAATAAATTCAAATTATTATATTAATGTAGAATTTATTCTACATGTAGAAAATAATCTACATTAACTTATTGGATATTAACAAAGTTTAATGGAATATTAAGTTTTTTTATCTTTTTATAAAGGGCTGTTCGATGAATTCCTAATAATTTGGCAGCCTCTTTTTTATTAAATTTTGAGATTCGAATCGCATGAAGGAGGGCCTCTTTCTCCATATCTTCCCTAAGCTTCTTTAATAATGTAAATTGATTTTTATTAATTCCTTCTTTCATATGTTGGAGAAAATAAGGGAGAGGATGAATTTCGATCATGTTTCCTTCGGTAGTATAAATGGCCCTTTCTAAAATATTGAATAATTCCCTGACATTTCCTGGCCAATCATAATTCATAAAAATCTTAATGACTTCTTGGGAGATCCCTGTGATATGCGTTCCTAAGTCTTTACTTAAAATTTCAACGATATGCTCTGCGATTAAAGGGATATCCTCTTTTCGTTCTCGAAGGGGTGGGATTTGGATGGGAATCACATTGATTCTATAATAGAGGTCTTTTCGAAATTTTTCTGCTTCGACACATTTCTCTAAATTTTCATGGGTTGCTGCAATGAGTCTAAAATCACATTTCAATGGTCGGGTTCCTCCCAAACGCTCTACCTCTTTTTCCTCAAGGACACGTAGAAGTTTGGGTTGCATTTCCAAGGGAAGATCACTGATTTCATCTAAGAAGATCGTACCCTGGTGAGCCAATTCAAACTTTCCGGGTTTTGCTTTGCTCCCAGCTCCTGTAAAGGCTCCTGGCTCATAACCGAACAGTTCGGCTTCCAGAAGGTCCTTAGGGATGGCTGCACAATTGACTCGAATGAATGGATAAGAACGGCGGTCGCTCGCATAATGGATAGCATGGGCAAAGAGTTCTTTCCCTGTCCCACTTTCTCCGATCAGAAGAACTGGGGCATTCGTTTTTGCTGCCTTTAATGCCAGGTTCTTAAGCTCCACCATCTTTGGGCTCTTCCCAACGATATGGTTGATGGTATATTTGGAAGAACGGAGGTTCTCTAATTCTTTTTCATAAAATCCCACTTTAGATTCCAGAACATTTAATTTTCTGGACAAGGTATGGACATCCCTGACATTTTTAAACATCACCTGACCATAGACAGCAATCACTTTTCCATCAATGATAATAGGGATCCTCTGGACGACCATGTCCTGCCCCTTAATTCGATGGGGTTGGTCAATTTCCGGGATTCCTGTTTTAGCGACGATGTGCATTCGGGTGTTTTCGATTACTTCGGTACAGTGTTTTCCAATGGTTTCTTTTGGGTCAATGCCTAAGAACTTCCCGTAAGTTTTGCTAAAAAAAATGATTTTCCCGTCCGGATCGGTAATCATGACCCCATTATAAATATTATCGAGGATCGCCTCGTAGAATTCGACCTTTTTTTGCAGATCATGAATCTCTTTGGATTCCATTGTACCCTCCCCAATTTTTAAAAATAATCTATCATAATGATTCAGTTTTTCAAGAGTTTTCTTCATCTCGGGAGAGAATGACTTTCTGGGAGCTTAGCTGGATGATCTTTACCTTTGGGATCTCCTGAAGGGGGGTAAGAATTCGCAATTGTTTCTTCTCCTCAAGGTAATGCCGGATTAACCCTAAGGCTAAGGTTTCATCCTGGAGGTCCTTTAGTCCAATGAGAAGGCCATTAATCCTTAGAGCCCAATCCAAAGGAAGGGTTTCTCCATTTGGGTCCATCACCTCTCCCTCTATTTGAATTCCTTCCAAGGAGAGTTCGTAAATTTGAGCTTCTTTAAAATATTCCTGAAATCGTTTGGTGCGATAGATTCTCCGTTCTTCCATCGACCTTATTCTCACCCCGGGAGATAAAGGCAAACGGAAGATTTTTATCTGGGGATGACCGTTGAAGAGTTCAAGGATGGGTTCTATTTCATCACTTCTTTGGAGGGCGAGGATAAATTGGGGAGAGATGAGCTCTATCTTCCTCCTTTTTAATTCCTTTCCACCCTCTCCCGAGACGAAACCAGTCGTATCGATAAGAATGAGGTTCGCCTCCGAGGAGGTTGCCCTATCGACCATTTTCTTGACCCCTTTTAAGAAGATCGGGAAGTGACCTTCTGGAGTGGTGGAGCCAACAAAAAAAATCTCCGGAGGTGAGAAAATAATTTCCCAACTTGGATGATATTTGAAGAGAGAGAATCCGATCGTTGTAGGAGGTCCAAGAAAGGATTGCCCGATGTCAGCATCTACAAGGCCTATGATGAATCCTCTTGGACAAAGGTTTTCGATGATGAATCGGGCAAGAGAACTTTTTCCGGTATCGGTGGCTCCGAGGATGAGGACTTTCCCTTTCTCCCGGGATAATAGTTCAAGAACAGAGAGCCATTCTCCGGGTGCTTCGATCGACATAGGATTTATCACGTTAACCTTTTATTTTTTGATTTTCAGGGTCATAAAGAGGTTCTTTCTCCACAATAGCTCCATACTTTTTTGCAGCGACCTCTATATATAATTTTGTTCCTGGTTCGGAATAAACGATTGGAAGGTATCCATAGGCAATCGGTTTCTGTATGCTATGTCCATAGCCCCCACTCGTCACGATTCCTACGACTTTATCCCCATCGAGAATGGCCTCTTTGCCTATGGGAATGAGGGGACCCGAGTCAATCGTCAAGCAACAGAGTTTTCTCCGTATCCCTTTCTCTTTTTGAATGAGAAGGGATTGGCGACCGATAAAATCACCCTTGTCTAACTTCACACAGAAATCCAGTCCAGCCTCAAAAGGGGTATACTCTGGAGAAATGTCAACACTCCAGTACCGATATCCCTTCTCCAATCTTAGAGAATCGATGGTTCGATAACCGGCGTTGATCAGACCGAAGGATTTTCCTGCCTCCCAGAGAATTTCATACACATAAAGAGCATATTCTGTAGGGATATGGAGTTCCCATCCCAGTTCTCCTACATAGGTGATGCGTAGGGCAAGAACAGGTGCGTATCCTACATAAATCTCCTTACAAGTCATATAAGGAAATCCTTCATTAGAGAGATCGCCTTTTGTTAGGGATCTTAAAATTTCCCTCGATTTAGGACCACATAAGGTGATACAGGCTCGGGCCGAAGTCATATCAGTGATGGAGAGATGGGTCTTCTCCGGAAGATGTCTTTTTATCCAACTCAAGTCACGTTTGACAAAGGCGGTTCCAGTAACAAGATAGAAATGATCCTCTCCCAATCGACTCACGGTAAGGTCGCATTCGATTCCTCCTTTTTCGTTAAGCATCTGAGTATAAGTAATGGAACCAACAGGTCTATCCATCTGATTGTCGGTGATCTTCTGGAGGAAAGAGAGGGCATCTGGCCCCTTGATCTCTATCTTTCCAAAGGAACTCTGATCAATCACCCCGGCCTTCGTTCTTATGGACTGATGTTCTCGAGCCACATGTTCAAACCAGTTGGGTAGGCCCCACCCTAATTTATCCTTTGGCAAGACCCCTTTTGGGGCAAACCAGTTAGGTCTTTCCCAGCCCGATTTCTCTCCAAAGACTGCTCCCATCGATTTGAGCCGACCATAGAGCGGACTTGTCCTGAGAGGTCTTGCGGATTTCATCTCCTCAAAGGGCCAGCTCATGGCATAATGATGGGCGTAAACTTCAATGGAACGGTCAAGAGCATACTTTTGACTTCCGTGATGAGCGGAGAGACGTCGAATGTCGAGACGCCAGAGGTCTAAACTGGGTTCCCCTTCAATGATCCACTCCGCCATCATCTTTCCGACTCCTCCCGCAGCCGCAATTCCATGGGCACAGAAGCCAGCCGCTACAAAGAAGTTTTTCACCTCTGGGGATTCTCCCATGATAAAGTCTCCATCAGAGGTGAAGGCTTCGGGACCATTGAGCAGAGTGAGAATTTCTGCCTGCCCAATGACTGGGACTCTCTTCATGGCGAGATTGGAGAGGGATTCAAAATGTTCGTAGTTCGATTTGAGAAGGGTTTTCGTAAAGTTTTTGGGAATTCCATCCAGTCCCCATGGAATGGGATTAGGCTCATATCCTCCCATGATAAGGCCTCCCAATTCCTCCCGGAAATAGACTAAAAGATCAGGATCTCTCATCGTCGGCATTCCTCTTTTTACTCCAGGAATCGGCTTTGTGATGAGATACTGATGTTCCATAGGGATAATAGGAATTGAAACTCCCACCATCTTCCCTATCTCTGGAGCCCAGATCCCAGCCGCATTGACAATGATCTCCGTCTTGATATTTCCTTTCTCTGTGAGGACCTCATAGACGGCTCCTCTTTTGAGACGAATTCCAATCACTCTGGTCTCGGTATAGATTTCAGCGCCGCGGTTTTTGGCTCCCTGGGCGAGAGCATACGTTACTCCGCTTGGATCGATCTGACCATCCGTGGGGAGGAAAGCAGCCCCTACGATTCCTTTCTTCTCCATCACGGGAAAGAGCTCACAGGCCTCTTTGGGGCTAATGAGTTCCATAGGAAGTCCAAAGGTCTTTGCCATCGCCGCAGCGCGTCGAAGCTCCTCCATTCGGTTCTTTGAAGAAGCGATCCTGAGTCCCCCTACCTGGCTCCAACCCGTGTGCTGTCCTGTTTCTTCTTCAAGGTGGCTATAGAGCTCCACGCTATACTTCAACATCTTTGTAATATTGACAGAGGCGCGAAGCTGTCCCACTAACCCTGCGGCATGAAAGGTTGCCCCGCTGGTCAATTCTCCCTTGTCAAGAATGACCACATCCTTCCATCCCATAAGAGTGAGATGATAGGCAATACTACAACCCGTAATTCCTCCCCCAATGATGACCACTCGCGCTTGGTCTTTCATAAAATTTCTCCTCCAGGAATTGATATGAAATGGATTAGGGTCAAAGTTAATGTAAAGTAAAGATAAGAGGTTGTCAAAAAAAATTGAAATGGCAATCCCTAACTCAGAAGTAAGGAATAAGCCCGACAGGGGTATTGGAGAAACCCATAGGGCGGCTACCTTAAATGATCCATATAAACCTCAATAATGCGTGAAAATGATATTTTTTCTTCTGAAACCTGCATGAACACTGGATTATGAAAAGCCGTTTACTTGCAAGTTCGTGATTTTTGCGGAACTTTGAGTTGGTCGATTCTT
>Ga0101945_1000513_pt1 | contig 64029 bp, 59 predicted proteins | sample DewCreD2012metaG_2_FD_75246 | JGI IMG/M metagenome (GOLD analysis project Ga0101945, IMG submission 75246) | Hot spring sediment bacterial and archeal communities from British Columbia, Canada, to study Microbial Dark Matter (Phase II) - Dewar... ... | reverse complement strand
CGCCAACGGTGAAGCCGTGATTAGCGGCACGATTCAACCGCACGGAGCGGCTGAGCCCACGCAGTATTACCGCCCGCGATTCCGCGCCTGGGATAATAGCGGTTCGGACGGTCTGTCGCCCCTCGTAGCGCTCGCCGCCACGGATTTGCGCGTTAATCAGGTCGAGGTTGTGGGACTGAGCAATGATCCCGACAAAAGGACATCTATCAAGGGCTTTAGCGAGCAGAACAAGTATCGCTTCGATATCAAGATAAAAGGGGTAGGCTCCCCCGCAGGGGGAGGTCAAGGAATAGTTTGGTCTCTAAAGGACAAGAAAACGGGGAAGTACCTGTATAGCGATGTCTACGCCGCCGTGCCGCCTGGACAAGGCGCTAACGGCCAATGGGAACTCACTATCAAGAACATGTGGATTTACGTAAACAACGCTGGCAACATTGAAGGCATGGACCGCGCCGTCGGGCAGAAGGCGGACTTGATAGTGGAAATCCGTACATACTCAGTCGACTTACTGCTTCGCCGTCGCTTTTTGGGCCAAAGCGCGACATACTATGTGACGGCACAGTGATTTGCTAACCAGGGCGTGAGCGTCGCAGAGGCTCAGCCCTGCATAAATCTAACTGCTTCTGGGGAGGTAGGAGAAATGTACGCCCTGCCCTTCGTGTTTATTTTCTGCCTCCAGCCCTGGTACGAGCACCGGGTGGCAGGTGAGTTGAAACTTTTGCAAGGAGAGTGGGAAGCGGTGTACGTTGAAGCGACAAGTCTGACGACTAAAATACAGTTTCTAAATCTTAGATTGCGATTTGAAGGGAAAGTCCTTCGATGGCAAATAGATGACCCCTTCAATCCGGGCAAACGACAGCGCGCTACGGTAAGGGTCGTGCTGAGGCCATGGGTTTCCCCAAAAAGGATAGATTTCTACGATGGGGATCAACTGATTCCAGCGCTCATTTACGAGGCCACCGATAACTTCCTCATTATAGCTATCGCGGAGAATGGCGAGCATCCACTGCCCAACGACTTTATGCCTCCGGACGACCGTAATCGCAAGGTGGTGGTGATATTGCGAAAAGTAAAAAGCTGAGCGCGGTACTTCTTAGCCTGGCTTGGTGGTACTGGCCGGCTTTGTCTGCTGCCTAGGCGCGTGAAGAGCAACAGGCGACGATACGCATTCGCGTGCAGGATGATGACCTCGAGGCAAGTCCTGAGCGTGAAGGCGTGAGCGTCGAACTAGCCGACGGTGAACTGCCCCCCGGCCTGCAAGTCGAGGCAGGCGGGTACGTGAGTGAGAACGGCGAGGCGATATGTCGCGGGCCATCGGATGTAGGACAAAGTGATTAGACAGCACGGGGGAACCAGTAAGCTATGCTAAGCGGCACCATTGAGGCGCACGGCGACGCTGACCCGACTAAGTATTTCCAACCGCGCTTCCGAGCCAGGGACTGGCACGGAGCAGAGGATATCTCGCCCTTCATCCAAGTCAGCGCCACGGATTTCCGAGTAACTGTGGTGAACCTTCTAGTTCCGCAGGGCAATGGCCCGAACAATCGGGTTTCTATCAAGGGCGCAACATTGCAGCAACCCTCGAAATTCTATTTCGAAGTAGAGGGAGTGGGGTCCAGCGGAAACAATTGGTTCAAGTGGACTCTTTACGACACGGAGAACAGGAACACAGAACTTTTCAGCAGGGTGGGGAAGCCAGCGCCACCAGGACAGGGTGCTAACGGTTCGTGGAAAATTCCAGTACCTGGAAATCCAGACCCGCTCTTAGGGCAACCTATTAAGTTCTGGCTGTATGTAGACGAGAACGGCAGAGTGGCAGGTATGGACCGTAGCACCGGAATAACGGCGGCTTTGAAAGTTAAGGCTTTCAATTATTATCCGTGGCCATTAAACAGCTCCTTTGAGGTAGTGTCTGCGCAAACTCTATACGTCTCTGCAAACTAATCAGGTTACATCTGGCAGCAGCTTAGAGGTCTCGAACCTGACCCGGAGGAAGATGTATGATATCGGCAATCCTCGCTTTGCACTTCCTAATAGTTTCGGCTGGCCCGGAACAACTTGATCTGAGGCTTATGCAAGGCACATGGATCGTAAAAAAGGCGATAGTCGAGGGGAAGAACGAACCTGAGCTGGTGGGCGCTGTCGTGGTAGTCTCTGATAATACCATCCGGGCACTTGACCCTAAAGGCACACCGGGCCCGGTTTGGCACCTTAGACTATGTACGTCTAAACGCCCCAAAGAACTATTGGCTTTTGACACACAAGGCAGGCTAATCATCAGAGCGGCCTATGACTTGCGACCGGGAGAGCTAATTCTGATTTACCCCTATCAGCAACCCTTGCGACTAGTGATGTTACCAATAGCCGATAAACAGAATCTTCCTACCATACTCAGCCTTGTCAGGCCGGGGAAATTGAGGAACTAGTACAGCATTACAAATCGTGCAGCACAGAATTACTGGAGGCAGCGTGGGCAGCCGTGGAGCAGGCGGCGTATGATGAATGGTAGGCCGCGATCAAGACTCCGGAATCTACCTATACACAGACGGAATCGGAGGATCGCCCGAGTCCTGGAGGCACATGCCGACAAAATTGCCGATTGGCTGCGCCAGACCGGCCAGCAGGCTCGTGCACTCCCATTGAGGATGCGCGTTGCCGAATCGGTTGGCCTAGTCCTCCCAAGAGGCAGCAGCCAATTGCAGCAGGGACACGAGGTCGTAGTTTGGCTAATTAAGGATTCCCGGTCTAGCCTTGGCTACAGAATACAGACTGCTTACGTCAACCCTTAAGCTAGAAGCCGGCGCATGCAGGAGTAAACGAATGGACTTGAAAGATTACTGCAGCCAGAGATGGCCGCAACTATACGAGTTCTCTCACTATTTTAACGAGGATGTAAATGAGCTTTTTGGCTCTACGGAAGGTGCGATAGGCGCTTTCTTATCCAATTCGAGCCCGGAGCACGTTGAACGGGTGTTGAACGAACTGGAGGAATACTTAGTCTTTTCCCGTGAATACCTGTCTAAGCATCCAGAAGCAAATGATGACTACCTGTATGATAGCATGGCTTTCAATTATATTCCCAGCGCCGAGGGCTATACAGCGATAGGCTGGCTGGAGCATGTGCGGGAGCGATTCCGCGACTATCTGGCCAGAACCCAAGGACAAGGACAGTGACAAACCCGTTCCGTCCTGGGCTGTGGATCCGGCATAGGATCGGTGCTATCGGCGCCACAGCTAGCAGGAACGTGCCGATGATGCCGGTGGTTATGCGGCATATCAGCAGGCTCAGCAGGACTTAGACAATGCTATTGCGTATGCCAATGACGTGCGCGACCAGGCGTATGCAGAAGCGGCAGCGCGGCGGGATGCGCGACTCGCCGACCCGTACCAGGATGAGCAATACGCCACTCAGGAGGCGGACGCTTATGCTGCCTATATAGTGCCTTAGACCAAGCGGGAGCCGCGTGGGCAGCAGCGGAACAGGCGGCGTATGATGAATGGCAGGCCGCGATGAACGCTGCGGAGTCCACCTATACGCAGACAGAGTCGCAAGCCTGGAATCCATATTTAGAGCGTTTAGACGAACTCAATTCGCAACTGGAGCACACGCGTCTAATACTGGAAGCGGGATTTATGACGGCTCGGAGCAACGCCCTGGCGTGACTGGACGGAAATGGAATCCGAAGCCTGGGCCGCCTATCAACGTGCCCGCACGCAGATGCTACGACCGCCGCCCGAGGGCGAACGCATAATAGTTGGGCCATCGCACCTGGATGTGTCTAATCTCCTGGCGGCGGGACCTCGTCGGGGCCAGCGATACGTTTCTGCTCAACTGGCACCTGGGCCTGCTCCAAACGTCCTAGATTGGGGAACTGCTGTAGCCCAGGCGTTGGGTGCGCCTGAAGCTAGTAAAGTCATACCAGCCCAGGAAAGGGTGAAGCAGGGCATGCCTTTGGCTTTGCAATATAAGTTAGAAGCGAATGTGAGCGAGTTGAGTATATACGACCCGATAACGCGGAGCACGTCGGTTGGTACAAGGGCGGTCGGAAAGATTGTGTATCGGTTCAATGTAACCGTTTATGAGTACCGCGGTTTGTGGGTTCTGGCTAAAGTAGCCGTCTGGCGATTGCAAGCAAGGGGGGAACCCCTGAATTGGGACAAACTCATGAAGCAGCTGCCGAAGGTGTGCGAAAAAACCTTTGTTGCGCAGCAAGCCTTCACTATAGAAGATGGCCGTCTAAGATTGGATAACTTGTATTTCGAAGATTGAAGGGGATGGTAGCAGGTGCACTCTGGGCACTTTAGATTTGATACGACACTGGCGCGTGATAAGTGCGGGAATCGAAGGCTCCGCGAGGTCTGTCGGGAGGAGGTGAGATAATATAGAACCGTCCGCGCAGTCGCACCAGAGGCAGCATATTGGTTGATACAAGGTGGCCGGGTGGTGTCGCAGAATGAACCGTCCGCGCTGTCACCGGTGATGTCAAAACGGTTACGAAGTGCATAGCATGCATGTCGCTGCACGAAAGTGAAACGAGAGTGGAATAATAGCAGAAGTTGGGCGCTACTCATTCCCAGGACTGCGGACATGGTGCGGGATGTGGTGTAGGCGGTAGCAGCAAGCGGTGACAGAGCAGGAATGTTAGGATCATAGGGATCGTTGGGGAACCGATGTATGTGCTGGGCAGTCGCTGGTAGCGGGATAGTTAGTTCCAGGTCCAGGATTCGACGTGGTGGAGAACCCAGCACGGGTGGAAATACGGGATGCCCAGATTTTTCCAGACGACCAGGAAACGGTCCATTTCCCAGAGAGGAACGATCCAGGCTTGTTCGACAAGGTGGGCATGTAACCGGTGTAAAGTGGTGTGCAAGATAGCTGGGTCGTCAGTCAGTAAGTAGCGCTGGCGAAGCTGGGCAATAGTAGGTTCGTCGGCCAGCCCGAAGGGGTCGGGCCAGGCCTGTCCCGGTGGGGCGGGACTTAGCCAGCGGAATGGTGTCATGCCTTCGGCAGGGTATTCGGCAATCCAGAACAGCAGGTCGTAAGGCGGGTTAGGAGTTTTCCAGGCGGCGAGGATTTCTTGAGCAGTTACCGCTCGGAGTTGCAGTTTCAATCCGTAAGCGGCTAGCTGATCGCGAATGTCTCGGACCACGGAATGCACTGCAGGTTCTTCTTGAGGATACCAAAGAGAAAGGGTAGGCAGGGTCGGAGATGGTTTTGATCGGGATGTACCGTGCTTGCCCGTGGCCGTCTCGGCAAGGCGCTGGAAAAGCTCGCGGGCAGCTGCGGGACGGTAAAAAGAACGAAGCGTGGGGGAGTAGTCGGGATGGTAGGTCCAGCTGGCCAGTGGCGCCGGGCCGCCCGTGAGGCGATACGTGGTGGGATCGCGACCGCGGTAATGGGTTCGTAGCAGCGCTTCGCGATCCAGAGCGGCCGCGATTGCCTGCCGCAAAGGCAGGGACTGAACGGTGGGCTGACGGCGATGGAAAGCCAGCATGGCTACGCGGGGAGTGAAAGCGAAGCCCGCGGGCGTAGCCTCCTGTCGCGCCAGGCAGACGATGCGAGCATGGGGAATATCCGCGAAAGCATCCGCGTCGCGAGCAGTGAGCCCGGCTACCAGGTGAACGGCGCCGCATTCCAAATCTTCGTGAGCCTGGCGTAGGTCGGTGAAACGCCGGAAGCGGATTTCGCGTAGGACAGGGCCGTCCACCGCGTGCGGTCGTGTCCAGCCGGGTCGCCGACGAAAGACCCACTCCGTGTCGGAGCGTTCGGCCAGGAAATATGGGCCGGTGCCACCAGTCCGGGAAGATTCGGGGTTCGACCCTGCACTAGCAGCCCCATCGCGGTCTGCGGGAAGCAGCGGCACATAAAACAATCGCATCGGATCGTAACAAGTCCAGGGGATGCGCAAATGCCACTGACCCGAGGGCAATTCAGTGGTCTGCCAGGCATTCCAGCGTTTGTCCCAGAAAGGCTCGTAGTTCAATAGCCGGGGCTCGCCAGCATACGCCAGGCTGAATTCGACATCCTGCCAGCGTGCCAATCGCTCTCCGGTTGGCGTTTGGAATAGGATGGGATAGCTCGGCCAGGTGAGGATCCACGCTCCCCGCTGCCGAAAGGGAACCAGGCCAGGACTGCTCCAGTATCCGGAGCTGGCCAGTGGGGGTTGTCGGGGTTCGACCAGCCACTCGTACAGAAGTGCGACGGCCATTTGCTCACTCAGCGTTGCGGCCAGAGGCGGCCAGGTAGTTTGAGGCAACTGCGGCACCGCGACGATGAGGAGCGGGTATTTGCGCAGCAGTTGCCGCTGAAATAGCTGCACACGTTCCCAGTTCGGCATCAACCGAGCGGCCTCGGCGCCGGCCAACCAGGCGGAAATCCAATCGCTTCGTTCCTGCAACTGCTGAGCTCGTTTGAGGTGAAAGTCGGCCTGGTCTTGCAGAACCCGCTGATACCGTTCGATGGCTGGGCTCGTAGTACCGGGGAGTCGCTGACGTAGCCGATCGAGCGCTCGCCGCACCGTGGCGTAATCCTGTCGGGCAATGGCCTGCTCGGCGGTGGTTTCAACGAGTTGGCGGAACTGGGCGACAATTTCCGCATCGCCAGGGTAGAGCGTCAGCAATCGGTCTGCCCAGGCGGTTGCTTCTTGCAACTGATTCTCCTGCTGCAACGCTGCCAAGCGTTGCAACCGGATTTGCTTGTGCTGCTGATCGAGGCTAGCTTCTAGGTTCGCCCAACCTTCGCCGCGGGTGCCTTGCCGAACCGCATCGCGGTGGTAGGCGCGCACCTGTTCCGCGACAAAATCTGCCAGCTGCAACACCGCGGAACGTCTCAAGGGAGGCTGCAACCGCGTTGCTTCCTGAGCGAGTTGCAACACCTCCTGAATGGCAAAGCGCTCGAAATACTCTACCCGCAACACCTCCTCACGAAGCACCGTACGTTGCGTCTCCACCTGGCCGGTGGGAGTAATCACTTGCAATTTCAGTTGCGCCGCTTTTTCCTGTTCCCAGGGACGAGCCAGCGGCGCAACGCGCAAAACGCTGCCATTGCGTAAGACGACCCGGTCGTGCGGATAAGCGAGCCGACGCAGTAAGTCGCGGATAGCCGAATGACTGGTACTTTCCGCCTCCAGCAACAAATCGCCCAGAGGGGCAACGACGCTTTTTTGCAGCGACTCCACCGGCGGCAGCAAAGGCAGGTCGCTGCGCAACTTCGGCGGCTGGGCCAGTTCTTTTTCTTCCAGTGGTTTTTGCGCGATCAGCAGCATGAATAGGCTGCTGGCGCAAAACGCCACCAATCCCAGGAGCATCCGAATTCGCCAGGTCTGGATTGTCGTGCTGCGCTGGCACATCGTCCTCGTTCCTAAAATCACTCGCCTGAGCAGGGACTCCGAATTTGGACGTGTGGCATTTCCGTCTCGGAGGGCCCAACCGGATGATCGATCGGCTGGTCAGGAGTACTGAGCAAAGCGATGGCGCAGGCGGTGGCATAGCGCCGACAATGGGAAATGCTGATGAGAATGGTAGCAATGTGCCAGGCATGCAGGTATTGTTCGACAGCTCCATGAACGCAGACATGAGGCTGGCCGCGACGGTCGTGCGTAATTTCGATGTCTGTCCAGCACATTCCCTTGGCCCAACCGGTGCCGAGAGATTTGAAAACCGCTTCCTTGGCCGCCCAGCGACCCGCAAAATGCTCCACGGCACGTTTGCGCTGCCGACAGTAAGCAATCTCTTTTTCCGTGAAAACGCGCTGCAGAAACGTCTCGCCATGCTTTTGCAGCATGCGAGCGATACGTGCGCATTCGACAATATCGGTGCCGATGCCGAATATCCTCATGGGCTTGCCTGCAGTGCCTCGTCTTTTTCTCTGAGTCAATATACCAAATAACTGGTGTAGGCTTGTAGAGGGGAAATTGCGACAAGCCCGGCGGCCGGAACTGGAGAATTTCGGCCGTAGGGCATGTCAGTCAGGCATTTTTAACTCGAGGCTTCAGGATGGCCAGGAAAACCAACAATCCGTCGAAAGGGTCCGGCGCTTTGCCTTCGCAGGAGAAACCAGCAGCAACCGGGAGCAGGGAAAGCCTAACTTCAAGCTCAGTCGGTTTGCAATCCGACGTGCGGTCGTCTGCGCCGTTTCTGGCCCGCACAGAACCGCCCTACCTGGCCGATTTGACCGATGCCCAGAAACAGGCGGTGACGCACCTGGACGGCCCGTTGCTGGTGCTGGCCGGGCCGGGTTCCGGCAAGACGCGAGTCATTACGCGACGGATCGTCCACCTCCTGGCTCAGGGGGTCAAGCCGTGGCAAATTCTGGCCATCACCTTTACCAACAAGGCGGCACGCGAAATGCAACGCCGCGTGGAGCAACTCCTGCCGCGAACCTGTGTCTGGATCAGCACGTTTCACAGTTTCGCCGCTCGCATCCTGCGGCAATACGCCGAGCGTCTCGGTCTCGATCCTCATTTCACTATTTACGACCAGGATGACCGTAAAGAAGTGCTCCGCGAGGTACTGGAGCAAGCTAACCTGGACAGTGTGCGGTTCAGCGTGGAGAGCTTGCAATCGGCAATCAGCCGCGCAAAAAACGCCCTGCTGGGCCCCTCCGAATATGCTGCGCGCGCTTCCGACTATTTCACCCGTCAGGTGGCTGAGGTTTATCCGCTCTATGAGCGGAAGCTGCGCGAACGCAACGCCCTGGATTTCGATGATTTGCTGTTGTGGCTGGCACGGGCGTTACTGGCTCCGGAACTGGCCGACTGGCGGGCCGAACTCGACGCCCGCTTTCGTTACATCCTCGTGGACGAGTATCAGGACACCAACCACGCCCAGTACGTAATTCTCCGGCAGCTTTCCCGCGATTATCCCGACGTCTGTGTCGTGGGAGACCCGGACCAATCCATTTATCGCTGGCGTGGCGCCGACATCCAGAACATCCTCGATTTCGAGCGGGACTATCCGCAATGTACGGTGGTGCGTCTGGACGAGAATTTCCGCAGCACCGCCCCGATTCTTCACGTAGCCGACCATCTCATTGCCTTCAATCGCCGCCGCAAACCACGCCGCTTGTTCACCGCGCGTCGCGAAGGCTTGCCCGTGCAGGCGCGCTTTTTCGATCTCAGCGACCGCGAAGCCGATTTCATCGCCGAAAGGATCACCGAAGCAGTGCAGCAAGGGCAGCGACGCTACGCCGACTTTGCCATCTTCCTGCGGATCAACGCGCTGTCGCGCATCTTTGAGGAAGCCTTCCTCCGCCGGCGTGTGCCTTATCAGATCGTTCGCGGGCTGGCCTTCTTCGAACGCAAGGAGAACCGCGATGTGCTGGCGTTTCTTCGCTTGATTGTCAATCCGCGAGATGACTTGTCTTTTCAGCGAGCGATCCTGGCGGTGCCGCGTGGTGTCGGCACTACGACGCTCGAACGGTTGCGGGAGTACGCATCGGCACGTGGGCTGAGCTTGCTGGAGGCCTGCGCTGAAGCGGAACGCATTGCTGACTTGCGCCAGCGCCAGGCTGCTCCGCTCAAGGATTTCGCCCGACTGATTCACGAACTCCGTCAGTTGGTTGACCTCAGCGCTGCCGAAGTTATCCAGCAAGTCATCGAACGCAGCGGTTACCGCAGACAGCTCCTGGAGAGTCGCGACGAAGAAGACCGCGAACGCCTGGCCAACATCGAGGAACTCATCTCCGCCGCCGAGGTCCTGGCGGAGGAATCCGGCGACCAATCGCTGACGCATTTTCTCGAACACGTGGCTCTGGTCAGCGACGCCGACGGATTCCGTGAAGGGCAAGATGCTGTCGCAGTCATGACCCTGCATGCTGCCAAAGGACTTGAATTTCCCGTTGTCTTCTTACCGTGCCTGGAAGAAGGATTGCTACCCCACGAGCGTTCCCGCGAGAGCGAGGAGGAACTCGAGGAAGAGCGTCGCCTTCTGTTTGTAGGCATGACGCGAGCTCAGGACGAGTTGCATTTGTCATGTTCGCGATTGCGACTGTTCCGTGGGCAGACCCGCTATTGTGTGCCGAGTTCCTTTTTCAACGAATTACCACAAGAGCATGTGGAGTTTCAGGATTTGACCCAGGAGGGAACTCCGGTTGCCTGGTCGAGCCAGAGCTTCGCTCCCGACAGGCAAACTACCGTCCCGAAGACGCCTGCTGACCAGGATACCCGGCAGCGCCGGGACCCCACGCAGACCAGCTGGCGACCGGGATTACGCGTGCTTCATCAGGTTTATGGCGTCGGGTCGGTCTGCGCCGTGAATGGTGTTGGTCCCGGCTTACGTGCCACCATTCGCTTTCCGCAACACGGCGAAAAAACTTTTGTCGTCGCTAAAGCCTCTTTGCAAATCCTCGACAGCTGAAAACCCTTGCCCGCATTCTATCAGGAGCTGTACTCATGGCTCAGGCGCATTTCACGCTTTCCGCTTTTGCTGACGAAATCTCCCCGGATCTCGATGAACAACTCACGGTTCTGGAGCGTTGCGGCATCCGCCACATCGAGTTGCGATCGGTCTGGAAGACTAACGTGCTGGACCTCAGCGACGAGCAGGTGCGCCAGGTCAAGCGTCAGCTGGACGCCCGCGGCTTTCGTCTCAGCGCCATTGGTTCGCCGATCGGCAAGGTGAAAATCACTGACGCTTTCGAGCCTCATCTGCAGCGATTCCGCCGCGCTGTGGAGTTGTGTAAGGTTTTCGAGACCGGCAACATCCGCCTATTCAGCTACTATCCGCCCGCGGTAGCCGGTTCCGAAGCCCGTGAATTTGATTGGCGACTTTACCGGTCGGAAATCCTCGATCGGTTCCGTCGCAAACTCGACATCGCAGAGAAAGCCGGCGTTCGCTTATTGCATGAGAACGAACATCGTATCTACGGCGATTCGCCAGAGCGGGTTCTGGATTTACTCACCACACTCAGTCATCCGCACTTGCGGGCGGTCTATGACCCGGCCAACTATGTTTTCTGCGGCTATGACCCCTGGGAGAGCTGGCTGAAGACGCGCGACTGGACAGTGCATTTTCACATCAAGGACTGGGTTCGCGGTGAGGACCACGCACGCTTACCAGGTGAAGGGCATGGGCGCATTCCGGATGTGCTGGCGGATGCCGTCGCCCGCGGTTATCGAGGGTTTGCCACGCTGGAACCGCATTTGCTAGGTGGCGGCCCCACTGGTGGCGTTACTGGCCCAGACCTCTTTCCCAAAGCTCTCGCCTCGCTCCGAGCCATACTCGACCGGCTCCGGGTGTCTTACGATTGACCCGGTGACTGCCACGGGACACTGCTAGGCACGAGCAAGCGCCAATCAGCTGCGATTCGATTTCTCGTGCTGACTGGGCTGGCCAGCAAGGTGGTGGTAATGCTCGGCGTGTGCGCAACCACATCCAGTTCCGGTGATGGGAGCCGTTTCTTCCGCTGTGGCAACTGAGGACACGCCCAAGGCGCGAGCCAACTCTTCATGGAGCCGGTGGTAATATTCGTGTCTCCCTGGGCCCATCCGCTCGTTCTCATGACGAGCGAACTCAGAGCAAATTGCCTCGTCGTCGGTCGGAGCCAGCACCCGTTCCGCCAGCATAAATAGCACGTTATCTTCCTTCCAGATGTGCTGCCGCAGCAGTGTGACGTACTGCTCGGCCGCTTCCCAGAATTCCTGGCGTCGGCTTTCTTCGTCCCGGTTAGCCAGTGCTTGCTGCATGGTACTGATTAGCTGCCGGCCATGCTCATGTTCGTGTAACATCACACCAATCGGCCCGCCTGATCGGGGAATGCCACCTCGCTCCAGTCGCGGGAAAAGAGAACCTTCTTCTTTAGCGTGATGACATCCGTCCGCGAAATGCACGAGGAAATCGAGGATGGCGGCCACTTGCGACCTGTCCACAGGCTGCCCCTGGCGCAGGCGCCGGGCCAGCTCCGACAGCACAGCCACACCTTGCTCAATGACGCGATGTTCCTGCCGAAGTACTTGCGTTGCTTGCATGGGGGACCTCCTTTCTAAAAAGTTTCTGCGGTTTCTCAAGTGACAGTGGGCTGCATAGCGGTGGCACTGCTGCTCGCTCCGGTAACAATTCTGATAGCCGAACACTGCGAAACGCATCTTCCACCAGCTTGGCCGCATGATCCAGCACCCGATGCAGCCGGCATATATTCGTGCCGTGTCTTTCCACACCCAGCGGGCACTGGCGGATGCGGGGGAGCGGCGAAACGGCATTCACAATATCCAGTACGGTAATTTCATCTGGCGACCGGGCGAGTTGATAACCACCTCCCGGGCCAGGAAAAGATCGCACCAACTTATGCTTGACCAATGCCTGCAGCACGTGATGTAAATAGCGGCGTGGGATGCACGTCCAGCCAGCTAATGACTCAGCGCTGACCGGGCGGTCATCCGTCCGCGCCAAACTAACTGCAGCTCGCAAAGCGTATTCCGCCGTCTGTGTCAACATCCCCGTGTCTCCCCGCGTTGCGCTGAAAAAGTTTTTCCTCCCCTTGCCATCATACACACATACGTGTAGATTGTCAATAGACAATTCTGCATGAGAAACTGCAGAATTGCAAGTATGCCAGTGGCGGCCAAACCGAATTGGCAACTTATCAAGGAGGCTCGCTATGAACCGGATATGGAGACTGTGGCTGGCACTCGGTCTGGTGTTGGTAGCCTCGTTCGCCGTGCTGCTTTTTTATGGAAGGGAACTCGCCCTGAAGGCACCTCCTATTCCAGGGCGGGTAGTTACCGACTCGGGCCAACTTTTACTTACTCATGACGATATTCTCGACGGACAGAACGTCTGGCAGTCTATCGGTGGCATGCAACTCGGCAGCATCTGGGGACACGGTTCCTATATCGCACCGGACTGGTCAGCGGACTGGTTACACCGGGAATGCCTCTGGCTGCTGGAGCGCTGGTCGCAGCAGCACTATCGGCGACCTTACCGCGAGTTGGAGCCAGCTCAGCAGGCGATCCTGCAACACGAGATGCGCTGCAATCGTTACGATGCCGATCGGGATACCCTGACCATTAGCGACGACCGTGCCCAGGCGTTCCGAGCACTTAGCATCTATTACGCGTGCATTTTTGGTCAAGCCGAAACCTTTCCAGAGGAGATTGCCTTTTTAGCCGACGGCAGGAGATTTCCGGCCGCTCTTCGGGAAGCGTATGCCATGCCTCCGAACACGGTTGCCGATCCGGAACGGATGCGAAAGCTGTGCGCGTTCATTTTCTGGACGGCCTGGGCCTGTGTTGCCGAACGACCACACTCCCAGGAAATTTTGCATGGGCCGACGCAGACCACACTTAGTTCCGGCGTTAGCTACACTAACAACTGGCCAGCGGAACCTCTGGTGAATAACCGCCCCACTGGGCAAGCGTAGTCTGGTCCGTCATTAGCTTCGTCCTGTTGCTTGCCGGAGTTGCCTTATTGGCCTGGCATCACGCTGCTACGGCTGACGAAACTCCTTTACCGGAAACAGTGCCCGACAGCGATCCGTTATCGGGACTGCAAGCGACCCCTTCCATGCGAGCCACCTTGAAATACTTTTGGGCGGTTTTCGCCTTATTTATTGTGCAGATAGGTTTAGGTGCAGTGACCGCGCATTACGGGGTAGAGGGGCAGGGCTTTTACGGTATTCCATTAGCTCGCTGGTTACCTTATAGTGTAACCCGTACCTGGCACACGCAATTGGCTATATTCTGGATAGCCACTGCCTGGTTAGCCACCGGATTGTTTATGGCCCCTGCGGTATCGGGTTATGAGCCAGCTGGGCAACGCCTGGGCGTCAATCTCCTGTTCATCGCGCTGCTAATCATTGTGATCGGAGGCCTGTTCGGCACCTGGTTAGGTACGCGCCAGAAACTTAGCGACGAAGTCAACTTCTGGTTCGGACATCAAGGTTATGAATACGCAGACTTAGGGCGGTTCTGGCAACTCGTGCTGTTTATAGGTTTATTCCTGTGGTTAGGGCTTATGGTGCGGGCATTATGGCCGGCGTTTCGTCAACCAGGAAAACATAAGCATTTACTGGCACTTTTTGTCATTGCCTCCACCGCTATCGGATTATTCTATGGCGCGGGTTTGATGTGGGGTCGCCGGACGCATCTCAGTTTGGTAGAATACTGGCGCTGGTGGGTAGTGCACCTGTGGGTAGAAGGGTTTTTCGAGGTTTTCGCGACCGTGGTCATTGCCTTTCTCTTTACCCGCATGGGTTTGCTCCGCGTAGTCACTGCCACATCCTCCGTATTGTTTTCATCCGCGGTATTCTTGTCCGGCGGCATCATCGGCACCTTTCACCATCTTTACTTCACAGGAACACCGGAACCGATCATGGCCCTCGGTGCCACGTTCAGCGCTTTGGAAGTCGTGCCTCTGGTTCTCATGGGATTTGAGGCCTGGGAGAATTTAACTCTTAGCCGGGCCGCGCCATGGGTGGCCAACTATCGTTGGCCGATTTATTTCTTTATCGCCGTGGCCTTCCGGAATCTGGTTGGCGCCGGACTATTCGGTTTCTTCATCAACCCGCCGATAGCCCTTTACTATATGCAAGGATTGAACACGACACCGGTGCACGGCCATACTGCCTTGTTCGGTGTCTATGGTATGTTGGGGATTGGCCTATCGTTGTTCTGCCTACGTGGCTTAGCGTCGCCGCGTCCCTGGCGAACGGAACCCCTGGCATTTGCTTTTTGGGCCATGAATATAGGTCTCGCTCTGATGGTGCTTCTTTCGCTCTTACCGGTCGGGTTGCTGCAGACCTGGGCAAGCGTGGAATACGGACTCTGGTATGCACGTTCTGCCGAATTCCTACAACAGCCGATCATGAATACACTTCGCTGGCTGCGTATTGTTGGCGACACTATCTTCGCATTGGGTGCGGTTGTACTGGCTTGGTTCGTTCTGGGTCTGAAAACGGGCTGGTCGCTCAAGGAATCGGAAGTGTCAGAAGCTTTTGCCTGGCCTGTACCCGAAAAACCTGCAGAGAAGCTTACTATCTAAAACTGGCCGGCACTTTTCTATGCTGGATGTGGCGGTGTATAACGACGCGAGACACGCCGAAGCCAAGATATATAGACATCGAATGCAGAGCGGGACTAGGCTTCGACGCTTATATCTATAGAGGCGGTACCGACGGGAGGACGTCGGGATAGATTGGATCGGGAGCCTCCCGGTTGATAAAATCGATCAATTGCCGCAGCCGACCCAGACTCCGCCGATCGAACTGGAAACGCAGACGCGGCAGATGCGCAAGGTGGATATCATTGCTTTCTTCCGGGTCGGCCCCGACCAATTCGAAGGTATCGCCGGCGACTATATCGGCAAATTCTTGACGCATTCGTTCGATAAGCTCCGCCGGTAGCGGTGTGCGCAGACGCAGTACCAGGTGGTGCTTGTGCCCAACATAACGCATGCTGTGATAGACGCGATAGAATTGCCGAATTTCCGCGACGGCTTCGTCCACCTTATCGGTGATCTTATACAGAGCTAAGTCCTGAGGTGAAATATAGTCGCGAGCAAGCAGCATTTCCCGGATAAACTGATCGAAGGCACGCCAATAATTTCCGCCTGGCTCGTCTATGAGGAGAATGGGAAACATGTGGCTCTTGCCGGTCTGCACCAAGGTCAGCACTTCAAAGCCTTCATCCAGCGTGCCGAAGCCCCCTGGGAACAAAGCCACCGCGCTGGCCTCCTTGACAAACATGAGTTTCCGCGTGAAAAAATACTTGAAATTCACCAGCCGCTGGTCGTCGTGGGCAATGATGGGATTGGCAGCCTGCTCAAAGGGGAGGCGAATATTGATACCGAGACTGTTTTCTTTACCGGCCCCGACATGTCCAGCTTCCATGATACCACTGGCGGCACCGGTGATTACCATGTAGCCAAGTTCGACCATCTTACGGGCAAACGTGACGGCCGCCTGATAAGTTGGGCTTTCTCGTCCAACCCGGGCCGAGCCGAATATGGTTACCTTGCGGCGATGACGATACCGGGCGAACAAGGATAGAGCATGGCGCAACTCGCGGATAGTCGTGGCAAGAATTTTCACATCGCCGCGGTCTGCTTTATCCTGGAGGAGCTGATCCGCCGCCTCTTTAATCTGCTGCACTAGTTCTTCCACAGTAACGTAGGTGTGCAACCGGTTCTGAGCAGGCTTGTCGGAGCGATACTGTTTATCTGGACAAGCAGCCGCGTTGTCCGAAGTTACCTCAGCCGATGGCATCATCGGGTCGAGTTCGGGAGAGGTGGACATGGAATATTTCCTCACGCACGCGCTACCTGGCGACGGGCTACTGGGGACAGGATGGTTGGATAGGCCAGGCACATTATTCTATGCAGCGATGTCTCAGGACAGAGCGCGAATGGCCTCATCCCGCGACTCGTAGATTGCCCAGAGGGTATCCATGCCGGTTACACGCAGCAGTTCCCGAGCGGCTGGGCGGGCATTGCAGATCACCAGATCGCCCCCATGCAATTTCACCAGGTGATGAAAGCGCAAAAGCATGGCGATAAAGACGGAGCCGAAATAGTTGACCTGTCCGAGATCCACGATAATACCCGTGGGAGGATTTTGCCGCAGTGGTTGCAAGATCCAGTCGGCCACCATGCCGATAGCTTCCCAATGGAGTTTCTCGACTGCGTCGGTGGGTGCGAGAATGGCCAGTTCGCCCAGGCGCTCCAGGCGGATAAACGTCCCAGGTTCGGGTGCCGAAGCCGGCATGGGGTTCTCCTGCGTTGCGGGGCCGGACGGTGCGGTTCCAGAACCGGCAAGTTCCAGCATATCAAAAAGCCGTGCGCTTGCCAACCGGGGTTTTTCACCACGTTGCCGCGGTTATCTCACCAGCAGCGAGCGACCGTCTGGCTGCATACAATGGTACGCGGACAACCGGGTGCACGGTTCGCCGGGCGGCTACCGCGCCGTTAATGGCGTTGCCGAGGGGGAAATTACATGGCCCAACTCGAATATGCTTTCGATGTGGTCGTCGTCGGTGCCGGACATGCTGGATGTGAGGCGGCTTTGGCCTGCGCCCGTATGGGATTACGAACCGCCTTGCTTACCATGAATTGTGACACCGTCGCCCAGATGAGCTGCAATCCTGCCATCGGAGGTGTCGCCAAGGGGCAGATTGTCCGCGAGATTGATGCCCTGGGCGGGGAAATGGCCAAAGTCACTGATGTCGCCGGGCTGCAATTTCGCATGCTCAACCGCACCAAGGGCCCGGCTATGCACAGTCCTCGTGCTCAGTGCGACAAGAAACTTTACCAGTTCACGATGAAGCACCGGATCGAGGCCCAGCCAAATTTGACATTGCGGCAGGAACTGGTCGAACGCCTGCTGGTCGAGCCTTTGAGCCGTGCCGAACAGTCCGCTCAGGAACAACCTGACCCATTGGCGGCAATCGGCGGCCCGGCCAGCAGCGCCCCGCGATACCGTGTTCTCGGCGTGTTCTGTCAAGGGGATACACTGTATCGTGCACGAGCCGTCATCCTGACCACCGGCACTTTCCTCCAGGCGGTTCTGCATGTCGGCGAAGCGAAAAGTCGCGGCGGACGCATGGGGGATGGCGTGGCCGAACGGCTGAGCGGCAGCCTGACCGAAATCGGCTTTCAGCTGGCCCGATTCAAGACCGGCACCCCATGCCGACTCAATGGCCGCACTATACGTTTCGATGTCCTCGAACGCCAGCCCGGCGATCCTGATCCGCGGCCTTTCAGCTTTTCCACCCCGAAAATTACGCAGCCACAACTGGATTGCCACATCACCTATACCAATCCAGCCGTGCACAACTTGATTCGCGCCAACCTCCACCGCGCTCCTATGTATAGTGGTCAGATCAAGAGCCGCGGTCCGCGCTATTGCCCCTCGATTGAAGATAAGGTAGTGCGCTTTCCTGACAAGGACCGCCACCAGATTTTCCTGGAACCCGAGGGGTATAACACACTCGAATACTATTGCAACGGCATCAGCACCAGTTTGCCCAAAGACGTTCAGCAAGCTATGATTCACATGATTCGCGGTCTGGAACACGCCGAGATTATGCGCTTCGGTTACGCCGTCGAATATGACTACGCTCCGCCAACGCAATTGTTTGCAACCTTAGAAACCAAGTTAGTGGCCGGGCTATATTTCGCTGGTCAGATCAATGGCACCACTGGTTACGAGGAAGCCGCCGCTCAGGGGCTTATAGCCGGGATCAACGCCGCCTTGAAACTTAAGGGGGAGCCGCCCTTAATTCTCGACCGCAGCCAGGCCTATATTGGTGTGCTTATTGACGACCTGGTGACGCGCGGTGTGGACGAGCCGTATCGCATGTTTACCTCACGGGCAGAGTATCGGCTGTTGCTCCGTCATGACAACGCGGATCGGCGACTCAGTCCGCTTGGCTGGCGGGTCGGTTTGCTGAGTCGCGATGCCTGGCAGCGACTCCAGGAAAAGGAGGAACGCCTCCGCCGACTCCTTCACCTGCTCGAGACCGAACGCTATCAAGGGGTTACACTCGCTCATTGGCTGCGTCGTCCTGGTATTGAATGGGAACACTTAGTGGCCTGGCACCCGCCTTTACAGGAATTCCATGCCTGGCCGGAAGTAATTGAACAAGCGGTCATTGATACCCGCTATGCCGGCTATATTGAGCGCCAGGCTGCACAGGTCGAAAAATTTCGCAAGCTGGAATCCCGAATCATCCCGGAACATTTCGATTATCAGGCCATTCCCCAACTTCGAGCCGAGGCTCGCGAAAAACTATCCCGTATTCGGCCTCGGACATTAGGTCAGGCCAGCAGAATCAGCGGCATCAGCCCCGCCGATATCGCCCTGCTGATCTTTTACTTGGAAAATGGCCGACGCGACCTCGAATCGGCTTCTTGCAATATAGATTGCAGCGAAACCGGTGTTTAGCCCTTACTTATCCAGAAGGTATCCATCGGCTTAGGTCTAAACTTTGGGCTAGCTGCCACGCTTCAACAGTTCCAATTGGATGCCAGAAATCGGCCTTTAATACTCGACAAGGAACAATCTGCGCCAGGTCATTTACCATCTGCGTCAACTCGTATTCTCCTCGGGGCGATATTTTGGGGCGAACTTCGAAGATGGCGCGTGGCAAAATATAGGCGCCGATATTAGCAAGCTGCGGACCGGGGCAGCTGGGTTTTTCGACAAGCTCCTCCAGGGTGCCATCCGATTTCGAGCGGATAATTCCGAATCGGCTTGGTTCCTGAACTGGATAGGCAAGCAGAGCAAACGAATGCATTAGAAGTTTTTCTAAGTCCTGAGCGGCGTAAAGATCATCACCGTTGAGTACGAGAAAGTGGTCCCCCTGTATATAGCGGCAACAAGCGAGCACAGCATCGCCGCTACCCCGGGGCTGTTCCTGGCGGATGCTTTGCCAGGTCGGCAATCCTGTTTGCTGACCGAGCCAGTCTTCGATCTGCTTGGCTAAGTAATGCACGACGAAATATACCTGTGTAACCTGACGCGGCAAAGCTCGCACTATCCAGTAAAGTATCGGCTTACCTTGCACCGGCAAGAGAGGTTTAGGTTTTCCCAGAGTATAGGGACGAAGGCGTTTGCCTAAACCAGCTGCCAGGATTACGGCCTCGAGCACGGCGTTATCCCCTAACTATATCCCATCAATTCTTCCAGCGTTTCCCGCACGAGACTTTCCGGCACATCCTCGACCAGTTCTACGGAGCCAATTCGATTGGGTAATATGAATCGCAATCGCCCTGCCTGCGCTTTTTTATCGTGGCGCATACATTCTAATAGTTCATCCACCGGACAGGGTTTCGGTTGCACAGGCAATTGCAGACGTGCTAACAACTCCCGTTGTCGCTCGGTCACTTCGGGAGAAATCCGTCCTAGTTTCTCTGCCAAGCGGCTGGCACAGATCATGCCGGCAGCTACTGCTTCTCCGTGCAGCCAGTCGCGATATCCCCCAAGCGTCTCGAATGCATGAGCGAATGTGTGGCCATAATTCAAGATCGCGCGCCAGCCGGTCTCCTCTCGCGGGTCTTTCTGAACGACACTTCCCTTCAACCGACAGCAATGAGCAACTATGTGCTGCAAGGTATCCCTATCGCGCCCCAGTATCTTAGGTGAATTTTTTTCTAAATATGCAAAGAACCGCTCGTCCAGAATAACGCCGTACTTGACCACCTCCGCCAGTCCGCTTCGATACTCTCGTTCCGGAAGCGTTTCCAGGGTGTTCAAACTGATCCACACACCAACCGGTTGGTGGAAGGCACCGATCAGGTTCTTACCGCGGGGATGATTTACGGCTACTTTTCCGCCGACGGCACTATCTACCATAGCGAGCAACGTGGTTGGTACCATGAGTAAAGGCAAGCCGCGATTGAAGGTGGCGGCGACGAATCCGGCAAGGTCCCCGATGACTCCTCCGCCCACCGCCACCACTAAAGTTTGGCGATCGGCCAGCATTTCCACCAGCGCATCGTACAAGCGTACCGCCATCTCCAGGCACTTGGAATTTTCGCCACTGGGGACTACGGTCAGATGAGTGCAAAATCCGTGTCTTTGCAACGCCTGATTCACTATGTCCGCATAAGATTTTACTGCAGCATCGCAAACTACGAGGCTTAGTTCGCTTTTCGCTGCACACTGGCGCGCAAAATGGCCAACACCTTCGAGATCGGCAGTATATATTTCGACCGGATAAGTTTTTTCACCGGCTGATATAGTGACCCGAATCGCTTGCATGTCAGCTGGGCCTCATGCTGCAGCCGCCCGACCATACAAACATCATACGCTAATCCTCATCCACGCGGACGGCGTAAAAACCGGCATCGCGATCTTGAAATTTAGAACTGCCGCAGATGGCACTACCGCCTCGAGTGAAGATGTAGCCGGTGAAATGCTGAACCGACTGCGGAAACTTGATCGTGAATTGAACGAAATGTCGTGGATTCGGGCCAACCTTCCCGGAGACAGGATACTTATTCCCGGTTGCATCGGAGAAGAACTCCCCGCTCAGGTTACCTTCGCTGTCCACCTGTAACCGGAGTATGCCTTGGCGCCGACCATCGTCGTACAATCGGAATGTGCCATTAAAAAATTCAGCCCGGTAAGGCTCATCGGGAGCCGGTCGCACAGTCTTCTTGATTTCGGTTCCCGGTAACGGCCGCGTGATTAAGTAAAGTCGGGCCCTCCCAAGAGCCTCAAGGTACTCCCCTTTCTTCGGGTCACTGATAAAGCGAAGGTCGCCGCCAACATCGGCCGGTACGATCTGGCCGATTTCCAGATGCAGCACATATCCTGGATAGAGATGAATGTTGCGTCCCTCGGCCACGATAGAGCGCTCACTACCCGGTCGGTAGGTTACGAAGCGTTCAACTACCAGCACTGGCAGGATTCGTTCGCCAAACTTCTGCCGGGCAAACTGCACCAGCAGCTTCGCGTTAGACCCGTTAGCGGTCTTGACCAGTATAAGGGCACTATTGCTGTCGGCAATGACTCTTGGCGCTTCGCTGAGTCGTTCGGCGGGAAGTGGAGATATTTCCTCGACACCCGGTTGACCGATTGCTTGCGCCAGCACGCTGTTGGTATATCGGTCAAAACCATCAGCTCGAGCCTCACGAGCGAACATAAATGTGGTCACGATTACCACGACGAACATACAGGGATGGGTTTTTTTCATGCTAAGTTTCTCCTTATCTGCTCTGGTCAGCTACGGCTTGCAGCAGGTCTAATATTTGCTTAGTGATTTTCTCGGAGGCGGAAACTTCCAAGTAGCTGGACCGAGCGCGCCAGGTCTCGTAGCCGCCTAATTCGTGATGACGTGGTGTCGGCAAATAACCATTATAGCCGTTCGCGAGTTCGATAATAAAGGTCGGTTTCAAAGGGCTTTTCCTCTTGATTTCCAGGCCGATTTCGCACAAGACCTCGCAGGGAATGGCGGCGATGCCGAGTTCGCCGATGCGGATTGCCTGCAGCTTGAGCCGAATCCGCGGCGGATATTTCGCCAGGAGAATAGTTTCCCGAGCATAGATTTCCGGGAGCGTTCGCAGGACTGGGCCTTTGGCCTGAGCCAGAATTTCCCGGGCACGCGCTACCTCTTCTGGCGACGGGAGGCGGACACCTAATTCTATCTCTTTCTCGGCGACAGCAAGGCGAACATCATCACGATGTTTGTCCACCACCTGCTGGTAAGCGGCAAAAGCAGCCCGGGCCACACTGTCCGCCACCAGACGACACTGGGTATAAGGTTCCTGTTTACCCGGTGCTGGCTTGGCGAAGTTGATATTATTGATGTCCCCACTGGTGCCATTTGTCATAACGCCGACAAAAGGCGGTTGGACACTCTCCGCCCCTAAGAGCTGCTTGATTCGCTCCGCAAAAGCGCCGAAATAATCAGCAGAAATACCTGGTACACCCCCAACATAGTGTAAAGCATAGTTAGCTAGGAAAGCAATCGGACGGCCCTGCCGCGATTGTACACTAAGAAAGCATACTTCCGGATCAGTCGGACCGGCAGGCTCTAATAATCCGGGTCGCTGGTAACCGGGGTTGGTCTTCACCTGATCAAGGCGACCGAATGGATTCGGTTCGATCGTGCCGGACTTGACAAGCCAGCGGCGATTGAAGACCTGAGTTGGATCGCGACCGACGCCCCAGGCTACCCGCGCTGGTTCCCGTTGTTTATAGGCCTGCTCCACACCGCGAACAATTCGTTCTACCAGGAATTCGCGATACCACTCGACCGGCTCACTCTGGAATACGCCAGTCAGCGTTACTGCCGAGTGGGTGTGGGTAGCGGCGATTAGTATATGGCGCGCTGGAATAGCGAGTTTCTTTTCAATCATGTCTTTCGCGCGATCGCATAAATCACGCGGAATCATACAGGAATCCACGATCACGAAGACGACCTTAGTGTGGCCGTCATCTAACACCAGGCAACGGGCATGCAGGGGATCATGTACTTCGCTGAGCATGCGGTCCTGCATCCCGCCGTTGACAGAAACCGGGAGTTTCTTCGGAGTAATATCAATGGCGTAGGCACCGCTCAGCAGACCCGCAGATGCGTGGTCGGCGTTCCCGGAGAGCGTGCTGCTTAGTGTCCATGTACCTGCGAAGAATAAGGCTGCCAGGAGGATATGCGTCGCGAAAGCGTTCCGCATGGTTGTGCTCCCTATATGCGAGGCGTGGCGTAGCCTGAACCAAGTCCAGTCTGTGCAGTCGGGACTATTTCACTTCCGGGTCACCGGTTTCCCGGCGCAATTCTTCCAGGCGCTGGCGAAGCTGCTTCACCAGGGACTCGGTTCCCGGTTTGCCATACAGGTTTTCGAGTTCCTGCGGGTCGTTTTGCAAGTCATAAAGCTCGAATTCTTCCGGGGACTCGTAATAGTGGATAAACTTATATCTTTCGGTTCTAATGCCGCGGTGCTTGCGGACGCTATGCGGGCCAGGATATTCATAATACTCGTATAGCCAATCGGTTCGCCAATTCTGGGGAGTTTCCCCGCGGAAAAACGGGACTAGACTTCGCCCCTGCATGTATTTAGGAACGGCCACACCTGCTAGTTCCAGAACCGTAGGAGCAATATCCAGGTTCAGAACCATTTTATCGCAGAAGGAACCCGCTTGGATGAGAGGCGGGTAGCGGACTAATAAGGGAACACGAATGCTCGGTTCATGCATGAAACGCTTGTCGAACGCCTGCCACTCGCCAAGGAAGAAGCCGTTATCGGAGGTATAGAAGATCGCCGTCTTATCCAGAGCACGGATTTCCTGCAAGGTAGTGAGAACCTTTCCAACATTTTCATCCACCGCGACAATTGTGGCATAATAGTCCTTGACGAAAGTATCAAAGCTGGCAACGTCAGGGAAGGAACCGATCTTGTTGTCGGCCTCGTGAAACGCACGGGGTTTACCCGGGGACCCCTTGGCTCGCAAATCATACGTCGCCGGTTTTGGAACGAGGACATCCTGGAACAAATCTAAGTGCCGGGGCGCTCGTGTCCAGGGGCGATGCGGTGCCTTAAACCAGAGAAACAGACAAAAAGGCTTAGCACGAGGTCTCTTGAGCCAGGCAATAGCTTTGTCGGTGATGATATCATCTATATAACCGGGGTACACGATGTCTTTGCCATCGGTGCCTTCAGCTATGCGGGGATTTATATAGGCCCCTTGACCGAGATAGCCGAAATAATAGTCCCACGAGCGATCGCGTAAGGCGCCGGCGACATGGGATTTGCCGCAAAAGGCAACTTCATAGCCCGCCTCGCGAAGGTAATCGGAAAGAATGGGCATGTCTTTGGGAATGCGGCGATTTTTGTTGTCGATGACGCCGTGGACGTGCGAGTAAACGCCGGTAAGTAAAGTAGCACGGCTGGGCGCGCAGAGCGAATTGGTGACGAACATGTGACGAAACCGTATGCCTTCATAGGCGAGGCGGTCAATATGAGGAGTCTTGAGAATCGCGTTCCCGGCACAACTCAGTGCATCGGCTCGCTGGTCGTCAGTCATAAAGATAATAATGTTCGGCCGTTCACCGGCCTGGCAAGCAGTGAAGAAGTCAGCAAAATTGGCGGCTGTAAGTGTGATAGCCAAGGACATAAGGAGTTGCAGGCTAAGCTTGGGCACAGCTGGTGGACCTCCTAGATGTAAGTTTGCGTGGTCGGTTTGATAACTAGCTCGGGAACAGATGCATGTGGCGGTAAAGTAGCAACGTACAGTATAGCACGGGCTACGTCTATAGGCTTGAGTATGCGCTGGCGGTGTTCGGGGGGAGGAGGCGAGGGTCGCTTTTCTAAAATGGGGGTATCCACTTCGCCGGGAAATATAGTGGCCACACGAATGCCGCGATCGGATAGTTCCGCAGCCAGGCAGGTGGCCAGCGCTGCCAGGCCAGCTTTGGCAGCGCTGTAAGCGGCTCCGCCTAAAGGTGAGGCCCGTTTACCAGCGATGGAACTGACGTTGATAATGTAACCGCTGCCACATTCTAACATGCTTGGCAGCAACGCGTAAATGCAGTAAAAGGCACCGGACAGGTTCGTGCGGATAAGCATGTCCCAGGATTCGGGAGTAAGCTGGGTAACAGCCCGCTGGACAATGTTGGTGCCAGCATTGTTGATTAGGAAATCCAGCTGGGAGAACCAGGCGAGCGCTTGTCGAGCTGCCTGCTGTACCTGAGGGGGATTGCCGACATCGCACACAGCAAAGTGGCATTTATCGCTGCCGAGTTCTGCTGCGATGGTTTCCAGCCTGTTCGGATTGCGGCCAACCAGAAAGACGCGGGCTCCTTCGGCGACGAAAAGGCGAGCAGTGGCTAGCCCAATACCGGAACTGCCTCCGGTGATGAATGCTGTCTTACCCCTCAGTTGTCCAGAGTCCATCTCTACCGCTCCGCAGGAGGTTGTGAGCTACGGATACTCCTGCGGCTAGGATACGGAAGCACCTGGTCTGGGTTCAAGGCTTGGCAAGAGGAAAACGCAAACAGCAGTGGCTGGGACGAACAATTCTACTTCGCCGCGACCCTTATTGGCGCTTATCGGTGCGAGGCTCCCGCCGATGGTTCGGGCAAAGCTCGATAATTCGCGACGAATGATGCGGTTCGAGCTAAGTTCGGGGGAAATTACTTTTCGGGCTTGCCTTCGGATTTACCTTCGGGAATGCCGCGTAACTTCAGATAGAGCTCTTTTTGCTGGGGTGTCAATACGGCGAAAGTTTGAGCCCGCTCTTCTTCGCGCAGTTTTTTGATCTGGGCCTCGAGGGCGTCAATCTTGGCCTCGTATTCGGCCTGGATTTTGTAGATCTTCTGTTTTTGCTCATCGCTTAGGCCGAGCTTGGCAAATCCCTGTGGAAGTCGTCCTTTCGTTTTTTCCTGAGCCACGCCGACGCCCAGCAGCAAACACAGCAGCCCTGCTGCCAGCCAGGTGATGCATCGTCCGTTCATGAGTTGCACCCCTTTGTTGTAATGTCCACAAATGCGTGCGCCGGAACTCCCGCTGCAAGCGGTTGCCGTCATGTTAACAAAGAGGGTCAACCGGTGTCAAGAAAAAAATGGAAATTTTCTAGCCGCAGATAACCTCATCGGCGTCGCTCGCATCGGATCGAGCCCTTGCAGGGGTTGGACGGAAAGGCTGAATCCCCTGGTTTTTCCGAGGTTTTGCCGCAACGGTGTTTCGCATGGCGGCACAGGATCACCCGTGTCTTACCAGTTTGGGAACCGGGCAAGCGGCAATATGACAAGTGGGAAGCTACGTTTGGCAATTCGCAGCTGGACACCGCAGGTTCGGGACGACTGTGGCTGTGGGCACGGCGCGAGGAACCGGCTGGCGGCAAGAATCGGCAATGGTTCATCTTGACGGCGGATGGGTTCTACTGACCTGGAAACAGCGATGGTTTCGAGGCAGGAAAGCGGAAAGCAGCGGGCGGAGTGGCTTGACAACGGTCGCGAGGAAGCAGTCGGCATAAGCCCCCGGGCGCCGTGGGGTATGGGCAACGGTTTAGCTGCGTGCGGTGGACTTATCGTGAAGCAGCGACGAGCTTGGTTTCGCGTCCACTTTGCTCACCGCTCATCCAGAATCGTTCGACGAAGGTGGTGTCCACCTGACCTTCGATGAACGCGGAGTGGTTGAGAATCTCGCGATGCAGCGGGATAGTGGTTTTGATTCCTTCCACGATAAACTCGCGCAAAGCGCGACGCATCACCGCCAGCGCTTCCTCCCGCGTGGGCTGCCAGACGAGGAGTTTGGCGATGAGCGAATCATAATTGGGCGGGACGCGGTAACCCTGGACAACATGCGAATCCAGCCGGACGCCTGGTCCGCCCGGTGGTTGCCAGCGGGTGATCACTCCGGGAGATGGAGCGAAACCACGATACGGGTCTTCCGCATTGATGCGACATTCGATAGCCGCCCCTCGATGGACTACCTGGCGCTGGGTAAAGCTGAGTGGATAGCCCGCGGCCACGCGAATCTGCTCCCGCACCAGGTCTATGCCGGTGACTAGTTCGGTAACCGGATGTTCCACCTGAATGCGTGCGTTGACCTCGATGAAGTAAAAGTTGCCTTGCTTGTCCACCAGGAACTCGCAGGTTCCGGCGTTGTAATAGCCAGCGGTTTTGGCGAGTCGAACAGCGGCTTTGCAGATTTCCTCTCGCAATTGCGGTGGCAGATTGGGAGCGGGCGATTCTTCGATGAGTTTCTGGTGTCGCCGCTGCATGGAACAATCGCGTTCCCACAAGTGCACTACTTCGCCTTTCTGGTCGCCAATAATTTGCACCTCGACGTGGCGTGGTTGCTCGAGGTACCTTTCGATGTAGAGGCTGCCGTCTTTGAAAGCGCTTTCGGCTTCCGCGCGGGCCTGTTTGATGGCGGCCTGGAGGCTGATGTCATTGCGAGCAACACGCATACCGCGACCGCCCCCGCCCGCGGCTGCCTTGATGAGCACGGGATAGCCAATTTCGCGGGCCACGCGTAGGGCTTCGGCATCACTGCCGATGAGAGCGCTGCCTGGCACGATAGGCACCTTGGCTTCACGAGCCAATTGGCGGGCTTCGTGCTTGTTGCCGAGCTTGCGCATCGCTTCCACTGGTGGGCCGATAAATTCGATGTTGCACGATCGGCAAATCTCCGCGAAATGCGGATTTTCCGAGAGGAAACCGTAACCGGGATGAATCGCCTCGACATCGGCGACTTCAGCAGCGGCAATGATCCGCGAGATGTTGAGGTAACTTTCGGCCGCTGGAGGAGGTCCGATGCAGATCGTCTCATCGGCCAGTTCCAACCAGGGTGCTCCGCGATCCGCCTCGCTATAGACAGCGACAACTTCGATGCCCAGATCGCGGCAGGCGCGAATGACGCGCAGGGCGATTTCACCGCGGTTCGCGACGAGAATACGCTGGAACATGGCCCCTTCCGTTATGCTGAAGTGTCCACGCGAAAGAGCACCTGGCCGTACTCCACCGGCTGCTGGTTCTGCACGCACACTTCCACAATCACACCGCTGCAATCGGCGGTAATTTCATTGAAGACTTTCATAGCCTCGATCAGGCAAACGACGGTATCGGGCTGAACCCGGGAACCGACGCGAACAAAAGGTTCAGCATCGGGCGAAGGTGCGGCGTAGAAGGTGCCCGGAGTGGGACTCTTGATCTCATGGAGCTTTTTTGGTGCTTTGGTTTCCGCGGGTGGCTGAACTGGAGCCGGCGCAGGGGCAACGGCAACCGGAACGGTAGCTGCGGGCGTTACGCCGGTGGGTGGGGCAGCCGTTGCCGATTCCACCATCGCTGCTTTGCGCTTTAGTTTCAACCGGTTTTTTCCGTCCCGCCATTCCAGTTCGGTCAGCTCATATTTGGCCATCAGCTGGATGAGCTGCCGAACGGTATTCAAATCGAAGGGATTGGCAGTATCTTCGCCGGTATTCGGCACGGAAAGACCTCCTGACTGAATGGTCGGGCAGAACCGCGACCGGCACAGGGATCCGCGGCTGCATCGCGGGTACAATGGTTAGCCGAAAAGCGATTGCAGTTCGCACGGATGCTGGCTGAGCAATTCGCAGCCATCGTTTGTGATGAGGACGTCCTGCTCCAGCCGTACTCCGCCCCATTCCGGAAAATACAGGCCCGGCTCAATGGTCAGCACCATCCCGGGCTGAAGCGGCTGTTCGTTACCGGGCCGAAGGATTGGCTGCTCGTGCACTTCCAGACCGATACCATGGCCGGTACTGTGCAGGAAATACTCTCCGAAGCCGCAACCCGCCAGGGCAGCCAGCGCTGTCTCGTGCACCTGACCGGCTGGGATGCCCGGTCGCAGGACAGCCAAAGCTCGTTCGAGAGCCTGACAAACGGCGTGGTAAGCCGTCCGCAGACGCGGCGAGATTGTACGGCCAGCAAAAACACGGGTCAAGTCGCTCTTATAGCCGCAGTCCGCACCCCAATCTACCAGCAGGACTTCGCAGTCTCCAATCGGTTTTTGCCGGGGTCGGGCATGGGGCAGAGCAGCGTGGCCGTCTGCAACCACGATGACCGGAAAACTGGCCGAATCTGCTCCTTCTTCTCGCAACATCCACTCCAGCCGATCCGCCAGCGCCTTTTCGGTATCCGCAGGTCGCACGGTCTCCAGCCAACGCAGTAAAGCGCGTTCGGCAAGGGCAACGGCATGGCGGATTGCTGCGAGTTCCGCGGCGTCTTTACATGCGCGTTCGCTTTCGACAATTTTTTGCACCGGCTCCAGGGTAACTTCGGGGAGTTTGTCGCATAACTGTTGCCAGTCGGCGTAGGGGAGTTTGTCGGCGGGGCAGACCAGTTTCCGCCAACCCAGTTCCTGTACCACCTGGGCCGTCAGTTCCACCAGACTACCGCCCACCGGTCGCAACCGCACTGTCAAATCCGGGCATTCCTCGGCCAGTTGCTGGGCGTAGCGTTTGTCGCTCAACGCAATCGCTTCAGTCTGGCTCAGCAGCAACCACGTGCTATCGCCGGTAAATCCGGTGAGGTAACGTACATTCGCATCGCCAACTACCAGCAAGCCGTCCGCACCTTCCGGCAATTGCTGGAATACACGTCGGCGGCGTTCGGCGTAAGGGAAAGACATGGCGCCCATCAGTTATGGCTTATCCTGGCCAATGCATTTTCCAGGTTCGGCAGCGGGAGCGAAAGTCCAAGTGATCCTCTGGTTCTCTGCATAGGCGTTGCGCACCAACCCACTGTCACGCCCGATCGGGCATCAGCCGGAGCGACTCCAGGCATTGCGGAAAAAGCGTACCCAATTGCGGTAAAAGATATTGCGAATGTCCTCTTCGGAGTAACCGCGTTTTCGCAATAATCCCGCCAGTTTCTGCAGGTCGGCGATGGACTGGAGATCGTACGGGGTTTGTTCCGTACCAAAGCCGCCGTCCAGGTCGCTGCCGATGGCTGCATGTCGGCTATCGCCCGCGAGCTCGCAGACGTGGTTTATGTGATCCACGATGGCTTCCATGCTGACTACTTCAGGACTGGTTTCGCCGCGTACCCAGTTGGGATAAAGCATCCAGGCGTCGCAAGCGGCTCCGATGACGGCACCGCGCTGGAGTAAGCAGCGGATTTGCTCGTCGCTGAGTTGACGTTGGTGCGGCACCAGGGCGCGGCAATTGTGATGGCTGGCCAGCACCGGGCCATGGTAGATTTCCAGGGCTTCCGCAAAGCTCTGGTCGGCCAAATGTGTCACGTCCAGGATCATGCCGACGCGTTCCATTTCACGCAGCAAGTCCCGGCCCGGTGGAAGCAGACCTCCTTCGGTGCCCGTGCCGTGGGCATAGGGGCTGACGCCGTAATGGGCCGGTCCGATAATGCGCAAGCCCTGTTCGTACCATTGCTCCACTTGTGCCGGCGAGAGCACCCCGTCGCCGCCTTCCATACTGAGGATGAAATAAAGCGGCGTGCCTTCGGAACCGCCGTTTTCCCAGGCGGCAACGGCGGCATCGAGTTCCTGGACATCACGAATCCAGCGAAGCACTCCGCGTTCAACTTGGGCCTGGTAATACGCGAGCTGACCGCAGACGGCTGCGTAGGCGGCCACCAGGGATCGGTAGGGTTGCAACGGTGGCATGGTGTCGCGGAGCAGACGAGGCAACAGGGTCATTATGCTCAAACCCACTCGTCCTTTGCGCATTTCCGGAAAACAAACCGTGTTTCGGCCACGGGCTTTGCCGGACATTCCTGCTTCTGCAGCACGAATGGCTGCCAACGGTTGTTCGTAGTCCCGGTTCCAGTCCAGGGCGTTCCAGGCGACATCGAGATGGGCGTCGAAAATGAGCATGTCGATCCCTTTCTCACCCGGTCACGGCAGGGTGCAAGTTGACCAGCCATAGGAATACTGATTTGCGGCTATTGGCCAGGCGTTTGCCGCTTGCGTTGATTGGAAAAGCTGTTTACGCAGATTTCACACGCTGTTGGCGAAACGCATGGCCGGCACTGGTCGCGCGGGGCGAAAGCGTTGCACTGTCTGCCAGTCGGCAGTGATTTGTTGTTCCGCCAGCACGCTCTCCACCGCTTGCCGCACCGCTTCCCAGAGGATTTCTGGGTCACTGGCCACGCGGGCGTTGAGCACCAGTTGGGCTTCGTTTACTGCATCCTGGCAGGAACGGGAGAGTTCCGCTTGCCCACGCGATTGCACCAGTTGGCAGACGCTCAATCCGGATGGCGAATGGATCAGTCCCTTGAGGTGGGCAATTTCCCCGCCGAGGGTTTCCAGTTGCGCCTGCACCCGCTCGGTCAGGGCCGTAAGCACTTCGTCTGGGATAAAGGCTCGCGGACTGCGTAACCAGGCGGCCGCGTTCAACCAGCCCAGTTCGGCTTCCCCCTCGGCATAGATGTCATAATCTACCTCGGCGATGTGAGTGCCGAACCGGCCTTCCTGTTCCTGGAACCGGACCAGCTCGCTCATGTTTTCGCCGCTACGGGCGGAAACGAAGTAAACGGGCTTGTCGGGATACTGCCGACGGATCAGGCTATCCAGTTCCTGACACTGAGCCGCGGTCAGCAGGTCGCATTTGTTGACGGCAATGGCATCGGCTTCTTCGAGCTGCTTATGGAAGATGTAGGCGACTTTCGGCGAGAAACCGCCCAGCCGCTCGCCAGCGAGAATGCGTCGGGCACGATGCGGGTCCACCAGAACTACGTAGGGCGCGACCCGGTATTGCTCCTGGTACAGGCGTTTCAGCGGCTGCACCACGGTCGCGACGAGGTCCGTGCAACTGCCCACGGGTTCGGCGAAGATAATCTCCGGCCGCTCCCGGGTCGTCAGGCGTTCGGCTAGGGCAAGTAAATCCTGGAGTCGGCAGCAGAAACAACCGCCGGCTACTTCTCTCGCCGTGCTTACTGTCCGAAATAACGCCGTGTCCACCAGGTTGTCCGCTTGGTCATTGGCAATAAAGGCGACACGGCGACCTTGCTGGGCGTAATGTCGCGCCAGCCACAGCAAAGCCGTCGTCTTGCCCGCACCTAGAAAACCACCGACCATAATGAATCGCACCGTAGCCATATGTGTCGCTCCTCCGTTCTGGCAGCGCTGCTTCAGCCGCGACCGATGAGACGCAGGAATTCCTCTTCCGAGAGAGTCTTGATACCAAGCTGACGAGCTTTTTCCAGTTTACTGCCGGGGTCCTCGCCGACGATGACGAAATCGGTGTTACGCGACACCGAGCCGGATGGCTTGCCGCCGAGTTGGTGAATCAGCTCTTCGATCTCCTTGCGGGAGAAGTTTTTGAGCGTGCCGGTAACCACGACGGTTTTACCAGCTAGCGCGCCGGTGGCGGCGGCTTTGCGGGGTTCGGTCATTTTGACGCCGAGTTCCTTCAGTTCCTGTACGAGCTTGCGTCCCTGGGGGCTGTGGAAGAACTCATACACGCTTGCCGCCACCACCTCGCCGATGCCCGGGAGTTGAGCAATCTCTTCCTGGCTGGCCTGCATGAGTCGGTCTATGGAACCGAAATGTTCGGCCAGGAGCTGGGCATTGCGTTCCCCGACATGGCGGATACCCAGCCCAGTCAACACCCGTGCCAGCCCACGATGTTTGCTCGCTTCCAAACCCTGCAGGATGGTTTGGGCCTTCTTGCTGATCCGCTGCTTGCTGCCCTCGGTCAGGATCACCTCGCTGAGTTGTTCCAGGGTCAGGCGATATAAATCGGCGATGGAGCGTACCAGGCCGCGATCGACCAGGGCGTCCGCCACAGCCGGGCCAAGTCCTTCGATGTCCATAGCCGACCGACTCGCCCAGAAGAGGATGCGTTCTTTCAGCTGGGCAGGGCAATTGGGATTAACGCAGCGGATATACACGCCGCCCTCGTCGCGCAGCACCGGTTCATGACAGGCGGGACAGCGGCTGGGGAAGTGGTAAGGTTTCTCCTGGCCGGTTCGCTTTTCAGTTTCGACTCGAACGACGTGCGGAATAATTTTCCCGGCCTTTTCCACCACGACCCAGTCGCCGATACGAACATCTTTGCGTTTGATCTCGTCGGCGTTGTGCAAACTGACCCGCGAGACGGTGGTGCCAGCAATCTGAACGGGTTCGAGTTCAGCCACGGGCGTGAGTACTCCCGTCTTGCCGACCTGGACGAAGATGTTTTTGATGCGGGTGCTGGCTTGCCACAGTTCGATTTTGTAAGCAATGGCCCAACGCGGCGCTTTGCTGGTGGCACCGAGTTGCTCACGCTGGCGATAATCGTTGACTTTCACCACGAACCCGTCGGTCTCGTATTCGAGTTCGTGTCGCCGGTCGAGCTGGGCGTTGCACCATTCGATGATCTGCTCGACCCGTGCAAATGGCCCAGCCCACGGAACCACTGGCAGGCCTAACTCCCGTATGTAGTGGAGGAATTCCACATGGTTATGCACCGGCAGGTCATCGGCGGCTCCTTCGGAATGGGCGAAGAAGCGAAGTCGGCGTTCGGCGCAGATTCTCGGGTCGAGCAGTTTCAGACTACCAGCGGCGGCATTGCGCGGATTGGCAAAAGTGCGTTCACCTCGCTGTTTCTGCAACTCGTTGACGCGGTTGAGGTCAGCGTTGGTCATATAGACTTCGCCGCGAACTTCCAACCGTTTGGGCGGTCGGTGCCGCTCGCTGCGTAAGCGTAAGGGCAGACCGCGGACAGTACGAATGTTGTGCGTAATGTCGTCCCCGGTTTCGCCGTCGCCACGGGTAGCACCCAGAGCCAACCGACCGTCCTCGTACACCACTGCCACGGAAACACCGTCAATTTTGTGTTCGACGACAAACTCCACCTTTTCCTCGCCGAGCATGCGGCGAACGCGAGCGACGAATTCCCGCAATTCTGCCTCGCTATAGGTGTTTTCGATGGAGAGCATGGGCGGATCGTGGCGAACATGGCGGAACCCTTCGATCGGCTGACCGCCTACCTTCTGCGTTGGGCTGTCAGGGGATTGAAACTCGGGGTACTGTTCCTCCAGCTTCTTCAGCCGCTCCATCAACCGATCGAACTCCAGGTCGGAGATTTCGGGGTTGTTTTCAACGTAGTACTTGTAGTTGTGATACTCGATGAGACGGCGGAGTTCTTCGATTTCCTTGCGGACGGCTTCGCGGTCGGCGGTAGTCTGGCGTGCCATGGCCGGCTCTCCCGGAAATGACCTGAAAAGCTGCATGGCGCTGGGACAGGATCATTGTGTGCCCAGACAACTATTTCCGCAAGCTCCGCCAGCGGTCCAGGGCCATGCTGGCCAGCCCGGTTATTATCACCAGCACCATCTCGACAATCACCAGCTGCCAACCATATCGTTTCAACCAATCCGGTAGTTCGGGCCAGGGTACCAACGCCAGCACCAGGCCGGTCAGCACGAAGGCCGTGCTGAAAATCAGCAACAACGCGTAGAAGGGGTTCGGCGACTCGTTCTGGAGCGGGCCGGGCTTTGTCGCGTCGGCTGGTTGTGCCACTTCGGGCGGTTGGCCAATAGCCGGATGCGGTTCCGCCGCATCATCCGGTCGAGCCGATCCACTCGCCATCGCAGGCTTCCCAATGGACGAGTTCTTCCGGTCGGAACCACAGGGCGATTTCGTGTTCGGCGGTTTCGGGACTATCGCTGGCGTGGACGAGATTGTTTTGCACACTCAGGGCAAAATCGCCGCGAATCGTACCCGGCGGTGCTTTGCTGCCGTCGGTGGGTCCGAGCAAGGCCCGGACCACCTGCACGGCCTCGCGTCCCTGCCAGACCATGGCCAGGGTTGGGCCGCTGGTAATAAACCGCAGTAGCGACTCGTAGAAAGGCTTACCACGGTGGACGGCATAATGCCGTTCTGCCAGTGCCCGGTCGGGTCGCAGCATTTTCGCCGCGACCAGCTGCAACCCCTTCTGCTCCAGTCGCGTCAAAATCACACCGACCAGTCGGCGCTGCAAGGCGTCCGGCTTGCATAGCACCAGCGTTTTCTGCATCGGTTAAGCTCCACTTACACATAGAAAAGCGGCGGGCATGAGCCCGCCGCTATGCCCGTTGCCGAGCAGGCACTTGGTACCCGCTCAGCACCGAAGGTTCTCCGTCGTGGCCCATACGGGCCAACTCTTCCCACCGATGCAACAACGATTACTCGTTGGAAGCGGCGGCAAATTCACCAACTCGGGCCAGGAATTCGGCGTTGGTCTGGTACTTGGGCAGCATCTGCACCAGCAATTCCATGGCCTCGACCGGCTTCATCGCCGACAGCGCTCGCCGCAACAGCACGATCTGCTGATACATCTGCGGCGGCAGTAAGCGCTCTTCCTTGCGCGTACCAGACTGCGGAATGCTGATAGCCGGGAAAACACGCCGCTCGGCCAGCTTGCGGTCGAGCACGATTTCGAGGTTACCGGTGCCCTTGAATTCTTCGAAAATGATGTCGTCCATGCGCGAGCCGGTTTCAACTAGGCAGGTAGCGATCACCGTTAGCGACCCGCCTTCCTCGAAAGCCCGTGCAGTACCGAAGAGCCGTCGTGGCACTTCCAGGGCCCGCACGTCTAGGCCGCCGGACATGATCTTGCCGCCGGAATCAATCTGCTTGTTGTACGCCCGCGCCAAACGGGTCAGGCTGTCCAGCAACAGGAAAACGTCACGCCCCATTTCCGCCAGCCGCTTGGCGCGTTCAAAGACCATCTCGGCTAGCCGGATATGCTCGGCCGAGCGGTTATCGTTGCTGGAAGCGAAGACGTCGCCGGGGATGGAACGCTTCATCTCCGTAACTTCTTCAGGCCGTTCGTCCACCAACAGCACCATCACCTTGACTTCCGGGTGATTCTTGGCGACGGCCTGGGCAATGTGCTGCAACAAAATCGTCTTACCGGAACGCGGCGGGGCCACGATCAGACCGCGCTGTCCCTTTCCGATGGGGCACAGCAGGTCAATGACGCGCGTGGTCAGCGGTTGTGGCCCGGTTTCCAGCCGCAACCAGTAGTTGGGATCGATCGGGGTAAGTTTATCGAAGTCGCGGCGTTTGAGAGCTTCCGGCGGCTGGCCTTCGATACTTTCGACGGTCGCCAGCCGTGGTCCGACGCCGTTGCCTTCCATCAGTTTTCCGGCCACCCACATGCCTTCGCGGAGGCCGTACTTGATGATCAACGGCGCCGGCACGTACACATCACCGGTGCTCCCCTCCAGACGCCGACCGGGCTGGCGCAAAAAGCCAAAGCCCTTCGGGTGCATCTCCAGGATGCCTTCCTGAATCTGTTCCAACGTTTCGGGCATTGTGGTGCTCATGGTACTCCTCACTTCACCTCATCACTGGCACTGGGATCAGACCGGCACCACCTGCCGGTTTGATCCGCAACTGCACTTTGGTTACACCTTGCGATACGGGGTAATGGCTTCGTAAGTGCCGTCCGGCAAAGGTCGCAGTTCATAATCGCCGAACAGGTGCGGCGCTTCTTGTTGCAAAATCCGCAACACCTTGACCGCGAGTTGCCGGATTTCGACATCTGCCCAGCGGCTAGCACGCATCTCGATAAAGTGCCGCCAGGCCCGCGCATTGGCGGTAACGACGATCTTGGTTTCGGTAGCGTTGGGCAACACGCTGCGAGCGGCCTGTCTAGCTAGTTTACGCCGCAGCGTGCGATCGGGTTCATCGCGAAATTTTTCTAAAAGTTTTTCCGCCAATTGTACGTAAGCCTGGTGGCTTCTGGCAATGGCGTCCAGCCAGAGCCGATGCAATTCCGGGTCTTCGGCGATGACTTTGGGCTCGACGTATTCCGCCACCGATTCATCCACGTAGCGCTGGCTCAATTGCGAATAGCTGAACCCGGCACGATGCCGCACCAGCTCATGCGTGAGTGCTCGGCTCACACCGGCAAAAAGAAAGCTCCAGACCGCATGCTCCAGCACCGATCCGTGTCCCGCCTCGAGAATGTGGCGGATATAAGCAGCATTGCCTCCAGGACGCGGCCGGGCAAAGCTCATATAGCAGACACGTCCTGCTGTCTCTACCAGCTGTTCAGCAGCCACTTCCGTGTCCGTCTCCCAGGCAATACCATGCTCGGCCAGGAAACGCTGAAGTTCCGCTTCGCAAATGCTTTGCCGACTCAGAAGATAGACCACCGGTTCCCGGAAGATGCGCATATCCGCTTCAGCGACAAAATGCTGCGTACACGACGGAGACATATCCGCCGATGTTACCGCGCGTGGTATTGCTGAGTCGGCAGTGCTCATGCCTTATCCGGGCCAATGGCTTCAAAGAGTGAGTACCTTCACCAATTACCAGCCACGCGCGCCAACCGGGGAAGGCTACGCCTTGCCCGCGATCGGCTGTGCGCCTGGTACGGGCTGAGCGACTCGTCCGGGTGTAGGAAACGCCCCGATTCGGGCCGAGGTCTGGCGAATGGCGGGAGCGTATGGGAATCGAACCCACTGGCGCATGTTGCCCATGCGCCCACTGGTTTTGAAGACCAGGGCCCTCACCAGAGGTGCAAACGCTCCCAGAGCCGTCAGCCAGCAACGGGCAGGCAAAGTGAACCTGGGTGGCGCCACCGCCGGTTCTGCCGCCCGTAACCGCTAGGCTTGGGGAAACGGATCAGCTCGCGGCCTCTTTCGCTGTTCCCCGAATCTCTCCGAGCTGATCGCCTTCATTCCCAGCCTAAGAAACTGCATGCTCAGCGTCAAGTCCAGTTACCTGAAATTTTCCGCCACCGTTTTTGTCGGCCTCATCAACTGGACTGCGCTGGCCACTGTCATTATAGATGATCTCCCGTACCAGGCAACTGTGCTCCTCAAAAAGATGGCCAAATGCTGCGAAAATCGCCCAATCCGGAAACCGGCCGGCCACGGAGCAGCTCGGCGCGCTGCCAGGAATGGCATCGCCAAGAGGATCTTCGCCTCGCTCTCTGCGCATGGCTGGACCAGCATGGCAAAGTGTTACTGCGGGGGGTTCGTCCAGTTTTCCAGTTGGGCAATACGTTGGCGCAGTTCGACCGGTAACGGCGCTTTGCACATCCGGCCATAATGGTATCCCACAATCACGCCCTTACCTTCAGCGGCGATAGCGGCCAGTTCATGGCTGACGACTCGAAACTCCATGGTGAACCGGTCTTCGTCCAGCGGCGGAATCACCCGAATCCCCACCGTTACCATGTCTGGATAGCGCAGCGCTCGGCGAAAGCGACATTCGGCCGAAGCCAGAATCGGGCCAACTCCCGTATTCGCCTCGATATCCGACCAGCCGATTGCTCGAAAATACGCAGCACGGGCGTTCTCGAAATAGCGGAAGTACACTACGTTGTTGACGTGGCGGTAAGCGTCCATCTCCCCCCATTGGACGGGAAAGGTAATGCAAAGCGGGAATCCGGCCACCAACGACCGAAGGGGTTCCGGTAAAGCGTCCTGGTTCGCTTGCCAAATCATACAATTCCTCGGTATCCGCAGCGCAGTACAGATCGGGCCAGCACTCAGCCCATGGGTTTCCCAGGCGCGACAGCAGGAGTGGGGCATGAGTCGCTTCTTGAGGATATATTACAACGCTTTGGCCGGGGGCACTGGAGCTCTGGTGGGTTGGTTGCTTTTCGGCTTACTGATTGAGCAAACCTGGCCCTGGTTTGTCGGCACCTTGGCGGCAGGGGCGATTCTCGGCGGAATGATTGGCTACCTGGCGCTTGGCTGGGAAGCTTTAGCGGATGGCTCAGTGCCGCGTTTCTTACGTCTTGGCACACAGGGATTCTTGTTGGGTGCTTTGGCCGGCGCGGTCGGGTTAATGCTGGGCGAGTTCCTGAACTACGCCTTGCAATCGCTGGAGGGGATCAGCCAGTTCTGGCTCAATGTCTTGGCCCGAGGCCTGAGCTGGATGGTTTTTGGACTGAGCGTGGGTCTGGCAGAAGGTTGGGTCGCCCGCTCGCTTTTGAAAGTCAGTTACGGAGCCCTCGGCGGCACGGTTGGAGGTTTCCTCGGCGGGGCACTGTTTGCCGCACTCCTGGTCGCCACTGGCCGACAGGAGTGGACTTACGTCTGGGGACAGGCCGGCGGTCTGGTGATCCTGGGAGCCTGCATCGGTTCGCTGATCGCCGTGGTTGAGGAAGCCCTGAAGCCAGCTGCGGTCAAGATCCTTCGTGGTTGGCGGGAGGGTCGGGAATTTTCCATTCTCAAACGCGAAACTACTTTGGGACGCGACGAAACAGCGGATATTTTGCTCCTGCGCGATATGCAGGTCGAGAAACACCACGCCCGAATTGTGGTGCGCCAGGGGCGGTACTTCTTAGTCAATACAGGTGCCCCACCGCAACAGACGCTGGTGAACGGTCGCCCGGTCGCTAACGAGTGTGAACTCCATGACGGGGCGCGAATTCAGCTGGGCAAAGTCGTGCTCCTTTTCCGGCAAAAAAGCAAAACGCCACCTGGGGCGGTCAGCCAGTCGGGACCCGGCACCGCGCCCACCGTGCCCGTGCCTAGCGTGATTCCGGAAGCAATTCTGCTTCCGAATCGGCCGCCGCAGAAATCCCCCTGACCCCTAACCATCCCGGCTACTTGCTTGCCGGAGATCAGGCTGTAGACCGGTACCAGTCGGTGGGACGTGGCTGGTGGGCCCGGATACCAGATGGGGGCAAGGCAATCGCGTCCGACCTGGGTTCGGCTTAGCCAAGATAGGGCCGAAGAGCATACGCTGCCCGGCACGGGAAATTCCGGGCGGGAGTCGGGCTGGCTGGCCCTCGTAGCTAAGCGCGTGCAGCTATGAGCGTACGGTTTTGTCCCCGCTGTCGCCGAGCGAGTCCGGCGGAGGCTGCCTATTGCTATTACGATGGGCAGGACCTGCGGCTGGTGTTGCCTGGTTTGACCGATCCCTGGCAACTGGGCAAGGAGTTTGTGTTTCCGTCTGGCCAGCGTTGTCGCACCTTTGACGAACTGGTAGAGGCTTGCATGCGTGACTGGCCGACCGCACGCGGGTTGCTGCTGCGGGGCGCGTTTCATCAGTTCTTCTCCTCGATCGGTCGTGCCGACATTGCCCAGGTGGTCTGGCAAGCGGTGCAGCAATACCAGGACGGCGACGAGGCGCTCGATTATTTTCTGACCCGCTTACCCACGAAGACGCCAGTCCGTCCTGAGCTCGATTATCTGCCGCGGCAATTGCAGTTCGGTCGCGTCCTGGCTGGGGGCAAGCGTACCCTGATTCTGCGCATCAGCAACAAGGGCAGGGGCCTGCTTCGCGGTCGTCTGCGACTGGAAGGCGTGCCGTGGCTGAAAGTTTCTGCCGGGGACAGCATCACCTTGCGGGCCCCATCTGAAGAGGTGAGTGTGCCGGGTTCCGATTTCCCTGCCGATATTGCTGGGTCATCGACGAATCGAGAGCAAAACGGCCCGATGGCGACCAACGCGAACTCGGTTGGTTCTGCGGCAACGATTGCGGCCAGTGCCCAGCAAATCCGGTCGGACGACGACATACCCTTGGCTCAGTTGCTTCCAGCCGAGGCATCGGTTTCCCAGTGCCACCCGATTTTCACCTGGACAACCCAGGAAGTTCAGATCACCGCCACCACGCAAGAGTTGCCTGCGGGGCAACTTTACCATGCCAGTCTGATCCTGGAGACGAACGGGGGAACGGTGGAAGTACCTGTGGAACTGGAAGTCAGCCCTCTGCCGTTTCCCGCGGAGCCGTTTCGCGGTATCACCGAGCCGAAGTATCTCGCCGCTCAAATGCGATTGCACGCCAAAGAGGCCGCACGTTTACTGCGAGAAGGCGTGGTTCGGCAATGGTTTGAGACCAATCACTGGGTCTGGCCGGTAGCTGGCGATACTGCTCCGGGCGTGGCTGCCGTCCAGCAGTTTTACGAAGGTCTCGGTGTCAACAAGCCACCCCGGCTGGAGGTCGAGCCTGCCGAAATCCATTGCACTGTTCAATCCGAGGAAGAACGTCCGGAATTCGCTGTGCTGTTTCGTTCGCCCGACCCGAAATGGGTTTACGCCCGCATCACCACCACCGAACCGTGGCTGACTGTAGATCGGGAGACGATTTACGGGCCGCAACACGCTGTCTTCTCGCTGACGGTGCTGCCGACAGAATTGCCTGGCCCAGGTCGGTACGAAACGGTGGTGCAGATTCAGGGCAACGGTGGTCAGCGCTTGCAGTTACCGGTTCGCGTCCAGTACGAAGAACCGCCACTGCAACTCCTGGCCTGGATGCTCATCGGTGGTCTTGTCGGTGGCATGACAGCGTCCGGGCTGCGCTTGCTGGTGTCCTGGCCGGATTTGGCGTTCCGCTGGCCATCCGTTGCCGCATTGCTTGCCGATAGCGGTATGCCCAGCCAGCGAATCTACGGTTGGTGTCAGGCAGCGACTGTGGCTTTGCTGTTGGCTTGCTGGTCGGCGTGGAGGTTGTGGCGACGCCACCGCGCTATCGAAGAAGGGTTTTTCGGGCTAGTGGGCGGTGGACTCCTCGGCGCCATTCTCGGACTGCTCGCCACCGCCACACTTCGGCACAGCGAACCCATTTTGTCGTTCTGGCTTGACCGGGCCTCTCCGAAGCTTGGCCAATTCCCGTTCATGGGGGTCGCGGTCTGGTACCTACTTGGGACAGCCCTGGGAGCCGGTTTGGCATTTCTCGGTGAGCCAGGCCGTCGTGCCATTCGCTGGCTGGCACGGGAATATTCCCGGCTCGCCAAACTCCTGGGCTGGAAAAAAGTCGCACGGTTCTTCGCTCTTCGCTGGGAATGAATCCGTTGCTGCTGACGCGTCATCCAGCCGACTCTGCGGTGATCAACCATCCCTACCCGAACTGGCGAAATTCGACCCCTCTCCCGTTGGCATGGCAGCGTTGGCTAGTCCTGCGATGGTTTGGACGGCCCCAAGCTGTTTTGCAGATTGGCGAGAAAATCCTGCACAGTTTTGTCCACGGCGGCCCGCAACAGCGAGCCCTGCAACGTCCGCAGTAAGCCACCCACTTGCTCCAACTTCACTTCGTAGTGCAATTGGCAAGCCTCCTCCCCATCTTCCTGGAGGTTACATCGCACAACGGCTTGGGCGGACGAACCGATGCCGCGCACTTCCATCTGCCAGGCCAGTTCGGACGATTCGGTGAGACGCTGCAAATACACGGTCATCTCGCCGCGCAAAAACGAAAATCCCGGTCGCACCACGAACCGTGCGGAATCCTCTGCCACTGACTCGACGCGGGCCAGATGGGGCATTTGTTTTACCAACCAGTGCATCTGCGTCAGCCTTTGCCGTACAATCTCTGCGCTGGCCGGTAAATGCTGCTGCCCGCTGACGCGAATCATCTGCCCGTCCTCGCCGGATGCCAGGATTGCCGCTAGCTTACTAGGAGCCAATAGAGATTTTTCCGTCGCTGCCACGGAGGTCCAGTAACTCTATGAACCCGCGGAAGCAATTCTACCTGACCACGGCTATCGACTATCCGAACAGCCGACCGCACATCGGCACGGCCTTCGAAAAAATCGGCGCCGACGTGCAAGCCCGTTATCGCCGCATGGAGGGCTACGAAGTTTTCTTCCTAATGGGTAACGACGAAAATACCGTCAAAGTCGCCCGCCGCGCCGCTGAGCTTGGAATGGATACAAAGACTTATTGCGATGAAATGGCCCGGCAGTTTCAGGAGGTGTGGCGGGCCCTGGACATCAGCTATGACTACTTCATTCAAACGAGCGATCCACGCCACCACGCCGGTTGTCGGAAGTTTATACAACTGGTTTATGATCGCGGATATATCTATTCCGGAACGTATCGCGGCTGGTATTGCGAAGGTTGCGAATCGTTCAAGACCGAGACAGAAATCAAGGAGGCCGGAGGCGTTTGTCCGCTCCATCGCACGCCACCTGTCGAACGCAGCGAGCCGTGCTATTATTTTGCTTTATCGCGCTTCCAGCCAGCCTTGCTCGATTACTATGAGGCTCACCCTGAGTTTATTCAGCCAGAGTCGCGACGCAATGAAGTGATTAGTTTGGTGCGGAGCGGTTTGCAGGATATTAATATCACGCGGATTGGTCAGGAATGGGGGATCCGCGTTCCTTTCGATGACCGCTTTACCATCTATGTCTGGTTTGACGCCTTGTTAAACTATATAACCGGGATCGGCTACGGCTGGGACGAAGAACGATTCCGTGCCTGGTGGCCTGCTGATATCCATTTTATCGGCAAGGACATCACCCGGTTTCATTGTGCATTATGGCCAGCAATGTTGATGGCCGCGGGGTTACCTTTACCGCGACAGGTTTTCGCCCACGGCTGGGTTTATATCAAGAATGAGCAAACCGGAACCGTCGAGAAAATCAGTAAGAGTTTGGGCAACGTGGTCGAGCCGATGGAAATCATTACTAAATTCAGCAGCGAGGCGTTCAGGTATTACTTCATGCGAGAGTGCCCATTTCCCGGAGATGGCGAGTTCTCCTGGTCGCGGTTCGCCGAGGTCTATAATGCTGACTTAGCGAACAACCTCGGCAACCTCTATGCACGGGTCATCACCTTGATTTTGCGCCATTTCGAGGGACACTTAGTTGGCTCGTATTCCTGGGAGCCGGGCGAGATATATGCCGAGCAGGACTTAGAGGCCACAGTGCAGCAGGTGCAAGAGCATATCGAACGATGTGAATATCAACTGGCGTTGCAACGCATCTGGCACTATATATTAGACCCGGCCAATCGCTATGCCGATCGCAAGGAGCCATGGAAACTCGTCAAGGAAGACTTAGAGGGCGCGCGACGGGTTCTGTTTGATTTAGTGGAATCGTTGCGAGTGGTGGCAATCCTGCTCAAACCGTTCCTGCCGCGCACCGCCGAGCGCATCTATCGCAGCTTCAACTTTGGTCGCGACTGGCAGGAGGTGCGTTGCGAAGATTGTTATGTCTATCCGCGACCGACGGAAGACCTGCGCGTGCTGGTGCGGCCGGGAGCCGACGGGAAACTTCCGCCGCTATTCCCGCGCATTCAGGTACAATGAGCGATTCCGAACCGCGCTGTATATAGGTCGTCACCTGACGGCCTGCTGCTGGCGCAATCGCGCAACGTGGGTGAATCTGGCCTCGCTTTTTAGACATTCCCGCAACCAGCTGAGTGGAGCCTCTGGCGTATTAACAGAAACTATGCTGATGCCGACGGACAATCCTCTGGAGATATCCGCGTTGTGCAACCCGCTACATCCCTGCCACGCCCGGTTTATAGAGATGGCGCTAGGGGAGGCCCGACTTGCTTACCGGGAGGGCGAAGTACCCGTCGGTGCGGTGATCGTTTCCAGCCTGCGGGGCGTGATCGCGCGGGCACACAATAAGCGCGAACAATTGCAGGACCCGACAGCGCATGCGGAGATGCTGGCCATCCGGCAAGCAGCAGCCGTGATGGGCAGCTGGCGGTTATCTGATTGTGCCCTATACGTCACGCTGGAGCCTTGCCCCATGTGTGCCGGGGCGATAGTGCAGGCGCGGTTGCCGCTGCTGGTTTTTGGTGCCTATGACCCGAAGGCTGGTGCCTGTGGCTCGCTCTATGGCATTGCGCAGGACCCGCGGTTGAACCATCGGGCGACGGTAATCGGCGGACTACTGGCGGAAGAATGCGGCCGATTGCTCCGCGATTTTTTTCAGCAACGACGCCAGCCCGCTAGCGGTGTGGGCGAGCCGGAGCTATCTTAGCTATGGCGATTCGTGGGCAACGCGACGACGCTCCTGATCAAAGAGGAAATTTATCCCGGCACACTGCCGGACTCGCCGGGGGCAGTGACAAGGCTATCGAGCTAGCGACTTCCTTGCTGAGACGATGAACAGGGGAGCGTGGCAAATCGGTTATGCAAGCTGCGGCCAGCAACGGGGGAAGATCATGGCGCGAAAAGTTGTCGGAATTGTCGGACTAGTGCTACTGGTTCTGGCGACATCAGGCGCTGGCCTGGCCCAGCGAAGCGACACGTCGGAATGGTCGGCGCGGCTCGGCCTGGAACCGGTTTGGTCGTTCCCCTTACCGCGACCGGACCCACGTGACGGCGTGGTGGCGGCACAACTGCTGGACAGCGATTTGCTGGTGGTGCAAACGCGCTCCGCCGCTATGCACGTCCTGGACGCTCGGAGTGGCCTGGTGCGCTGGCGGGTGAATCTCGGCAAGCCGTTTCAGGCGTATCAACGGCCGGCAATTGCCACCCAGCGGATGGTTATCGTGCCAGTGGATCTCAACCTGGTGGCGTATGAACGCCAGTCGGGTGTGCGGTTGTGGCAGGTGGAATTACGCGACCTGCCCGAAACTGCCCCGGCCTGTGATGATTGGCAACTGGTGGCTATCGAAGGAACCACCCGCATGCGTTGCTGGTTTTTGCCAGATATCGAGCGTTTACTTTCCGGCAGCACAACCAGCGCTGTCGAGGCTAAACCAGGCGAGGCATCGGTTCGTTCGGTTTATCGTTCCGGTGCGAGCAGTTACGAAATTCGCCGACAAGTGTTGCGTGAACCGGCGCGGCTGTGGGATTTCGATGATCCGGTCGGCTACAGCGTGCCGCCGGTCTGTGCCCATCACGTGTACGTAGCCTTTGTGAATCGGGAAGGGAAATTGCGGGTCGTCTCCTCGCAGCAGCACCAGCTGGTCAGTGAATGGCAACTGCCGGCCGATGCCAGTGCCCCGATGACTTTGCAACTGGTCGAACGGCCCGGAGAGAAGGTAGTCAGCTGGGAATCCTGGCTTCTGGTGCCTTGCCGCGATCGAGCGGTTTATGCCTATATACTGCAGCAAGGGAAACTGGCGGCCGCCTGGCAGCGTGTCCTCGGCGACTTTGCTAACGCCCCACCGATTACGCTGGGCAGCGATGTGCTGGTGACAACAAGCCAGCGCGGTACATTCTGTCTGGATCGCGACCAGGGACAAATTCGCTGGCAGCAAGCGCAGGCGCAGCGATTTGTCGCGGCATCGCCCCGCATGGTGCTGGCATTGGATCGCCAAGGGCAGATACTTGCTCTCGACCGGCGCGACGGCCGGATACTGGCGATGGCCAGACCGAGCTACAGCGTACGAATGATCCCCAATTACTTCAGCGACCGCCTGTATCTGCTGGATGCTCGCGAGCAACTCCACTGCCTGCGCGACCGCGACCCGCAGTGCGCGGAGATGCAGGTCTATCGCCGCCTGCTTTTTGCACCGCCACCACCAAAGGAAAAGAAAGCCACTCCGGAAGTGGCCGCGGAGAAGACCGAAGAAAAGGCGGCGGGGAATAAACCCTAATTCTTCGCGGTTCCACGCCGACCAGAGTGCTGCGGTCTCAGTGTTGCGGTGAGTCGGTCTTGCACGGCTCAGTGGCAATCAGCCGATCGCTTAGCGATTCCAGGTGTCGCTCAATCCGTTGCCAGTGGGTGCCTTCCCAGAACAATTGCCCGCAGCGTTGGCAACGGTAGAAACGATCGAGCCAGAGGCGAGTTTTCGGAGGAATGCGGTCCCATACGTCTGCTTTAGGGACGCCGGCCAGCTCGCCGCCACAACGCATGCACCGTGCTTCCCGACGTGGCAGGTGAAAGTGCCGGCAAACGAGTTCGAGCTGCTGTTGACGGCTCAGCCCCGGTGGAATGAACAAGGCCGGCAGGTCGCCGTCGCGAACCCAGCCGATCTGAAAGATTCCATGATCACTGGACAACAAAATCCGCCGCTGCCGCTGCGCCACCCGAATCAACTCCCAGTCATCGGTGTCGCGGAGATAGATGGCGTCGTAACCCCAGGCGCACAACCACCGCGCCAGACCGCCCAGCATGGCGTCGCATACAAAACGCGGTTCAGTGGTGGGCATAAATAGGTCAGTCTGAGTCGCTGCCATAGGGTGTCGAGCTCAGCCGGCGGTTTCGCTGCCCGGCTGGCTCAGCCGCAATCGGCGAATGGCACGGTCAGCAATGTCGCGACGGTAAAACATGCCGGCAAATTCGATGCAGCGAACCGCTTCATAGGCGCGGCGTTTGGCTTCGAGCAAGTTCTCGCCCAGGGCGGTTACTGACAGCACCCGCCCTCCGTCGGTCACGATACGACCATCGGAGAATCGTGTGCCGCTGTGAAAAACTTTGACATCCGGGAGTTGGGCAGCCCGATCCAGCCCACTGATCACGCGCCCTTTCTGGTACGGGCCGGGGTATCCTTCGGAGGCGATGACGACACAGACCGCCGGGCGACTGTCCCATTCCAGGCCCTGTTCGGCAAAGGTGTCGAGTTGACCGTCCACAACGGCTTCCAGCAGAGCGCACAAATCCGTTTTCAGCCGCAGCATCAGCGGTTGCGTTTCCGGATCGCCGAAGCGGACGTTGAATTCCAACACTCGCGGCCCCTGTGAGGTGATCATCAACCCGGCGTAAAGCACGCCCCGAAACGGCCGGTGCAACCGTCTCATGCCATGCACCGCAGGAACAAGGATGGTGCGTTCAATTTCCCGCATCAATTCCGGTGTGCCGATCGGCGTCGGACAGTAAGCGCCCATGCCCCCAGTGTTCGGACCACGATCCTCGTCGAAGGCGGCTTTGTGATCCTGGGTCGGTTCGAGCATAACGATGGTGCGGCCGCTGACCAGGGCGAGAACGCTCAGCTCCTGGCCTTCCAAGCGGCGTTCAATGACAATGCGTCGCCCGGCGGGACCAAACGCTTGCTGCACCAGGATTTTCTCCACGGCCGCCAGGGCTTCCTCTTTGGTGCTGCAGATGATGGCGCCTTTACCTCCGGCCAGCCCTTCCGCTTTGACCACCACCGGATAATCGCGGGTTTCGATGTATTTACGGGCGGCGTCGGGTTGGTCGAAAATGCGAAAATCGGCCGTAGGAATATCAAATTGCCGCATCAGTTCCTTCGCAAAAACCTTGCTGGCTTCCAATTCTGCTGCTGCTTTACTGGGGCCGAATATCCGCAGGCCCTCCTTCTCAAAAGCATCCACGATGCCTAGCGCCAGTGGTTCCTCTGGGCCAACTACGGTCAGACCGATTCCTTCTTGCTGGGCGAAACGCAGCAAGCGGTCGATGTCGTTAGCTTCGATGTCCACATTGATCGCGTCCCGAGCCGTACCGGCATTCCCTGGGGCGCAGTAAACAGCCTGCACCCGTGGGGATTGTCGCAGCTTCCAGCACAGGGCGTGTTCCCGTCCCCCTTTACCGACCACCAGAACTTTCACGCGCTGTCCCTCCGCTTTGGCCAGCTTGGCTTTACAGTTATATTACAAAGCATGAGGCCATCTGTGCTGGCCCAAATCGCTTGCGAATTCGCCCCCGCGCGACCAGTGTACCTGCTCAACCAACGACGAGGATAACCATGCGGCGATTCGCCTTGTCCGGTGCTGTCTGGATGATGAGTTGTCTGGTCGTGTTGGCGCAGGAATCGCCCCCGACGCCACCGTACCTGGAATTTGTTCGCGGATTGCGGCAGCGGGGGTTTTACGACCTGGCCGATGAGTATTCCGCCCAGCTACGCCAGCGTCCCGATGTACCGGAGACGGTTCGCGACTGGTTGCAGATGGAAGAAGCGGCGGCGAAGTTGCAGTTGGCGGCCCTGAGTACTCAGGAAGGAGAACGCCGAAGGCTAATGGAAGAAGCTCGCAGCATCTATCAGGCTTTCGTCAACGATAAGGCAAAAGCCAAGAGTCCGGCGCTGGGCGAGGCGTATCGGCAACTGGCCATGGTGCTGGCCGACGAGGGACACGGCAAGGTCACCGAGATTACCTATACCGCCGACAAAACTGCACGCGCCGACCTGGCCAAATACGCCGTCGCCAGCTTCGACCAGGCCGACAAGATGTTCATTCAGGCCGAGGCTCTTTGGAAGGCCCAATTGGACAGCGCGAAAAGCGCGGGCGAGCGCAACACACTCCTGCCACTTTACCTGCAGACCCTCTTGCAGCACGGGCGAGCCTTACTCGCGAAATCCATTCTTCAGGAGCGTTACCTGCAACAACAAGCAGAAGCCGGCAAGACTCGCCAACAGGCTGCCGAGTTGTTCAAGAGCATGTTCGATTTTCGTAAGGAGCACTCGCTGGGATGGGTCGGGCTGGCCTGGTACGGCGTGAGCCAGACCGGACTCAACGAAAACGAACGGCAAAACGTTTTCAAACTCATCGAAACTGCCAAAGAACCGCTGGCTTTCGAGGCCAAACGCATTGTTGGCTACTTCCGTATCCGCGACCGCTACTCGCCGGGTTTGCCTGGCAAGGAACGGCTAGCGCTGCAAAGCGAGATCCGCACTTGGCTCAACATCTTCGCCTCGCCGAAAAGCCCCGACTTCAAAGTTGCTTACTCTTCCCGCGAATCGCAACATCTGCGGCTGATCCTGGCCATGATCATTCGCGAAGACTTGCAGGAAATGAAGCCGACAGCCCGGCAGAGCGAAACCGGACAGAAAATGGTCAACCAGGTGTTGACGCTTCTTGGCAACGACATCGAAGCCAATCCGGAGTTCGGCAGCGTGGCCCGTTGGGTCAAGTTTAACACCTTACGACTCTCGGGGCGGGTAACAGCTCGTCGTACTGAAGAACTGAACACTCCCGAAGAGCTCCTGTTGCGGGCCAGCCTCGAAGCCGAAGAAATCCAGGACAAACTCCGGGCCCTTGAAGACCCAAAGACTCCCGCCGCCGAAAAAGAAAAGTTGCAGGAGCAAATCAGACTCCACTACAGCAACCTGCTGTCAGCCGCACGACGTGCCTGGCAGCGTGCTGGTCCTGGCATCAGTCCCGGGGACCTGGAAAACCTGCTGAGATACCTCGTCAGCGCGTACGTCGAGGGGCAGCGCGATGTGTACCGTGCGGCGGTGTTGCTGGAATATGCGGCGCAGGAACCTCGATTGAGTCCAGCAATGGCGCGGCAATCTGCACTCGGCGCGCTGACGCTTTACAGCGGATTGGTCCAGGGACACCGCGACAATCCTGCGGCCCTGGCTGCCGATGTGCGGCGCCTACAGCGAGTTGCGGAACTGATCGTCTCTCGCTGGCCGAAGGAGCCGGAAGCGGACACGGCACGGTTCCGCCTCGGTTTTATTTACCTAGCTGCTGGTCGCTACCGCGAGGCGTTGGCGCAATGGGAAGCAGTCAGCCCGAACTCGCCGTTCTATCCCGCGGCCTGCGCGGAGGCCGGAGAGCTCGCTTTCCGTTTACACGCGACACAGATGGCGAAGGAGCAAAAGCCCTTGGCCACACCTTCTCCCGATCTCGACAAGGCCATTCGCTTGCTTCAGACCGCCCTGGCTGCTTATCAAAAGAGTAAGCCCGCTCCCAATAGTGCGGAAGAAGTTCGTTACATTCAGGCGGTGGTGTTTCTGGCGGATGCCCTGGCCATGCTCAACAAGCCGGACGAGGCACTGAAATACCTCCAGCTGGTTCTGCTGCGGGCGATCAAGAGTGAATTGCCTGCCAGCCTGGCACCGGGGACGAGCGGACGAGTCGTAACGCTGGCGCTGCGCAGCTATGTGCAGCTCAAACGCATGGATGAGGCCCGGCAGCTGCTGCAGGAGTTGTATCGTTCCGGCACGCAACAGGAGCTGGGCCAGGGGGTATTGCCGATCCTTCGCGAGATGGGGACGCAGTTGCACGAACAGATTCGCATCTTGGAAAGTCGAGGGCCTGCCGCTGCCAAGGAACTCGAACAAACTCGCCACAATTTCAAAACCTTCCTCGATGATCTCAGTAAGGACGAAAAACTGCCGACGGAATTTCGCCTCTGGATAGTGAGCAGTTACCAGAGCATCGGAGGATATGAATCGGCCGCGCAATTGGCCCGCCAACTCCGTGAGCTTGCTGCCAAGACCATGAAGAACCCACCAGCGCCCAAGCCAGTCAGCAAGCCGGAAGAAGCTGCAGCACTCGCCAAAGCCGTCGAAGAGGCTCCCCGTGTGTACGCCCAGGCTTTGTATCTGGAGGTGGATACACTGCGGTTGCAGGCCCGCGCTCTCAAGCAGCAGAGCGACCAGAAAGACAAAGCCGATGCCTTGCTCAAGCAGGCGGAAAAAATTCTCCAGGAGGGCATGAAAGAGGGCAAGCTCGAAAAACATCCACAGTACGTCGCCCTGCAAATCCTGCTGTTGCAGGAACAGGAGTTGTACAGTGGCCCACGCGGTGCGATTGCTCGCTGGGATCAGTTGCGCACTGCTTTGCAACCCCATCTGGACCGGGGCGGGTTGATACGCCGGGTCTATCTCGAAGCTTGTTACAACCTCGTGTATTGCAAGTACCAGGAGGCTAAACGTCTTCCGGACGAAAAACAACGCCAGCTGGCCATGCGGCGTACGGCTGAACTGCTGGCCACTTTCTGGCAGGAGCCGGAGTTGCAACCGCGTTTTCGCCAGCTGCTCGACGACCCCGAATACAAAGATTTGCTGGCCGTCTGGCAGGAAGTGCGGAAATCGCGCGGCTCATCCCCCTAACCGCGACTTACTGAGCTTGCGGCGGTCATGCTGACACGGTTTTCCAGTCGCGGCGAGCTACGGCACGCGCGGCCGGCTGGCTTGACACCAGCTACTTCTTATTAGAGCTGCCTGGCGGCCATAAGTGCCGCTATGTCTTTCGTTGTTGATCGGCGGCCGTATCTGCCTTAGGTGCGGCATATCCGGCAGACAGAAGTTGCTGAGCCAGATACTGCCGCGCTTGTTCGATGTCCTTGCGCACCTGTTCCTCGCTGCGATCGAGAATCATGGCGATTTCAAAGGGTTGATAGTCTTCGAGAGCGTGCAACAGGAATGCCTGGCGCTGCGGTGCCGGCATCTGGCTGAGCAGGACCAGCAGTTTTTCATGCTGTTCGCCGGCGGAAAGTGCTTCCCAGGCCGGCTCGCTGCGATAATCCGGGATAAGATCCTCGAGGCGGAGTTCCTCTTTGTAACCAAGCGGCTCACTCCACCACGGTTCTTCCTCTGAACTGGGGGCTTCCTGTTCGAGGGATTCGGTGGGCGGAGTTTGAGTCCATTCGGCCAGGACTTCGTGTAACAGGTCCATCAACCAGACCTCGAGGGCCGCCTCTTTAGGCTTTTCCGCAAATCTGCGCCACGCACGTAGAAGAACTTCGTCGAGTAAGTCATTGAGCGTCCATTCATGCTTCGGCAACAAACCTTCCATTTCCAAAAGCAGCAGTTCGCGGTGAGCATAACGTCGCAGGTTGCGTAGGATCGGTCGCAGCAATTGGAAAAACGCCTGCTGCCGCCCCATCTCCATATCGCGCTGTAACATCGGCCCGGCGGCACTGACATCCAGCCGACGCTGGCGATGGCGACGGTAAACGTCATCGTGACGGAGTCGTTCCTCGTGTTTCTTGAGCTCGCGAATCAATGTGTCGGCAGCGGCATCCATAGCGGCATGCAAATCTTTATCCGTTCTGTCGGCAACCAGCGTACCGGAAGGCAGATGAAGAACGGCTCTTGCCTCGTAACCGACACGCTCCGGATGATGCCAGACGGTCAGCCGCAAGTCCGCCTCATCCGGGGCGTAATGTTGCAGCAACCGTTCGATCCGCGGTAGCTTCTTTTCCCAGTAAACCTCTGCGTTGGCCGCGACCGGTTTATCGCATTTATAGAAGGTCACGTGTGTCCGCATGGCAGTTTTTCCTCCTGGAGTTGGCGTGTGGTTGGCGGCACGTCAGGGCACGATAATCGCGCAAAGCGACTGACTACCGTAACAGCAACAAAAGTGCCAAGCTTCGCAATTCCGACAAACGCGGTAAAGCAGAACTTTAACCCTGCACTTGACTAGCGTTACGCGTGGGGGCGACCAGCACACCGGAAGCAGCGTACGCGCTATCGGCATCGCGACGGCAGATCCTGCCAAAATGGCGCTTATTCTGTCATTAATGCGTCAGCTAATTCTGAGTTGTCGGAATGGCAGTTGCACGGAAGCAAATCCCGATGAAAGAATTTGTTTCGTAGAAGGCTACAAAGCAAGTGGCAGCCTAGAATTACGAGTGTTATTGCGAAGTTGCTCCTTTGAGGCATGCCAGTTGCAACAGTCATAAGTGGAAAAGCTGAAAGGCAACAAACGGAAACAGGCAGTGGGTAGCCGCCAGCCTGAATAGGGGGTTGGCAGCAGCAAAAGAAGAAAGGAGGTGCAACATGCCGCGGACTCGTTGGGAACCATTTGCCGAACTGTGGCGGGAGATGGAGAATTTCCGCCGCGAGATGGATCGCCTGTTCGAGCGCTGGGGATTCGAGTCTTTCGGCTGGCCGGAATTGGGTCTGGGATACCCGGCCGTCAACATCTGGGAAGACGAGTCCAACGTCTATGCTGAGGCCGAGTTGCCGGGCATGAACCTGGAAGACCTCGAAATCTACGTGACCGGTCGCAACCAGCTGACCATCAAGGGTGAGCGGAAGGCACCGCAGGTCGAAAAAGGGACCTGGCTGCGTCAAGAACGGCCATTCGGTGCTTTCCATCGCATCATCACCCTGCCTGTGGACGTGGATGCCGACAAAGTGGAAGCCCGGCTGCAACATGGCGTGCTGACGATCACCATGCCGAAGTGCGCGGAGTGCCGGCCCAAGAAAATTCCGGTACGGGCCGAGTAAGTCCAGCGCTTCGGGCGCTGACTTGCAACCAGCAAGAAAGGAGGCGAGCCATGGCCAACATCGCAAAACGACAAACCCGTGGTGAAGTGGCTACTGCCGAGCCGGTTCGCACCGTCACCTATTCGCCGCGCGTTGATGTCCTCGAGACCGCAGACGAACTCGTCCTGTACGCCGACCTGCCGGGCGTGCGACCGGAAGACCTGGACCTTCGCTTCGAAAATAGCGAATTGACTATCCATGCCAAGGTCGCGCCACGCGGTCCGGAAGGAGAGTTCGTGCTGCGGGAATATGGTATCGGCGATTTCTATCGCACTTTCACCATCAGCGAGGACATTGACGCCGACAAGATTTCCGCCGAACTGAAGCAGGGCGTGCTGGTGCTGCATCTGCCCAAACGCGAGAAGGCGAAACCGAAGCGGATCACCGTCAAGGCCGAATAAAGACTCCACTCCGGCCGCTAACTGTGTCGTGCAAAGGTGCAATCGGTCGGGTTGGCGCTCCGTCGAGCGCCGGCCCGACTGCCACCTGGGTGAGGCACCAAACTTAGCACAAGGAGGGTACAACCATGTTCGGACTGCTGCCATGGAAAAAGAACAAAACCGAGGGCAAAGTGCCCGTAGCTGCTGAGGAGGACTTCTTCCGGCCCTTAGCTCGTCTGCGGGAAGAATTCGACCGCCTGCTGGATCGCTTTTTCCGCCAGATGCACGGGGAGATGCAAGAAGAGTGGTTCCGCTGGGGCGCTCTGGACTTCAGCGAAACAGATAAGGAGTACGTGGTGCGCCTGGACGCCCCTGGGTTCGAACCTAACGAGTTCGACGTCCAGCTCAGTGGCAACCGCTTGATCGTGCGGGCGGAAAAGAAAGTCGAACGCAAAAAGGAATCGGATGGTCGTGCCTTCGAACAAACCAGTTATCGCAGCTTCTATCGCACGGTCACGCTTCCGAACGCAGTGGACCCGGACCGGGTGGAAGCGAAGTATCACAACGGCGTGCTGGAAATACACGTGGGCAAATCGCCGGAAGCCAAAGGACGCAAAGTGCCGGTCAAAGCCGCATAATCACCTCGGCCGAATGCTCGGGTACGGGACATTCGCGAACGTGCGCTAGCGCACGGACGCGACGCAGGTAGTGCCTGTGGCCCCTGGCGGAGGTCGGATAGTGCGGTGGCCATGAAGGTTGGTCGCAGGGAGGCCGACATGGAGGGCGGTTGTGGTAAGGAAGCCGGGCACGGATGCCTTTTGCCAGCCTCCGTTAGTTGTTGCTAGCGATTCGGGAAGCCCCTTTGCCAGGGGCCACTGCCGTTCGGAGGTGCAAGACAATGAGCACGCTTACAGGAACCGTGGAAACGCAGACACAAACTCCGCCGGCTGTTTCAACACCTTCGAGCGAATCACGACCGTGGTGGCGTCCATTGGCGGAATTCGGACGCGGCTTATTCTGGGCGCTGTTTGGCCTGGGCGGGCATTTGCTGCTGGCTCTGGCAGCACTGGCCTTGTTGGTATCGCTCATCGTCGGCCCGATCCTGTTGCTGGCAGGAGTTATCGAATTCGTCAGCTGGCTATTCGATTGACCGTCCGGGCAATGTGTGGCTGAATGCTCGGCACATCAGCGCCGCATCCACCAGCGGCCAACGAGCACAGAAAAAGGGAAGGGACATGGCCCTGCAGCAACTACCGCTGTATGAAGGAGTCATCACCCGTCGGTTGCTGCGGCAACTGGGTGAGATACACCGACCGGGTGAGTTATTGCTGAGCGTGTACCTGGACATGGCCCCATCGCGCTGGGGTGATGCCGAGGGCGTTCGCATTGCGGCCAAGAACAGCTTGCGGCAGTTGCACGAGCACATTCGGGCTTTGCCGATCACCAACGGAGAACGCCAGCGCTTGCTGCGCGAAACCGATTTGATTCAGGAAGTTGCGACCCTGGCTGCCGGTCGGCGGAACCTGCGGAGTCTGGCCTGTTTTATGGCATCCGCGTTGGGCGTTGCCTATGCCCTGCCGCTGCCTTGGCCGACTTTTTCGCGGCACTTCCTCGAAGAGCGCTTTGTCCTGTGGCCACTGCATCAGGTGCTCGACCAGTCGGACCCCTTTGGTCTGATCCTGGTGGACAAAGACGAGGCGCGGCTGTACCTCGGCTATCTCGGTCAAGTGGAGGAAATGACGTACATTTTCGACGAGGTTCCGCCGAAGATTCGTATTCCCGATGCGTTTGGGGAATTAGAGTTTCGCCGCAAGCAGGTGGTTTATTTTCACCGCCACTTTGGCCGCGTTGCCTATACAGCACTTCGTTTGTGGGAGCAAGAACCGTTCCGCCATCTGATTATCGGCGGGTTGTGGGAAGTATTGCCACAATTCGAAAGGCACCTGCACCGCTATCTACGCGAACGCATTGTCGCTCGTTGGGAAGTCTCGGTGCACGCTCCCAAAGAAGAATTGCAAAGGCGGTTGGAAGAGGAAGAAAAGCGGCTGCTGGAACGCCAGGCGGAGCTTATCTGGCACGAGCTCGCTGAGGCTCCACCGGAGAGACAGGCACGGGGACCAGAACGGGTCTTCCGCGCGTTGTGGGAGCAGCGCGTTGGTTACCTGCTTGTACAGCCGAACACTCACTACCACGGCCACGTGTGCACTCAGTGCCAGCGTCTGCATCTCAGCGGCGGGCCGTGCATCGAATGCGGCGGCAGTGTCGCCCACGTTCCCGACATTTATGAAGAAGCCGTTCGCGTCGCGCTGGCACAGTCCGCGCACGTGCGCTACTGGACGGCTCAAGCTCTGGAAGAATGCGACGGTATTGCGGCATTGCTCCGGTATTGAAACAGCTCGCCTGGGCAGCCTGCCTCTTACTGGACGCGCTGACGACAGGACCTTGGCTCACGAACACGACAGGGAGGAACCACCATGAGAAGATTTCTCGTAGCTGGCCAGATCAATGGTCAACTGGACAAGATCGATTTGCTGAAGAAGGCGGCCCAAGATTTGAAGGCCGACCTGGTGGTTTTCACCGGTGGCGTCGTGGACGGTGCCCAACGCGACCGCAGCAGCGAAGGGGAATTGTTACGTTTGTGGGAACAATTCTTCGATGCCATCGGCAGCATCGCGGAAAGCGGCGTGCTCACTGCGGTGCTACCCGGACCCGCAGACGCTCCCCTGCGCCATTTCCTGCGCCTGGGCATGTACGAGGAAGGGGAACATCCCAAGCTGCACCTCATTCACGCGACATTGCTGGAAGATACCGACGTGGCATTGTGTGGTGTGGGAGGCGAAATCACGGAGCACGAAGAGCTTTCCGAAAACCGCGTTCGTACCTCGCGATCTCTCGCCGAATATTACCTCCGCAAGCTCTGGGAATCTGACCAATCCAGAAAAATTCTCGTCCTGAGCCAACCGCCAACCGGTCAACTTGGTGGTGCCCATGGCAATCCGATCGTCGGCGAGTTTCTCGACAGTTACCACCCGACCTTGTGTCTGGTCGGAGGTAGTACTGAACATCGTGGCTGGCAGCGTGTTGCCCACACGCTGGTGATCAATCCCGGCCGACTCGTGGACAATTCCGTGGCCTGGTACGATGCCTCCAAGCATGCCGACCAACAGGTAGATTTGCTCTATCTATAGTCGGCTTGGTCGGCGTACAGCCTGGCTACGGCATAAGCACAAGCGGCCTGGGAAAGTCGCGGGCTTAACTGTTGGGCCAGCGAAATGACTCGCCCCGTGTATCCACAGCGCTGCAATAGATGGTCGCCCCACCATTCTCCTTCGCCGCTGAGCAGCACACTGTCCGGTGGCTGACCAAAACGCTGTTGCCAAGATTGCCAGACTCGGCGCCATTCGCGTTCCCAGGCGGTCAGGGCCTGCTGCGCTATTTCGGCCAAAGCGGCATCACTCAATTCTTCCGGTTCGGCACACAGCATCCGCGCTACTCGCGCACGCGCGTAGGCTGTGGTGGCTGGCCTGCTGTCGGCCGTTTGATTCCAATCCGGCTGCTCCGGCACCAGATTCAAAACTAGAAACGCATCCTGGATGTCGGCAAACCACTCCGCCGCTGGCCGAAAGTTCCGACCCGCGTGCGAAACCAGCGGCAGCAGGGCACACAACGGCGTGCGCCGAACTCCTAGGTAGATCAGTTCGCCTTCCCGCAAGCGCTGCAGGTCAGTTCTGCCCCGTGGTGCCGGCTTACCGTCCACAATCGGGATCAGGTCAGTTGTCGTGGAGCCGATGTCCAGCAGCAATTGCCAGCGCCTGTTGTGCTTCGTACCTGGTTGGTCGTTGCCAGGCAAAGTGTTCTTAACGGCACCAGCATCGCGCTGAACTGGCTGCGATTGTGCGAGCCATTGCGCTGCCAGATGAGCCAGGGCCAACCAGTTCGCAGCGGCAGCGGATTGTGGTTGTTGCAGGACTGACTCCGGTGCTCGAAAACGAGCCTCCAGCGTCCAAATCGCCAGCGGAATCATGCCAGCGGCCTGCTGCACAGCAGCGATAATGTGTCGCACTCCGCTGACTTTGTCTGGAAAGCAATCGCACAGCTCGCCGGTCATAGTGACCGCCAGAACTTGCGGCTGGGGAAAACGCTGGATCAACTCCGCAACACGCCGCCACAAATTCTCTGGCTCACGCCACAGGGAAAACGGCATGCTATCTGCCAGTCCGGAAGCCGTGGCAGCTTTCAAGTTCGCCCCACCAATGTCCAATCCCAGGACGCGCTCCGAGGCGATCATCTTGGTTCAGGCGTTCGTCCCACTTACGCATGCCAACAGGCCGCAGGAAGTATTGCCTGCTGGCTGTTGCCGCGTAGACTTTTGTAATAGAATCCATCGGCGGTGTCGCTCCTTGCTTGATTTTTTACAGCTATGGGGATGGTCATGTCGGAGCCAGGTACTAGACCAGCGACAGTCAGTTGGCGGCCGAACGCATCGCCTGATTCGTCGGAAAAGACACCTGCGGATGTGTCCGCTGCGGCGAGTGGTGGAGTACGCGAGCGATTGGTAGCGTCGCCGGCTGAAGCCGATGAATATCGGCCCATCAGTGGTTGGGCAATCGCCGGTTTGGTCCTTTCGGTATTGAGTGCCTTCTGCTGGATGGATTCGCCCCCGCTTGTGCCGGCGCGGGCCTGGTGGCTACCGGGGTTTATTCTGAGCCTATGGGCCTGGTGGCGAATTCGCCGGGCGGAGAACACGCTCGCCGGCGCCACCCTGGCACGTATCGGCATAGCGTTGAGTCTGATCAACGGCGTCGGCTCCTTGACTGCCCAGGAGGTTACCTACTGGGTAGTACGAGCGGAAGCGCGACAATTCGCTCAGGAATTGCTCGAGTACATCCATCAGCGCAAGGAGCGGGAACTTTTCCTCGCCACACTCCCGCCGGAACAGCGTCGGCATAAAGAACCCCCGGCCGACCGTCAGCGGCTCATCCGTTATTTCGAGGCACAGTCGCGCATGGGCAATCCGGTCATCGCTTTCGAAAACAGCATCCTTGGCCGGGTTATGCTCAAGGAAGCTCCAAACCGCCAGAACTGGGAATACCGCGGCATCCTCGGTTACGAAACACTAACGGATGTCAGCTATCCGGGTTATCAGTTTCGTTTTCTGTATCGTGTGCGCAGCGACCTTGAACCGGAGGACGGCCAACCGTTGGTTTATGACGTCGAGTTGGTGTTGACCTGCTTTCGCGTCAGCAATACCCGTTCGCGCTGGCGTGCCCAACGGGAATGGTTCCTCAACGCCGCACCTTCCACCGTTCGACTTGCCAGCGAAAAGTGAAACTCGTCGCACGTGTTCTCCCGGGCCGCTATGCAGTGGGAGGCCTGCCCGCTCTTTATCGGTACCGCCGGGCTACTCCATGGCAAACGACGGAAGTTAAAGCGTAAGAGAGTCGCGGACTAATGTTGAGGTTCGACTGGAATTTCATAGAAACAGCCAGATAGTACAACTTAGCGGCCATCGGTGCACTGGGGTTGTGTACGGAAAGTGGAACGGGATTGGCCTAAACACGTGTCCCATGGAGCCTGGGAACTATTCTGCCATTGACATAACGCTGGCAATTTGAGATTATCAAGACGGCTGCGAAATGTGCAAATAGCGTGCCGCGAAGCGCAAATAATGCCTTCGGCTCCTGGGCTCAGAAATCGTTGACAATGGACTGTCAGGATCGGCTCCGGTAATTGACACAGGATAGACAATGCTCAAAGGGCCAGACGCTGACAGTGCCATGTCAATTCACGGCGTAAAATGCACCGCCAGGGTAGCTAATTGAATTAGCTACCTAAATACTCCGAATTGTAACCGTTGCTCTATTGGGCACTTGCGAAAACAAGCCAGGCCAGGTGGTATTGACGGGCTGGGTAAGGCTGTTATAATGCCGATGGAACGGGAAAAATTCCTGCGACGCAGGAAAGGGAAGAGGCGACCGACTGAGCCAGGCAGCGTTGCGAACGCAACTCTCCGCAGAGCCAGTTTTACTCGGTAAAACTCAGGGTATTCCCTGATCTGCCGCTAAGGCGGGAAGCCGATCCGGAGCAGGGGCGGGGCGAGAAGAATTCACGGAAGAGACGGTCTCGCCAACCTCTCGGAGAGGTTGCGTCGAGGTCGGTCCAAGGGCTATACGGTCAGCCAGAGGTGAGGTTCTATGAAGCAGGTCTTTACTACGGGAGAAGCCGCGAAAATCTGCAAGGTCAGCCAGCAGACCATCATCCGCTGCTTTGACAACGGGCAGCTAAAAGGATTCCGGGTGCCCGGCTCGCGCTTCCGGCGTATTCCGCGGGATGCCCTGTACAAATTCATGAAAGAACACGGCATCCCGACCGACGCTCTGGAAAGCGGCAAACGCAAAATCCTGGTCGTGGATGACGACCCCGACCTGGTGGACATGATTAGCCGCGTCCTCGAAAAAGACGGCCGGTTCGAGGTCAAGGTGGCGCGAAATGGCTTCGACGCCGGCATGCTCGTCAAGGAGTATCAGCCCGACCTTATCGTCCTGGATGTCATGCTTCCCGACATTAACGGCCGGGAAGTCTGCCAGCGGATTCGTTCCGACTCCAACCTGTCGGATGTAAAAATCATCTGCATCAGTGGAATGGTCGAACAGGACAAGGTCCAGGAGCTGAAAAAGGCCGGCGCTAACGACTTCCTTCAGAAGCCGTTCGAGATGGAGCAGCTCATCGAACGGATTTGCAAGCACCTGGAGATCGAAGCTTCTTCGGTAACGGGCAAGCGGTAATCGGACAGCTGTCCGGTGGCGAGCACGGATGTGAAGCCGACCGATTGTCTTTTCGCACCAGGCCGTGAGTCCGCCGAGGCTGTTCTGGGTTCGGCACTCGGCGAGATGGAACTGCGAGAAGAAGATTGGCTTTCACTTTGCCGGAGTGATCCGGCGGTATTGCTGGCCTGGCTGTGGCAGGATAAAAAGGCAAGCTGGTTGCCGGTTTTGCCGCAGCCTGGCCAGCTTTTTTACGGAACTCGTTGGCCCCCGGCAAAGCCCCGTGAACTAAGTCAGCAATATGCGTTGCGCATTCTGGAGCGCTGGGCAGCCTGGCAGCCGCAATGGTCTCCCGATTGGTCGCGGCCTGGCTTAGCGCAATGTCGGCAGGCCATAGACCTGGCCGGCGCGCTGGCTCGCCGGGTCGCACCGCGGCTGCGCTTGAACCCGGATTGTGCTGAACTCGCTTCGCGTTCCCTGGGCGTAGCCTGGATACTTTCCGCTTCGGGCAAATGGCGACGAAAGCCACTGGCTGGCTGCCTGGCTTGGTTGGCGATGCACTGGCCATTGCCCGATTGGTTGCGGCAAATCTGGCGGCGTTTGGATATGCCGATGATTTCTGCAGTGCCCGCAAACTCCGAGGAGAAATTGTTACGCTGGGCACAATGTATCTGGCAGCTGGCGCGGACTCGTTTCGGCCTGCCGCCGCAATGGACCGGGCCACCGTTAAGTGAATTGCTGACAGCCCTCGAACTGGATTTGGCCAGTCTGCCAACGCCGAGTGGGTCTGAGCTTCGTCCACTTTCTCCGCTCAGCCTGGATTGGTTCTGGACAAAAATCGAGAGGTTAGCAACGCAGTGCACGGTTTTGCGGCAGCAGGTTCAGCTGGTGGAACGGGAAAACAGAAACTGGCGGCAACGCACCACGCAGTTGGCTGAGCATCTACACGAATTAGTGCAGCAACGCAAATTGCGCTCGCTGGCCGTCTTGGCTGCCGGAGCGGGTCACGAACTTGGCAGTCCGCTCGCGGTCATTTCGGGTTACGCCGAACAACTGTTATGTGGCGAGAAACAGCCCGACCAGATTCAGGCGTTGCAACGCATTCTCGCCCAAACCCGCCGCATTCACGCCGTTGTGCTCGACCTGATGTTCTTTGCTCGCCCGCCGCAACCGAAAAAGCGTCGGTTGCGACTGGACCGATTGCTTCGCAAGGTCGCTGGCCGCTTCGTTTGCGAAGCCAAGCACAAGCAAATCACGCTAAGCTGCACCTGCCCGGACCAAGGCATTGCCATTGTTGCGGACGGTTCGCTTTTGCAAACCGCCATCGAATGCCTGCTTCGCAACGCTCTCGAAGCAGCGCCGCAGGGTGGTCGAGTTAGCTGTAGCGTCGAACCGCTCGATTCCGACCAGGTCCAGCTCATCGTGGAAGACGATGGCCCCGGGCCGGACCCAGCTTGGCAGGAACATCTCTTCGATCCATTCTTTTCTGGTCGGCAGGCGGGTCGCGGACGCGGTTTCGGCTTATGCAAGGTCTGGCGTATTGCCGAACTCCACGCCGGCCGCGTTACCTGGCAGCGCACTCCCCGCGGCACCACGCAGTTTGTTCTTCAATTACCCGCCACCGGTCTATAACCAGGGCGACTTCACGGACAGTAGTTGCTTTGTACGCTTTTAGTCTTTAGACCGACGCAGTTCACCTGTGCGCGAATCTACAAGCATAATCCTGTCAAATACCATGCCATCAGTGCCAGTCGCTATCGCAAGCATGGACGCACCTAAGTGGAGGCTGCAGCCAGCGCAATTCCATGGCTTGGACCATACGACTTTTACACGCTTAAGGTCATATACTGTGATGCGACTGGAATTCCAAACGATTATGAATGATTCCTTGTCGGAATGAGATAATCCAATACCGGCCCGGTCATCAAGGCCTTGAATTAATCTCGAGCCTAGAACTTTACCTTTTCGCCAGTCCCACCATCTAAGTTCCCCGGCAAAATCTAATGCCAGTAAAGCAGTATTGTCCGGCGTAAAAGCTAGGGCGGTGATAAACTCGTCTCCGTCGGCTAGACCATCGGCAATTAACTTTCCCGTTCTCAGGTCAAGCACGTCTATCAGTTCCCCGTCGGAGACGGCGAGATAGCACCCATCGTGAGAAAATGCCACCACCGGATAAGGCGCCCCGGGCATACTCGTGGGATGTTCCTTGATCACTCGACGCATAGGAATATCGAGTACGACGCAAACGATACCCTCGTGATTCTCACTACGAGCGATCATAGCGGCGTACCTGCCATCGGGGGATATAGATAATCGGAAGATGGCACGTTCCCGCCATAAAAGCTCCGGCTTGGCGTGGGGATCTGTTACGAGGATCGTATAGAGTTTTCCTTCAGGGATAAAATATAACAAACGGCCTTTCGACCTCGCCAGCCAGGCAAAACCACAACGCCGGGCACGTTCAGCAGTACGTTTTTCGCTTAGACCTGGGCGTTGCTCATTCCGGACATCATAGTACTGATCCAGCACGATTTCTTTGACTGGTCGCCAGTCTCGTGCCTGGAACACCATCAAGGTTCTATACAACATATCATCCGCACGACGCACGGTGATGACCGCAAAGTAGTCGCCATCTTCTGAAAATTGTGGGTCAGTTATCCAGGCGCGACCGGGAAACCAGAGACAGTGGGCGTCAATGAGAATTGTTAGTTCGCCATAAAGTAGGGTGATTGCCAGGCATATACATGCCATGTTCATGTTAACACTCCACGAAATCCAAGCGATATCTCGTAGCTACGCATGCGTTTCTCAGTGCGCCCAGAGTTTCTCTCTCGGCCTATTCGGGCTGTGGTGGAGGCTTTGGTACGGGCCGAAGGATACCTAATTCCTCGTATACAATGCGCGGTGTGCCATCCGGTTGTGTATAGTACACCTTCACTTGCACGAACCATCGCCTATTGACTGGATCCCAAATGGGCGCGACAACGTTTGCTTTCAAAGTAGCGATTCCAGTCAAGGGCCCGGTCGGTTTCCATTCTAGATCAGGCTGTCCGCCTCCTATAGCCACATTGGTAATGCGACTGCCATTCGCGACACCTTGAAGGGTTACGGAGAAACTGTCTCCTTTGTTACCAGGGATCGCCACAGGATTCAGGACGACCTTGCCGCGCAGTGGCCGTGCCGCCTGCTGAGCGAATCTCCCCGGCAGTTGCATCGCTAGAAGACTGGACGCGTCCAACGCCGGTGGTCCTTCGATGCGCTGGCCCTCGGGCGGTGGTCGTAGCATCTGCGTGCGGGCACGTTGATAGGCGGCCCAGGCTTCGGATTCCATTTCCGTCCAGTCACGCAGGGCGTTGCTCCGAGCCGTCATGAATGCCGACTCCAGAATTTGCCGTGTATGCTCCAGTTGCGAATTGAGTTGATCTATACGTTCTAAATACTGGTTCCAGGTCTGCGATTCCGTCTCCGTATAGGCGGACTCCGCAGCGTTCATCGCCGCCTGCCATT
>Ga0101945_1000512_pt1 | contig 64034 bp, 55 predicted proteins | sample DewCreD2012metaG_2_FD_75246 | JGI IMG/M metagenome (GOLD analysis project Ga0101945, IMG submission 75246) | Hot spring sediment bacterial and archeal communities from British Columbia, Canada, to study Microbial Dark Matter (Phase II) - Dewar... ... | reverse complement strand
CAGGGTCAGGTAGGGCGCTACAAACGCCCACTCATCGTCGGAAACGTCACTTGGGTAGGCTTTTCGTGTCATACCCTAAGCTTACCACACTCAGGGCCAAAAGTGCATAACAGACTCTAGTCCACGATTAATTGTGGAGCTACCGCAGCCAGAACGAGCAGCGATAGCAATCCATGCAGCGTATATTCACGGCGATGTCGGGGACGCGGGTCGGGAATACTTTTGAGACGGGATATCAGACTCACGCCTGCCTCCTACCAAGTAACGTTTTTCACACTATAGAGAACCTTTCATAATTGGGCTAGGTGACAAAAGCCAGAACCGACTGCGCGAGGTCGTCAGGTCTGGCCGTCCTAATGGGGTGGTGACGAGCGCCACGAGTAACATCGCCATATGCACCTGCAACGCCTAGCGAGACACCGCGACCAGACCTTGGAGCTGAAAATCCGCCAGGCCATCGTAGCGCTTCAGGAAGGCGAAGTGCCGTTCGATGTTCGCCCGGGGGCGCATCGCCTGCTTCCATTGGCGCAGGAAGAACCGTGTCGCCAGGAAACGCTTGCCCAGGCGGCGCAGGTTGTCATCCACCACCGGGGAGGCGTGCACCACGTCGGGGATGAAGCCCAGGAAGGCCGAGGTGAAGTCGCCCGCATCGGCGGCGCCTTTGTACCAGGCGTCCAGGTAAGCATTGGCGATAATCACGTCCCGGCCGCGGCTCACGCCCAGGGCGAGGAAGGCCAGGAAGGAGGGCAAAAGGCCCAAGCCCCGCATCCGCCGGGAGTATTGGGCTGGGCTGATCGTCCGGCGCGGGCCGGTGGGATAACCCAGGGCGTGCGCCAGGGCAACGGTGATGTCTTCGTAGGACAGAGGCCAGGCAGCAGCGACCAGGGAGGTGAGGAAGACGGAGAGGTCGGTGTCCACTCGTGGTCGCCCTGCCCGGCTGGGAGAGGGCAGGGCGCGCGGCGAGAAACGTTGGGCGGTCGCGAGCGCCCACTGCCCCAACTGAGGCCCATGGGTCACCGCTAGCCAGCGCACGGGATCGCCCCACAGCCGTCCTGGGCGGGCAGCGGGGGCAGCCTCGGCTGGAGAAAGCGGTGAGCATGGTGCGACCAGTTGCAGTATACTCATGGCGAATCCCTCCGGGAGAGCGGTGTGAGTTGGTTCAACCCACAGTTTAGCTCAGCCCTGGGGGATTCGCTTATTCTCCCGAATGATGAAAGGCTCTCACTATATTATATGATTATTGAAAAGCCCTAAAAGAGAAACAAGAAGTATCGTGCTGTCCACTGTCAGTTGAAACCTGAGGCAGTCTCAACCGTCCCCTCTAACCTGAGGCGCCCACCCGCCACCCGGTACACCACCAGGCGTGCCTGGCGCCAGTTCCCTTGGGCGTCAAAGCTGATCGGGCCGATCAGCCCCTGAACCTGGCTACGGCGCAGCGCCTCGGCGACGCCCGAACGCGATGGCGCGCCTTGGGCTGCCGCCTGTGCTATGGCCTCAAGCAGCAGTTGGGTGGCATCGTAGGCTAGCAGGGCACGCCAGCCCGGCTCTGCGCCCGCCATGGCGCGATAGCGAGCAATGAACCCATCCGCCCCGGCCACATCGCCCGGCAACGGCGCCCCCAAAATCACCAGGCTCCCCTCTGCCGCCGCGCCCGCAATGGCGAAATATTGCGGGTCGGCCAGCGCCGCGCCCCCCAGCCACGTGGCCCGCACCCCGGCGCGCACCAGGCCGGTCACAGCCTCCGCCGCAGGCAGCGGGTCCAGGCCGATGAACACCGCCTCAGGAGACGTTCCGCGCACCTGGACGAGATCCGCTTCGCTCCGCACAAATGCCAGCCGCTCCAGGCCCAATGAGGCGGCCACATGGCGCGCTGCCTCCTCAATGGCGGCAGCGGTGGGATACAGGCGGAAAGCGATTGGACTGTGGGAGGAGAGGCCCGGCGCCCCCACGCCAGGCGCTACCAGGGGCAGGCCCGCCCCGGCATACACCGGCGCCCCCGCCAGCGTGGTGTCATCGCGCCAATGGCCGATGACTGCGACGACCACCGGGTCAAGCGCCAGTTTGCGGGCCTGTTCCGCCGCCGCAGCCGTATCACCGCCATCGTCCAGGGACACCACCTCCACCGCGTAACCGTTGATGCCCCCGGCGGCGTTGCGCTCGCGCACTGCCAGGCGCACCGCGTAGATCACATCGTAGCCGACAGCGCGATAGCGCCCCTCAAACGGCGCCACCACCCCGATCTTGACCACCGGTCGGGTCACCCCGCAGCCAGCCAGCGTCAGTGTCGCCAGGACGCCGACGGCCAGCCATATCACATGAAACGTCAAACGTGAAACGCCCAGGCCGACGACAGGGGACGTTTCGCGCTTAATGATCGGGAGTTTCATGCCAGGTGGGGGAGAGAGAGGAGCGTGTGCCTGTCAAGGGCAGTTGTTGGCGAAATGCTCTTCAATCGTCCTGGCGAAGCGGTGCCTGCCGCTCCCGTCGCAGTCCGCCTGGAAGTACAGGAAATCGGTCTCAGCCGGGTGAGCCACCGCCCGAATGGCGTCCAGGCCGGGGTTAGCGATGGGGCCGGGCGGCAGGCCGGGGTTGCGGTAGGTGTTGTAGGGCGAATCCACCTCCAGGTCAGCCAGCAGCAGGGGGCGCTTCCACCACTCCCCCGTATCTTTTTGGTAGCCCAAGGCATATTGAACCGTAGGATCGGCGTCCAGCTTCATGCCGATCTTCAGGCGGTTCAGGTAGACGCTGGCGATCAAGGGGCGCTCCTCCGGGATCACCGCCTCGCGCTCCACAATGGAGGCGATGATCACCCCCTGATACAGGTTCAAGCCCTGTTGCGCGATCGCCTGGCGCAACTCCGGCGTCACCCTGGCGCCGAAGTTGGCCAGCATTTTCTCAATCAGCACCCTGGCGGTCGTCCCCCGGTCCAGCCGGTAGGTGTCTGGAAACAGAAACCCCTCCAGCGTGGCGCCTGCGGGCCGATCTTGAAGGAAGTCATAGTCAAACGCGCCCGTTCGCGCCAGGGTCAGGAACTCCTGCGGGTCAATCTGCGCCCCGGCGGGCTCCAACGTGGTGCTGATGGCCTCGGCGATCTGCTCCAGGCGCCAGCCCTCAATGATACGGAACACAAGCTCATCTGCCGCCGCATATCCCAGTGCCCTGGCGATCTCAGGGATGGTCATTGTCTGGCGCAGCGTGAAGTGGCCCGCCTGGATGCCCGCATCCAGACCCATGTAGCGCACGTAATTGCGGAACAACCCCGCGTCGCGGATCAGCCCCGCCTGTTGCAGCCGGCTGGCGATAGAGGCGATGCTCTCCCCCGGCTCCACCGTGAAGTCCAGCGGCGTGTCGTCGTCCCCCGCCGGCTGCTGGAGATCGCCCTGGCGCACGCGGAGATATGCCCCCAGAACGATGCCTTCAATCCCTCCCCTGGTCTGTTGCCCGTCGTCCGTCGTCGGCCGCCCGTCGTTCCCGGACAAAGGGGGCGCCAATTGCTGGACCGCCAGCCAACCGGCCACCGCCAGCAGCGCAATGACGCCCAGGGTGGCCAATGCCCGCAGGGCCATCTTGAGGGCTTCCCGCTTGTGGCTATGCTCCGTGTCCCCGTACATGCTCTCCTATCAATCCAGGCACCCTCTGACTACGGCCCCCCGGCTGCTGACTTGGTGTCCAGATAGTCTTGCAGGATCGCCGCTGCCGCTACATCGTCCAGGGGGCGGCGCTTACGCCCGCGCTCCCGCCGTTCGCGCACCACCCCCGCCGCGATCAGCGTGGAAAAGCGCTCGTCCCATAGCTCCACCGGCACAGGCAAAGCCGCCCGCAACGCCTCGGCCCAGCGGGCCACGCGCCGCGCCTGAGGTCCCTCCTCACCGGACAGGCTGCGCGGGTAGCCGACGATCACCCGCTCCACATGGTGCTCGGCGATCAGGCGACGCAGCCGTTCAACATCCTCCGCTTTGGACCGCCGCTCCAGCACAGCCAGCGCCCGCGCCACCGTCTGGCTGGGGTCGCTCAGGGCCACGCCGATGCGCCGCTCGCCCACGTCTAAAGCCATCAACCGCCTGATCCGTCGCCCGTCGTCTGTCATCCGTCATCCATTGTGGTCAGGTCCACCGTGATCCGCACGCCCAGGAAAGGCATGTAGGGGAACCAGGGCGGTGAGACCTGGATGTCCGGGGGCCTTTCCAGGGGCAGTTTCTGCATCAGGAGTGCGCGGGCACGCGCCAGCGGTTGCCCTCGCACCGCGCGGATGGCTTCGTTCAGGTCAGGCTGGGCCGTCATGGCGCCGCTCACCGCCAGGCGGAAGGTGACTCGCCCCTGCTCATCCAGGCTGACCGTGTCCCCTCGGCGCGGTGGGGTCACGCTGCTGGCGATCAGGGTGTAGCCGGGGATGACCTGGCGCTGAAGTGCGGCCAGGGCCAGTTGGTGCGCCGGGGCTTCGTCCACCGCGATCGCCTGCATCCGCACCCGCATTTGCATTCCCAGCACCTCGGCCTGCTCGCCTATGTAGCGATCGGTGGCGATGTCCAGGACATCTACCAACTGCAGGCTGGGGGTCACCACAAACTCGGTGGGACGTAGTTCGGTGCGCATCTGCTCCAGCGCCTGCGCTTGGAGTTGCTCCAGCAGGGCGGCCTGCAGGCGATCCTGGTCGGCCTGGGTCACGGCGCGTACCTGCCTGGCCGCGCCGCCCTGGGTAGGCTCTGGGTTGGTCACACGCAACTGGAAAGCCAGCGCCCCCTCAATCCGGCTGATCACCCCGGCCGCCACATTGCCCGCCGGCCCCTTATCCAGCGCCTCCACCTCCACCATCGTCTGGCCGTTCGCAGGCACCTCGGCGTCGGCCAACGTAGCGAAGCGCACCGGCACACCTGCATTGGTGCGCACAATGGTCCCTTTGAGGACGGTCAGGGGCTGCGGCATCAGGTTAGTGAACACCACCCGGCCCCGCGCCGGGGCATCGGGGATGTCTTTGACGCCGGTTGTGGTGATGTGCGCTTCCCCCTCCACCTCCACCGACAGATAGCGAGCAGGCACGACCCCTGCCGCTGCATCCACCTCTTGCGCCCCTGGGTCAGCCACTAGGGTCATCACCGCTCCCACAGGCCGGCTGATGGGCACCAGGCGAACCTGGGCGCTGGGCCATACCACCAGGGCCCCCAGGACGACAGCCGCCAGCGCCAGGACGAAGAGCAGTGCGGAAAGCGCCCACAGCCAGGCAGCGGGTCGGCGCCGCTCCCGGCGATGGCGCCGCCATACCTCCAGGGCATCCTCCGGGTCTATCCAGGCGGAGGGCGGGGGACGGAATAGGAAGGACCGATCCGGGAGGCGAAAGCGCAGCGGGCGTTGGTGGGCGGCCTCCACCGAGGCAAACACCGGCAGCTTTAAGGCGCGAGCGGCATCAGCCAGGTCGGGGTCGTCTGTGACCAAAGCCAGTTCCAGCCGGTGGCGGGCCGCCTGGCGTTGCAGGCGCTGCAAATCCACTAAGTCAAAGGCTGGAGCAACCCCGTTCTCAATCACCAGGACGACGCGCCCCGGTGTCAGGCGGCTCAACCTGGCGGCCAGCGCATCGGCGCTTTCACCCGGCCTGCTGATGATAGTCCGGTCGTCCACCCTCAACCCCGGCCTGGGATCAGGTTCTTAACGCTTCAGCGACCAGGTGTGGCACCTGGGCCAGCGCCTCTTTGATGCGGCTGACATCCCGGCCGCCGGCCTGGGCCAGGGTGGGCTTGCCGCCCCCGCCGCCGCCCACCACGCGGGCCACCGCCTTGACAATCCGCCCGGCATCCAGCCCACGCTGCACCAGGTCGGGGGTGACCGCAGCCACGAAGTTGGGGCGCCCGCCCATGGTCGCCGCCAAGACGACCACGCCGCTGCCCACGCGCTGGCGGAACCAGTCGCTCATCTCGCGCAGCGTATCCACATCGGCGGCCTCCACCCGCGCCGCCAGCACCGGGATACCGTTAACCTGCTGCACATGGGCCATCACCGCCTCAAAGTCGCGCTGGGCCAGCAACCGCCGCAGCCGGGCGATCTCCTTCTGGGCATTCTGCGCCTCCTCCATCAGCGCCAGCACGCGCCGCTCCACCTGCTCTGGGGTGACGCCCAGGTAGGCGGCGATGTTCTCAAGCTGGCCCAGGCGCTGCTCCACCAATTCTAACGCGCCGCGCCCGGTCACGGCCTCTATCCGGCGCACGCCCGCGCCCACACTGCTCTCGCTAATGATGTGGAACAGCCCGATCTCCGCCGTCTCATTGACATGCGTCCCGCCACATAGCTCATAGCTAATGAGTTCATCAGGTGTGCCGATGCGCAGGGTGCGCACCACCTCGCCATATTTCTCCCCAAACAGCGCCATGGCTCCCTCCGCCACCGCCGTGCGGTAATCCGTGAAGACCACCTCCACCGGGTAATTTGCCAGGATGGCGGCATTGACCGCGCGGGACACCGCCGCCAACTCCTCCTGCGTCATCATCGTCGGGTGGGTGAAGTCAAAGCGCAGGCGGTCGGGCGCGACCAGTGAACCGGCCTGGTGCACGTGCTCCCCCAGGACATAGCGCAATGCGCTGTGCAGCAGGTGTGTGGCGGTATGGTTGCGCATAATATCCCAACGCCGCTCGTAGTCCACAATGGCCCAGCAGGAATCGCCCTCGCGCACCGTCCCGGCGGTGACACGCCCCACATGGACGATCAACCCCGGAATGGGCTGGCGCGTGTCCTCAATCTGCACCTCCCAGCGGACTTCATCCGTGCCTTCGCGTGGCTGGACGAAAACGCCTATGTCGCTCACCTGGCCGCCGCTCTCCACATAGAAGGGGGTGATGGGGATGACCAGTTCCACGCGGTCGCCCTGGCGGGCGGAGCGTACCCGTGTCGGCGGGCCATCCACGTTGAGCTTAAGGATGCCCACCACCACTGTATCCACCTCAGTGGCGCTGTAGGGGTCGTATAAGACGCCATCCTCGTCCAGCGCACCGCTGGCCTTGAGGTCGTTGAGCAGGCGCACATAGACCAGCTTGGTCTCGTCCAGGACGGCGGCCTGCTCCCCACGGGAGCGCTCGCGCTGTTCCTCCAATGCCTGGCGGAAGCCCACCTCATCCACTGTCAGGCCGCTCTCGCGGGCCACGTCCTTGGTCAGGTCAATGGGGAAGCCGTAGGTGTCGTATAGCTTGAAGGCCACCGGCCCCGGCAGGACGGTCTTGCCCTGGGCCTGCAACGCGGCGATCTCGCTTTCCAGCAGGCGCAGGCCCACGCTGAGCGTTTGCAGGAAGCGCTCCTCCTCCAGACGGATGGTCTGGAGGATGAACTCGCGCCGTTGCACCAGCTCCTCAAAGTACGGCCCCATCTGCTCAATGACCACCGGCGCGATCTCGCTCAGGAAAGGCTCCTCAAAGCCGATCAGCTTGCCATGGCGCGCAGCGCGGCGCAGGATCAGCCGCAGCACGTAGCGGCGCCCTTCGTTGCCCGGCAGGACACCGTCGCCGATCAGGAAAACGATGGCGCGGATGTGGTCGGCGATGACGCGATAGCCGACCAGGTGTTGCTGTATCTCGGCCTCGCTGTGGCCCAGCAGTTCCTGGGTGCGCTTGATGATGGGCACGAACAGATCGGTCTCGTAATCGGAGCCTACCCCCTGGATGATGGAGGCCAGCCGCTCCAGGCCCATGCCCGTGTCCACGCCGGGCCGGGGCAGGGGCGTGCGCGTGCCATCGGCGGCCTGGTTAAACTGCATGAAAACGAGATTCCAGACCTCCAGCCAGCGGTTGCAGCCGTTGTCCAGCGCCACGCTGCAATTGGGCTGGCCGCAGGTGCAGGCCTCTGGGCCGAAATCATAATGGATCTCCGAGGTCGGCCCGCACGGGCCGGTATCGCCCATAGACCAGAAGTTGGTCTTCTCCCCCATGCGATAGATGCGCTCCGGCGCGATGCCGATGTCCTGCGTCCAGGCCGAGAAGGCCTCCTCATCATCTTGGAAGACGGTGTAGACCAAGCGCTCTGGCGGCAGGCCAAACACCTCCGTCAGACATTCATAGGCGTACTGGATGGCTTCGCGCTTGAAGTAGTCGCCGAAGGAGAAGTTGCCCAGCATGAAGAAGAAGCTGTGATGGCGCGGGGAGGGGCCGACGTTCTCAATATCGTTGTGCTTGCCGGAGACGCGCATACACTTCTGCAACGTCGTTGCCCGCTTGTAGGGGCGCTCCTCCAGGCCCAGGAAGACGTTCTTGAACTGCACCATCCCGGCGTTGACGAACAACAGCGTGGGGTCATCCACCGGCACCAGCGATGAGCTGGGCACGATCGTATGCCCCTTCCCGGCAAAGTAATCCAGAAAGGCCTGCCAAATCTCAGGACTGGTCATCGTTTTCATGGCTACACTCCACTTCCCTGCACGCCTTCCTCAAAGGGTGCTTTGAGGGTCATTCTAAAACATCGCCCCCGTCCTGTCAACCCGAAACAGGGGGCAGGCGGCAGACGAGGGGGGACGGGGGACTGTCCTCCGCTGAGTGGCACACCGGGTGTTGAGACAGCCCGGCCACCTGGTCTTCTCCGTCGGCCATCCTTTCGCCGATTTTACGCTTCCTGGGGCGCAGAATTACTTTGACACGGAACTGCTGGAGTACGAGTGGAAAGGGTTGGGCATCCCCGTCGTTGTGCCCTTCTACAGGCGTCCGCTCGGCGCGCTGGTGAACCCGCTGCTGGCGGCGGGCTTTGTCCTGGGGCGCATCCTGGAGCCTACACCGACGGAGGAGTTCCGGCAAGCAGACCCCAAGGATTATGAGAAGCTATCCAGACAGCCAGGCTTCTTGTGCGTGCGGGCGGCGAAGCAGGTCAACCCCCTAGCTCCGCCAGCACTGCCTCCAACTCCGGCGGCAAGGGCGCAATGAACGTGCGCCGCTCGCCCGTGCCCGGCAGGGCCAGCGTCAGCCGGTGGGCGTGCAGAAAGTGCCGGTTCAGGCTCAGGCGCTGCCTGCGACGGCCATAGACGCGGTCGCCCACCACCGGGTGGCCGATAAAGGCCAGATGCAGCCGGATCTGATGGGTGCGCCCGGTCACCGGCTCGGCCTCCACCAGCGTATACTCCGGGAACGTCTCCAGCACCTTGTAGCGCGTCACCGCCTCGCGCCCGTTGCGCACCACCGCCATGCGCTGCCGGTGGACCGGATCGCGCCCGATGGGCGCCTCAATAATGCCCCGCTGGGGGCTTACGCGCCCTTCCACCAGTGCCAGGTAAGCCTTGGTCACCTCCCGCGCCTTAAACTGGCGCTGCAACTCGCGATGGGCGCGGTCGTTCTTGGCGATGACGATCAGCCCCGATGTGTCCTTATCCAATCGGTGGACGATGCCGGGGCGCTGCTCGCCGCCCACCCCCTCCAGTTCCGGGCAGTGCGCCAGGACTGCGTTGACCAGCGTGCCGGAGGCGTGCCCGTGCGCCGGATGCACCACCATGCCGGCGGGCTTGTTGACCACCAGGATGTCGGCATCCTCATACACGATGTCCAGGGGGACGGCCTCGGCCACAAGCGCGGTGGGCTGCGGCGGCGGCAGGCGCACGATAACGCGGTCGCCTGGCTCCAGCCGGGTGCTGGGCTTGGCCACCCGCCCCTCTACCGTGACATAGGCCTCTTTGATCAGCCGTTGGATTTGCGAGCGGGAGAGGGCTGGCAGGGCAGCGGCCAGGGCCTTGTCCAGGCGCTCGCCGCCGCGCTCAAACGCCAGGGAGATGATCCGCTCGGGCATGGGACTCTTCTCGCAGGATGGTCAGCGCCAGGAGGACCACGCCCAGGACGATGCTGGCATCGGCCAGGTTGAACACGGGCCACTCCTTGAGCGGCCAGAAGTTCAAGTCCACGAAGTCCACCACGTGGCCATAGCGCAGCCGATCCAGCAGGTTGCCCAGCGCCCCACCCAGTTGCAGGCCGAGCGCCAGCCGAATCAGCCACTGGCCCGCCGGGATGCGCCGGTAGTAGAGGATGATCACGGCAACGACGACAAGGGCAACGATGATAAAGAAAAAGCCCTGGTCAGGGAAGAGGCCGAAGGCCGCGCCGGTGTTGGTCACGTAGGTGATGCTCACCCAGCGGGCCAGGAGGGGTGAGAAATTCCAGGTTTGCGCCGGGCTGAGGAAGTGCACCACCAGCGCCTTGGTGGTCTGGTCAAGCAGGAGCGTGGTGGCGGCGACGAGCAGCAACCCGGTGCGATCCCACAGTGCTCTCATGGCGTGCTGAGCTTCTCGGCGCACTCAATATCGTACTCGGCATAGGGCAGCGCCTTCAGGCGTTCCGGGTCAATCGGCCTGCCGCAGTTCAGGCAGAGGCCGTAGGTGCCCTCGTCTATGCGCGCCAGCGCTGCGTCAATCCGCTGGATCACGGCTTCAAAATCCCGGCGCAACCCCACCTCCTTCTCCTGCTCAAACACCTCTGTGCCATAGTCGGCGGGGTGATTGCCGTAGCCGACCTCGCCCGGCGGCACTGTCTCGGCGTCGGCGTCGCCGAAGGCTCGGAGTTCGTCTTGCAGGCGCCGTTTTTCATTCAGCAGCCAGGTCTTAAGCTCATCGTAGGGCAAGTCCTCACGCGCTCCAACCATGCTCTCTCCTTCCAGGTGGAACAGCTTTTATTTTAGCTGAAGTCGGGGGCCGTGACAAGGCCACACCGCACCCAACTGCATGGCGGATTCGGGGCAGATGGCCTGGCTGATTCTCCTCACCCAGTACCGGGCTTCAGCCCGGTTGGGATGGGGGTTTCCCTCCCCTGGATAGGGGAGGGGGTGAACTTGCACAGCGCCACAGGGCGGGGTATATTGGCTTCATGCGCATAGACCTGCACACACACAGCACGGCGTCGGATGGCCGCCTGACACCCACCGAACTCGTTCGCCTGGCGCTGGAGCGCGGCCTGACAGCCATCGCCCTCACCGATCACGACACCACCGACGGCGTGGCCGAAGCGCAGGCCGCAGCGCGGGGCACGGGCCTGGAGGTCATTGCCGGCGTGGAGATCAACACGGAAAGCGAAGACGGCGATGTCCATTTCCTGGGCTATTTCGTCCGCCCGGATGATGCCGCCTTCCAGACCCACCTGGCCACGTTGCGCAACGCCCGGTTGGGGCGCGCCCGGCTGATGGTGGAGAAGCTGGCCCGCCTGGGACTGCCGCTGGATTGGGAGCGGGTACAGGCCATCGCGGGCGAAGGCGCGGTGGGTCGCCCCCACGTGGCGCGGGCGCTGTTAGAACGCGGTTACATCACCACGATCAGCGAAGCCTTTGAGAAGTATATCGGCCATGAAGGGCCGGCCTACGTCCCCCGTTACCGGCTGACGCCAGAAGAGGCCATCGCGATGATCCGCGCGGCTGGTGGCGTCGCCAGCCTGGCCCACCCGGCGATGGCGGGCACAGTGGCGCTCATCCCCCGCCTGGTCGCCGCCGGCCTGGAGGCCATTGAGGTGTACTACCCCGATCACACCCCCGAACAGCAAGAGAGGCTCCTGGCCCTGGCCCGCCAGTATAACCTGGTGCCCACCGGCGGCAGCGACTTCCACGCCCTGGATGACCCCGATCACGCCATGCTCGGCAGCATCTGGGTGCCGCCCGATGTCGTTGAGCAACTCAGATTACGACGCATGACGCAGGACTAATCATCTTTCGTCATCCGTCGTGCGTCCCATCAGCCGTGGGGCAAATCCAGCAGCAGCACTTCGGCCAGCAGGCGCGGATTGGCGTTGCGGTCCAGGTGCCAGGTGGCGTCGCGCAGCAGAGCCAGGGCGTGTCGGGCCTGATCCGCTGTGATGGTCTGGGCTAAGCGCTCCAGTTCGTGTGTGCGGTCCGCGTTAGTTAATGGCGCCTGAGTGCCCGTTGTCACCAGGAGCAGGTCGCGCCACCAACTCAGCCAGACCTCCAACGTCTCACGTAGCGCCTGCCCGTCCCGCGCCAGTTCCTCGGCGTAAGTGAAGCGGGCGTTACGGCTGGCCTTGAGCAGGCGTTGCAAGTCGTCCAGGGCCTGGCTGCGCCGCGCCAGAAGCTCCGGGTCAGCCGCTGCCCGCAACGCCCATCCCAGACGCCCGCCACACAGGTGCGCCAGGGTCTCGGCCTGGTCAGCAGGGACCGCCCGCGCCAGGAGGGCAGAGCGCACAACTTGCCAGGGGAGCGGGCGCAAATTGAGCACCTGACAGCGGGAGACAATCGTGGGCAGGAGGACATCCGCCTGAGATGCGGTCAGGATCAGGATGACCTGAGGGGGCGGCTCCTCCAGCGTCTTGAGGAGGGCGTTGGCGGCGTGGGCGTTAGCAGCTTCAAAATCACACAGGATGGCAATGCGGTAGCGCCCCTCCACCGGCGTCAGGGCCAGTTCGTGCTGCAAGTCGCGGATCTGGTCAATACGGATTTCCAGGCGGTGGATGCGTTCGCCGCTCTCCACAGGCTCAATTAGGCGGACGTCGGGGTGGCGAGGCGGGGCAGCAGCGCTGCCATCGCCGATCAGGGTGCAGGAGCGGCACTGGCCGCAGGGGGGCTGAGGGCTAGTGCAATTCAGGGCACGCGCCAGGGCCAGCGCCAGCGTGCGCCGGCCCACGCCCGCAGGGCCGGTGAACAGATAAGCATGGCGCACCCGTCCCGCCGCCAGGTTGTGGCTGAGCAACTCCACCGCCCATTCGTGTCCGATCACGCCCCAATGCGCCATCGCCTTCCTCAAGCTCACCGTTGTATCCAATAGTGAGCGGGTGATTTACGAGGAATTTTATCCGGCGTGGCGCTGCCACGCAAAGTCCGCAGGACAATGGACAATGCGTGTGAGAAAGCTAAAGAGGCCGCCACCGGGGCCTGAGCGGGGGGAATCGGCGGCCTCTTTAGGATGCTGGCCGGCTCAGCAGGAGGAAGGCGCCGGCAGTATGGATTTGGGGATGCATACCAACACCAGTGTATCACATGAGCGTCCCAAAAACGTCCCAAAAGCGTCCCAAAATTCTGAGTTAATTGTAAGAAAAACCAATGATATGCAATCTATCTGGTAGCCACAACCGTGTGGTTGGAACCGCACGCGGAGCAGGGGCAGGGCCTTGACCTGCCTCTATGGGCGTCATGCGGTAGGGGGCGCACGGCCGTGCGCCCCCTTCCCCCCTTTGTGGGGAAGTGGGCAACTTCCCTCCCCCGTCAAGGGGGAGGGGCAGAGAGGGGCAACCCATCTTTTCGCGGTTGACGCCCGGCAAGACATAGGCTATATTTTCTCTTGAAACACGCTCGATAAGGAGGACAGACGAACCCTATGGCCGTTCGTAAAGCCGAAGCGGTCTGGACGGGGACATTGCGCGAGGGGAGGGGGACGATGAAGCTGGGCAGCCTGGCCTTTGAAGGACCGTTCACCTACGCTTCGCGTTTTGAGCAGGGTGAGGGGACGAATCCTGAGGAACTTATCGGCGCGGCCCACGCGGGCTGCTTCTCCATGTCTCTGGCATCGCGGCTCAGCCGAGCTGGCTACCCGCCCCAGCGCATTCACACCACGGCCACCGTGCATTTGACCGAAGGACCCACGATCTCGCTGATTGAACTGGACACCGAGGCTGAGGTCCCTGGGGTGGATGAGCAGACCTTCCAACAACTGGCCGCAGATGCCAAGCAGAACTGCCCGGTGTCCAAGGCGCTGGCCGGTGGGCCGGAGGTCCGGTTGAACGCCAGGCTGATCGCCTGATCGTGCCTGAAAAGTCACTCCCCCTGTCATGCTGAGCGAGCGCAACGAGCGGAGCCTCTCGCTTTTCGGTGCACGCTGAGAGATTCTTCGGCGCTTCACGCCTCAGAATAGCGCTGTTAGGAGTTGGAAGGCGGTTTCTAAAACCGAATGCCCAGGATCAAAACAGTGACCCAGGTCTCCGCCGGGGGCGTGGTCTTCCGCCGGCGGGAAGGCCAGGTTGAGGTCGTCCTCATCTCGGTGGGTGATCCGCCGCGCTGGCAGTTGCCGAAGGGGCTGGTGGACGCCGGGGAAGCGCCGGAGGCGGCGGCGCTGCGCGAGGTGCGTGAGGAGGCGGGCGTTGAGGCCGAGCTGGTCGCCCCGATTGATAGGATTGAGTACTGGTACATCGCCGCCGAGCATGGCCAGCGCATCCGCTATCACAAGTTCGTCCACTTCTACCTGCTGGCGTACCGGTCGGGAAAGGTGAGCGACCACGACTATGAAGTGCATGAGGCCCGCTGGGTCAGGCTGGACCAGGCCCTCCAGATGCTGGCTTTCGCCAGTGAGCGGAAAGTGGTTGAGCAGGCGCGGGAGATGATCGGCGGATAGCGGGGCAGGGCTGCTCCCTTACCATGACGGATTATAGCGCGGGACCTTGTTGCCAGAAAGTAAAAATAGCCTATAATGGCGTTGCGAATATGACTTTTAGGGTGCAGATCGTATCATAAGGGATGAAGGGATGACCGGGTCTTGCTGACCCGTGTGACTGCCGGGCCAACCACCTGGCAGGACAATAGATGACTTGATTGTATCCGCGCCGATAGTCCAAAGGCCGTTCCAGCGCAGGAGTGGGGCTGTAGGTGCGGTTGTTTCCCAGGCGAAAGGGGGCCTGCGCATAGATTACCCGCCGGTGCGCTGTGAGGCCAGTTCTCGGTTATGTACGAGCTGACCTTACGTGATAACAGCGGCCAGACCGCCACGTTGACCGCCTCTCTCCCGATCACCTGGATATATTAGATGATGGGCAAGCGCGGCGAGGGTTGGGTCGTTCTGCAGTTTCTCTTGTTCGTCATCATCGCCCTGGCTCCCCTGCGTGAGCAGTTCGCCCTCCCCTTCCTCCGCGCCGGCGCGGGGGCGACAGCGCTGCGCGCGATCGGCGTGCTCCTCATGGCCGGCGGCGGCCTATTCGGGATGGCCGCTGTGCTCGGCCTGGGGCGCAACCTCACGGCGTTCCCCAGGCCCATAGAGGGCGGCACGCTGGTCACCTCCGGCGCCTACGCCATTGTGCGCCACCCCATCTATGCCGGCCTGATCCTGGCGGCGTTCGGTTGGGCGCTATGGAACACCAGCCTGGTGGGGCTTGGCCTGGGGGTCATCCTGTTCCTCTTCTTTGACCTTAAGTCGCGGCAGGAGGAGCGCTGGCTCGCCCAGGTCTACCCCGAGTATCGGGCCTATCAGCAGCGGGTGAAGAAGCTGATCCCCTGGGTATATTAAGGTGCGTGCCGTCAGGCCATCTGCTGCGGGGCTTTGAGGTGAGGATCGGCCTCCTCGGCAAAGAGGGACATATTGCATCCAGGGTGCAGCAGGAGCCTTGGCTTCACCCTTCTCTCGGCTTTGACTTGCATTTTACGCAGATCCCACATATACTCCCCCATACGTCTGTGGCCCCCACCTTCTGAGCATTGAATCTGAGCTAGACAAGGAGGCACCCATGAGCGTTTCCTTCCATGCCCACCTGCTGCGGTGGGCTGTGCGCGGTGTGATCATCATCGGCCTGTTGCTCCTCCCTTTGGGCGTCCCCGCTGTGCCCGGTAGGGTGGGCAGCACCGGTGGTGTCGAAGCCGCGCCCTTCGCCAAGATCGATCCGGCTGTGCTCCAGGCCGCCGAACGCTCTCCCGATGGCCTGGCCTATGCCCTGGTGTATTTCAAAGAGCAGGCCGACCTCTCTTTTGCGGAGCGCATCCAGGACTGGAATGAGCGCGGCTGGGCGGTGTATCGCGCTCTGAAGGAGGTGGCGGACCGCACCCAGCCGGAGGTGCTGGCCGGGCTGGCCAGCCGCAAGGCGGAAGGCGCCGTTTCTGACTATCACAGCTACTGGATCGTCAACCTGGTGACGGTCCGCGCCGACGCCGACACACTGCGCTGGCTGGCTTCCCGCCCGGAGGTCGCTTACATCTACCCGGAACTCAAGATTGAGGCGCCTAAGCCGCTGCCCGCCGATCCGGAGCCTCGGGCGCCCGGCGTTGTTGAGTGGAATATCACCAAGATCCGGGCGCCGGAGGTGTGGAGCACCTATAACATCACCGGCACGGGCGCGGTGGTCGCCAACGTGGACACCGGCGTGGATTACACCCATCCGGCGCTGGTGCGCCAGTATCGCGGCAACCTGGGCGGCGGCACCTTTAACCACAACTACAACTGGTGGGATGCGGATGCCGGTATCCCCTACCCCTATGACCCTGACAGCCATGGCACGCACACCATGGGCACGCAGGTGGGCGAGGACGCCACCCAGACGAACCAGATCGGCGTGGCGCCCGGCGCCAAGTGGATCGCGGCCCTGGGCTGCTGCCCCGACAACGATGCCCTGCTCTCCTCCGAGCAGTTCATGATCGCCCCCTGGGACCTGAACGGTCAGAACCCCGACCCCAGCAAGCGCCCCCATGTGGTCAACAACTCCTGGGGCGGCCCCGGCGGCAGCCTGATCTTCAACGGGGTGATCGCCGCTCAGCGCGCTGCCGGCGTCTTCCCCACCTTCTCTGCGGGCAACAGCGGGCCCGGCTGCGCCACGTTGGGATCGCCCGGCGATAACCCGGATGTGGGCACGAGCGTGGCGGCAACGACCAGCGCGGACAACATCGCCGGCTTCTCCAGCCGGGGGCCGAATCCGTTCGGGGGCACCGGCCCGGATGTGGCCGCGCCGGGGGTGAGCGTCCGTTCCAGCGTGCCCGGCGGCGGCTACGCCGTGTTTAGCGGCACGTCTATGGCCTCGCCCCACGTGGGTGGCGCTGTGGCGCTGATCATCTCTGCCGAGCCGATGATGGCTGGGAAGGTGGCCCAGCTTGAGGAGTTGCTCAAGCAAACCGCCCAGCGTATCCTCATCTCCCCTGCCCAGACGTGCGGTGGCGTCTCCAGCAACACCTTCCCCAACAACGCGGTGGGCTGGGGGCGCATTGACGTCAAGACCGCTGTGGATATGGTCTGGCACGCCGGGACGGTCTCCGGCCAGGTCACCTCTGGCAGCCAGCCGGTTCGGGGCGCGACGGTGAGCATCAGCCGGCAGATCGGCGCGCGGGTGATCACCCTGACCCAGGCGACGGACGCCAACGGCAACTACAGCTTCGTCGCCGGTGAGGGCACGTATAACATCTGGGTCACCGCCTACGGCTACGAGCCGACGACGCCCAGTCCCGTCTCCGTCACCCAGGGGCAGACCACGACGCGGGACTTCAACCTGACGGCGAAGCCCGTGTACACGCTGAGCGGCACGGTCATGGAGGGGAGCACCCCGCTCTACGGGAAAGTGGAGGCCCTGGGCGTCCCGGTATTGCCGGTGCGCACCAACCCGGCCACCGGACAATACAGCCTGAGCCTGGCGCAGGGCAGCTACACCATCCGGGCTTCCAGCGAGCCGGGGTACGCGCCGGTGACGGCCACGGTCGTCCTGAACGGCAATATGACCCAGAACTTCTCGCTGACGCCGCGTGCGGACTATGCCTGCTATGACAATCTCCATCCTGGCGGGCCGACCTATGAGTGGATTGACGCCAGGGGCGCGTACACCTACACCCTGGGGGATGAAGGCACCGTGCGGTTGAACCTGCCCGCCCCGTTCCTGTTCTACGGCACCCCGGTGAGCACGGCCTATGCCAGTTCCAACGGGTTCATCGTCTTTGACCAGAACTGGGCCGGGGCGAACATGATGATCCCCTTCATCGGCCTGCCCAACAAGGCCATCTATGGGCTGGTGGAGGACCTCAACCCCGACCTGGGCAGGCAGGGGCTGATCCTCACCAAGACGCTCACCGTGAACAACCAGCAGTTGTTCGTGGTGGAGTGGTATCAGGTGGAGCACTGGGCCAGCGGCTACCCGGAGACGTTTGAGATCATCCTGAACCTGACGGACAACACCATCAAGGTGCAGTACCAGACGGTGAGCTGGCCGGACTTCACCACGGCGGGCGTGGAGTCGCCGCTGGTGGGCGGCAGCACCTATGCCACTGTGTACTCCTATGCCAACTCGGCCCGGCTGGAGGACGGGCGCGCCGTCCTGTACAGGCCGGTGACGGGCAGGTTGCCCAGTCTGCTGGACTACTTCGCCTGTAGCCCGGTTCAGTTATTCCTGCCCATCATCCAAAAGTGACCTGGGGCTGTCTTTACCGGTAGGGGCGAGGCGCCACCTCGCCCCTACTTCGGCTCGTTTGGCAGCATCGTGTATAATGGCGGCGTGCCAGGCCGAAGTCCCGGTTCGGTACGTGAGGTCATTGCCTTGATCGGCGGGTGCGCCTTGCTCTGGCTGGCCGGTTGCCGTCCGGCGCCCGTCACGCCCACGCCTACGCCCACGCCGCCGCCAACGACGACCCCAGTGCCCACAGCGACGCCTCGGCCCAGCCCCACGCCGGAGCCTTTAGCCGCGCGCGTCAACGGCCAGCCCATCCGCCTGGCCGACTATCAGGCCGAACTGGCCCGCTGCCGCGCCGCTATCCAGGGAGCGGAGACTTCACCCCCTGACCCCTGCCCGGCCCAGGCACTGCAGACGCTCGTGGATCGGGCATTGATCTTGCAAGCCTCTCAAGAGGCGGGACTGACGGTTTCGGAGGCGCAGGTTGAGGCCGAGGTTCAGGCAACTATCCAGGCCGTCGGTGGCGAGGGGCGCTTCGCGGCCTGGCTGGAGGCCAACGGTTGGACCTCGGCGACATTCCGGGACGCGCTGCGCACGGAGTTGCTGGCGCAGGCGCTCATGGAGCACATCGCCGGCCCCTCACCATCCAGAGCCGAGCAGGTCCATGCCCGCCATATCCTGGTGGCGACCGAGGCCGAGGCGCGTGACCTGCTCGCCAGCCTGGCGAATGGCGCCGATTTCGCCGCGCTGGCCCAGGCGCATTCGTTGGATGTGACCACGCGGGCGCAGGGCGGGGACCTGGGCTGGGTTGTGCGCGGCCAGTTGCTGGCGACGCCGGTGGAGGAAGCCGCCTTCGCCTTGCCGCCGGGCCAGATCAGCGCTATTGTGCGCTCCAGCCTCGGCTACCATATCGTCCAGGTGCTGGAGCGTGACCCGGCCCGCCCACTCAGCCCAGAGCAGCAGGCTGCGTTGTACCGCTACCGGCTGGAACGCTGGCTGGCCGGGCAGCGCATCCAGGCACAGATTGAGCGCTTTGTGGATAATGGGAGTTGATATGGCAGAACGTGTGACCACAGGTATCCCCGGCCTGGATGAGATGTTGCATGGGGGGTTCCTCCCAGGCTCGTCTGTCCTGGTCGGCGGCGCACCCGGCACCGGCAAGACCACGCTGGCGTTGCAGTTCCTCACTCACGGGGCGCAACAGGGCCAGGCAGGGCTGTGGATCTCGTTTGAGGAGTTTCCGCAGTCTGTTTTCCGCGATGCCCAGTCGCTAGGCTGGGACCTGCATGATCTGGAGCGCCGGGGGTTGCTGCACATGCTGTTCACCTCGCCGGAGGTGTTCCTTAAGAGCCTGGAGACACCCGACAGCCCTCTCTTGCGGACGATGATGGAGGCCGACATCCGCCGTGTGGCCCTGGATAGCATCACCCACTTCACCCGCCTGAGCGACGACCCGCATGAACTCCGCCGGATGTACACCGAGGTCGTCAACGGGCTGAAGCGCGAAGGGGTCACCTCGGTCTTGTTGAGTGAGGAGAGCCGCACGGGTTTGTGGCAGACCCAGCGGGGGCGGCTGCTCTACATTGTGGACACGGTGATCCTGCTGCGCTATGTGGAGATTGAGAGCGCCATGCAACGAGCGATTGTGGTGCTCAAGATGCGCGGCAGTGACCATGCCAAGGACATCCGGCGCTATGAGATCCGCGCAGGCGGCATCGTGGTGGATGGCGCCTTTGAGAACCAGGAGGGCATCCTCAGCGGTATTCCCCACCGGATACCGAGGGGTGGAGCGTGGATCGCGGGGAAACGACGCTGACCTGAGGCGGCGCTTTCGTGGAATGGATCCTTGGGCACGCTCTATCTGGTTGGCACGCCGATCGGCAACCTGGAGGACATCACCCTGCGCGCCTTGCGCATCCTGCGCGAGGTATCCCTGATCGCGGCGGAGGACACGCGCCGCACCCGCCGTCTGCTGGCCCACTACGACATCCATACCCCCCTGACCAGCTATTACGAGCATAACAAACTGAGCAAGCTGGCCGTCATCCTGGGCGCCCTGGCGAGCGGCGATGTGGCCCTGGTTTCTGAAGCGGGCATGCCCGGCCTCTCCGATCCGGGCTATGAACTGGTCCAGGCGGCGCTACAGGCCGGCCATCGTGTCGTGCCTGTGCCGGGGCCGTCGGCCCTGGTGACGGCTCTGGTTGTCTCCGGCCTGCCCACCGACGCCTGCCTGTATCTGGGGTTTCTGCCGCGCCGGGCGGCGGAACGGCGGCGCCTGCTGGCGGAGGTCGCCGCTGAGCGCCGCACCCTGGTTGCCTTTGAAGCCCCCCACCGATTGGTGGAGACGCTGGCCGATATTCAGGCCGCCCTTGGCGACCGCCGTATCGCGGTGGCGCGGGAGTTGACCAAGGCCCACGAGGAGGTATGGCGCGGGACGGTGAGCCAGGCGCTGGCGCATTATCAGGCGCAGCCGCCGCGGGGTGAGATCACGCTGGTCATTGCAGGGGCGTCTGAGGCTGAGAAGGCGCAGGCGCGCTGGGAGGCAGGGCAGGTGCGTGCGGCTGTGGCTGCTCTCTTGAAGGAGGGCGTCCCGCGCCGCGAAGCCATCCGGCGTGTGGCCAGGGCATCGGGCTGGCCACGCCGCGAGGTGTATAAACTGGTGCTGGAAGAATGACTTCGCGGCTGAAGCCGCTCCTACCCATTCACGGGCGGCGGGCGAGCGTCAGCCCCAGGACGCCAGCGAGTTCGCGCAAGGCCGCCTGCGCCCGCTCTATATTGCCCCCCTGCGCCCGGGCCTCACGGATAGCGTTGGCCAGGTCTCGCAGGGCCGTAATGGCCTCCGGGGTGTTCAGGTCGTTGTCCATCGCGGCCAGGAAGCGTTCGCGCCACGGGCCGGGGTCCAGCGCAGGGCTATCAGAATGGCCGTTGCTCTGGGCCGCTTCGCGCAGTTGTTGTGCCAGAGCCTCGGCCTGGGCCACGCCCTCTTCGGTATAGGCCCAGGAACTGCGATAGGGGAAGCTCAGCAGGTAGAGGCGCAAAGCATCGGCGCTATACCGCTTAAGCACATCGTGCACCATGACGAGATTGCCCAGTGACTTACTCATTTTCTCATGGCCCAGCCGCACCATACCGGTGTGCATCCAGATGCGCACGAAAGGTTTCACCCCGGTGTAATGCTCGGATTGGGCGATCTCGCTCTCATGGTGGGGAAAGATCAGGTCGGCGCCGCCGCCGTGAATGTCCACGGTGGGGCCGAGGTAGCGCATGGACATGGCGCTGCACTCAATATGCCAGCCGGGGCGGCCCGGCCCCCAGGGGCTATCCCAAGTGGGTTCGCCGGGCTTGGCCGCCTGCCACAGGACGAAGTCCAGGGGGTCGCGTTTGTTGGGGTCATCCGGGTCATTGCCGCGTTCATTGGCCGTGCGCAGCATCTCGGCATAATCCAGCTTGGACAACTTGCCGTACTCTGGGTCGGCGCGCACCGCGTAATACACACTGCCACCTGACTCGTAGGCGTAGCCGCGCTCCAGCAGCGCCTGGATGATCTCAATCATCGTGGCGATCTCCTGTGTGGCCCAGGGGAATACATCGGGCGGGAGCACGTTCAGTTCGGCCATGTCCTGGACGTAGCGGGCCGTTTCCATGCGGGCCAGTTCATCCCAGGGGATGCCCACCTGGGCGGCGCGTCGGAGGATGTCATCATCTATATCGGTCACGTTCTGGACGTAGCGGACCTGGTAGCCCTGGTAGCGCAAATAGCGCACCAGCACATCAAAGACGACGTAGGTGAAGGCGTGGCCGATATGGGTGGTGTCATACGGCGTAATGCCGCAAACATACAGGCCCACACGCCCATCACGCGGCTGGAACTCTTCCACCTGTCCACTCAACGTGTTATAAAGTCGCACGGCATACCCCCTTGTTTTAGCGCTCAGCGTTCAGCAGATGGGCATTGAGAGGCTGACCGCTCTTCAAAGATAAGGGCTTGGTGATTACGATTGTAGCATTCCTGGCGCAGAGCGGCAAACGGCATCCTGCCCCAACCTTTTCCCCTATCTGGGGATAATATCTGTAGAGGGCCCTCACGATATTCTGTCGGGAGAGCGCGCATGGAGGAGGAGGAAGCCATCGCCCGGCTGAAACAGGGCGACATCTCCGGGCTGGAAGCGCTGGTACGCCGCTACCAGGTCCAGGCGGTGCGGGCCGCCACACTGATCACCCGCGACCGCGCCCTGGCCGAGGACATCGTGCAGGCGGCCTTCTTACGGGCCTATGAGCGCATCGGCCAGTTTGATTCTAAGCGGCCTTTCGGCCCCTGGTTTCTGCGCAGCGTGGTCAATGACGCGGTGAAGGCCGCTGCCCGGCGCGAACGCCAGGTCCCGCTGGAGGTGAGGAACGAGGGCGAAGCATCGCTGGCTGAGCTTCTAGCCGACCCGGCCCCCGGGCCGGTGGAACGGGCCGAGGCCGCCGAGACCCGCCAGGCCATTCGGGATGCCCTGGGGCGGCTTTCCCCGGCGCAACGCGCGGCGGTGGTGCTGCGCTACTACCTGGGCCTGAGCGAGGCGGAGTTGGCCGAGGAGTTGGCCTGCCCGCCGGGCACGGTCAAGTGGCGGCTGCACGCCGCACGCCAGCGCCTGCGCACGCTGTTGCGCCCGCTGTGGTCGCCGCAGCCTGGGGATGACGCCTCGGGGTTCCCCCCGTCTTCCTGAGCGCCTCCCGACATGCAAGAGGAGGGAACCCGGTAATGAAAGAGCAGCACATCCCATATTCATTGCACGAGTTGGCTGAGCAGGAGGTCCCCACCGACCTGGACCTGTGGCCGGCGATCCAGGCGAGACTGCAGCCGCGGGCACGTCGGCTCCACCTGCGGCCCGCCACCCGGCTGGGGTGGGCCTTGCTGGTCCTGGGCCTGTTCCTGACGCTGGGCGCAGCAGCCTACGCCGTCGTCCCGGTGGTGAGCCGGGTGTTCCAGATCACCCCCGGCTGGCAACATGTGGAGGAGACGCGCCTGGCCCAGGAGGTACACCTCAGTCAGACCATTGGGGATTGGACGGTCACGCTGGAGCGGGTGTATGCGGATGCCAACCAAATCCTCATCGGCTACAGCGTCAGCGGGCCGCCGGGGCAGAACCTGAATGAGCGGGCCACGCTGACGGACCATCAGGGCAGGCGCTTCCCTGAGATGGCCGGGGCAGGGGTGACCGGCGCATCCGCTATTTTAGGCGTTCGGCTCCCGCCTGGGCAGGGCGCCTACGTCAGCGCCTTTGATGCCTCGGCGGTCCAGGGACAGCCGGCGAAGCTGGATTTGCATCTGGAGATCGCCTTGACGGCCCTGATGCCTGTGAGCGGCGCACAGCCCGCACCGGAGCCGACCGAATATACGGCTGAGCCGTTGACCTCCACTGTGCTCCTCGCGCCCGCCATGCAGGTGCGTGAGGAACCCCTGGCTGGCCCCTTCACCTTTGAGTTCAGCGTGCCCTTTATCCCTGGGCGCGTCGCCCTGGTCCGTGAGAGCGTCAGGGTGGCGGGGGTAACGGTCACGCTGGAGCGGGTGGTGGTCACCCCCGCCGAGACGCGGGCGATCCTGTGCTTTGACCCGCCGGAGGGGGAGAGCGAACACTGGGTGCCTGTGGCCACTCTGGAGGCCGGGGGGAGGCGCGACACCGGTGGGGCCAGCGTCACGCTGATCGGTTCAGATACTATGGTTGAAGGGGCAGGATGTTATCGCTATAGTTTCCTGACCCCGCTGGCCGACTGGCAGGGGGAGTGGAAGCTGGCGGTAACGGAGTTGGTGGGGATGGACCCTAACCGCCCTGGCGAGCAGATGCGCATTCGGGGGCCCTGGGCCTTCACCTTCCACGTGCCGTGAAACCTTAACTGTAGGGGCGCACGGCCGTGCGCCCCTACAGGCGCGACTCCAGTCGCCTGTTCAAGGCGGTGAACTCATCCTAACCCTATTTGGAGCCAACCTGCAACCTCAGGGAACCCCATCGGCTTGAGCCACGTCTCTCTTGAGAGGCAGAGCCAGTGGCCGTCAGGTAAACGCAGCCCAAGCACTGGCAAGCCGTCATGCTAACATGCGCTCGTTGTGCTATGATATGCTCTGTAACAGCCCTCACCTCGTGCATGGGCAGCCAACAGGAGGCGAACGATGAAGCGGTCACATCTTCTCGTTTGGTTATGCGCTGGCTTCGGCCCGCTGCTCCTCCTGGCCGCCTGCGCCGGCCCGCTCACCCCTACGGCAACGGCGCCGGTCCCCACCCCAACCCTCCCTCTCCGGAGGGAGGGTACTCCCTCAGCGGCGCCGCCGTCACCTGGGGCCACATCCCGGCCTGTCATAACCCCCAGGCCGGCCGCCCCCACTTCAGCGCTGCCGGCGGCCGTGATCTCTCTGGCGGCGGACCCGAACGACCCGCGAGCAGCCTATGCGCTCCTGGTGACGAACGCGCTCTATCGCACGACGGACCGGGGGCAAACCTGGCAACGCCTGCCGTTCCCGGCGCCTGAGCACACGCCTGAGGTGCTGCCTGATGCCAGCCGCCCCAACGCTGTCGTCTTGCTCCCACAGCAAGATGTCGTAGTCACCCGGATGCTACCGGGCCGTATCTTCGCGCGGGCCAATCGGACGCTCTACCGCAGCGATGACCAGGGCGCAACCTGGCGGGCCATTCAGGACCAGGTTGCCGCCTGGACGATTGAGCCTCACGAAGGCCGGTTTCTGTATATCTGGCGGGCGTTTGACCTGCCGCGTGAGGAACGCGGGCTGTATCGTAGCGAGGATGGCGGCCAGACCTGGGAACACCGTTACGACGGTTTCTTCCCGCCTTTCTTTCAGGCCGAGGCGTTTATCCCCAATCATGAGGGCGTGACCTCTTTGTTGATGGATTACACGGCGCCGGATATCCTGTACGCTGGCACCGATTTCGGTATCTTCCGCAGCCTGAACGGGGGCCGGACCTGGCACGAGTTCAACACCGGCCTGCCACCCACTCAACGCGCCTACCGCTGGGTGCCGATCCTCATCCACAGGATGTATCCCCCCGACGTCTATGCGCTCACCGAGACCTCGCCCTCCCCGCAGACCTCCCAGGTTGTCCTGGCGCGGCTGCAGCACGGCCAGATCATCCCTACTGAGGACAAATGGGTGGCGGTGGGCCAGGAGGCCCTGGCTGCTTATACACGGGCCGAAGGGTCGGGATTTTACGGTCTGCATACGCTTGTGGCCGATCCCGATCACCCCCAGCGGCTTTATCTCGGCAGCGAACAGGGATTGCTGGTGAGTGAGGACGCGGGCGAGACCTGGGAGCGCATTCCCGACCTGGGCGCTGTCTACCGCATCGCCGTTGCGCCGGGCGATCCCACCCAACTTTACCTGTGGACCGACCAGGGGCTGGCGGTCCGGACACGCCCCACGACGCCAGCGCCTCCCACGCCCACCAGTGGGGCGCAGCAGGTGACGCTCAATCTGGTTCAGCAGTTCGGTGGAGCCGCCGTCAGCATCGCCGTTGCGGGCGATACAGCCTATCTGGGCGTAGGCCCACGCCTGATCGTCCTGGATGTCGCCGACCCCCGTGCCCCACGCCAGGTGGGTCAAAGCGAGGCCCTGCCTGGCCTGGTTCAGGACGTGGACGTGGTGGGCGATCTGGCCTATGTAGCCGCCGGGGACGCGGGGCTGGCGGTGCTGGACATCTCAGACCGGGGTTCGCCTCGCCAGGTGGGCGCTGTGCAAACGCGGGGAAGCGCCGCCCGGCTGGTGGTGCAGGGTGGCCTGGCTTACGTCGGCGCGCAGAATTTCCTGACGGTGATTGACGTCGCCGACCCCACTGCGCCCCGTGAAGTGAGCCGGCTGGAGATGCCGGGCGACATCTCTGCCCTCGCCGTTGTCTCCAGCACGGCCTATATTGCCCACCAGAAGGGGCTTCAAGTGGTGGATGTCTCTGACCCGGCGCAGCCCCGTGAGCGCGGCGCCTTGCGCCTCCCCGCCAGCGCCGAGGACATCGCCGTCGCCGGTAGCTACGCCTACATCGCCGGGGGCGGCCTGCGGGTGGTGGACATCGCCGACCCGGCCCGGCTCCGGGTGGTCGGCACCTGGGACACCCTGGCGATGGCGACCTCTACGGTCGCGGTGGTGGGCGAGACCGCCTATATGACGAACGCCTTCTGCGAGTTCGGCCATTGCAGCGCCAGCCTGATGCTGTTTGATGTCTCGGACCCGGCGAAACCCAGCCCGATCGGCGAAACCGATGCGCCGGTGTTACCCAGGGACCTCGTGGTGAGCAGGGGATTCGCGTATGTGGTGGGGCCGCTGGACGGCCTGCGCCTGATTGACGTCCGGGATGCGGCACACCCGCGCGAGGTGGGAGCGGCCCGGTTGAATACCCCTGGCAGCGTAGACAATGTGATCCTGGCGGGTGACCACGCCTACGCCCTGAGCGGTGGCAAAACCGCTGTGATACTTGATGTGGCGGATGTGCAGGCTATCCACGCAGTCGGCCTCATTCAGGAGCCGACGTGGCTGAATGGGTTAGCCCTCTGGAACGAGTACGCGCTGGTGTCGGCGTGGCAAGACGGCCTGCATCTGTTCAATGTGCAAAACCCGGCCAGGCCGCGCCAGGTCGGGGCGCTGAACGCCTCGGCCCTGGGAGGGGCTGCTTATCACGTGGTCCTGGTGGACGGCTCCGGCGGCGCCGACGCGGTTGTGATTGTGGATGGGGGCCTGCGGGTGATTGCGTGGGATCATCCGGCTGAGCCGCGTGTGCTCGGCCAGCTCGCGGTTGAGGACGGCACGTTTGATGCGGCTGTGGCCGGCCGCTTTGTGTATCTGGCCGGGGGATACTTCCCCCAGGGCGCGTATGAGCCTGTGGGCATCTTGCGCGTGGTGGACATCGCCGACCCCGCCAGCCCACGCCAGGTCAGCGCCCTGACGATGCCCAAAGAAGCGCGCAGCGTCGCGGTGGCTGGCGGCTATGCCTACGTCGGGGCGGCGGATGCGTTGTGGGCGATAGATATTTCGGACCCCGCCCATCCGCGCCAGGTCAGTGCCTTGAATATCGCCGGGGGCGCGCTGGATGTGACTGTGAATGGCACTTACGCTTACGTGGCCTCCGGGCGTACCGGCGTGTGGGTCGTTGATGTAGCGGACCCGACCGCGTTGCGTCTGGTCGGCGCAGCAGACACGCCGGGGAACGCTCAGCGTATCGCCGTTGTAGAAGATCACGTGATCGTCGCCGACGGTGATGGGGGGCTGCTTATCCTGAGAATGGAGGTCGGACAACGATGACGTTGACAACAGCGCTTAAGTCTATCGGGTTCAGCCTGGCGCTGGTCATGCTGCTGACTGCCTGTGCGCCCACCACCCTGTTACCCGCACCCACAATCACCCCTTCGCCCTCGCCCTTCCCTTCGGAGGTCCCCACGTCGTTGCCCACGTTCACCCCGGTTCCGCTGCCTACACCCACGCCGGTATCGCTTCCACCATCTTTGGGCAAAGTGGCCTACGTCCAGGGCGGCGACATCTGGGTCAAGGCGCTGCCCGAGGGACAACCCCAACGCCTGACGACCGACGGCCGGAACCGTGAGCCGCGCTGGTCGCCCTCCGGCGAATGGCTGGCGTTCCGCAAGGGCGAGGAGCAGGTGTGGGTGGCGCACGCCGATGGCGGCGCCGCCCATGTGGTGCACGACGGCGCCGCCATCACGGCCTTCGCCTGGGCACCGACGCAAGACCGGCTGGCCTATGCCACCGGCGATGGCGCCCTGATGGTTGTGGACGCTGACGGGGCGAACCAACAGGAGTTGGTGGGCGCGGATGTGGGCCAGCCCTATACAGGCGTGGTGCGCTTCGCCTGGAGCCCCGATGGCGCCTGGCTGGCTTATGAGTATATTGCCATGCGGCAGGAGGGCGAGCGGGCCGGGCGCAACGCCAGCCTGTGGCGCATCCGCGCCGATGGCAGCGACGCGGCTGAATGGCTCAACGCAGGTACGGAGACCTATGAGCCACTCCTGGCAGGCTGGGTCGCAGACGGGTCGGCTCTGCTCTATTGGATGGACCCGATGTACTCGCGCTCACTTCTGGCCGATGGCGGGGAGTTGTTCGTCCTGCCTGTTCAGGGCGGCGGCCCGCTCCAGCCCGGCCTGACCACGCTGGCCTACGCCGATTTCGTCGTCCCCAGCCCGAACGGGAGCGACCGGGTGGCAGTGATCGTGGGCGGGTATCGCGGGACATGGACGGGCAAGCGCCTGCACCTCCTCTCGGCCAGGACGGGTGAGAGCCGGGCGCTAACCCCGGCGGATGTGGCTGCCTCGTCTCCCGCCTGGTCGCCCAATGGCCGGCAGATCGCCTATATCGCCATGCCCGACAAAGGCGATCTGGGGGGCGGGAACGAGGCCAAAGCGGGGCTGATGCAACGCCGCCTGTTCGTGGCCAATGCCCTGGGTGAAGCCCGGCCGCGCCAATTGACGGACGACCCGGCTTACGGTGATGAGGCCCCGCTGTGGTTGAACGGGAACCAAATTCTTTTCGTCCGGGTAGACGCCCAGGACCGGGCTTCCCTCTGGCTTGTCCCGGCCGCAGGCGGCGATCCGCGCCGGATGGTGGATGAACTCTCCCAGGAGCCTGGCGGATCTAAGTATTACGGCGATTGGCAGACGACGATTATCCCGTACTACGGCCACATGGATTGGAGCGCGCTCTTTGACGTGTGGCGACAGAAGCCCGTCATGGAGCAGTTGCCTCCACCGACCGCTATCCCGGTTACCCTTACCCCTGCCCCACCGACCGCGATGGCTTCACCGCCCTGCCTGGAATGGGTCCAGGCCACACCACCCGCGACACCTGCCGGCCGCTTGCGCATTATCTACACTGTATTAGATGAACGCCTGCGCAATCGCGGCACTCTCTGGCTATGGAAAGAGGAAACCCAAACGGCCACCCACCTGCCCGTCCCTGAAGATGCGGCTCAAGCGCGCATCTCATCCGATGGCCGCCTGATCGCCTTTCAGCGCATCCTCAACGAGCAGGAAAGCGAGAGCGGTCAGTTACAGCTTTTACTTTGAGGAGTGAATTTCAAGGGCATTGGCCCATGCCTTATCAAAGAAAATGACCGCTAGTCTGGACTGGCATATAGAAGACGAGCCGATCGCTCCTGTGCAGGCTCGCCGCCGTTTCTGGCATAACCGCCGCTTCTGGGTGCTGCTGGGGCTGGTGATCGTACCGCTGCTCGCGTTCGCCGGGATGATGCTTGTGGACAGGCGGCAGCAGGACGAATTGGCCGCGCAGGTCCGGCACGTGGCCGAGATGGAGGAGGCGGCCCGGCGCTCAGGCGATATGGGCCGCTTCCTGATGCTCCAGGACCGGATCAACGAGGCCTGGCTGGGGTTGCAAGCCTTCCGCTTCAGACAGGGGAGCCTGTACGCCGTCCCGGAACTTGGCCTGATAGACGCTGACGGCCCGGTCGTGTACAACGCGGTCCGTTTGGAAGAGGGCTTCGCCCGGCTGGATGTCACCCGGCCTTTCAGCGTCACCCTGAGCAATGGTGACACGAGGGCGATGCAACTTACCCTCCCCCAGTTCTACCGGCCCTGGGGCGACGGCTGGGCGCACACCCTGCCACCATTGGAATGGTGGGGGCCTTTGAACGTGTACGCCGGTCGCCGCCTGACGTTGAGCTATCCTGCTCGCGAAGCGGAGCACATGCAGCCCCTGGCCGCCCGGCTGGATACCTGGATGGATCGCGCCTGCGCGGACTGGGATTGCCCCTCTGAGGTGCGCTATACAGTCGTCTTCTCACCGACGGCCAGGGCGCTGTTATGGCTGAACCGGGCGCGCTTTGTGAATCATGTGCTCACATTGCCTTCGGTCAGCCTCGTCGCCTGGCCCACCGGCGCCGGCCTGGATGACCCGGTGGCGCTGGGATATGGGCGCTTGCTCGTGCGGGCGTTGGCCCTGGAGCTATCCGGCTATTACGACTATGGCCATTCCCTCCTGGAGGCGCTTGTCGCCGCCGAGGGGGCGCGGCTGGGCCTGATGCCTCGCCCTCGGCCCGACCGCAGCCCGGAGGTGTATGCCGCGTGGCGTGAGGGCCGCCTGGACCTGTGGGGGGAATTCCGAGACTTCACCACGACACAGGCGGACGCCCAGGCGGTGGTGGCCTTCGTCAGCGAAACGTATGGGGAGGAGGGCGAGCGCCGCCTGTTGAGATCCCTCTACCCGACCGGGCCGCTGGCCTCGCGGCTGGCGCGCGAACTCGGCCTGCCGCTGGACGCGCTGGTGGAGGCCTGGCTGGCCTATGGGCGGGCCCACTGGTCGCGGACGGCGGGCCAGCCTCCGCCAACAGGCGAATTGGCCCTGATCTGCGGTAGCACTGCCCGGCTGTATGACCTGGCGAGTGGGATGGCACGCGAGATCGTCCAGATGCCCAGGTCCGACCTGCCTTGGCCGGCGTTCCCGAAGATCGTGTCCGCCGCTTGGTCGCCGAAAGGTGTGTGGCTGGCCTTGACGGTGAGGACCTGGGGGGATGACGCTGTCCTCTTAAAGAACTTGGTCACCGGCGAGGAGCGCAATTTTAAAGGGGCTTTCCGCGCCTGGGCGCCGGATGGGAGACGTTTCGCCCTCTATCAGCCCAGCACGAGCGGGCCGGGTCAGACTGTGATCGCCGACCTGTCCACCGGCTCGCTCCAGGCCCTGGCGGAAGGTGCAGAGTTCGCAAGCTGGTCACCCGTTGGCGATCAATTGGCTTATATCTCTTATTCCTCAGATGGCTCAGGGCCAACGATCTGGGTAGCCGCTGCTGACGGGACGCAGGCCCGATCGTTGGCGCGCGGCAGCCTGCCGGTCTGGTCACCCGACAGCCGCTTGCTTGCTTATGTGCCCGCTTCGCCATCCGCACCCCAGGCCGAACTCGCCCTGCTGGAGGTGAGCACAGGTGTGACGCGCGCCCTGTTCTCCACGTCCGATCTCCCCCCTGCCCCGGACCTTTTACCGGCCTGGGGGGCAGCGGTGCTTGAGGCGTCCTGGTCACCTGATGGCAAGACGCTGGCGGTGGTGGCCCATCGTCCGGGTTCATCCCAGATGAACCTGGTCACGCTGGCGGCAGATGAGAGCACCCAGTACCGGGCTTCACCCCGATTGTGGATGGAGACCGATTGGATTGCCCGACTCAGTTGGTCACCCGATGGCCGCTACCTGGCCGCTATTGTCGGGAGCTATGATCCGTATGCGCAGGTACTGTGGCTGGCGGATGCCTATGGCCGGGCTTACGTGAATCTGACCGCTTCCGATTATCGCTGGTCGCCCGACGGGCGCTGGCTGGCGGTGCAACAGGAGGCCGGCCCGGCGGTCTTCAGTGTAGACCTGCCGGGGACGGGGCAGATCGATCCGCTCCTGTTGCCGGTGTGGCGGCTGCCGCCGCGCTGCGCCTTGGGCGACTGGCATCCCCAACCGCGATAAGGGCAAGCGTGAAAAACTGTGGATTTCCACAGGTGACAGGCGGGCCGATTTGTGTTACCCTGGAGGAGATGTCGCCAAGCGGGAAAGGAAAGATAACGTCATGCCCCGGTGGATGACAACGCTCACTTGTCTGCTGGTCCTGATCACCGCTCTGGCGCACGCCCTGGCGGTGGTCAGCCTGATCGCCTTCGGCCTGCGAGCCGACGGCTGGGTGCTCCATCCGCTGGCGGTCGCCTGGCACGGGCTGTTCGTCCTGGGCAGCCTGGTTGTCCTGCTGCGCACCTGGCGCGACCCGGCTTCCCCCTGGCTCCTCGTCATTCCGCCGCTATTGACCCTGGCGGCGCTCGGCGCCATCCCCGCCACTGGTGTGCTGGGCGTCACCCGCTACGCGCCCTATGACCCCTTTGACACGCAGGAGGGCTTTCTCGCCTTTAACTTCCTCAGCGGGCTGGCCTTGGTGATGCTGGCGCTCATCTACCGCTGGCCGCGCCTCTTGCTGGCCTGGGTCGTTGCACAGGGGCTGCTGCTGATTACCTATCCTGGTTGGTGGGCCGAACTGTGGTCTCCGGGCTATATGATTATACTGGGGGTGACAGGTATTCTCACGCTGGGTCTTTCGCCGCTCTATGTCCTGGCGGCGCTGGCGCTGAACCTGCGCCCACCTCGGGGTTGGGGTCATTGGGTGCTGGCTGGGCTGGTCATTGGCGTCGTGCTGGCAGTTCTGGCGGGGATACGCGACGTTCCCCATATTTCAAACCAGGGCTACTTGCCTGAAACGGCGTCTGAGTTATCTAAGCTATGGTTGAGCATTACCGTCCAGCTTCCCGCTCTGCTCGCCTTCGGTGTAGTGCTCTTGCCGCTCGTCCTCCTGGCCGGGCGGCTCTTGCGCACCGAGCCAGAGGCGGTGGCGCGGCGCTTCCCCTGGGAGGCGCTGCCCCTGGTCCTCCTGGCTGCTGCATCCGTCGCGCCATCCGCCCTGCTCCCGGCCCCGGCCGGCATGCTGCCAGCGGCCGGGAGTATCCAGGGCTGGCGCTCTTCAGACCACGTCGTCCCGGATGCCTGGCTGCCCACGGTGACCTGGGTCGGGTGGCTCTTCCTCGCCGTGCGCTGGCTCGTACTTCCTTACGCCCTGCTAGGGTTAATCGTCACGCTCCGGCAAGGGATGCGGCCCCGTTGGGCGCTGCCCGCCTTCCCCCACGTGCTGCTCTGGGCAGGGCTGGGCTGGCTGGCCGCCTATATTTGGGACTTCAGCCCCCTCAGCTTCCCCCTTCGCGTGGCCTGGGAGACTTATTCGCCTGCAGCCGATGCGCTGCCCCTGCTGGGCGGGCTGGGCTTGCTTCTCGCCGGGCGCGTCTGGGAGCGGGGCTGGGGGCGCCTGGGGGATGGTTTCTGGCGCCTGATCACGTTTGGAGGGCTTGGACTGCTCCTTCTCTGGGTTGGACAGGGCGCCTGGGTTTACGGACGCGCCCTCTTCGCTCCGCTGCCGGCCTGGGTGGAAGACTGGCAATACACACCCCTGCCCTGGATCCCCTCCCCGATTCCCCTGATCAGCCTGGGGCTGGCCCTGCACCTGACGTCCCTGGCGTTGGGGCTGTTCGCCCTGGGCCGTACACTGCACGCCTGGTGGCAGGCGGGCATGGCGCTTAAGCGCGTGGCGTCTATAGGGCTGCCGCTCCTTGTCCTGACCGCGCTGGGCCTGCTCTGGTGGTGGGCCACCGCGCCTGGGGTGGTGCGCACCGTGCCCCCCAATGGGGCGAGCAACGTGCCCCGTGACACAGTGATCCTCATTGAGATGGGGCCGGAGAAACGCTGGCCGGGCCTGCTTCTGGGCGGGAGCGGCGGCGGTATGCGCGTGCGCTATGCCGACACCGGCAACCCTATTCCAGGGATGAGCGGCTTCGGGGGGCCTGGCTTTCTCTTTGACCCTGAAGAGCCGTTGCGCCCCAACGCCCCTGTTGAGGTGATCGCCCACCGCACGGGTGAGCGACCCTACACCTTGCGCTTCACCACGGCGGGCATAGGCGGCCCCACCGCCACGCCCATGCCGGAACCGGTTGATTGGCCTGGTCCACTGCCCACCGCGGCTCCGACTCAGGCCCTGAGCATCACGCCGGTTCCGGCTATGCTGTTGGAGAGAGGGCCATAAGGAGGCTCAACCGATGCTAAGGCGCGGCCTTTTTCACTTGCTAGGCCCGTGTCTGGCGATACTGCTGGTGGCCTGTGGCGGGCCAGCGGCACTTCCTCCGGCCACACCTACAGCGCCCGGCCCGCCGCCTACACTCGCGCCGACGCCGATCCTACCGACGTTACCGCCTATGCCCTGTCAGCCTATTCCCACCTCTGAAGATGCCATTGTCCGTCTCCATCTCCTAATGAAAGATTGGCCGAAGACGATCCCCCAGGTGCATCAGGCTGCCCTGGAGGCTGTCTTGATCTTCTTAAAAGGGCTGCCTGAGGGCTTGAAGACGTTGCAGGCCGATCCCGGCTGCCTGGATGCCCTTAATGCGTATATTGGGTCTGTTGGCATTCAGCCTATGGACCGGCGCTTCCAGGTCGCCGATCTGGAGGGCGACGGCACGGTGGAACTCCTGGTGGCCCTCGTGTCGCCTGTCAGCTTGGTGCGCCAGGTGGCTGGGGAGTTCACCATTGAGGACCTGCCCAACGCGGTCTACTGGCCACCTGATAATACCTGGCCCACTGTCCAGCAGGTGGCCGACCTGACCGGCGACGGGCGGCCTGAGATCGTGCTGGCTTATCTCTTTGCGGGCGCCTCCTACGCCGGGACAGAACTCCTGGTGCTCGGCCGGGAGGGAGAGGGCTGGGTTGAGCGGCTGCGCGTTGGGCTGAACAACTGGGCCGGCGGCGGTGAGTGGCGGCTGGAACCTCAGCCCGATGGCACCCAGGCTATCGTGACCACCTGCGCCGTCTTCGGCGTCTTTGATGCCAAGCTGGTAGCTCATCCCCTCCAACGCGATACCTACCGCTGGGATGGCCAACGCTTCACTCTGGCAGCGTCTGTCCAGGACCCGCCCTCTAACCGGCGTCAGGTGGTCAACCTGGCTGAAGCGGCGCTGCGGGCCGGCGCTTATCGGGCGGCCCTGGACATCTATCGGCGTCTGCTGGACGAACCCGACCTGCCCGACGAGCCGAAAGGCGGAACGGCTGAGGGCAAGCCCGATTGGGTCGCCTTTGCCACCCTGCGCCTGGGCCAGGTGTATGCCCTGCTGGGCGAGCCGGAGGAGGCCCTGACCACGCTGGCCGAGGCCGAGAAAGCAGGCTCCACGGTGGGGCGCCTGGCCCAACGCTTCCACCAGGCCTACGCCGCCGGCCACGATCCGGCAGCGGCCTGGGCTGCGCTGTTAGAGGACACCGAGATCTTCGCCGAGCAGTATTACGAGCGGGGCAACCTGGTCAGCTTCCCCGGCAATGCCTTTGATGCTCTCTACCCTGGTATGGCCTTGGCTGCTGTCCTGAATGACCGGCCCCGGCTTGCGGAGGGCGACCCCGAAGCCCTGCGCACGGCCTGGGCCGGGTACGGCCTGGAAACAGGCACCCCCTTGATCGCCGACCTGGATGGTGATGGGCAGGCGGAAGTGGTCGTTATCCAGCGCGTCGCCTCTCCCCAGCCTCCTGAACTGGAAGGTGGGCTGGCGCCTGGCTGGGTGTTGGATCGGGGGCCGGATGGCTGGTTTGCTGCGCTTCTCCTGGCCGGGCCTGAGAGGAATAAGGACGTCCGGCCTGAAGGCCCGCTGCCTGTGCCGGGCACAAACCGCCAGGCGGTGCGCCTGGGCACCTGGGTGCGGAGCTGGGATGGCGAACGGGTGATCCGCTATCGGGATGCACGCACCTGGGCGCTTGAGAGCGATCCCTTTGATTTCGCCGAGTGCCCGCTGCGCTGGCGATAGGGTTTCCCTGTTTTCTCCGTTGCGGCTACAATAAGGCGTGTGAACGCTGAGCGCAATGTCCCCCCTAGGAGGCGGCCTTTCTGGCAGAAGTTGGGCCTGCTGCTCGTCGCCGTCCTCGGCCTGGCGGGCCTGTGTAACGGGAGCGCCGGCCGTCTGACGGCGCGTGACTTGGCCGAGACCCTGTTCTGGGCGGCCATTGTCCTGGGGCTGATGGCGGCCATTCCCATCGCTGGTGACCCCGGTGGGGCGTTGCTTGCCCGCCGCGCTATCCTGGAGGGCCAGAAGCTGGAGGAGATGGCGAAGGCCAACCGCCAAGCGCGGCGCGAGAACCGCCCCTGGGTCGTGCTGTTCGGCCTGGCGGCGGCCATCATTCTGGCCCTCTCGCTGATCCTGTCAGTGCTGGCAGCCTCATTTTAGGAGCGTGTAGATGCGCCATACTCTGCTTCCAATCGCTTTTGTGGCCCTTGCTCTGTGCCTGGGCGCCGCGCTCGTCGCCAGCGCCCTCCTGGCCCTGGGCTGGTTTGTCGCCGACGCCAGGATCGGCGACGCGCAAAAGGAGCTTGACGCCGCCCAGGCGACCGCTGAAGCGCGCAGCACGCTCATCGCCGACCTGCAGGCCCAGGTGGCCACGCAACAGCGCGAACTGGACGACCTGCGCAGCCGCCTGACCAGCACACCCACCCCTGGCCCGCTCTCCACCCCCTCCGTCACGCCTACGCCGCCGTCCCCCAGGGCCACGCCAACGCCCCCACCCACCATCACGCCGGCGTTGGATGTCAGCCTGATGGACTCTATCCAGCGCCAGGTCAGCGCCTTGCGCGGGCTGGCACCCAGGCGGCCGGTGGAGCGCGCCATCATGACCGCGGCGGAGTTGCGCGAGTATATCACCCGTAAGCTCAATGAGGATTACCCCAAGGAGGAGGCCCGCAGCGATCTGATCACCCTGCTCGCCTTCGGCCTCCTGGACAGCGAGATGGACCTGCATGGCTTTTACGTGGACTTATACAGTGAGCAGATCGCCGGCTTCTACGACTCGGATGCCAAAAAGCTCTATGTGATCAGCGATCTCGCCCAATTCGGCCCACTGGAGAGAACAACGTTCGCCCATGAGTACGGGCACGCTCTGCAAGACCAGCACTTTGACCTGGAGGGCCTGGGGATTGACGATGAGCGCGACTCGCAGCGCGCCGCGGCCATCCGCGCCCTGGCCGAGGGCGATGCCCTGCTGATCATGCAGCAGTACATGCAACGCTATTTTAGCCCCCAAGACCTGGCCGGGCTGTTGGAGCAGTTGGGCGCAGCCGATCAGAGTACGCTGGAAAACGCCCCCCGCGTCTTCCAGGAGGAACTCCAGTTCCCCTATGTTTATGGCCTGCAATTCGTCCAGGAGTTCTACAACGAGGGCGGGTGGGAGGCTGTCAATCGGGTTTGGGCCGACCCGCCGGTCTCCACCGAGCAGATCATGCACCCGGAGCGCTATCGCGCCGACGATGCCCCGCAGCCGGTGACATTGCCCCCGTTGACCGACACGCTCGGCACCGGCTGGCGGCTGATGGACGAGGACAGCCTGGGCGAGTTCCTGCTGCGCGTCGTCCTGGAAGGCCAGATAGATTCCGAGGAGGCCAGCGCTGCTGCCGAGGGCTGGGGCGGCGACCGCTATGCCGTGTATTACCAGGAGGCCCAGGCGCAAACCGTCCTGGCGCTGCGCACGGTCTGGGATACGGCTGCCGAGGCGACCGAGTTCGTGGGCGCGTACACGCGCTATGCCCAGGCCCGCTTCAGCGGCCAGGCCGGGGAGCAACGCCCCGGTCAACGTTGCTGGCGCGGCAGCGTCAGCAGCCAATGCCTCCTGTTCCGCTCTAATCAGGCATTGGTCGTCCTCGGCCCCACGATGGATGTGATTAACGCAGTCCTGGCTCGCTTCCCGGATTTCCGTTAGAGGCGGGGAAGCCGATCACCAGCAGTTCCCCCGGCCCGTGTACACCGATGGTCAGGGTCTGCTCAATGTCGGCGGTGCGGCTGGGGCCGGTGGTGAACAACAGGCCGCTGGGCCACCCCTGGCGACGCCACATCGGGATCAGGTCGGCCAGGGTCGGTACAAGCCGCGCCTGATCCAGGAAGGCGATGTGCAACGGCGGCAGCAAGGTCGCGGCGCGAGGCAGCTCCGGGCGGGCGGCCAGGACGAGCGTCCCGGTCTCGGCGATAGCCGCGTCCGCGCCGGAGATGACCAGGTCGGCGGCGGCCCAACGCTGGCGCAGCCGGGCGCGCTCTTCATCGTTGGTCACGCCTCCCACAGGCGCGGCTTCCTCCACCGCAAACCCTGCCTTGGCGAACGCCTGCATCATCCCCTCTGTCTCCGGCGCGGCGCACGCCAGGACGCGCCGGACAGAATGTGCCTGCGCCCAGGCAAGGGCCTGCTGTATGGCCTCAGCGCGGTCTGCTGCCTGGAACGCAGCGCCACCGACCTGGGTCAGTTCGGCAGCGAAGCGCTCCCAAACAGACGACGGCGGACGGGTGACGGGCGACGGGGGTTGGGGGGGTGAGGCGTGCCTCACCCCTGCGCCGTCCTCCGTCCCGCGTCCTCCGCCCTTTGTGCGCTCAGCCGCCAGTGGTCGCCAGCGGGCACGGAAGCTCCGCCGGGCGGGGGCGGGGAAGTCACGCGCCTGTGTCCAGCGCCCCAACGGGCCGGGCAGTGCACGTATCCACCCATCGCGGGTGAAGGGGCGCGAGAGCCAATAGGCCAGCCGCAGCGCCAGGCGCCAGCGGGCCGGGCTTTGCGCCACCCAGCGATATAGCGCAAAGGACCGGCGACCGAGGACGGAGGACGGCTCACTACCGGGCTTTCGCCCGATTCCCTCCTCCGCCAGATCGTGGCGCAGGTCCAGGAGCATCCGGGGGATGTCAATCTCTACCGGGCAGGCGTCCAGGCAGGCGCCGCACAGGCTGGAGGCGTGAGGCAGGTCGGCGTGCACGGCCAGCCCCTCAAACAGGGGCGTCTGCACCGCCCCAATCGGCCCGGAGTACGTCCCGCCGTAGGTATGACCGCCCACGACGTTGTACACCGGGCAGGCGTTCAGACACGCACCGCAGCGCAGGCAGCGCAGGGACTCCCGATAGGCGCTCGCCAGGATGCGGCGGCGGCCGTTGTCCAGGATGACCAGGTGCAACTCCGCTGGGCCATCGGCCTCGCCCGCCCGGCGCGGCCCGGTTATCGCGGTGACGTAGCTGGAGATCTTCTGGCCGGTGGCGCTGCGCGGCAGAAGCGCCAATAGCACCGCCAGGTCCTCCCAGGTGGGCACCACCTTCTCAAGACCCATCAGGGCAATGTGCACAGGCGGCAGGCTGGTCACCAGCCGCCCGTTGCCCTCGTTGGTGACGATCACCAGCGTCCCGGTCTCCGCCACAGCGAAGTTGACCCCGGAGATGCCCAGGTCGGCGCTTAAGAAGCGGCGGCGCAGTTCGCGCCGGGCGATTTTCGTCAGCGTGGGGATGTCCTCCGGGATGGCCTCGCCGGTGGCTGCGGCGAAAAGTTCGGCGACCTGCCCCCTGGTCTTGTGCACCGCCGGGGCGATGATGTGGCTGGGCCGCTCACCGGCAAGCTGGATGATCCACTCGCCCAGATCGGTTTCCACTACCTCCACACCGGCCTGTGCCAGCGCTGCGTTCAGATGGATCTCCTCTGAGGTCATGGACTTGGACTTGACGGCCAGTTGGGCGCGGTGCGCCTGGGCGATGTCGGCGATAATGCGGCAGGCGCTGGCGGCATCGGGCGCATAATGGACGCTACCGCCGGCGCGGATGAGGGCTGCCTCCAACTGGGCCAGATAGTCGTCCAGGTGATCCAGGACATGGTCGCGGATGGCGCGGGCGCGCTGGCGTAGCGCCTGGATGTCTTCCAATTCGCCCCAGGCGCGCTCCCGACCGGTGAGAAAGCGGCCGGTCGCCTGGGCCAGCGCAGCCTGCAGCCGGGCGTCGTTTAACGCAGCCTCGGCACGACGGATAAAGTCGGCGGACATCGGCCTTATTGTATTCCGCCTGGGGAGGCTGTCAATGGGGCCAGGCGGCGTAATCTGGAGCGCCCCACCGTGAACGCTGGGGCATTTCCTGCCCCCCTGAATGTGGTTGGGGGCTGATGACGGACTACTGATCTGGGGGGATGATGCCGGCGCGGATAGCGTAGCGGATGAGGCCGGCGCGGTTGTGGATGTTGAGCTTGTCCATCAGGTTGGCACGATGGGTCTCCACCGTTTTGATGCTCAGGTGCAGTTCACTGGCGATCTCCTTGCTGGTGCGGCCCTCGGCGATCAGTTGCAGGATTTCGCGCTCGCGGGGCGTGAGCAACTCGTGGGGGCGCCGCTGGGCTTCCGCTTCGGTCCGGCGCACGTACTCGGCGATCACTGTCTTGGAGATGCGCGGGCTTAAATAAGCCTCGCCCGCGGTCACGGCCTGAATCCCGGCCACCAGGTCCTCGGTGGCCGAGTCCTTCAGCAGATAGCCGGAGGCGCCGGAGCGCAACACCTGGAGCACATACTCCTCGTTGGCGTGCATGGACAAGATAAGCACGTTGACCTCTGGGCAGCGGCGCTTGATGCGATCCGTGGCCTCCAGCCCGTTCAGGCCGGGCATGTTAATGTCCATGACCACGACGTGAGGGCGTAGCGCCTCGGCCAACTGGACGGCCTCTCGCCCGTCGGCAGCCTCGCCTACGACCTCAATGTGGGGATAAGCTGCCAGCAGGGCTTTCAGCCCCTTCCGCACAATGGTATGGTCCTCGGCCAGGATCACGCGGATTTTGTTCATCGTTCTCCTACGGCGGCCTGGGCGCTGACCGGCAGGCGAACCTCAATCGTCGTCCCCCGGCCCGGTCGCGAGCGGATGTCCAGGTGGCCGCCGAGCAATTCCACCCGTTCGCGCAGGCCGAGCAGGCCCAGGCTCCCCCCGACCTGGGCGCGATGCAGCGCCTGGCGGACATCAAAGCCCACGCCATCGTCGCTGATGGTCAGATGGACTGTGCGCCCACCGAGCTCCAGTTCAAGCCTGACAGCGATGGTGCGCGCACTGGCGTGGCGGGCGACGTTCGTCAGGGCTTCCTGCACCGCCCGATAGCACACGGTTTCAATCTCCCCCGGCAGGCGCCCTTCCAATCCGATCACCTCCAACCGGCCCTGGACACCGGTCCGCTCCATATGGCGGTCCAGGGTCCAGCGCAGCGCGGGCACCAGGCCCAGGTCATCCAGGATGGCCGGGCGCAGTTCCACCGACAGGCGCCGCACTTCCTCCAGGGCGTTCTGGCTGAGCGTCTGCGCGTCCTCTAAGGCCCGCTGCAGGCGCTCATCGCCCTTGGGGATCAACTGTGCCAGCATCCCCAGGTCCAGTGTGATGGCGGTCAACGCCTGCCCGATCTCGTCATGCAGTTCGCGTGCCAGGCGGCGGCGTTCCTCCTCCTGGGCCTGGACGATCTGGGCCGAGAGGGTGCGTAATTGTTCGCGGCTCTCGGCGATGGCGGCGAACAGGCGGGCGTTCTCAATCGCCACCGCCGCCTGGTTGGCCATCGCCTGGAGCAGGGCCAGGTCGGCTGCGGAGAAGGCTGGCTCGCTGAATGTGTCCAGGTTGAGGCAGCCGATGCTGCTGCCTTTCACAGTGAGAGGGGCAACGATCTGGCTGTAGAGCGGGGCGGAGGGCTGGCCCCGCGCCTGAATTCCCTTGATCCCTCTGAACCGATCCGGTGGTGATACTCCGTTGAGTGCCACTTGCCCCAGCACCTGCCACAACTGCAGCGTTTCGGGGCGGGCGTTTTTCAAATAAGGCGCAAACTCGGCGGGGGATGTCAGGCGCAACGGCGCCCCCTGAGCGAAGGCCTCGCCGACGGTCATCTCACCGGAGTAGAGACGTGCGCGCCTCAGGCGGTTGGGGGGCGTCCTCCGCCCTCCGTCCTCCGTCAGGTGATAGCCGTACACCCCCACCAGGGCGAGTTTCTCCTCCTGGGGAGCATACAGCCATAACATGCCCCCTGCGGCGGGAGCGATGGCCGCAACCGCCTGATGGAGCACCACCTCATACAGCTTCTCCGGCTCCAGGGTGAGCGTGAGCGATTGCGACAGGTTGAGCAGTGCGGCCAGGTCCAGGTTGCGATGGGCCAGCTCGGCGGCCTGCTCGCCGATCTCGCTAAACAGCCGGGCGTTCTCAATGGCTACGGCGAGTTGCCCGGCCAGGGCCATGAGCAGGCGCTCGTGGTGCTCGTCATAGACCTCCGGCTCGGCGCTCTCCAGCTTGATCGCGCCCACCGCCCATTTGCCGATATGCAGGGGCACGCACAGGATGGAGCGCACCCCTGGACGTTGGGCGATATAAGGCAGGTCTGTGCCCTGGGTGACATCGCCCAGGCGCACCGGCTGGTTGTGCTCGGCGACCCAGCCGGTGATGCCCTGGCCCAACTGGCGAATAGATTCCAGCGGTGGTGTGACGGACTCCGATTTTCCCTCGTGTCGCTCGCGGATCAGGAAGGGGATCAGTTCGCCGGTGGCTTCATGGATCAGCAGCACTTCCGCGCGGTCATAGGGCAGCAGCCGCTCCAGCACGCCGGCCAGGGCCTGGGCCAGCCGCTCGCGCTCCAGGCTCTGGCTCAGCGCCATAGTGGCCTGGTGCAATAGCGCCAGTTCGTCCAGGCGGCGCTGATGTTCTTCTTGCAGGCGTGTGTTCTCGTTGGCCAACGCCGCCGCCATGCGATTGAAGGCAGCAGCCAGCTCGTTCAGGGCAGTGCCCGGCTGCTCCGGCAGGCGCACACTGAGGTCGCCGCTGGCCAGGGCGTCCATAGCCTGCATCAATTGGCGCAGGGGGCGGTCTGGCGTCCGGCCCAATGCCAGGCCACTGGCGAGCGCGATCAGCCCGCCCAGCGCCAGAACTGCCCGGTACTGGGCTTCAGCACGGTTGCGTGCGGCGTCGCCCTGGGCGGCCAGCCCCTCAACCCCCGCAAGCAGGAGAAGGGAGAGGCCGAACGCCAGGAGGAGCACAACCAACCCTGTGCGGATCGTCCAGCGTTTCAATGGGCTATCGCTGACAGAGGGCGGAGGGTAGGAATCCGTCCTCCGTCATACCTTTCCTAGCGCTATCGCCTTCGTCACTTCGCGGATGGCCTGTGTCACCCGGATGCCACGTGGGCAGGCTTCGGTGCAGTTGTAGATCGTGCGGCAGCGCCAGACGCCGTTGGGATCGTTGAGAATGGCCAGGCGCTGCGCCGCGCCCCGGTCGCGGCTGTCAAAGATGAAGCGATGCGCCTGGACAATGGCTGCCGGGCCGACGTATTCCCCTTTGGCCCAGAAGGAGGGGCAGGCGGTGGTGCAGGCCGCGCACAGGATGCACTTGGTGGTGTCGTCGTAGCGCTCCCGCTCCTCCGGGCTTTGCAGCCGTTCGCGCTCCGGCGGCGGTTCATCGTTGATCAGGTAAGGCAGGATGGCGCGATAATGCTGGAAGAACGGCTCCATGTCCACCACCAGGTCTTTGATCACCGGCAGGCCCAGCAACGGCTCCACCACAATGGGCTGAGTCAGGTCGCGGACAAGCACTTTGCAGGCCAGCCGGTTCTTGCCGTTGATGCACATGGCGTCGGAGCCGCAGATGCCGTGCGCGCACGAGCGCCGCAGCGTGAGCGTGCCATCCTGATACCACTTCACCTTGTGCAACAGGTCCAGGATGCGTTCGCCCGGCTCGCCCTCCACCTCATAGTCGCCCCACCAGGGCGCCCTGTCCTTCTCTGGGTTGAAGCGTTTGATACGTAGATGAACCTTCATGCTCTCCCTTCGTCAATACACGCGCTCCTTCGGCTGCCAGCGGGTGATCGTCACCGGCTTATAGCGCAGGACGATCTCGCCATCCTTGCGGTAGGCCAGGGTGTGCTTCAGCCAGTTGACATCATCGCGCCGGGGGAAGTCCTCGCGCCAGTGGGCGCCCCGGCTCTCGGTGCGCGCCAGGGCGGAGACCGTGGTGACCTCGGCCAGGTCCAGCAGGCTACCCAACTCAAAGGCCTCCAGGACCTCGGTGTTGAAGCGGCGCCCCCGGTCGTCCACGCGGATGTTCTTATAACGCTCTTGAAGCTCCTTAATGGTGTCCAGGGCCGTCTCCAGGCCGGCGTTCTCACGGAACACGCCGACATAATCCATCATGGTCTGCTGGAGCGCGCTGCGGATGTCGGCGGCGCGTTCCTTGCCGTTGGCGTTGCGCAGCCGCTCCAGTTCGGCCTCAGCCCAGGCGGCTGGCTCTTTGGGCAGCGGCATGAGGTCGGCGTGCTTGCAGAACTCGGCCATGGCCCGGCCACCGCGCCGCCCGAACACCACCAGGTCCACCAGCGAGTTGGTGCCCAGCCGGTTGGCGCCATGCACGGAGACGCAGGCGCATTCGCCCGCCGCATAGAAGCCCACGACCGGCGTATTGTGTTCATCCAGGATCACCTGGGCGTTCACGTCGGTGGGGATGCCGCCCATGGCGTAGTGGGCGGTGGGCTGCACCGGCATAGGGTCTTTGGAGGGGTCAATCCCCCAGTAGGTGCGCACGAAATCGGCGATGTCGGCCAGCGCGGTCTCTATGCGTTCCTTGGGCAGGTGGGTGGCGTCCAGATAGACGTAATCCTTACCGTTGATGCCGCGCCCCTCGCGGATCTCCAGGTAGATCGCCCGCGAGCACACATCGCGGCTGGCCAGGTCCTTCAGCGTAGGCGCGTAGCGCTCCATGAAGCGCTCGCCCAGGTTGTTGCGGAACACCCCGCCCTCGCCGCGGATGGCCTCAGTGAGCAGGATGCCCAGCCCGTACATGCCGGTGGGATGGAACTGGAAGAACTCCATGTCTTCCAAGGGGATGCCGTGACGGTAGGGGATGACCATGCCCTCGCCGGTGAGGGAGTGGGCATTGGAGGTGACCTTCCACATCCTGCCGCAGCCGCCGGTGGCGAACAGCACCGCCTTGCTGTGGAAGACGTGCAACTCGCCTGTGTCAATGCACACTGCCACCACGCCCCGGCAGATGTTATCCTCCATGATCAGGTCCAGGACGAAATACTCGTCATAGAAGGTGACGTTGTTCTTAATGCACTGCTGGTACAGCGTCTGCATGATCATGTGGCCGGTGCGGTCGGCGGCGTAGCAGGCGCGCTTCACCGGCCCTTCGCCGTAGTTGCGCGTATGGCCGCCGAAACGGCGCTGGTCAATCTTGCCATCGGGCGTGCGGTTAAAGGGCAGGCCCATGTGCTCCAGCTCAATCACGTTCTCAATGGCCTCGCGGGCCAGGATCTCCACCGCGTCCTGGTCGGCCAGGTAGTCACTGCCCTTCACCGTGTCAAAGGCGTGCCACTCCCAATGGTCCTCTTCCACGTTGCCCAGGGCCGCACCGATGCCCCCTTGGGCCGTGCCGGTGTGCGACCGGGTGGGATAGAGCTTACTCAAGACGGCGGTTTTGACCTGACGCGAGGCGTGCAGCGCAGCCATCAGCCCCGCGCCGCCCGCGCCGACCACAATAGCATCGTACGTATGGACTTGCATAGCTCTCCTTAGCCTCCAGGGCCCCTCGCTCATGCGGATGCGAGGGGCATATTCCCTATTGCCTGACCCCCCCGATCAGCGCAACCGCGCCGATGAGAAAGATGAGGATGCCCCCCACAATCATGGCCCGCTTGATCGTGCGATTCCAGCCAGGGTGGTGCACGTAATCATCTACGACGTAACGGAGGCCGTTCAGGCCATGCAGCCAGGCCAGCCCAAGGAGGGCGGCGTCATAGACGCGCCAGCCCAGGGTGGCCCAGCGCAGAGCGACGAAATCCAGATCGATCATATGGACATTGTTGATGATGTGCATGATCGCCAGGTGGCCGAAGGCCAGGGGGATGAGCAAGACCCCCGACAGGCGCATGAACAGCCAGGCGTACAATTCCAGTTTGGCGCGTGGTTGCGCCACCGGGCGCGCGTACACCGGGTGAGCGTAGGTGGCCATGATTACCTCCCCAGGATGCTCTTCTGGATGATCGTATTGCCCATGAACAGCGCCGCCGGGATGAACAGGACAAGGAAGGCGGCGAAGACGGTGTAGCTGGCCTGTTTTTGATAGACCATCCATTCGGGTCGCCAGTCAAACACGGCCACGCGCAGCCCATTCAGGCCATGATAGATGACGCAGGCCACCAGGATGATCTCGCCGATGCCGAAGAGCCAATGGCGGTACAGGGCAATGGCGTGGCTATACAATTGGGGGGCAAAGTACACAGTGGCGGTATCCAGGATGTGAATGGAGAGGAACAGGAGCGTGCCCAGGCCGCTGACACGGTGTAAGGCCCAACTCCACTGGCCTTCACGGCCCCGGTAACGCAACACACCGCTGAGGGTCGTGACCAGAGCTGTCATTTACGCCTCCTTTCAGGGATAGTATAGCCAAAGGGACGGGGCAGGTCAAATGGCCCCGGATGCTGACCCGATCCTGCGGTTGACGGAAGCGGCCAAGTGTGCTACAAGGGTACTGGCGGATTCGCCTGGGCCACGCTGCTGGCGACGTGGCGCTTTCGGTCATCCCTTAAACCTGAGACACTCAGCGTTTCATCACTTTCACCGGGAGGTGAAGTTATGGGGGAGATCAATCGGAAGAAACGGCAGATGGACATCCGACAGAAAAAGAAAAAGCGGGAGAAGATCAAAAAGCTGAAAGCGAGGCTGTTGGCGGGCGACCTCAAGTCGGAGGAACGGCAGCGGATCGTTGAGAAGATCAAGCGGCTCTCGCCGACCTACCCCGTCGCCGAATTGCTGAAGGCCAGGGCCTCAGGCAAGGAATAGTTCGCCTTTGTTGACGACGGGCGACGGCCAGTGGGCCGTCGCCCGTCGTCTATCGCCCATTCACCGCCCCCGGCGACCATATCCCCGATGGACTTCCCCGTTAAATCTCGCCGCGCAGCATGGCGATCAGGTGGCCCAGCAGGCGCTCACCGTCGGCGCGCAGGCCGTTGTGCTCATATTCGTTCGTCACCCACAGCTTAAGCCCGCGGATGGTGCGCGCCGTCTCCTCGGAGAAGGCGCGCTCCACGTACATATCGTTATAGTAGACGATGGCGGCGCAGGGGACGGTGTTGGCCTGGAGCGTGGCCACGTCGTACAGGCGCGGCCAGCCGTCATAGGCGGCCAGGATGTCGGCGGCTAGCTTGAGCGGGCGCAGGCGCTCATACTCCTCAAACATCCAGGGGTAAACCATCTCGCCGGTGAACAGGAGGGGCTTGCCCGGCGCCCAGTCAAACTGGGGATATTCGGCGCGGATGCGCTCCGCCGACCAGTTGGAGGCCTCTTCCTGGCAGTACTCCGCCTCGTGGAGCAGGGCGTAGATGGGGTTAGTCTCAAAGGCGAACATGGACTCCAACTCGCGCAGGAAGGTGTAGCTGAGTTCGCGCCCGGTGGCCCCCTCCACGAAGGCGTTTTCCAGCAAGTAGTGCACCCGCTCAAAGCCATCGCTCATGCCGAAATGGATGCCCAGTTGCTGGAAGCGCCGGGGCGAGAGGCGTCCGCCGCCAGGCAAGTGTACATCGTGACCGTCTAAAAAGGTGGCGATCTCTTGGGCGAGTTCGGCATCCTCTGGATAGCGCTCGTAGTACAGGTGGTTCTTCTCCAGGACGCGCTGATAGGTGGCGCGGTAGATGTCGTCGGCGGAGCGATCCAGTGGGGGCAGTCCCCCGGTGATCATGACCTCCCGCAGCCCCTGCGGCGCCGCCGAGAGGTAATGCGTGGCGCAGAAGCCGCCGAAGCTCTGCCCTAACACGCTCCACTGGCCCTCCTCGCCGAGCAACTCGCGGCGGATGCGTTCGGCGTCGCGCACGATGGCATCGGCGCGGAAGTGCTTGAGAACATCGGCCTGGGCCTGGGGGCTATCCAGGCGGGCCAGGGTCTGGAAAGTCAGCGGCGTGCTGCGGCCGGTGCCGCGCTGGTCCAGCAACAGCACGCGGTAGTCCTGGAGGGCGCGCTTGAGCCAGCCCGCGTTGCCCAGTGGGCGGGGGGCGCCGAAGCCGGGGCCGCCCTGGAAGAACAGCAGCCAGGGCAGGTCAGCCCCCTCTTTGTCCGGCGCGACCGCCTCCCGCGCAAAAATAGTGATCTGTGGCCCGTCCGGTCGGCTGTGGTCCAAGGGAACCTGGAAGGTCATATCGGTGAGGACCAGGCCGGGCAGGCGATGGGTACATAGCCGCATGGTCAATCCCTCGCCTCCTTTGGGGTTTCTATAGACGAATAACCAACGACGAATCAGGCCTCATCTTTCGTCGCCCTCTGAGCCTGGGGGCTGGACCATCAGGCGCACGATGTTGGAGCGGCTGATGATGCCGACGGGGCGCCCGTGGACGTCTACCACCGGCAGCGGGTTCACGCGGCGGCGGACCATCAGGTCGGCCACGTCTTCCAACTCGGTGTCCGGGCTGACCGTGACCGCCGGGGAGGACATGATGTCCTGCGCCTGCGTGCCCAGCATATGGCGCAGCCGCTCGCGGTAACGGCCAGGGGTCTCCAGGTAAATCTGGGCATCCAGGATTTGGATGAAGGTGGGCAGATGCAGGCGGGCATTGCGCACCACCAGGTCCAGCTCCGTGATCACGCCGATAACGCTCCCCTCTTCATCCACCACAGGCAGGCCGCTGATGTTGTGCTCAATCATCAGGCGGGCCACCTCGTTGACCGGTGTCTCCGGCCGGACGGTGATGACCTCGGTGGTCATAATATCGCGGGCTTTCATCTTCCGCTCCCTTTCGCATACGGAATGGGCGCTATACGCCCGACGGTGAACGGAAGGCTGCATCTTCCGTCTTCCGTCCGCCGTCCTTCGTCCTCTATAGATAGCGCAGTTCGTGTGCGGCCCGTTCCAACGCCTCGCGGAAGTCGGGGTGGGCGATGTCAATCAGGGCGCGGGCGCGCTGGCGGATGGTCTTGCCGTACAGGTCGGCGATGCCGTACTCGGTGACCACGTAGTGCACATCGTTGCGGGTCGTAGTCACCCCGGCGCCCGGCTTAAGCTGCGCCACGATGCGGCTCTGGCCTTTGGCCGTAGAGGGCAGGGCAATGATCGGCCTGCCGCCTTTGGAGCGCGCCGCGCCGCGAATGAAGTCTAGTTGCCCGCCCACGCCGCTGTACAGCCGGCTGCCGATGGAATCCGCGCACACCTGCCCCGTCAGGTCCACTTCAATCGCCGAGTTGATCGCTACCATGTTGTCGTTCTGGGCGATGATGAAGGGGTCGTTGACGTACTCGGTGGGATGCAGCTCAATAATGGGGTTATCGTGGACGAACTCATACAGGCGTTGCGTCCCCAGGACGAAGCCGGCGATGATCTTCCCCGGATGCAACGTCTTCTTCTCGTTGGTGATTACCCCAGCCTCCACCAGGTCAATGATCCCGTCTGAGAACAACTCGGTGTGGACGCCCAGGTCTTTCTTGTCGCGCAGGGCCGCCAGCACACCGTCGGGGATGCCGCCGATGCCCATTTGCAGCGTAGCCCCATCGGGGATGAGGGAGGCCACGTGGCGGCCAATCGCTTCCTGCAAGGGGGAGGCCTTGCTCATAGGCAACTCCGGCAAGGGGTAGCTCACCGGCACGATGGTGCTCAGCTTGGAGATGTGGATGAAGCTATCGCCCAGCGTGCGCGGCATGTGCTCGTTCACTTCGGCGATGACAATCTTAGCCGTCTGGGCGGCGGTCTTGGTGAGGCCCACCTCCACGCCAAAGGAGCAGAAGCCGTGCTCATCTGGGGGCGAAACATGGATCAGAGCCACATCAATAGGCAGCCTGCCGGAGCGGAACAGGCGGGGGATCTCCGAGAGGAAGCAGGGGGTGAAGTCGGCGCGGCCTGCATTGACGGCGTCACGCACGTTGTCGCTGATGAACAAGGTGTTGACGCGGATGTGTTTCTCCATGCCCGGCTGGACGTAGGCCGCCGGGCCGACGGTGAGCACCTGGACGATCTCCACATCGTGCAGTTCGTGGGCACGGTCCACCAGCGCCGCCAGCACCTTCTGGGGCACCGAACAGTTGCCGGTCAGGAACACGCGCTGGCCCGACTGGATGGCCGCGGCGGCCTGCTGGGCGGTGCATATCTTGCTGTGGTACTCAGTCATCCAGCCGGGCATAGCTGCTCCCTTTCCCGTCAGAGGCAGGCTGCTTGTTGGCGAAGGCTTCTGCCAGGACGGGGTTCTTGATCTCGCCGTTGTAGGTGTTCAGGCCGCGTGCCAGCGTTGGATCCGCCGCCACCGCCGCTTCCAGCCCGTGATCGGCGATGGCCTGGATATAAGGCCAGGCCGCGTTCTGGAAGGCGTGCGTCGCCGTGCGGGCGATGACGCCGGGCATATTGGGCACGCAGTAGTGGATCACGCCCTCTTCCACGAAGGTGGGCATCCCGTGGTGCATGGGGCGGCTGGTCTCCACGCAGCCGCCCTGGTCAATGGAGATGTCCAGGATGACCGAGCGGGGCTTCATGGAGGCCACCATCTTGCGCGTGATCAGGATGGGGGCGCGTGCGCCTGGCACGAGCACGCAGCCGATGAGCACGTCGGCATAGCGACAGACGCGCTCCAGGTTAAACGTGTGCGAGACCATCGTCACCAGCCGCCCCTGGAACTGCTGGTCCACCTCCTGGAGACGCGCCAGGTTATGGTCCAACAGGGTGACATGCGCGCCCAGGCCCAGGAAGGCCGCCGCCGCATTTGTCCCCACCACGCCCGCGCCCACGATGACCACCTCCGCCGGGGGCACGCCGGGGACGCCGCCCAGCAAGATGCCCTTGCCGCCGTAGTCGTTCTGCAGCAGCCGCGCGGCTACCTGGGGCGCCATGCGCCCGGCAAGCTGGCTCATGGGCTTGAGCACGGGCAGCGTGCCGTCGTCAAGCTGGATGGTTTCGTAGGCTATCGCCGCGACCTTGCGCTCCAGCAAGGTCTCAATCTTGGCCCGCTGCGCCGAGGCCAGGTGCAGGAAACCGGTGATCACCTGGCCGGGGTGCAGCCATTCCAGTTCGCTTTGCAAGGGGCGCGTGGCTTTAAGCACCAGGTCGGCCCGCGCAAAGGCCTCCTCGGCCTCATAGACGATCGTGGCGCCGGCGCGGGCGTAGTCCTCGTCCGTGAAGCCGCTGCCCACGCCCGCGCCCCGCTCCACGTAACAGCGGTGGCCGCGCTGCGTGAGCAACTCCACCCCGATGGGCGTCAGGCCCACGCGGTTCTCGTAAGGACGGCGCTCTTTGGGAACACCGATGTTCATGCTATCCTCGCAGTCAACTTCATCCGTTGAGTGCCTTCGTTTGTAGGGGCGCACGGCCGTGCGCCCCTACCCCGGCGCTTCGCGCCTCAGAATGAGATCATAGGAGACCCTCTGAGTTCCTGGAGTGCCCGGAGTCCCTATGATCCCGCCTGACCGCTGATCGCTCTATCAGGCGAACGCTTTTTCTGGCTGCACGTGTCTCGCTACCACGCGGGCTAGCCGCCGGATGCCCTCTTCAATCCTCTCCGGGCAGGCGTTGGAGAAGTTCAGCCGCATGGTGTTGTGGCCGCCGCCCAGGGCAAAGAAATCCGCGCCCGGCACATAAGCCACCTTTTCCTCAATGGCCTGCGGCAGCATCTCCGTCGTATCCACTCCTTCGGGCAGGGTGACCCACAGGAACAGGCCCCCCTGGGGATGTGTCCAGCGCACCCCCGGCGGGAAGTAGCGTTCCAGCGCCGCCAGCATGACGTCGCGCCGCTCGCGATAGACGCGCCGGATCAGGCGCACGTGCTCGTCCAGGAAGCCGCCACGAGCCACCTCGTAGGCGACCATCTGATTAAACGTGCTGGTGTGCAGGTCCATGCCCTGCTTCAGTTGCACCAGTTTGGCGATGACCTCCTCCGGCGCGACGACCCAGCCCAGGCGCAGGCCGGGCGCGAGCGTCTTGCTGAACGTGCTCAGGTAGATAACGTTGCCGCTGTAGCGTGGCCCATTATGGCCATTTAGTCGTTCGGAGTCAAGTACCACCAATGGCTTGATATGGTGGCCTTCGTAACGCAACTGGCCATAGGGGTCATCTTCTACGATGGGCACGCCATAGCGCTCGGCCAGCTCCACTACTTCAATGCGCCGCCTGAGCGAGAGCGTGACGCCGGCGGGGTTCTGGAAGTTGGGCAGGATGTACATGAACTTGGGGCCGGCGCGCAGGGCCTCCTCCAGCCGGTCCACACATAGCCCTTCGTCGTCAACCGGCACGGTGACGTACTCGGCCTGGTAGGCGTTGAAGGCCTGAAGCGCGCCCAAATAGGTCGGCTCTTCCACCAGGATACGGTCACCCGGATTGATCAGCAACCTGCCGATCAGGTCCAGGGCCTGCTGCGAGCCGCTGGTGATCAGCACATTTTCCAGGCCGACCTTGATGCTGTAGCGGGCCATATGCCGGATGATCATCTCGCGCAAGGGGATGTAGCCCTCGGTGGCGCCATATTGCAGCGCCTTAGGCCCCATCTCCTCCAATACCTTGCGGCAGGCGGCCTGAAACTGATCCACTGGGAAGACCTCCGGCGCCGGCAACCCGCCAGCGAATGAGATGATGTCCCCTTTCTCGGTGAGCTTCAATAGCTCACGAATGGTGGAACTGGATATCCATTGGGTGCGTTGTGCGTAACGCTTGGTCCAGGGTGTCGTCATAGGGTGATGTCTCCTGTGCTCAAACCAGCAGCGCCGGGCAGGGCGCTGTGCGGTTCGGAAGATAAAAAGACGGGGTTTCTTTCCCCCGTCTTTAGCGCCATTCCATCGGCTCCTTCTCCTCCACCCAAGCCTGGGCGACCATGCGGAAGATGTCCGATTCCGTGATGATGCCCACGACGCGGCCATCCTCCACGACGGGCAGGCCGGCGATTTTGTGCTGGAGTATCAGCGCGGCGGCCGCCTGCACGGTCATGTCCGGCGCCACGGTGATCACCGGCCTGGACATGATCTGGCCGACGGTGAGGCGGGACAGCAAGTAATGGATCTCGTAGATGCTCAGGCTGGTCGCCTCCGAGGGTTGGGCGCCGCGGATGTCGCCACGCGTGACGATGCCCACCAGCACGCCGTCATCCACCACCGGCAGGCGGCGGATACGGTGGGTCATCATGATCTGGTGGGCGTCGGGCAGCGGCGTCCGGCTGTTCACTGTGATCGGATTGGGGGTCATCCAATCCCGGACAAGTCGTTTCTCCATATTCACCTCTCCGACTGCCGATTACTGACGACTGGCTACAGCCTGGCCTTCCATCGCCAGCGCGGCCCCGCGGCGCAGCGCCTGCATGTTGGCCGGCAGCAGGTGGCGGTGGCGTTCGGGAATATGGTCGGCCAGGGCGCGGTCAATGGCCTCCAGCGGGAGGATGGGCACAAGCGCCAGCAGCGCGCCCAATAGGACAATGTTCATCAGCCGGCTATCCCCCAACTCGTCAGCCACCGCGCTGGCCGGGATCAGCGCCACACGGATGTCCTCTCGCGTGATCGGCTGGGTGATCAGTGAGCTGTTCACGATGAGCACACCGCCGGGCTTAACCAGAGGCTGATATTTGTCCAACGATGGATTGTTCATCACAATCGCCACGCTGGGGTGGCGCACCAGGGGCGAGCCAATGGGTTCATCCGAGATCACCACGGTGCAGTGGGCGGTGCCGCCGCGCATCTCCGGCCCATAGGAGGGGATCCAGGTGACGTGTTTGCCCTCGTTCATGCCGGCATAGGCCAGCAGTTGCCCGGCGAATAACGCCCCCTGCCCACCAAAGCCGCTGATGATGATTTCTTCGTGCATAGAGTGTCTCCTGTGAATCCTGAATCGTGAGCGTGATGCGTCAAACGCCATCGCGTTTGACGGTTTATGTCAGCCGCTTCACTTCATCCAATACCTTGTAATCCCCCAGGGGGTAGTAGGGGAGCATGTGATCGCGGACCCAGGCCAGGGCCTCCACCGGTGTCAGGCCCCAGTTGGTGGGGCAGCTTGACAACAGTTCCACCATAGAGAAGCCCAGGCCAGCGAGCTGCACCTGAAAGGCGGTCTTGATGGCCTTCTTGGCGGCGTTGACGGCCCGCGCGTCGTGCAGGCTGCGGCGGACGACGTAGGCCGAGCCGTCCAGGGTGGCCAGCAATTCCGCCATGCGGATGGGGAGGCCGGCCAGTTCCACATCGCGCCCGAAGGGCGTGGAGGTCGTCTTCTGGCCGGGCAGGGTGGTCGGCGCCATCTGGCCACCGGTCATGCCGTAGATGGCGTTGTTGATGAAGATGGTGGTGATGTTCTCACCGCGCGTGGCCGCATGGATGATCTCAGCGGTGCCGATCGCCGCCAGGTCGCCATCGCCCTGATAGGTGAACACCACCCGGTCTGGCAGCACCCGCTTAATACCTACGGCCATGGCCGGGGCGCGCCCATGGGCCGCCTCGGCGAAGTCCAGATCAAAGTAGTTGTAAGCGAACACCGCGCAGCCCACCGGGGCGACGCCGATGGTGCGTTCCTGGATGCCCAATTCGTCAATCACCTCGGCGATCAGCCGGTGGGCGATGCCGTGCGTGCACCCCGGGCAGTAGTGGGTGACCACGTCACTCAGCGCGCGCGGTCGCTGGAAGACGATCTCCTCATGTCCATTATCCCGTGTCCGTCGTCCGTCGTCCATCTTCCGTCCTCCCTGCTAAAAGCCTTCCACATGGAACACAGGCCGGGTGACCCGAATCTGATCGTGGATGGACTGGATCGCCCCCAGGATCTCATCGGGGAGGGGGATGACCCCACCCATGCGGTTGTAGAAGCGCACGGGCACCTGGCCGCTCACCGCCAGGCGCACATCTTCCAGCATTTGCCCGGCGTTCATCTCCACCACCAGGAAAGCATCTACATTATCGGCCAGGTGGGAGATGCGCTCCTCCGGGAAAGGCCAGAGGGTGATGGGGCGCAGCAGGCCGGCCTTGATCCCATTGGCGCGCGCGGCCTTGATCGCGCTCTTAGCAATGCGACCGGCGGTGCCGAAGGCGACGACAACCACCTCGGCATCGTCCACGTCCATCTCCTCATAACGCACTTCATTGGCGCGGATCAGGTCCAGCTTGGCCTGGAGCTTACGATTGAAGGCCTCCAACTCTTCGGGCACCAGGTAGATAGACGAGATGATGTTCTTGGGGCGGCCCTGGGCGCCGGTCAGCGCCCAGGCGGGGCGCTCCCGTCTGAGCGGCTGCATGGGCGGCAATTCCGCCGGCTCCATCATCTGGCCGATCGTGCCATCCAGGAGCAGGTAGACGATGGTGCGGTACTTCTCGGCCAGGTCAAAGGCGAGGACCGTCAGATCAATGGCTTCCTGCACGGTGGAGGGGGCCAGGACGATAGGGTGAAAGTCGCCATGGCCGCCGAACTTGACCGCCTGGAAGTAGTCGCCTTGGGAGGGGGCAATATTGCCCAGGCCCGGCCCGCCGCGCATGACGTTGACGATGACGCAGGGCACTTCGGAGCCGGCGATGTAAGACAGCCCCTCCTGCATCAGGCTGATGCCGGGGCTGGAGGAGGAGGTCATCACGCGCGCGCCGGTGCAGGCCGCGCCGTAGACCATGTTGATCGCGGCCAGTTCGCTTTCGGCCTGGAGGAACACCCGGCCCAGTTCAACCATGCGCTTCGCCATGTACTCCAAAAGCTCGGTCTGCGGGGTGATGGGATAGCCGAAATAGGCCTCCACCCCGGCGCGAATCGCCGCCTCGGCAATCGCCTCGTTGCCCTTGAGTAACTGTTTAGCCATACATCCTCCTACGCGCCAGACATGCCAGGTTGGACACGCGCTGCCTAGGCTGCGCTCAGCGCCATGGGCCTGCGGCTGATGGCGACTTCCCGGTACACGGTGATCACCGTATCCGGGCACATCCAGGCGCAAAGCGCGCACCCCGTGCATAAGCCCTGCGGGTCCACGAAGGTGGCGGGATGATAGCCCCTGGCGTTGAAGGTCTCCGACATGCGGATCAGGTCCTTGGGGCAGGCGGTGGTGCACAACTCGCAGCCCTTGCAACGCTGTGTCTCAATAACGATTCTGCCTTTCGCCATAGCGTTTACCCCTTTCGTTGACGATGGATGATCGCCCGCTGCCCATCGTCCGCTCTAATAGTAGAACAGGCGCCCAGGCAGCTACAGTGGCAAATGTAGCCTTTTGTGGGTGACAAAGATCACGTCTTCAAAGGGGATAGGAAGAGTGGGCCAGGATGGCTAAGTTCACTGTCACGCCTGCAACGTGCCCCTCTATCCTGCTTCGGTCAAGCCATCCCCTCCCCCTTGTGGGGTAGGACATTCTCACCCCTCCCCTTCTTGCGGGGGGCGGGGTGGGCAGAGGGAAACATAGATTGTGAATCCGCCTGTATTATGCTATGCTTTCTGCTTGACAGACGCCCCCAATATCCTTATAATATTTGTGAATTTCATCATCTTTACCCGGTTGGGGGAGGAGCGGCGAGGAGGTGAAGTTGCCCTCTCATCGCCGTTCGTATATGATTGGGCCAGGGTCGCCAGGGAGAGCATCCTGGAACGGGAGGCTAATTTAGACCATGCAGTACCGCAATTACATCGGCGGGAAATGGGTGGACGCGCACAGCGGCGCCACCATGGAGGACATCAACCCCGCCAACGAGGAGCTCTTGGGCGTCGTGGCCAGGAGCGATGCCCGAGACGCAGAGGCTGCGGTGGAGGCCGCAGCCAAGGCTTACCCCTCCTGGCGCCTCACGCCCGCGCCTAAGCGCGGCGAAATCCTCTATCGCGTCGGCCAAATCCTGGTGGAGCGCAAAGAGGACCTGGCCCGCCTGCTCACCCGCGAGATGGGCAAGGTGCTGCCCGAAGCGCGCGGTGATGTGCAGGAGGCCATTGATATGGCCTTCTACATCGCCGGTGAGGGCCGCCGCCTGCTCGGCTATACCGCGCCGGTGGAGTTGCCCAACAAGTTCGGCATGGCTGTGCGCGATTCCGTCGGCGTGGCGGCGATCATCACCCCCTGGAACTTCCCCATTGCGATCCCCTCCTGGAAGATCTTCCCGGCGCTGATCGCGGGCAACACGGTCGTGTTCAAGCCCGCCTCGGACACGCCCATGCTCGCTGCAGAGTTCGTCAAGGTCTTTGAGGAGGCCGGGCTGCCACCGGGCGTGCTCAACCTGGTCACCGGCCCCGGCGGCGAGGTGGCCGAGGCGCTCGTCCATCACCCCACCGTCAAGGTCGTCTCCTTCACCGGCTCAACCGAGGTGGGGACGCACGTGGCGGTGGAGGCGGCCAGGACGCTCAAGCGCGTGTCGCTGGAGATGGGCGGCAAGAACGCCGTCATTGTCCTAGACGATGCCAACCTGGACCTGACGGTGGAGGCGGTCCTGTGGTCGGCCTTCGGCACGACCGGCCAGCGCTGCACGGCCTGCAGCCGCCTGATCGTTCAGGAGGGCATCAAGCCGCGCCTGACCGAGGCGCTGGTGGAGCGCACGCGCAAGCTGCGCCTGGGCGATGGCCTGCTGCCTACCACCGATGTCGGCCCGGTGATCAACCGCAAGGCCCTGGAGAAAATCCACTCGTATGTGGAGGCCGGCAAGCAAGAGGGGGCGCGCCTGCTCACCGGCGGCAGGATTTACACAGACCTGGGCAAGGGCTTCTTCTATGAGCCGACCATCTTTGACCAGGTCCAGCCCGAGATGCGCATTGCCCAGGAGGAGATCTTCGGCCCGGTGCTCTCCATGATCACCGTGAAGGACCTGGAAGAGGCTATCCAGGTGAACAACAGCGTCCCCTATGGGCTGTCCAGTTCCATCTTCACCCAGGATGTGAACAAGGCCTTCCGGGCCATGCGCGATCTGACCACTGGGATCGTCTATGTCAATCATGGCACGACCGGCGCCGAGATCCAGTTCCCCTTCGGCGGGACGCGGGGCACGGGCAACGGCCACCGCGAGGCCGGGCTGACGGCTATTGAGATTTTCACCGAGTGGAAGGCGATCTACGTGGACTACAGCGGTCGCTTGCAGCGCGCCCAGATTGATACCGGCGCGTTCGGCAAGGTGCAATAACGATGAGCGAGGCTTTGTACTGGGACTCCTCGTATGCGATTGCCCGCCGCTTGGTCCAGGAGCATCCACACGTCAACCTGAATGAGGTGAGCTATCAACAGTTAGCCGATTGGGTCATCGCGCTGCCAGAATTCGCCGATGACCCGGAGTTGGTGAACGAGGGCCTGCTCCAGGCGATTCTACAAGAATGGGTTGAGGAGGCAACGCCTTAATGTCTAATCTGATCCCTGACGATTTGCTCAATCCGGACATTCCCGTGCCGGAGGAGCTTCGGAGCAATATCGCCATTACCACGCTTGAGCAGATTTACAACTGGGGACGGAAGATGTCGGTGTGGCCGCTGATGTTCGGGCTGGCCTGTTGTGCCATTGAGATGATCTGTACAGCGGCCAGCCGCTACGACCTGGCCCGCTTCGGCATGGAGGTCATGCGCCCCAGCCCGCGCCAGGCCGACCTGATGATCGTCTCCGGCACGGTCACCAAGAAGATGATCCCCCAGATCGTGCGCCTGTACAACCAGATGCCGGAGCCGCGCTACGTGCTCTCTATGGGTGCGTGCGCCAACGGCGGCGGCCCCTTCAAAGAGGGCTACAACGTCGTCTCTGGCGTGGACAAGTACATTCCGGTGGACGTGTACGTGCCGGGCTGCCCCCCCACGCCCCAGGCGCTCCTGCACGGACTGATCAAGTTGCAGGAGAAGATCGCCCGGCAGTCGTTCCGCACCGTGCCCTGGTACCAGCGAGGCCCAGGCGAAGCCATCCCCATCCCGGTGCTGGGGCCGGACCTGCTTGATCCGCGCCAGGTGGAGGAGATCAAGCGCCGCGCGGCTGAGTATCTGGCGCAGAAGCAGCAAGAGGAAGCCGTTGCAGTGCAGGCCCAGGCGGTAACCGAAACCGTTGCTTCTGCGGCCGAGGCGCCCACACCGCGCCGGGGCCTGTCGCCGGAGGAGATCGCCCGGCGCAAGGCCGAGATGGAGGCGCGCCGCCGCGCCCGCGAGGCGGCCAGGCGCGCTGGCGAGGGCGGCGGGGAGCAGGCGTGAAACGTCAAGCGTCATGACGCTTGGCGTTTGATGATGGAGTAAGGAGATTTTCATGACGATTGCACCTGAAGTGCCCCATACGGTTATCACCGACCCGGCCCAGGTTCAGGCCGTGCTCGCCGAGAAGTTCCCCGGCGCGATCACCCCGGATACGCGCCCAGGCTATTCGGGTTTCATCGTTAGCTCCGATAAGCTGGTTGAAGTCGCCACCACCCTCCGCGACGAACTGGGCTATACCTACCTGTCGTCCGTTACAGGGGTGGATTACATTCACGATGGCTTCATGGAGGTGGTTTACCACGCCTATCGCATTGAAGGCGGCCCGGCAGTTGTGTTCAAGGCGCGCTGCCCGCGCGATAACGCCGTCCTGCCCTCGCTGGTCCCCGTCTGGCCGGGCGCCGACTTTCAGGAGCGCGAGGCGTGGGACCTGCTGGGCATTCGCTTCGCCGGTCATCCCAACCTGAGGCGTATCCTGCTGTGGGAGGGCTTTCACGGCCATCCCCTGCGCAAGGACTGGAAAGAGGCGTACTACGAGCAGGAGGGCAAACCCTTTGATAGCCGCTGGCCGGAGGGTCATGTTTTCCGCGCTGAGGAGAAGACGCCCTTCGGCGATAACGTCGCCTATCCGCCCGATTGGATGCCGCCGGACGACCTGGACAGGCTGACGCAGGTCAGCGCTTACGGCGGCGTGTACGACGCCGTCTTGCAGACGGTGGATGAGGATACGCGGGGGCTGAAGACTGACCACATTGTGGTCAACCTCGGCCCGCAGCACCCCAGCACGCACGGCGTGTTCCGCGTCGTCGTCACCCTCTCCGGCGAAACCATCGTGGACCTGCAGCCGGTGATGGGCTATCTGCATCGCAACCATGAGAAGATCGGCGAGCGCAACACGTTCATCATGAATATCCCCTACACCGACCGGCTGGACTACATCTGCTCCATGTCCAATAACCTGGGCTATGTGCTGGCGGTGGAGAAGCTCATGGGCATCAAGCCGCCGGAGCGGGCCGAGTACATCCGCGTGCTTATGGTGGAGCTGACCAGAATTGTCAACCACCTCTGGGCCATCGGTTTCCTGCTGAACGACCTGGGGGCGTTCTTCACCCCAGCGCTGTACGCCATTGAGGAACGCGAGCTGATCCTGGACGTGTTTGAGGCTACGGCGGGCAGCCGCATGATGTGCAACTACATGCGCTTCGGTGGCGTGGCCCGCGACCTGCCCGCCGGCGTCTATGAGCGCTGCCGCGAACTGGCCTTTGAGCGCCTGCCGCGCGCGATTGACGAACTGGACAATTACCTGACGCACAACGAGATCATCCTCTCGCGCTGTAAGGGCGTGGGCTACCTGCCGCCGGAGATGGCCATCGCCTACTCCGCCGCCGGGCCGGTGCTGCGCGCCAGCGGCGTCCCCTACGACGTGCGCCGCGCCGAGCCGTATTCCATCTACGACCGCTTTGACTTTGATGTGGCCGTGCGCTACAACGGCGATGTCTATGACCGCTACCTGATCCGCGTTGACGAGATGCGCCAGAGCGTGCGCATTCTGCAACAGGTGCTGGACCAGATGCCTAAGAGCGGCGAGATCATAGCGGGCAAGCCGCAGTATCAGGTGCGCGTGCCGCCGGGCGAGGCCTATGGCCGCGTGGAGAACCCGAAGGGGGAGTTGGGCTTCTATGTGGTCTCCAACGGCAAGCCTAACCCCTGGCGCTATCACATCCGCGCCCCCAGCTTCATTAACCTGACAGCCATGAGCGAGATGTGCAAGGGCCACAAGGTGGCCGATGTGGTGGTCATCCTGGGCAGCATTGACATTGTGCTGGGTGAGACGGACCGCTGAAGGACAGAGGACGGAGGTAGAAACACCCCCGATTCCGGGTGGTCAACCTAATGGAAAGGGCCTAAAAGCGCATGTATGGATTAGGGATCATTCGTGGCCTGGGCGTGACGCTCAAGCACTTTGTTGAATCGTATATAGAAGACATCCGCTGGTTCGGCAGGAAATATACGCGCAGCGACATCCTGCCCGTGCGGCAGGGGCCGAAAGGCAAGGGCATCTTCACGGTGCAGTACCCGGAAGAGCGCCTGCCCATCCCGGAGCAGTTCCGCTTCATCCCCTTCCTGCTGTACGAGGACGAGACCAAGCAGATCCGCTGCACGTCGTGCGGCATCTGCGCCAAGGTCTGTCCGCCGCAGTGTATCTGGATCGTGCGCGGCACCGACCCGCGCACGGGGCGGCCCAAGCCGGAGCCGGAAGAGTTCTATATTGATGTGGACATCTGCATGAACTGCGGCTTCTGTGCCGAGTTCTGCCCGTTTGATGCGATCAAGATGGACCATGACTTTGAGCTGGCCACCTATGATCGCACTACGACGAATATCTTTGACCTGCAACGGTTGCTTAAGCCGGTGAGCTACTACGCCAGCATCCGGCCCACAGACTACGCCCGCGAGGAAGCGGCGCGGGCCGAGAAAGAGGGCGCGAAGGCGAAGCGACCTGCGGCGGAACCCGCCGCGGCACCGGCGGCTGCGCCCGCGCAGGCCGCGCCCGCCGCCACAACGCCACCCCCCAGCGCGGGCACGCCCACTGGCCGGGGCCTGTCGCCGGAGGAGATCGCCCGGCGCAAGGCCGAGATGGAGGCGCGCCGCCGCGCCCGCGAGGCGGCCAGGCGCGCCGGCGAGGGCGGCGGGGAACAGGCGTGAAACGTCAAGCGTGAAACGTCATCCGATGGCGCTCTGCAGTGCATCCAGCCTTCGGGCTATGAGGGAGTGTGCTGGCCCAGCCGCCGCGCTGCTCCCAGGCCATGATCCGCTGGGGATGGGGGGTAGAAAAGAGGTATGTACCAAAATGATGCCGAGATGCTCTTCCCTGCCCGGGTGATCCCGCACCTGCGCGACTTGCGCGGGGAGCAATGGCGGCAGCTTGTGACCGAGGTCGCGGCGCTGCCGGAGACGGACCCAAGAAGCCTGGCCTTCAGCCTGATGATGATCCGGCTGGATGGCTGTTTGAGTTGCCAGTGTGATAGTTACCGCGCCATGCGTGGTTGTACCCTGTGCGCCAAGACGACCATCGGGCGCTTTAAGGGCAGCGACCGCGAACTGCTCAAGCTCTATCACGAGGCGCACAAGGAGATTGAAGCTTATCTCGCCAATGGACAGCGGACGGTAGGCGTCCATAGCGAGGGTGTGACATTGGGCGAAGCTGGAAGCTGAAGACCCTTTGAAAGGATGTTGCTGTGATGTGGAATCATAGTCAAGATCGCTCTGACCACACGGTCACGAAGGAGATGGTGCTCCAGGCGCTTTCCACAGTGCAGGAGCCGGAGCTGCATCGTGACCTGGTCACGCTCAAGATGATCAAAGATGTGACCGTTGAAGAGGGGACGGTCAGTTTCACTATTGTGTTGACGACACCGGCCTGCCCCCTGCAGACGCAGATTGAGGCGGAAGCCCGCCGGGCCGTGCTGGCACTCCCCGGCGTCAAAGAGGTGCGTATCAAGTGGGATGCCAGCGTGCCTACAGATGCGCGCATCGTGGGGCGGCTCTCGCTGCCGCTGCGCAACACCATCGCGGTCGCCAGCGGCAAGGGCGGTGTGGGCAAGACCACGGTCGCCGTCAACCTGGCGGTGGCGCTGGCCCGGAGCGGAGCGCAGGTGGGCCTGTTGGACGCGGATATCTATGGCCCGAATGTGCCCATCATGATGGGCGTGTCGGGGACGCCCAGGGGGCGGGAGAACAAGATCGTTCCGCTGGAGAGCTACGGTGTCAAGGTGATGTCTATGGGCTTCCTGGTGCCGGAGGGTCAGCCGCTCATCTGGCGCGGGCCGATGCTGCACAGCGCCATCCGCCAGTTCCTCCACGATGTGGATTGGGGGCCGCTGGACTATCTGGTGATTGACCTGCCGCCGGGCACGGGCGATGCCCCGCTGACGTTGGCCCAATCCGTGCCGCTCAGCGGGGCGGTGATCGTGGCCTCGCCGCAGCAGGTGGCCCTCCAGGACGTTGTCCGCGCCATGGAGATGTTCAAGAAGCTGGAGGTGCCCATTCTGGGCATTGTGGAGAACATGGTGGGAGACGTCTTCGGTCGCGGCGGCGCCCGTCCGGTGGCTGAGCGCTATGGTGTACCCATCCTGGGCGAAATCCCGTTGGACGCCCAGGTGCGTGTCAGTGGGGATACGGGGCAGCCGGTGGTCGTTGCGGCGCCGGACTCACCCGCCGGGCAGGCTTTGATACGCATGGCCAAAGAGGTGGCCGCGCGCGTCAGCGTGGTGACACTGACGGAGCAGTCACAAGCCTCTCCGCTCATCATCCAGTTGGATTCTAAATAACGCTGCCTGCTCCTCCCCGCCCAGGGGGAGGAAATTGTCCCCTCCTAACCGGGGCTGAAGCCCAGTACTGGGTAAGCCCGGTACTGGGCGGGGGGGGAGCAGAATTACCCTCTCCCCCTTGCACATGCTTTTCTCCTGCTTTGCCCCGCTGAGCGCCATCTTGTAGCAGGAGGGCCACCGGGATAAAATAGACCCGCTGAACGCGATAGTAAGACTGTTGAGGAGACCTATGGCAACGGTGGTCAGCGAAGAGGTGCGCCAGCACGTGCTGGCTTTCCAAAAGAATGAAATCAGCGAACACCATATTTACCGCCGCCTGGCCAGTTCCATCCAGCCCGGCGAGAACCGCCGCATCCTGGAGCAGATCGCTGAGGATGAACTGCGCCACTATCATGGCTGGAAGAAATATTCCGGCCAGGACGTTTCGCCCAACTGGTTGTGGGTGTGGACCTACTACCTGATCGGTCGCATCTTCGGCTTCACCTTCGCCATCAAGCTCATGGAGCGCGGCGAGGAGGACACCGCCAGAAACTACGCCCAATTGCAGGGCAAGCTCCCCGGAGTGGACGCCCTGATCCACGAGGAGAACAAGCATGAGGAGGCCCTGATCGGCCTGCTGGACGAGGAGCGGCTGCGCTACGCGGGCTCTATCGTCCTGGGCCTGAACGATGCCCTGGTGGAGTTGACCGGCGCGTTAGCAGGGCTGACCCTGGCCTTGCAGAACACCAAGCTGATCGCCCTCAGCGGCCTGATCACAGGGATCGCTGCGGCCCTGTCTATGGCGGCCTCAGAGTATCTCTCCACACGCTCAGAGGAGACGGAGCGGCATCCCTTGCGGGCCTCGCTGTACACGGGGACGGCCTATATCCTCACCGTGCTCATCCTGGTCCTGCCCTATCTGCTCCTGGAGAACTACTACGCCTGCCTGAGTGTGACCCTGATGGCTGCGGTCGTGATCGTGGCCCTGTTTAACTATTACATCTCGGTGGCTAAGGACGAGCCGTTCCGGGCGCGCTTCCTGGAGATGGCCGGGCTAAGCCTGGGGGTGGCGGCCTTCAGCTTCGTGATCGGCTACCTGATCCGCACCCTGCTGGGGGTGGAGATCTGAGGGACGATCTTACCCTCTCCACTAATTTAGTAGGGGCGCAGCAGCTAATTTAGAAACTATCTCAAAACCATAGGAAGGCATATAATGCTCGTCAGCGACAAAAGGACAAGCCATGTCAAAAGGGAAGAAATCGCCACCGACGCTCTGGGAAGTTCCCGACGATTTGTGGGAACGCATCGCATCCCTCCTCGACGA